>Ga0310344_10004322_pt1 | contig 10556 bp, 7 predicted proteins | sample HC15DNA20200_MG_FD_203801 | JGI IMG/M metagenome (GOLD analysis project Ga0310344, IMG submission 203801) | Marine microbial communities from station ALOHA, North Pacific Subtropical Gyre - HC15-DNA-20-200_MG | ecosystem: Environmental > Aquatic > Marine > Oceanic | place: Pacific Ocean: North... | reverse complement strand
GACGGCATCCTAAGAAAGAATTCCTTGTTTTGTCTTTCTGACCACACCCGCCCTGTCCCACCTATATCAACCAGATCCTGGGATTGAGACTCAAGTAAAGCGAGAGAATCAACAAAGAATACGCCCCTGTCACCGACGTGTTCAAACTGGAGTTTGGAAACATTAGCAGGAGGTTCCAAAACGAAAGATGCAAAGTAGAAATTAGCTCGTGTATCACCTATATGCTTACCTACTACACGCCCACTTTGATGCTTAACTGTAGCCCTAACATCAGCTCTGTCAAACGCCCATTCCGCAGTTTCAATTCCGACTCTGATTGGATATTTCGAAACATCCCCATCATCGTCTGTCACAATCATGCGGGCTACGGATAAACCCTGCGACATGTGCGTGCTAAGGCCACTATGACTAATCATGTCGACTCTAGAAACTGCACCCATCTCAGGTAGTTCAACATCAATCAGCTGCACCTGGTTAGCATTTGCATCATGTGACGGGCCAACCGAAGGAAAGGTAGAAACCGTGTACTCATGCCCATCAACAAATATCGAATCTCTCTGCGGAGCACTATCAGCAAAGGGTTCGGCAGCTAAAACAAATGGGATCAGAGCAATTGGCAGACCTATGCCCCAACGTGAAAAGTTCTTGTTAAATTTATGGAAATACTCGTGATCTGGGTCTGTCGCCAGACTCTTAGCCATCTCAAATGCAAAAGTACCGTCAGGACTGTATCCATAGCCTGCTCTATTCACACCCATCCACATGGTATAAAACAGCGTCAGAAACACAAATATCAACAACGTAGTACGCCGTGACAATCCTGAAACAATTTTCATAAAGCGTGTCATTCTAGCCAAATCCGAGTGATAGCCAATCCCAATGGACGAGAATCATGGGTGCCAGCCGGAGGGACGTATTCATTGAGGAATTTGACCTCTACTGAACCCTTTATTCTGGTAGGGAGCGGATGTGATACCGTGTTCCACGAAGACGATTCAACATCAAAACGAGTATTACTCCCTCCAGCTATTATTTCGCCTCGAACCCTACCATTCATGCCTTCCCCACTGTAGAACTTAACATTGACAGTTGGGTGGCCATCACATTTCAAGGTGGCAGAAGCACAACCGTTAGTCCATCTCACGCATGGAGGCCAAACCTCTCGGGGATAAAATCCTGATGTCAATTGTGATTCTGGCGCATCAGCCATATCTAGCACGGTCGAATTGATACGTGAGTAAGCATAGCGATCAGCGAACATGTCATCCGGATAAGAATATCGAGGATCTCCCGTTTTGCGCGCTCGCACATGTATGACATCTAGTACACCTCTCGCTAACGGGGTAGAGTCCAATACTTTGCCTATAACTTTCAACCACTTAGAGTAGTCATAGCCAGGATCGTAGCGAGTTTGTATCTCCTCAACCTCATACCCATTTACTTCGAAAAGGTTTTTCAACTCATAGGGCACAAATTCTCGATTGTGTCTACTAGTCCAACTCCATCCAGAATATGGTGGGTAGAAATTTCTCCATTGAAGAATTTTTTGAAAATTTTCAAGACGGAACGCGTTTGGCGTACTAATCACAAAATGGCCCCCTGGCTTGAGAATTCGATTTACTTCATGCAAGGTGTGAACAGGATCCCACGCAAGATGCTCGATAGTCTCGCAAAGCATCACAAGGTCGTAAGTCTTATCTGGATATGGATAATCATCAAATTCCAAGTTGAATTTTTCATAAGAAAAACGAATGGGGGCAGCCATATCTCTGTGCACAAGCTCAATCTTTCCGTCTACGCCTCCACTAAAATCACCTTCGTTAGCCACGTGAATGTTAGAAGGTAGATATCGATGCAATAAACCAGTCATCAAATAGGGTTGAGCGGCTAATTCAAGCGCAAGTGAGTCAGGGCCCAGATCCGGTAACAACTCCATCGTAGTCAAAATTCTGTCCACCGCTGTATTAAGATAATAGTGAAGACCTTCACCTACAACATGCTCAAATCCCAGTAGGAACTGTCGAGCCGCATCCGCGTTAGGCAAACGATTTTTCATTGCAACTCCCTCATCCGACACACCAAATCCAGCAAGCGCGCTCGAAACGTAGACTCGCTAAATCGTTTTGATGATTGGATCGAAGCTGCTCTCAGTCGCTCAGCAAGTTGATAATCACCAATTATCTGTAGCGTTCTATTTTTTAATTCCTTTGCATCTCGCCAGAGGAATCCATTTGCCCCATCTGTAACAAGTTCTGTTTGCCCGCCTTTCCCTATCACCACAGGGATACATCCTGAAGCCATTGCTTCGACCGTAGTAATACCAAAATGTTCAAACATTACCGGATCTTTGTTCACATTTGATCCGTAACCACTAGCATGCCAATAGATCGTCGCTTTGCTATAAAGATCCCTCAACGCCTCAAAGGGAATATCAGGATGAAGCACGACCGGCAAACCATCGGCCATCCTCCCTAATTTATCAAAATAACGATCGTCAACCGGTCTCGATCCTTTTCCACCTGCCAGATGCAATTCCCATCCTTCAAGACCTTCGTCAATCATTGACCGGAAAGTGTCGATGAGGAGATCATGGCGTTTGGAATGTCCACCTGCTCCAAAAAATCTCCCTACACTCAGGATAATATTCTGCTTGTCTCCACAAAAATAATCTTGAGTAGAGACAGGTGGATAAAGAATTGGCCCATCACGCTCCCAGTAATGCTGCATCCACCCAAGTGAAAATTCTGATATCGGAGAAATTAGATCATAACTGTCTAGGAATTCTAGAGACCCATAACTCCTAACACCTTCTAGACGAAGCCCTAGAGACATGGCAATCCGACGAAACACTATCTGATAAAACCGATGACGCCAATGAACAATAAATGCATCAGTCACAGCAACACCAATTTCCCGGTTATCATCAGATCCCATATCTGCCGGATTGTAAGTTTCGCACCTGATTTCGAGATCGAGTTCTGGCCCTATTGACAATCTTGCAGGAACATCCAATCGCCAAGAAATATATCCACCATCATTGGAAGCAATCATAGTATTAGCTACTTCTTCTCCACCAATACTAGCTTGGATATTTACTGGGCCAAGCCGAGCTGGGCGAAAATTCCCCAAAACGACCTCTATTTGAATATCCTTGCCAATTAGGGGATTTCGCAAACGAAGAATGGATTGGTCAGAGCTATATCTAAACCATCCCTGCCCAAGCTCCTGAACATCATAAAAACCATCATAGAAGTCAGGTACCAACAAACACCGAATGATAAACGCCCCCAATAATCTTCGTAATCGCGCCCATAATCCGTTTTCTATAGGTGATGGGAATAGCACTAGCAGCAAACTATGTTTCGCTCCAGAAGGTTGACCAGTCATAAAAGAAGAATTGATAAACAAGTCATACTGGGACGTGAACTTCTGGAATTTTATAGGTGGCATGGCTGGTACTACACGCAAAGATACGTTTGATAGATCGATATTAAATCGGCGGCCGAGATCCTCAAGGTTTACCCCTTTATGCGATACCATCTCGACATCATGGTCGTTGGCCATTACTGATGCGGCCATGCACGAATGCCTCTCGCCTCCTCCCATAGTGTGCAACCATCGGTTATATATTCCGACCTTCATCGATCTACTATCCATCGACTTATTGCCTCAGTAAATGTCAATCGCTGCCTTTTCCTGCGGTAGATCTCTGCAGATATTATGTCAACAGGCAAATTCAATATCACTTTCATACGTGCAACCAGCATCGCCCGTTCTAAAGGCATGCGTAAAGGATTTCGCATTAGTTGCCTCAAAGTCGTTGCACCTGAACGACCAAGATCCCTAACAAAATGCAAAGCAGCATTAACTCCTGCCTTGCGTGGCCAGTGCTTCCAGATGATATATATCCGGCTGCGCGTCACGTTGTAAGTAAAACCTGGCGACCACTCCTTTGATAGCCCTGCATGATGATGCCTTATGACAGAACTTGGTTCATATTCAATACCCCATCCATTTCGCCGCATCCGAACTGATAGATCAGTGTCTTCGTAGTACATAAATATACGTTCATCAAACATACCAATTCTATGCATCGTAGATAACCTTAGAAGGACCCCAGCACCACAAAAAGCAAATACTCCACAATTAACGTTGTATCTGTCCCCAATCCAATCATAAAAATGATTATCCCCAAAACGCCGAGTGCCTCGATCTCGCGAACTCCCGTCTGGCAACAACTCGCTACCTGCATTTTGAATCAGTTCACGAGTCATGCCCGATCTGACTTCGAACTCACACAACTCTGCCTTATTGCGTAACTGACCAGAAGCGGCAGTATTACCATCGACCAATACTCTGTAAGAAACCACATCCTTGTTAGGTCGAGGGGCCGAAATACGCAAAAACACATGATCCAATTCAGCATGCAAAGGGATGGCTAATTCAGCATCACCGTGCGTCCATCTAAACAACTTGCCTTCACGATCCATTTCTATTGGTCCGACACCGGAACGATATTCCACTTTTGCACTACCTTGAACTTCGTACAGACGCACACCAAGTGAACGATTATCCTCATTTACGGATAATCCTGCTGGACAAAACACCTCAGAAGAAATAGTTACAGGCACTCGAGGTATATCAAGTATCAGTTTTGATGCAACAGCACCCAATGTAGCATCTGCTTGTAATCGTCCTACCAACGGATTAAGCCAATTAGGATCCACCACAGTGTCAGGATTTACTAACGCTACAAAGGGTCCAGAGGCACGCCTCATAGCCAAGTTATTGCCACGCGAAAACCCTATATTTCCCCCGGCTTCAATTACATCCACAGACGGGAACATTTTTCGAATAAGATCTACTGATCCATCTGTAGACTCATTATCGACAACCACTATTTCAAACAAATCACGCGGATAATTTGAGGAAATTAATGCACTTAAGCATGGTGTTAAAAAATTTGCGCCGTTGTAGTTCAAAACAACTATAGTGACGAATGATTGCTTTTTCAGCTCGTCAAGTAGCATCACTAATTATTCGACACGAAGTTCGCGGATAGCTATCCCAAGTTCTCGAGTATCGGGATCTATACCCATGCTATCCGGCACGAAAGTCTTATCTACCTCGATTACTACTTCAAGGCGGGTAGGCTCAGCTACAGGGTTGATAGGAATTGCAAGATCTTCAAAATCCATCCCACTCAAGCGAAACCGGGTGACCTCTTGGCCATTCAATAAGACTCTTCCGTCAGCACTAGCTTCTCGATGCAGTGGTCGGCAAGCACGGATGACTAGCGTCCCTTTACCAACATCCTGAGTCATCACAGCGCATGCGCTACTTCCTATCCAACGGACTACGGGAGGCCAATTTTCTACGGGGTACCAGCCACTTCCTAAATATTCATCTTCACCGTTGCCCATCTGCAAAGACTCTGGGGCATGAGACCATGCGAGGGAATATGGCAACGTAGTCATATCAGGCTGTGGGATATGCGCTAAGTTGCCCTCAACAACTGGTTCGTACTCTTCTTTCTTTATCCCCCAGCGAGAATGCATAAAAATTGCCCCGCGATTACGGGTTTCTGATCTTCCCATATAAAGAGTCAAAACTTGCCTTAGGACATGTAAAGGTTGTTTTTCATTTCCAACTTGCCAAACTCCGACAGAAACATTGTAGACACCCGGACCCATATGCAACGGGCCCAATAATAATTCGACTTGACCAAAGCCTGAATCCAACCCGTAATCACGACACTGATCTTCAGACGAACTCTCAAATACGTGGAGCCCGTCACTGCGAGACAAAGAACACCCAAACACCACATTCTTCATCATTGATTTGCAAGAGTAGCTCATGCGAATACGAATAGAAGACCCAGGGGAAACTGTGTGAGTGTTATTGCCAAGCTCATCAATGCACATAACTTCTGACAGCAATATACCTTCTGCTCCACCTTCGTCACCGGCTGGCTGCTTATGCTCCTCACCAACCGTCGGACCGCCGACATGTTGTAAATAAGATTGAATAACTTCTCGGGCCGAACCACACTGCACCACCCGTCCCTCCTCTATCCACAAAACCCGATCACAAAACCTTCGAACCAAAATTGGATCATGAGATACAAACAACATGGTTCGACCATCACGCTTAGCATCTGCCAAGGCGTCATAACATTTCCGCGCAAAGGCGGCATCACCCACGGCCAACACCTCATCTATAAGCAATACATCGGGACGCACGGCAATCGCTATTGAAAATCCCAGCCGCATATACATGCCGGACGAATAATGCTTAATTGGAGTATCGATAAATTGTTCCAGCTCAGCAAATGCAACTATGCTTTCGTAAAGAGATTCCATTTGCTGACGATCAATTCCCAAAAACGCTCCGTTTAAAAAGATGTTCTCGCGACCACTTAAATCGGGATGAAAACCCGCTCCTAGCTCCAATAACCCAAAGACTCTTCCTTCCACATCTACACTCCCGTAATCGGGTTTCAATGTGCCGCTAAGTAATTTGAGGATCGTGCTTTTACCAGAACCATTACGCCCGATTATGCCAAGAGTCTCACCAGATTCCACATTAAACGTTACCCTTTTTAGCGCCCAGAATTGCTCCACATCATCCGTGTTACGCCCCACAGCTTTGGTAACAATATCGAAAACACTTTGGTCACGAGAATGTCGCAACTCAAACTTCTTTGACACTCCGTTGAATCGCACCGCCTTGGCCATTAAACAAGCTCCGCAAATCGATGGGCAAATCGGCGTAGCATCCACCATCCCAAAATAAGAGCAGCCACCGAAATTAATACGGTAATAGCTGTATGTCGAATTGGAAGCCAACCATAAAGCATCGTGTACCGGTAATCAGAAATTAAAGTCGCCATAGGATTCAAAGTAAATACCCATCTATGGATGTCCAGTCCTAGGAATCGCGTGTTTGGGACGACGGACAATGCATAAAAAATTGGTGTGAGAAAAAACCAAGCTAGCATTCCTATGTCAACCACCTGTTCAAGATCACGCAAGAAGACGTTCACTGCCGCCATCACCATTGCTAGCCCTGTCACAAACATCAGATGCAAACACATAATTAAAGGGACAAACCAAATTGTTGATGGCACATTTTCACGGAAAACGAAAAGCGCTAAGACAAATAGCGAAAAAGCAATAACGAAGTGGATAAACGAAGATAATACTGCCGACAGCGGTAATAGTTCTCTAGGGAAATACACCTTGTTTATGAGGTTAGGATTTCCAGTGATACTTCTCATTGCCGAAACAAGCGCATTCTGAGTGAAGGTCCACGGAATGAGTCCAGCCAAAAGAAAAAGCGGGTAATCGGGAATGTCCGTGCTTGTAAGAACATTGAACACCACGGTAAATACAAGCATCATCAATATCGGGCTCAACATCGACCAGCCGAAACCAAGAACAGATCCTCGATATCTAACCTTTAAATCGCGTGCCACCATGGTACGCAATAGTCCTGAGTAAGACACGATCTCATGCAATGGGTTCCATATCGAACCAAATCGCAATTTTTTACGTGGTTTATCTAAACTTTTCATAAGTCCTAATTGTCACAATAAGCTCTAGCAATTTAAACGGATGCAGCATTAGCCCCTCCGCTATGCTAGAGTTTAAGCGTTATCAGTTAGTTAATTCTCCTTAGCTAGGATTTGGATGGAGATAGCTTGGTTCGGAAGCTCTTGCTTCCGCATACGCAACCGAAACTCAATAGCTCTCGTAGATCCTTACCTTCCCGACCCCAAATATCAAAACCTCCAAATCAAGGCTGATGTTATTTCTATAAGTCAGACTGGTCGAGAAATTCGAAAGGTAGTGCCGAATCAACGCGAGGTGGTTTACCGTGTCCAACGTCCAGGAGAATACGAAATAGGTGGCATCTTTATAGACGCGATCCCGGTAACCATCACAGCTGAAGACCAAGGTTCTGAATATCTTCCCCCAATCGCCGTTACTCTAACATTAGACGACCTCACTGTATGTCATTTAGGGCAATTAGATAATATGCCAAGTTCTACTACAATTGAGCAACTCGGCTCTCCAGACATTCTGATTCTGCCGGCGGGAGGGACCGAAAACCTGACTTATGAACAATCTGTCAAACTGGTTAAATCATTGTCTCCTGCATACGTGATACCTATAAATTACCCGGACCAATCCGACAGCACGACAACCAGTTCCATTGACAACTTCCTCAAAGAATTAGGCGCCGAAAAACCAGAGACCATGTCTAGTTTGAATATTTCACGTGGAGGCATATCTCATGAATTAACGGCTGTGGTTTTACTTCAATCACGCACTCGGGTAAAACGGCCTTCCGGAGAAAAGGCCTAAAACTGAATGGTAAAAATCTTGCACCAACTCGAAAGCTGTAAACCGAAAGACATTAATTTTGCGGCAGTTACCGGGCGCATACAGTTATGAAACCACGCTACATTTTTGTCACAGGTGGGGTAATGTCCGGCGTAGGGAAAGGAGTAACTTGCGCATCTATTGGGCGTCTTCTGAAAAGCCAGGATCTTAGGGTGTCACATGTAAAACTTGACCCTTATATCAATGTTGACCCAGGGACTATGAACCCAGCCCAACATGGGGAGGTATTCGTAACATCCGATGGTGCGGAAACAGATCTGGATCTCGGACATTATGAACGATTCACTAATGAGAACCTGACTCAATTAAGCAACCTCACTAGTGGACAGGTTTATGAGGATGTTATCCGTAGGGAGAGACGAGGTGATTACTTAGGAGGAACAATTCAAGTGATACCTCATGTAACCGACCTGATCAAAACACGAATAATAGAAGCCGGCGAAACTAGTAGAGCAAACGTGGTAGTAGTAGAAGTTGGGGGCACTGTTGGTGACATGGAAGGGTTGCCTTTTTTCGAAGCCCTTCGCCAGCTAAGGCGGGAATTGGGCCCAGATAATGTCATGTATGTACACGTTACTTTTCTCCCACATATAGGACCCACTGGAGAACTAAAGACAAAGCCTACGCAGCATAGTGTTTCTATGCTGCGTAGTATTGGAATAATGCCCGACGTCATAGCCTGCCGTAGTGACGTTCCATTTGAAAAAGACACTAGGGAAAAAATTGCCTTATTCTGTGATGTGAATAATGAAGCCGTCATTTCGCTCGTGTCCGTAGACAACATATATTCAGTGCCTCTAATTTTGCAAGACGAGGGAATGGGAGCACTGATAGCAGAAAAGCTGGGCTTGGATGCAACATCTGCCGATCTCACAGAATGGCAAGCAATGGTGAATCGCATGTCCACATTGGATGACCCCGTGGAAATCGCTGTTGTCGGCAAATATGTTGGAGCGACAGACGCCTACATAAGTGTGGAACAAGCCTTACATCATGGAGCCCTAGCCCATGGCAGACAAATAAACATCCGGTGGATAGATTCCGAGCACATTGAAAAAGGAGAACCAACCAGCATGTTCGATGGTGTAGATGGCATCGTCGTGCCTGGTGGGTTTGGAGATCGAGGAATTGAGGGCAAAATTGCAACTGCTCATCATGCTCGCAATGCAGGAATCCCGTATCTAGGGCTATGTTTAGGAATGCAAGTCGCAGTGATAGAGTACGCGCGAAACGTACTAGGGCTAACCGATGCAAACAGCATTGAATTCGATCCAGACACAACTAATCCTGTAATTTCACCTATGGATGACCACTACGGCGGAACCATAAATATGGGAGGCACCATGCGGCTAGGATCACACCCATGTGCAATAGGTCAGGGTACCATAGCGTCAAAGGCATACGGAGACACCATCACGCAGGAAAGACACAGACACCGTATGGAATTCAATAACGACTACCTAGCAACACTGGAAGCCCATGGTTTCATTGCTAGTGGCATCAACCCAGATCGTAATTTGGTGGAAATCATCGAGATTACGAACCACCCTTGGTTTGTAGGAGTCCAATTCCATCCAGAATTCCAATCACGTCCTAACAATCCCCATCCCTTGTTCACATCATTTGTCAAAGCCAGTTGCAATCCTAAAAAAGCATTGACGGACGAACCAATTATTCAGCAAACTAGCTTCTCGTAATTCTGTTGTTTACATTACTGACAAACGTTACAAACCATGGAAGGGACTGAACCACGGACATGTCGGGTCTTTGCCATTAGGAAGATACGAGCCCTCTTAGGCCTGTTCTGTTTTGGAGAACTTATGTCAAGAAATGGATCCCAATTATGGGTGTGATTTGTGTAGTAGGAACCCAATGGGGAGATGAAGGCAAGGGCAAAATTGTTGACTACATAGCCTCTGAAGCCGATTTGGTAATTAGGTTTCAAGGTAGCGACAATGCAGGTCACTCTGTCATAAATCAATACGGTGAATTCGGTCTACACCTAATACCTTCCGGTATTTTTCATGCCCAAGCTACAAATCTGCTCGGCCCAGGAACAGGCGTAAACATCGAATCCTTCACCGAAGAACTGTCCTTCTTGTCTAAATCCGTACCCGAATTAGAAATGGAAAAGCGGATTCTAATTGC
>Ga0310344_10004321_pt1 | contig 10556 bp, 5 predicted proteins | sample HC15DNA20200_MG_FD_203801 | JGI IMG/M metagenome (GOLD analysis project Ga0310344, IMG submission 203801) | Marine microbial communities from station ALOHA, North Pacific Subtropical Gyre - HC15-DNA-20-200_MG | ecosystem: Environmental > Aquatic > Marine > Oceanic | place: Pacific Ocean: North... | reverse complement strand
TTGAACGCAGGGTTCAATGCACGGTGAGCGATTTCGAAAGAATAGAGCTTTCCCTTTCCACTCGCCTGCGTCCAGCCGACATTGCGTGAATGGCAGGACGGGCATGCGATCCGCGGATAAAAAAAGATGTGGCCGCAATCATCACATTTCGGGATCATCAATTTCCCCTCCTTCAGCCCGTCCCAATAGGGCTTGGCCTCCGGGGTCCGGGGGGTTGGCAGCGGTCGATTCAGTTCCACGGTTCTCTTCCTCTTAAAGCTTATTGGATATCGGCAAAGGCCCAGTGGCAAAAACGCCAACCACAACTCTGCCTATAAGACAATTCGATAGAATGAACGCTAAACGACCAGACCGGTGGGAGGCAAGGATGGTAGCGCATTTATCGCAGAATCTCTTTCCGTTAAGGCGTCAACATGACAGGCCCCGAGGCACCCGACAGACGGATGCGATAATCACTACCAATTTTTTCGATTACGCCGCGTTCGGTGGTTCCAGCCTCTAGATTGACCAGCTGCTCACCCGCAAAACCGTCAGAACCAAATAGCGTCGCAACATCGTCTCCCTTCAATGAAATGAACTGCCGGCCCTCCCTGGGCAGCAACAAGACCAGAGGCCTGCCGTCAGCCCTAATAGACACCGCACGCGCATCCGCCACTTCAACAACGTCGCCCGAATTGATTTTTCTGAAGCCTGACAACAGGCCGTTTAGATAACGCACCACATGAAAGGCGGGCCGCGGATTATTCAAACGGTCGAGCACGCCGTTGCGCACAAAATAGCCGCGGTCATTATCGATAAATGTATCAGCGTAGACCGAGACATTGTTGCAAGCCGCCACACCCAGCATCGCCTCAGGAAGGCGCGCGGCAACCCAATCATCGTCCTCCCAGGCCTCCGCCGGATTCGACCAGCACATCCGCAAATGCACCGAAGCCCGCACGCCAAAGTCCCTTGCTACCGACGACGCCTCATGGATAGCCTCCCACGGTGCACGATCTGCCGTTAAACGGAATACAAAGCCATCAACAGCGCCTTGCAATTCCTCGCGGGTCAGTAAATCCTGCATCTGATCCCGATCCTCGGCGAGGAAACCTTGGTTGATGACATGATAATAATGCCCCGCCTCGGCGCGGAGCTCATCTATCGAGCGCAGGCGTGAAAGATAGACCGGCAGATCGATCTGTCGCGCAGCCTCACCGATGCCTCCGATGATTGTGTCCAGCTTGTCCCAGTTCATGCCGATCTCCCAGGCAGAGAACGTGTCCTGATTGCCTAGGATCAACGCCAAGTCGCGCTCGCTCGGGGCGCCAAACGTAAACAGAGTGAACTCGTGTCCATGTCGCGTCAGAGTGCGCATCCGTTCGCGAACGTCCTCAACCAATAGGTCGCGCAAGGGCACGCGTAGCTTGCGTACGCCCATTTCCCAGAGTGCCATCAGCGGGTAGTCGTTGCGCACCTCCTTACGATCGAACTCGTCAAGTCCACCAGTCGGCGGGATCTCCACTACTTCCATCCAATTCTGCCGCATGTCAAAACCGAAGCCGCCATGCGGATTGTTGCGCGGATGGACCGGTGCTATGCGATCAACCAACACGGGTTCCAGTGCGCCGGGCGTGACGGTCTTGCCGTAAGTGCGAACGACATCGACCAAATGGCCCGCCTCATACACATGAACCAGAAAGTAACCGAGTTTGGGTTTGTCGTTCCGGCCCGCCTCCGCGTCTGCTTCAGGTCGGACACGGTACATTTCACTGTAATCTTGCCGCACAAAGGAAGTCGAGGGCAGCATGTAAAGATCGGTCGACGCATAGCGATTGTACCAGAAATTATGAACGTGCCCGATGAACATCGCCTCGACGCCATTAGCCTCCAGTTGGTCGAGCAGCCAGCTTCGGCCGGGCTCACCGATATTGTCGTAATTCTCCTCCTCATCGGGCCGCGAGAAATATGGTGGGTAGTGGCAAAAGGCGAAAATCCGTTTTCCCCTATTTGCCGCCAGATCAGCTTCAAGCCAGAGGCGCTGTTTTTCTTCAGAGGCTAGACCCGAATTAATGATCTGCGCGTTGACGATAACAAAATGCATACCCGCATGATTGAAGGACTGGTAGTGCGCGCCAAATTGCTTCTCCCACAATGCGACGAATGCGTCACAAATGCCCGCTGCCGGTGCCCAATCGTTCGGTTTGTCGCCAATGTCATGGTTGCCGGGTGTTAGATAGAGCGGATGACGAAGATCCCTTACCTGTTCGTGAAATCGCGCAGCTGCCTGTTCATAGAGGACCGGCACCGCCGGCACGGGATGGATTAGATCCCCGACATTAATCACGAAGGCAAGGTCCCAGCCGTTAAGTTCACGAACCACGTGACGCATTCGCGCGTTTGCCAGACTATTTACCGCGAAGGGGGAATTGCAATCGTCCTCACCCTGGTTCAGATGGGTATCGGTGATCACCCCGACGGTGAAAAGCCGCTTCCCCAGGTCACCAGCCATGCCTCTGCCCTCCCTGCCTTTTAGTCATGATGCCAGTGAAGCCGCCCGCCATAAAGCGCTTCAGGAAATAGCAGAAATTCGAGCCTGTCGGTAAAGTACTCCGCGAAAAAGGGGAGATGACGATGCCCGCGACACAAGACAGCCCAAATATCGTGGTAATTCAACTCGACCAGATGACGCCGGGGGCCCTACCGCCTTACGGTCACCCCCTTGTGAAAGCTCCGCATATCGCCGGCCTTGCGGCCGATGGCGTAGTGTTCGAAAACGCCTATTGCAACTTCCCGCTCTGCGTCCCGTCACGCATGTCGATGCTGGCCGGCCGCTACACCAGCGCCATCGGACAATGGGATAACGCAATAGAACTACCGGCGTCCGTCCCGACCTTGGCACACTATCTACGATCCGTGGGCTATCACACCGTGCTGTGCGGCAAGATGCATTTCATCGGCCCTGACCAGGTGCATGGCTTCAACGAACGCATCACCACCGATATCTATCCAGCTAATTTTGCCTGGACGCCGGACTGGGTCGCGGGCGAGCGCTTTCGGCCGACCGGCATCAACCCTAGGGCCATCGTCGAAGCCGGTCTTTGTGCGCGCTCGCTACAAATCGATTACGACGACGAGGTAGAGCATGCTGGGGCGCAGAAAATCTACGACCTCGCCCGCTTCAACAAAGAATCGCCCTTTCTACTTTGGGTGTCCTTCACCCATCCGCACTCACCCTTCGTAACGACGCAAAAATATTGGGATTTGTACGACCATGCCGAAATAGACATGCCCAAGGTCGAACCGATCCCAGTCAAAGAGCAGGATACAATGAGCCGCATGCTGCATTACGGCCACGCGCAGGACCTGCTAACCATCACCGACGAACACGTCCGCAACGCCAGGCATGCCTATTACGGTATGACATCTTATCTGGACGAAAAGGTCGGCCGCATCCTGGCCACGCTGGAGGAGATGGATCTGGCACAAAACACCATCGTTGTGCTGACCGCCGATCATGGTGAAATGCTGGGCGAGCGTGGCGGCTGGTTCAAGCAATACTTCTACGAGCCATCAACCAGGGTACCGCTGATCGTTCGCGCGCCAGGCCATTATAGGCCAAATCGGGTCTCTGAACTGGTATCCTTAGTCGATCTGCTACCAACATTCGTGGACATCGCGACGAACGGGACTGCACCGGAACCAGTCTCTGCACTCGACGGCCATTCACTGACCGGGTTGCTCAGCGGCGGTGACCCTCGCTGGGATAACAAGGTCATCTCGGAATATACTGGTGAGGGCGTATCCACTCCTTGCCGCATGGTCCGGCGCGATGATCACAAATACATCTACACGCATGGCCACCCGCCACTCCTCTACGACCTGGCCACCGACCCACTTGAGGTCGAGAACCTGGCAGGACAATCAGGGGTCTTCGATGTAGAAGCGTCGCTGTTGGCAGAACTAATGCATAACTACGACCCGGAGGCGGTGAACGACGCCTGCATCCAAAGTCAGAAGGAGCGCCGGTTTATCACGGAGACGACGGATGGCAGCCCCTCCTGGGCCTACGTCGCCCGCGCTGGCGACGATGTGCGCTATGTCCGCAACGCGAGCGCGACCGCCGCTAAGGGGGCAGCACGTTACCCCTTCGTCGAACCGACCCCGTTCGACCGTAACGGAGAAAATACGTAATCCTGTGTAAACCGAATTCACCTCACCGTCCATGAATAGGTAAAAAGGCGAGAATTGACCGCTGAACTGGAGGTTATGATAAACAGAAACCCTTAATCTTCCGAAGGGACCCATCCTCGGGCGTGGTTTCCCGTTTAGCCTACGAACCCTAGGCTTCCGCGGTAGCGGTTGAGGAACACGCTCAAAACGCTGATCGAGGCGAAATGAACGAAGACGGTTTGCGGCTCTACTTACCAGGCCCCGTAACTACTGACCCTCGCGTCCGCGCGGCGATGATGCGGGATTGGGGTGTTTGGGATGCGGAGTTCCGATCGATTACCGCGGAGGTCCAGGGTCATCTGCTGCACCTAGCTTGCGGCGAGGGAACCCATAGCTGTGTGTTGGTTCAGGGCAGCGGCTCATTCGGCGTCGAAGCAATGGTGCAGACCTTTCTACCACGCGACGGAAAGCTGCTGATCCCGGTAAATGGAAAATATGGCGAACGGGTCACATCGATCTGTGAGAAGGCCGGCCGTGACCACGCCGTCCTATCGATACCGGAAGGGATCGCAGTCGATCCGGCCGCCGTTGATCAAAAACTTACCGACGACCCAACGATTAGCCACGTCCTGCTGGTCCATTGCGAGACGAGCAGCGGCACTCTCAACCCGCTAGAAGAAATTTCTCGGGTAACCGCCAACCACGAACGCAAGCTGCTGATCGACGCGGTGAGCACATTCGGCGCATTCGACCTGGACGCAGAGCGCCTCGGATACCAAGCGCTCGCGACATCGCCAAACAAATGCCTGGAGGGGGTGCCGGGATGCGCCATCGTCTTCGCCCCGCAGGACGCCTTTCGGACCGCGCTCGGCAATGCACAGTCACATAGTCTCGATCTCGCTGATCAATGGCGCCAGTTTGAGGCGACCGGTCAATGGCGCTTCACCCCGCCAACCTTCGTGATCGCCGCACTAGCCGAGGCGCTTCGACTGCACAAGGTGGAAGGCGGGAACGCCGCCCGCCTCGCGCGCTACCGCGCCAATCACGAGGCGCTAGCAGACGCGATGGAACGCCAAGGCTTCGAGCCCCTAATGGACCGCACGAAGCAAGCCCCCGTGGTCATCAGCTACCGAGATCCCACAGACCCAAATTTCAATTTTACGGATTTCTATACGCGATTGCGCTGCCGCGGCTTCATGATCTATCCCGGCCACCTGACTGACATCCCGACTTTCCGCATTGCATGCATTGGCGCCCTACAGCCTGAGGATATGCGCGATGTCGCGAATGCTATCGGCGACGTTTGCCGGGAGATGGGCGTGAAGTATCTCGGGCTTTAAACAACTAACGTTAATCTGACTGGGGGCAACTGTATCGCTCGAAATGATGGAACAACCAGAATGTGTGCCGACCAAAAATTGAAGTTAGCCGTCGATATCGGTGGTACGTTTACCGATATCATGGCGGTACACGGTAATAAAGTCGCGGTGGAGAAGGTGCTGTCGACGCCAGAGGACCTTAGCATTGGGGTTATGTCCGGCATTGAAGCAGCCGTATCCAAGCTCGGCACTAACGTCGCGGACATCGCCTTTCTGGTGCATGCCACGACGGCAGCAACCAACGCATTGCTAGAACGACGCGGCGCACGGGTCGGATTGATCGTCACCAACGGGTTCGGTGACATTCTTGAGATAGGTCGCCAACGGCGCTTCGACCCCTACGACTTGGAACGTCCAAAGCTGGCACCGCTCGTGCCGCGCAACCGGGTGGCGGAAGTGCCAGAGCGACTGGACGCCAGCGGTAAAGTCCTGGTCGCGCTCGACGAGACGGCAATCCGAGCGGCCTTCGCCAGCCTGCGCGACCAAGGTGTCGAGGCCATCGCAGTCTCCTTTCTACACGCCTATCGTGATCCACAACACGAACAGAGGGTGCTGACACTGGCAACGCCTGACCTGATCGGTTCCGAGACGCCGGTCTTCGCATCACATCGTATCGTACCAGAAGCCCGTGAATTCGAACGGACCAGCACCACGGTCATCGCTGCCTATCTGGCGCCAGTGGTCGGCCAATACCTGCGAGCTCTGTCCGCACATTTGGCGAACCGGGGGGCCTCACGGCGCTACTGGGTCATGAAGTCCAGTGGCGGCCTGTTCGATTCCGAAACCGCCTGTGCACACCCTGAAGAGCTAGTGGAGTCCGGGCCCGCTGCAGGCGTCATCGGCGCGGCCTCGGTGGCCCGCGAGCTCGACATTCCCGACATCATTTCCTTCGATATGGGCGGCACTACCGCGAAGGCCTCGTTGGTCAGCGGCGGCGTGCCGGCAATGAACTATGAGTACGAGGTAGGCGGAGCGGCTCATGCCGGTGGCTTTTTGCAGAAGGGCACCGGCTACCCGCTGCGGGTTCCAGTGATCGATTTAGCCGAAGTGGGTACGGGCGGCGGCAGCATCGCATGGATCGATACAGGCGGCGCGTTGCGGGTTGGGCCGCGCAGCTCCGGGGCTTCACCAGGACCGGTATGCTATGGACGCGGCGGCACGGAGCCCACGGTAACGGACGCCGACTTGATACTGGGTTATCTCGATGAGGTGGGCTCCGGACAATATCTCGGGCGCATGTCGCTCGACACGGCGCACGACGCGATCAGGACGCGCATAGCGGATCCGCTAGGCCTGTCCATAGAGGATGCTGCGCGTGGAATTTTCGACCTGGCCAACGCACAGATGGCCGACGCCGTCCGGCTCGTTTCAGTCGCAAGGGGCGTTGACCCCAGAGAGTTGACGCTTGTTGCATTCGGTGGTGCCGGGCCCGTCCATGCCTGGGCTATCGCCCAGCAATTGCTAATCAGCACTGTTCTGATCCCGCCTCACCCCGGTGTTTACTCCGCGCTAGGGCTGCTGGGTGCAGACTTTCGTGTAGACCAAAGCCGTGGCGTGAGGATTGCGCTCGCAGCGGCTGCGGCGAGCAGAGACCTTTCGCAACTATTCATCGCATTGGAGACCCAGGCTACACAGGAAATGAAGGGCCAAGGGCATGACACAAGCACGATTGAAGTTCGATACGCCGCCGACATGCGGTATCTGGGACAATCCTACGAAGTGAATGTTGCCTTGCCCGCATCCACACCGATCGACACGCGCCAAGCTGAGGTCGCGTTTCATGAGGAGCATGCGCGCCTCTACGGACATGCAAATATTGGCGAACCAGTGGAAGTCATCATCGTGCGCGTCAGCACCCAGATCGCGGGCGTCCCTCCAACTTTTACGGGCGGTAAAATGGGATCTGCATTGCCGGCGACGCGACCCCGCAATCTCTACTTTGACGGAGTTATGCACGCGACACACGTGCATTCTCGGCACGGAGTGACTGCCAGCATCATTGGTCCTGCAGCCATCGAGCAAGCTGATACGACCGTCATCGTGCCACCTGGCGCACTGGTTACCCTGATGGACAACAGATGTCTGCGCATGGAACTGGAAGGATCGTCGGCATGACGGCACCGATCGATCCCGTCACGATGCAAGTTGTTGGTAACTATTGCCACACGGTGACTAACGAGGTGGAGGTGGCGATGATCCGCGCTGCTTACTCGCCTGTCACCAAGGAGGCGTTCGACTGTTCGGCTGGGATAATCGATCCATCCAGCGAATTCTGGGCCTTGGCTGACGCCATCCCGGTGCAGTGTTCAGTTCTGGCCACAGTGCATCGTGCCATGCTCGAAAATTACGGCAAGACGCTAGAACCAGGCGACATTCTATTCACCAACGATCCATGGTCTGGCTGCCCGCATCTGAACGATTTCGTGTCGATCGCCCCGGTCTTCGCGGAAGATGAGATCATCGCCTATATCGGCACTCTGATGCACCAGACCGATGTCGGGGGCAAAACGCCGGGCAGTATGCCGGCAGATGCGACGGAAATCTTTCAGGAAGGATTTCGGGTACCAGTGCAACGATTGTTCACCAGGGACGGCTTCAACGAACCGGTGCTAAACATCCTTCTCGCCAATTCCCGCACGCCAACCAGTTTCCGCGGCGACCTGTCGGCGCAAGTAGCAGGCACGCGGCTTGGTATTCGGCGGATGCAGGAAGCAGTTGAACGCTTCGGCAAGGAGCGCTTTGTCATCCATGCCCGCGCCCATGTCGACTACAGCGAGCGACGCGTGCGTAACCAATTGCGGCAATTGAAAACTGGCTCCTACAGCGCGGAACGCCATGTCGACGGTCCCGACTATGACAGTGCGGACCAGGGCATCTCCGTCGTGGCAGACGTCGAAATCGGTGACGGGCAGGTAAGCGTCGACTTTTCGCGGTCAAGCAAACAGGTGCCGCGCCCGCTAAACTGCGTGTTATCCAACGCCATTGCACCCAGCCTGGTAGCGCTGCGCTGTATGCTTGACAATGACCTACCCATGAATGGCGGACTGCAACGCGCGCTGACGGTGACCTGCGCGCCGGGTTCCATCCTCAACCCAGTCTTGCCAGCGCCGGTGGGGGCCCGCGCCGTGGTGGCGTCGCTTGCCTATGACTGCGTACTCGAATGCCTCGGTCAGGCATCACCGGATAAGGCCTGCGCGACGTCGAGCGGCGGCACCACCATGCCCTTCATCTGGGCCCCGCGGACGACACCTGGCGAGGAGCCACGGATCCTGGTGGACAATTCCCTTACCGGCGGCACCGGCGCCCGGTCCAGTGCAGATGGCATGGACGCTGTGGACAATACGGTCACCAACGCAATGAACTATCCGGCGGAAATGCTGGAACAGGAGTACCCGGCAATCGTCGAACGGCACGAGCTGCGTGACGGTTCCGGCGGTGCCGGCGAATATCGTGGCGGCGAGGGCTTGCGACGCGTTCTACAGTTCCTCGCTCCGGGCAACCTCTCGCTCCGGGGGCACCGGCATCAGTATCCGCCCCCAGGCTTTGCTGGCGGCGAGCCAGGCGCACCGTCTCTTTTTTCCCTCGAACGCGGCGGTGTCACGCAACCCATCCCTCCACAATCCTCGGCAATTGCCACCGAGGTCGGCGACCGCTTCATCGCGGAGACGCCAGGTGGCGGCGGCTATGGCCCAGTAGCCGAGCGACGCGAAAGCAAAAATCCTCTATCCCGGTCGGATATTGTGGCTTCGAACGAAGTAAAGGATGATTGATTGTTACGACTGATGGAACTCGCGCCCATGGTGCCGCCGCGTCTCTTCTCTTAAGCTGGCGCCATGCCTGATTCAAACGCTCAATACTACGACTTTATCATCGTCGGCGCCGGATCGGCCGGCGCCGCCGTTGCACACCGACTGTCAGCGGACCCGAAACACAAGGTGTTGCTGTTGGAGGCCGGACCGGAGAGCCATCGCTGGTCACGCGTACCAGCCGGCTACGCTAAGCTGCTGCACAATCCGAAAGCCAACTGGTGCTACCAGTCGGAGCCCATCGCCAACGCGAATGGACGCTCGATCTTTGTACCGCGCGGCAAGATGCTAGGCGGGTCGAGCTCGATCAATGGCACCGCCTTCGTACGCGGTCAGGCACAGGACTACGACACCTGGGCGCAAATGGGCAATCGGGGTTGGAGCTATCGCGAGGTCCTGCCCTGCTTCAAACGCATGGAAAGGTACGAAGGCGACGGTGACGACGAATATCGCGGCCGCGATGGGCCTTTGCGTGTTACCGATCCAGACGCCAGCGATCCACTGATGGCGACCATCATTAGAGCGGCCGGCGAGGTCGGGATCCCGCACAATCCGGATTATAATGGCGCACAGCAGGACGGCATCGCGATGAGCCAGGCGACCATCGCCGATGGTCGGCGGATGAGCACCGCTCATTGCTACCTGACACCGATCCGCAACCGGCCGAACCTGCATATCGTCACCAACGCCCTGACCGAGAAAATCCTGCTAGACGGCAAGCGCTGCAGTGGCGTTCGCTATACTGTCGGCGGCAAGACACTGGAGGCAAAGGCGGGGCACAACGTTGTCATTAGCGCCGGTTCAATCAATTCGCCACAACTGCTCGAACTATCAGGCATCGGCCAGCCAAAGCTGTTGCAGGAACTCGGCATCGAAGTGCGGTGCGCACTGCCAGGGGTCGGTGAAAATCTGCGTGATCATTTCGCACCCCGCACGCGCTGGGCGATCAAAGCCAAGGGCTATACTTACAACGACCGTGGCCGCGGGCTCGGCCTCGTCAATCAGGTGCTGCGATATCTGACGACCGGTAAGGGAATGCTGGGTTCGGTTGCGGCACCGTTGCGCGCCTTCGTACGCTCGCGCGAGGGGCTGGAGGCCCCAGACCTGCTGCTTGGCTGGGTTCCGATGCTGACTGTCCCGGGTCCGAAGATTTCCAAACAATCCGGCATGACCTGCTACGCCCATCCGATGCGCCCGGAAAGCACCGGCAATATCCATG
>Ga0310344_10004319_pt1 | contig 10557 bp, 7 predicted proteins | sample HC15DNA20200_MG_FD_203801 | JGI IMG/M metagenome (GOLD analysis project Ga0310344, IMG submission 203801) | Marine microbial communities from station ALOHA, North Pacific Subtropical Gyre - HC15-DNA-20-200_MG | ecosystem: Environmental > Aquatic > Marine > Oceanic | place: Pacific Ocean: North... | reverse complement strand
CACACGGCGCCGCAAGTGGATTGGCTTTTCCCGATGGGCGCCCAACGTGGCACTGAGTCCGCGGCACAAATCGGCGGTAAACATTCGTGGCCAATCAAGGCATGGACGGACGACCCCGGCATTGCCATCACCGCCGACGCAAACAAGACCGGCCATTTCAAAATCAAAATCGCCAAGGATGTTGTGCCCGGGCCACATTTGATTCGGTTTCACGATGTAAACGGCACCACGCCACCGCGAGTGTTTTTCGTAGGCAAAGCGCCGGACGTGCGTGAGAAGGAGCCGAATAATCAATTTCTCGACGCGCAGAAAATCGACGCGCTGCCCGCCATTCTCCACGGCAAACTGCAAACCGGAGGCGATGTGGACGCCTACCGGGTGTCACTCAAGGCCGGCCAAGTATTTGTGGCGTCACTGGAGGCGTACACCGCCGGCGTGCCGATGGATGCGCTGATGATGTTGCGCGATTCGCGCGGCGTGAAGCTTGCCTTCAATCACGACGCCCATTCGCTCGATCCGCGCCTCCACTGGAAATGCGACCGCGACGGCGAGTACGTGCTGCAGGTGGCAGCGTTTAAGTTCCCCGCCAACAGCACCTCGAGCTTTATCGGCAGCGCCATCCACGTGTATCGCCTTACGCTCACCAACGGCCCGTGGCTGCGTCATGCCTGGCCGGCGGCGGTGAATGGCGACACGAAGAGCCGCGTGGGTTTGGTGGGCTGGAATCTCAAAAACGATTCAGTCACTGCACCAATCACGAAGGATGGTGAACTTGTCCTGCCCGTCACCGCCGTGAATGGGCCACTCCGCCTGCCCGTGCTCCCCCGCGCCGAGGTCACCGAGCGCGAGCCCAATGACACCAATGCAACCGCGAATGAATTCGGCCTGCCGATGAGTGTGTCCGCCCGCATCGACCGGCCCGGCGACGTCGACCGATTTTCCTTCACCGCCAAGAAAGGCGAACGCTGCCGCATCGATCTCGATTCCTTTTCGCTCGGCTTCATTCTCGACGCGCACCTCGCTATCGAGGATGCCGCCGGCAAGCAGCTCACCACCAACGACGATGCCAACAAACAACGGGACCCGCTCCTCAACTGGACCGCCCCCGCCGATGGGCGTTATTGCGTGAAAGTCCGCAGCCTCCTCGGCAAGGGCGGCGCTGATTTTTTTTACCGACTGCAACTCAGTCGGCCCGCGCCCAGCTTTCACGCCACCGTGCCCACGCCGCAATTTACCCTCAACGCCGGTGCCACCAACGAGGTGAAAGTTACCGTCAATTATCGCGATGGCTATAAAGGCAAGCTCACCGTTCGCACGGAGGGCTTGCCGAAAGGCGTCACCGCCGCCCCTGTCGAAATCGAAAAACAAGGCACCGCCATCCTCAAACTTATTACTGCAAAAGACGCCCAACCCCAAGCCGGCCCGCTGCGGGTAATAGTGGGGCCAATGGGTAAGTCAGCTAAAGCCGCAACCACCTCGCTAACCAGCGCCAGCACGGCCAATGGCGTGCCCCAAGGCTTCCCGGATTACATCATCCGCGAGACACCGCATCTTTGGCTCACCGTGTTGCCCCCAAAGCCGCCCGAGAAAAAGCCCGCCGCCAAAAAGAATTGACCGGCAATTGCGTGCCAATCTGAGCTGTGAATTCAAGGATTCCCTTGGGTATAAATTCTTTACAACACTCTCCTCCTCGTGTCTCCCTCAATAAACCTCGTTAATTCACAATGAAAAAGACCCATTTATTTCCCACCCTCTCGTTGTGTGTGTTGCTAGCTGCCGGTTGCGGCCATGACCATGATCACGACCACGATCATCCGCACAACGGCGACGACACCCGATCCAATGCCCCTGCAGGCGGAAACGGCAGCGGTGGTGGCAACAATGGCAGCAGCAGCGCAGCCACACCGAGCACCAGTCTAGCTGGCCCGCATGTGAAACTGAAAACTCCCGAAGCCAAGGTCGCCGCGAGACCCACCAGCATGGCGGCGGTCACCAAGCACCTCGACTTTGGCGGCTCGTTTTACATCTACATGAGCACCGAGCAGATCTTGGAGATGGCCAACGAGGTCGGCGCGGACATCGCCAAGCTCGTCGAGCAGATCGCCCCCGCAGGAGAGGAAAAGGCGCAGATCCAGCTGGCCTTGAACCTGATCAAGCGCGGCTGGCGAGACAGCGGACTCGGAGACGTCAGTGGCCTGGGCGCCAGCAGCTTCGCAGTGGAGGCCGGCCTTAACCGCAACGTCGCATTCTTACACCACCACCCTGGCAAGGGCGACGGCCTCATCTGGAAAATGTTCGGCACCCAGCCACACGAGCAAGGCGGCCTGAAGCTCATGCCCGCCTCCACCCTCATGGCCGTCCACACCGACCTCGACACCGCCCTCATCTTAAACTGGCTGAAGGACTTCATCAAAAACTCCGGCATCCCCCCCTTGGCGGACGAATTTGAGCAGGGCCTCGAGCAAGCGAACCAGCAGATCGGTCTGGAAAAACTATTGGCCACGCTCGACGGCGAGGTCGGCTTTGTCATCACCTTGGATGACGAGAAAAAAATCACCCTGCCGATCACCCCCAACCAGCCCGTCCAGATTGGCCATCCCGGCCTCGTCCTTTCGGCCAAGGTCAAGGACCAGCAAATCCTCCAATTCATCCTGCAAATGTTGAAGGCACAAGACATGCCCGTGCAGCAAACCGTGGCCGGTGGCGTGACTCTGCATACCATCCCCGTGCCCGCCGAGCTACCGCCCGGCGTGGACGTGGCCCCCACGCTCTTCGTCTCCGGTGACTACCTCATCGTCACCTCCAACCAGGCGCTGGCCAAGGAAGTCATCGCCGTCCAGCAGGGACAGGATTCCGGCTTGGCCGGTACGCCAGAGTTCAAGAAACTTGCGGGTGGCACTGACCTAAAAGGTAATGGCATCTCCTTTGTCAGCAGCCGTTATATGACTGAATTCTCCCGGATGATGAAGGGAATCATGGCAGAGAGCGGAGGCACCTTAATTGAGGTTACAACCACGAAATGGATGAGCCATCCCATGCTGCAAAGCAGCGGCTTGAGCATCACCCGTGTGCATCCCGACGGTATTCTTGCCGAGGCCCGTGCCACCGGCGCCGGCTATGAGGTCTCCGCCATCGCGCTGCCCGCTGTGGCCGTCACCGGCATCATGGCCAGCATGCTCCTGCCTGCCCTCGCCAAGGCCAAGCAACGCGCCAACTCCATCAAAAGTTTGAACAACGCCAAACAGTTGAGCACCGGGCTAATCATTTTTGCCGAAGAAAACGATGGCAAGCTTCCCGACGCCGACAAATGGTGCGACCTCATCCTGCGCGATGTGGGTTCTACTAAAGTCTTTGTTTCCCCCCAAGACCCCATCATGGCAGCGCGGCTCGACGCAGGTGCGAAGGTCAGTTCATATGCCTTCAACGCCGCCGTAGCCGGCAAGAATCTGCGAGATCTCCCACACAACACCGTAATCATCTTCGAGTGCCCACTTGGCTGGAATGGTGTCGGCGGACTGAAGGACGTGAATACCGCCAGCCTGCGCAACGACACCTACGCCAACCTGAACACCATCGTCGTAGCCTTCGCCGACGGTTCCGCCCGCCAAGTCACCTTCTTCGACTTGGAAGACCTCAACTGGACGGGTGAAAGACGTCGTTAAACGGGGCGCAATCTCAGCGACCTCCCATAGTCGCCACCCTGCTGAACACCCATTGCGATTCCAGCGTGACGAGGCACGGTCGGACCTCTATCCTGAAGCATGCTAAAACTCGCCGGACTGGCCCCGTTTCTCTGCGCCGGAATCCTGACCGCAGCCGACCGCCCCAACATCGTTCTTGTCATGTGCGACGACCTTGGTTGGGGTGACGTGGGCTTCAATGGAGGCAAGGCGATTCGGACACCGCATCTTGATGCGATGGCAAAGGCCAGTTTGCGGTTTGAGCGGTTTTATGCGGCAGCGCCAGTTTGCAGTCCGACGCGGGGGAGTTGTATCACGGGAAGGCATCCATTTCGGTACGGCATCTACTTTGCGAACACCGGGCATATGAAGCCGGAGGAATTGACCCTTGCAGAGTTGTTGCGCAAGCACGGCTATGCCACCGGGCACTTTGGAAAATGGCACTTGGGCACACTTACCACGAAGGTGAAGGATGCTAATCGCGGTGGCCCGCAGGGAAAAAAACATTTCTCGCCACCACAGGCCAATGGGTTTGATGTGTGCTTCTCGACTGAATCCAAAGTGCCCACGTGGGATCCAATGTTGAAGCCGAAGGTGAATGCACGCCGAACGTGGTGGGATCCAACGGACGACAACGAACCATACGGCACGGCGTACTGGAATGAAAAGGGTGAACGTGTGACAGAGAATTTGTATGGCGCAAATTCACGCGTGATCATGGATCGCGCAATTCCGTTCATGCGGCGAGCGGCAGAAAAGGAGCAGCCGTTCTTTGCCATCGTTTGGTTTCACACGCCGCATCTGCCGGTGGTGGCCGGGCCGTCGTATGCACGGATGTATGCGGGAGAGGAGAAATACACGCAGCATTACCGCGGCTGCATCACGGCGATGGACGAACAAGTAGGGCGACTGCGCACGGAACTGCGCGCGATGGGAGTGGCGCGGAACACAATGGTGACCTTTTGCAGTGACAACGGGCCAGAGGGCAAGGCGGGCAGAGCGCCAGGCAGCGCAGGGCATTTGAGCGGGCGAAAACGCGATTTACTGGAGGGCGGCATTCGGGTGCCGGGCCTTATTGAGTGGCCCGCAAGAATTCGGTCGGGCAACACGACTGTGCCGGCGGTGACGAGCGATTATCTGCCAACCATTCTTGAAATAATTGGAGCACAGCCGGTGGCGGATCGGCCCTTGGACGGCATCAGTCTGCTGCCACTTTTCGCGCGCAAGATGTCTGCCCGCAATCGACCTATCGGATTTCAGTCAGGCGGACAAGTGGCGTGGATCGAGGATCGGTACAAGCTGTATGGCAACGGCAAGAAGCCGCTGAAACTATTTGATTTAACGGCGGATTCTGCTGAAAGGACCGACCTCGCCGTAGAGCATCCGGAAATTGTCCAACGAATGGTGACTGCACTCAAGGAGTGGCAGGCTTCGTGTAAGCGCAGCGACGCCGGTGGCGATTTTCCCAAATAAAAAAACGCGGACGACCATTGCCGTCCGCGTGGATTTTACTTTCAGAATTCTATTCCTCGGGCTTAGGGGCCGGGGCCTTGCCTGCCAAAATGTCGAGGTACTTCTGGGGATCTTTTTCGAAGTCCTCCTTGCAGCCTTCACAGCATAGTTTCACCTTCTGGCCTTTGTGCTCCACGACGAATGCTCCGCCCATGCTTTCCACCCCTTCGCCCGAGACCGGACAGGACAAGGGCGTGCTGGCGCAGCCCACAAACAGCGCCGCGGCAGCGGCACCCAACAAAACCTGTTTCAACATTTTCATCAGTTTTTCCTTTCAGCCCCTTCTGGGGATGATTAACGTTGGGGCAGTATATGATGTGGTGGCGAACATTGGCAATCCGAATCGCGGCAGCAGCTTGGCTGGTGGCGGGGGCTGTGTTCGCGGCCGCACCGCCGAACATCGTCTTCTATTTCATCGATGACCTTGGCTGGGCCGATGTGTCTTTCATGGGGTCGAAATATTACGAGACGCCGCATGTGGATCGGCTGGCGAAGGAGGGAATGGTGTTCATGGATGCTTACGCCTGCGCGCCAAATTGCGCCCCGAGTCGGGCGTGCCTGATGAGCGGTTTGTACGGGCCGCGGCATGAGGTTTACACGGTTGGCAATTCCGATCGCGGACAGTCGAAGTTTCGCAAGTTGATTCCGATCAAGAATACGCGCGAGTTGGCGGGACGATTCGTGACCATTGCCGAAGTGCTGCAAAAGGCAGGCTACGTGACCGCCACGATGGGCAAGTGGCATTTGGGTAAGGACCCGACCACGCAGGGGTTTGACGTGAATATTGCCGGGCGCGAATGGGGCAGCCCGAGCGGCGGTGGTTATCATAGTCCGTACAAGTATCCGAATCTGGTGAACCCAAAAAAGGGCGAATACCTCACCGATCGGCTGGGTGCGGAAGCATGCAAATTCATAGAGGCGAACAAAGACAAACCGTTCTTTCTGTATCTCACGCACTACACCGTGCACACGCCGATTCAGGCAAAGGCGGATTTGACCGCAAAGTACGAAAAGAAAAAGACCGTCGGCGGCCATAAAAACGCCAAGTACGCCGCGATGATTGAGAGCATGGACGATAGCATCGGTGCCGTCCAAGCCACGCTCAGGCGCCTCAAGCTCGGCGACAACACCATCATCATTTTCTTCTCCGACAACGGCGGCCATGGCGCCGTGACCTCGAATGCGCCGTTGCGCGGCAGCAAAGGCATGCTCTACGAAGGCGGCATCCGCGAGCCGCTGGTCATCAAGTGGCCGGGCGTCACCAAGGCCGGTAGCACCTGCCGTGAGCCGGTCATCGGAGTGGATTTTTATCCAACGCTGATGGAAGCCGCTGGAGTGCAGAGGCGCAAGGGGCAGCAGCTTGACGGCGTCAGTCTTGTGCCCTTGCTCAAGGATGCCGATGCCTCGCTGGAACGCCCAGCGCTTCACTGGCATTTCCCTGCTTATCTCCAAGGCTACACCGCCCGTCACGGTGCCTTCCGCACGACACCCGCCGCAGCCATCCGTATGGGCGACTGGAAGCTCATCGAGTTTTTTGAAGATGGGGCACTGGAACTGTATAACCTGAAAAAGGACATCGGTGAAAAAACGAACTTGGCCAATAAGCAACCCGCTAAAGTGAAGGAACTTCACGCCGCCATGCTAAACTGGCGCAAGGAAACCAAGGCACCCGTACCAACGAAATTAAATCCGCAATTCGACCCCATGGCTCGAAAATCGAGAGGCAAAAAACTGTAACCGCACCTCATCGGCAGGCGTATTTCCGGTGAGGGCACTGATCAAATTCCGAATGATGAAGCAAACATGGATATCCCTGCTGGCCGGCGTGCTGCTGGCCCATTGGACTCAGGCAGAAATTCCGCGCGCCCACATACCCGCCGCCGCCAAGTGGGTGGTCGACATCAAGGTCGACCAATTCAAGAAAACCGACCTCGGCAAATTTTTCCTGGGCCAGATGGCCAAAAATAGTTCAGGCCTTGCCGAGCTCAAAAAGGAACTGCAGTTTGACCCTCACACCGACCTTGACCGCATAACCATGTTTGGCTTCAGCAAGGAGCCCGATGAGTCTATCGTGCTCATCAAAGGCAAGTTCAAGCATGACCACCTTCAAGCCAAGCTAAAGCAAAACGAGAAATACGAAGCCCGCAAAGCAGGCAGCCACACCTTCCACAGCTGGGTCGACGATGCCAAGCGTGGTGGCGGCCCCTCGCACGGCTGCTTTTACGCCAAGAACATCGTGCTCATGGGTGGCAACGGCAACCTGCTGGAGACCGCCGTGAAGGTGCTTGATGGCAAGGCTGCCAGCCTCAAGACCCAGCCTGGCCTGCCCCATCCGCCGTTGCCCAAGCGACCCACCTTTATCACCATCGCCGCCAACCTTGATGAGTTGGAGGAGGGCGGCGATGGCCCTGGCGCAGCCGTGCTTCAGAACGTGCAGACCCTCACCTTCGCCGCTGGCCAAGCCCAACAGAACCTCTGGGCCCAAGTAGGCATCATCCCTGACAACGCCGAGGCCGGAAAAAAAATTCGCGACACCCTCGCCGGCTTCTTAGCTCTCGCTGGACTGGCCGAAGCCGAAGATCCCCGCATGCAACAGATCACGCAGCTGGTCAAGGCAACCAAGGTTGAATTCAAGAACGGCCACGTCATCCTCTCACTGGACTTCCCCATGGCCAAGCTACTCGACACCCTCAAAGCTGAGCAATAAACCCCATGGACGCCGAACCCAGCGACGAGACCCTCGCCCGCGCCGCACGTGACGGCTCCCTCGCCGCCTTTGACACTCTCGTCCGCCGCCATCAAGACAAAATATTCGGGTTCCTGTCGCAACGTGTCCCCACCCCAACCGACGCCGAGGATCTCGCCCAGCAGACTTTCATCCTCGCCCATCAGCGCTTGCACCAGTGGCGCACCAACGGCCGATTTGCACCCTGGCTCTACGCCATTGCCAGACGACAGGCACTGTCCCATCACCGCTGGCGAAGCCGCCGGCCTGCCACCGAAAACGAATCCGCCGCGGCAGAACTACCCGCCCTCGGCAACCCCGCCAGCCACCTGCTCCACAGGGAAGGGCGTGCCGACGTCTGGGCCACTGCCCGCGCTGAACTAAAGGAACTCCACTTCACCGCCCTTTGGATGAAGTACCACGACGACCTTTCCGTCCGCGACATCGCCCACGCACTCGGCCGCACCGAGACCCACGTCAAGGTCATCCTCCACCGTGCACGTCGTCTCCTCGCCCAACATCTGCGTCCCGATCTCGTGCCCGCCGCGGATGACAATCCAACACTATCGCCTGCGCCTCCATGCCCGGCCTCGTACTCTTGTGCTAAACTCTAACCGGCAAACCACCATGCTCTGTCATCTCCATCGTTGGACTATCAACCGTGCACACGACGACCAGCGGGAACTTCCTACCATTACCCGCGACCACCTCGAATCCTGTGCCCCTTGCCAGCGTCATCACGAGGCCCAAGCCTCCATTGCCAAAACCCTCCGCGCCGAAGACCCCGCCCTGCCCGCCCCTGCGACTCTTGCCAAGTCCATTCAACGCCACCTCCGCCACCAGCCCCCCCCTGCCCCAGCCTTTTCTCTGCCTGCCTGGTCCATGGCCTTGGGCTCTTTGGCTATTGCTGCCCTAATCTGGCAATTCCTTCAACCCTCTGCCCTCCCGGTGCCCGCGCCGCCCTTGAGCCAACCAGCCGCGTCCTCTTTGCCCACCATGGCTACCGTGGATGTTGAGGCCGTCACCGATCGCGTGGCGAAATCTGTCGCCCAGCCGTTCACCCAGGAAATCAACCTCTTGCGTCGCGATCTGGAAGCCGCGGCCGAATTCCTCACTGCCAGCGTCGTGGCCCGTCCCTGACAAAATCACATTGCCCGTTTGCCGCTCATGCGCGAGCATTGCGCATCCATGAAGCGATTTGCATGTTCCTTATTTGGCCGGCTGTGGCTGGCGTTGTTTTTGGCCGCACCGTTCCTTTCCCGCGCGGCGGACAAGCCGAATGTGTTGTTCATTTTTGCGGATGACCAGTGTTACGAGACCATCGGTGCGCTGGGCTACACGGACATCGACACGCCCAACCTCGACCGATTGGTGAAGCGCGGCACCTCGTTCACACGCGCGTACAATATGGGTTCGTGGAGCGGAGCGGTGTGCGTGGCCAGTAGGCACATGCTGATCACCGGCCGTTCCATTTGGCGCGCGCAGGCGGCTTCGAACCTTTTTGGTGGGCGCGGCAACAAGGCCAAACCCGAGGCGCGACAAAAGGAATTTGACGGACTGTGGCCGCAGGTAATGAAGCGGCAGGGCTACCAGACTTTCTTCACGGGAAAGTGGCACATTCGGGCCAAGGCTGACCAAGCCTTCGAGGTGGCTCGTAACATCCGTCCCGGTATGCCAAACCAAACGCCGGCAGGTTATAACCGCCCGTTGCCCGGCAAGCCTGACCCGTGGAGTCCGTTCGATCCGAAGTTCGAAGGCTTCTGGAAAGGCGGCAGGCACTGGAGCAACATCGTGGCCGACGACGCCGTCGAGTACCTCGGCATGGCCAAGAAGGACAAGCGCCCCTTCTTTATGTACGTGGCGTTCAACGCGCCGCATGACCCGCGGCAGGCGCCCAAGGAGTACATCGACAAGTATCCGCTCAAGCGCATCAAGCTGCCCGAGAATTATCTTCCGATGTACCCGTATAAGGATCAGATCGGCAATCCGCATCGCCTGCGCGACGAGCGCCTTGCGCCCATGCCGCGTACCGAGCACGCCGTGAAGGTGCATCGGCAGGAGTACTACGCAATCATCGAGCACATGGACACGCAGATCGGCCGCATCCTCGATGCATTGGAGAAGAGTGACCAGGCCGACAACACCTACATTTTCTTCAGCGCCGACCACGGCCTCGCTGTCGGTCGTCACGGATTGTTTGGCAAACAGAACATGTACGAGCACAGCACACGTGTGCCGTTCATCGCTGTGGGTCCCGGCATCAAGTCGGGCTCGAAGAACACTTCGCCGATGTATTTGCAGGACGTACACCCCACCACGCTTGAGCTGGCCGGTGCAAAGCCCGCGGACAAGGTAGAGTTCAAGAGTCTGCTGCCCGTCTTGAAAGGCAAAGCCGACAAGCACGCCTACGACGCCATCCACGGCGCCTATCTCGGTTTGCAACGCAGTGTCACCGTGGACGACTGGAAACTCATCCTTTACCCGCAGGTCAATAAAGCGCGGCTTTACAACATCAGCGAGGATCCGTTTGAAAAGAACGACCTCGCCGGCAACACCAAGCAAGCGCCACGTGTGAAGCGACTATTCGCCCGCCTGCTCGCCCTGCAAAAACAGATGGGTGACAAGGTCGACCTGAAAGCG
>Ga0310344_10004317_pt1 | contig 10559 bp, 6 predicted proteins | sample HC15DNA20200_MG_FD_203801 | JGI IMG/M metagenome (GOLD analysis project Ga0310344, IMG submission 203801) | Marine microbial communities from station ALOHA, North Pacific Subtropical Gyre - HC15-DNA-20-200_MG | ecosystem: Environmental > Aquatic > Marine > Oceanic | place: Pacific Ocean: North... | reverse complement strand
TAAAGTTACAATGCTTCCTGGATCATATCGCGCTCGAGCTGGAGAAGGTGTTCGAATTACTTCTCAGGCAGTTGATAGTGATGGTGATGATTTTTACACTGCTATGGTAGATACTGATCCGAATCAGCTTAATTTTGCCTGGCAGGGTCAGAGTAAGCTTGTTGCTGATACTGATGATGCAGGAGTTGCTTCATATACTGCTCCCAGGAAGAGGGCAAACGATACTATTACTGTAAGAGTTGGTTATGATAGACCTACTAGTCCAAATGAAACAGATTCAGTAACTGTGATTGGCACGACCTACTTTAGAACTGTAGCCGATGCTGAGGAAGAGGTTGTTGAAGAAGTTGTTGAAGAGCCTGTAGTCGGAGCGATGACATTATCAGTTTCCGCTCAAATTTCATTAGCACTCGTTGCTCTGGTATTGGTTGGTGGCGGGACTGCTGTTCTTCGAAGATCTAGAAGAGAGAATTAATATTTTTCTACTCTAAAAAATATGAAACTTAATTTTATGAAGGCCCCTAATTCAGGGGCCTTCATAATTTTTAAAACCATTTATTTGGGATCGAAGTGTTTACAATTTTAAAATCTGATGGTAGAATAATATTCAGTGATTGGCTTTGTTCCGATCAGCTTAATCCCCCACTTACGGCAATTGTTCTTTCCTGTTTGGGGATCTCAGAACATTCTGCCCATTATAATTTCTCACGGAGAAAACATGATAAATTTGCATGAATTGCAAGCATTAGAAACTGAAGATCTCAGATCTCAGGCAGCTGAACAAGGTTTAGTAGAGAATGGTTCCACCACTGGAAGAAACGCCCTAATTTCTAAATTGATTAAGGCACATGTTTCTGAAGATGGGGAAGTTATTGCTACTGGCATTTTGAGAACTGTAAATGAAGGTTATGGTTTTTTAAGACACGAACAAAAAGATAAGCTTCGCGGAGCCAGAGATGTTTATGTTTCTCAATCTCAAATAAGAAAATGTGGTTTAAGGACAGGTGATTCTGTTATTGGGCAAGTTAGACCACCAAAAGAAAGCGAACGATATTTTGGTCTTGTAAGGGTTGATTCGGTAAATGGAATTGAACCAGATGCTACTAAGAAAAGACCAGCTTTCGAAACCCTCACTCCTTCGTTCCCTAATAACCAAATATCTTTAGAGACTGATCCTCGGATTTTACCTACGAGATTGATGGATTTGTTATGTCCTATTGGTAGAGGTCAGAGAGGTTTGATTGTTGCGCCTCCAAAAGCAGGTAAAACTACTTTGCTTAAACAGATCGCTCAAAGCATTAAAGTAAATTGCCCAGATATAGTCTTAATGGTTGCCTTGATTGGTGAACGTCCAGAAGAAGTAACAGATATTAAACGTTCTATAGATGGAGAAGTTTTTGCATCTACATTTGATGAGCCTGTTGAAGATCACTGCAGGACAGCTGAAGTAGTAATCGAAAGAGCGAAACGCCTTGTCGAGAGTGGAAAAGACGTTGTGATTCTATTGGACAGTATTACTAGATTAACCAGGGCATATAATTTGTCCTTGCCATCAAGTGGTAGGACATTATCAGGAGGAATGGATCCTGCTGCACTGTATCCACCTAAGAAATTCTTTGGTGCTGCCCGAAATACTGAAGAAGGCGGATCTTTGACTATCTTGGCTGCGTGTCTTGTTGATACGGGGTCTCGTATGGACGACCTAGTTTATGAAGAATTTAAAGGTACCGGCAACATGGAGATTCATTTAGATAGAAAATTATCTGAAAGAAGAATCTTCCCGAACATCGATATTGCAAGATCTAGTACTCGGCGTGAAGATTTATTACTGGATGAAGTGACTTTGAAACATGTTTGGTTGCTTAGAAGGATGGTTGCGATAATTGATCAAGATTCTCACAACCCTTCTGAAAGTGTTGAAAAGTTGCTAGAACGTTTAGCTAAAACAAAAAGTAATAAAGATTTTCTATCGAGTTTATCTAGGGGTGAGATGTAAATTATTCGAGAAAAGGCTTATTTTTTTGATTAGTTCAAAATTAATCAAAAATTATCTCTAAAGTTATCTTGACAATTTCCTAGCCACTTTAGTATCTTTTCTTCAATACATATTTCAGATTGTATCTGAGCTCGACTACCGTCAGGAATATGTATGAAATTTAAGTCCATGTGTTCTAAAGTATATTTAAAACACTGACAGGGAAAGTATATAAAACGAGAGAACTTTACTTGATAGGAAAAAATGATCCAAAAAAGGCTTGTTTTTCAACCGAAAATGCTTGTAATGTTCGTTCGTGTACAGTATCTTATTAGAGGTACTGTGGGCAGAAGTTCTGCCTAAAACTAAATTATTGACTTACATATTAATCGGAAAACCCGAATCTAACACAAGGGAGAATTGCAGTGAAAAAGTATTTTAACAAGGTACTTCCCACAATTTTGGTTGCAGCATTAATGCTTGGAACCTTTCAGTTAGTCAGGAGCGCGACTCCGGCTGAAGCTGATGTTGGTGGTGCCGGTATAGCAATTGGAGAATTCATACCAGGCTGGGAAGATAACGAGCAAACAAACGGTACTGATGGTGCTGACGGCAAAATCGAGGCCATCGACGTAACCGGAAATGCTGCCGCAGAACGAGATATGGCCGCAAATGCCGACTGGACTCCCATTAATGCTGGGATAATTTGGAATAGCACTCACATAACAACAGACGAAAGTGGTGAGGGGCTGGTATCAGCTACTCATGGTACTTCCGTGCATGCTAGTAACATTTATCATATTCAAGTTACTGGACATGATGGTATACCAGCTGTTGTTACGGGTAGCGCAAATTATGGTCTTAAGTTAGATGACCTCTATAGTTCCTCTAGTACTCAAACATGGATAGATGGAACTTGTGACCTTATTGGTGTTAAATATATCGACATAAAAAATGATGGAACGACCAATACGGCTGACGAAAATTCCATGGTGTACAGATTCCAGTTAGCAGCAGATTCTACTGCTGCGACTGCCGATCCTGACACATGTGATACACTTGCTGGCGCTGGATCTAGTGTTGCTTCACCTGTTTTGTATGCCCCTGATGGAGCTACAGTAACTGCTAGCGCAACATTAACAATTGATACACGTGAGAGAACTGTTACAGCTACCTTAGAAGTAGACAACGAAGGTCCTGCTTTTTCTAATTTCCTACCTGGTGTGGATACTGTAACTGATTCAAAGACACTTACATTATCTGCTGACATTACTGATGCAGATTCTGGTTTAGATGAAATCGTCTTCTTTGATGAGGGCGAGGAATGTGAAGAAGCTGACTTCTTTAAATACATTGACCCAGATTTGGGCTACAAGCAGCCACGTTTCCTTACTATTGATACAGCGTTAGCTGGCGTTGACTGTATGGACGTAGCTACTGACACCGTAACATTCACAGACACTGATGGTGCTGGGGGTGGTACTGCAGATAACAGTGAGGTTTCAGCCTTCTTGGCTGCAGACAATGTAGACATTGATGGTGCTACATTAACAGTCACCCCGTCTGCTGCTGGTTCTGTAACAATAGCGACTGCACTTGAAGTCCATTTGGTTACTGAAGTTACAGGAAGTGCGGCTGGTGCTCGAACTTTCGAGGAAGATACTACTTATAGCTTTACTCTTCCTGCTGCAAATGACACCTGGGCCGTTGTTCGGTCTTGGGTAGATGGCGGCGCTGATACTATGACTTATGAATTAACTCCTAGTACTGCAGCTGATGGTGATGTCACAACAGCTACATTAGCTACTTCGATCAATACTGCAGCTACTAACGTAGAGTACTGGTTTGGTGCTCTCGCAATTGACGAAGCTGGTGTAATGAGTGTTATTACTGGCGGTGCTAATAAAGTTACGTATGACGCAGCTAGTCCTGCAATAGCTTCTGCTCGTGCAGGTATTGGTTGGGACGAAGATCCAGATGTAGAAGCAGAAGAAGCTGATCGAGCTAGTATAGCCGTTCTGTTTACAGAGCTTGGTGCTGGATTAGATGTCGATTCCTTAAGCGTTGCTGACTTCGTAATTACAGATGACGATGATAATGTATTAACTGCAACAGGTGTTGAGCTTGATGAAAAGACTGTTTACATTAAGTTGGACGCAGATCTTGATCCTGATGCAACTCCAAATATAGCTATCGAAGCTGGAGATATCCACGACTTGGCTGGAAATGATGCTTCGGGTGGAAATGTTGATGCTTCTGACAAGATAGCTCCTTCTATTACTTTAGATTCTCAGACAGAGACTCTTGTTAAGGCTGGTGAGGAAGTAGTATTTAATATTTCTTCTGATGAGCCTCTCTCCGCACGGCCTTCCGTAACCGTTTACAAAGCTACCGGAAATGCTAATAGTGCTTCTGTTGGAGTCACTGTTGCCGATGTTGGATCCGACGATGATTCCTGGACAATTACTGTAACTGGTATCGTTGCTGGAGCTGATAGAGAAGGTTACTGGGGTGTTTATGTTCAGGGAACTGACGTAGGCAGTAATGCTGCAACTCTTGGTGAAGCAGACGCAGCCAATGCTACTGACGAAGATGATGCTGGAGATTTCGAAGCTATTAGTGAAGACGCCATAGGATTCGAGGCTGACACAACTGACGTAGCTGCACCTAGTGCTACTACTCCTGCTGACGATGCTACTGTTACTTATAGAAGCCCATACTTTGTAACTATCACACTTGATGATGGTGATGAGTATGACGGCGACAGCTCTGATGTTATTACCGTAACTGAAGCCCTGTTAGTTGATGAAGACGATAATGAAGTTGACATCAGCGGTAGCATTCAGACTAGTGATAATAATAAATTTAGAATTGCTCTATCTGACTTAGACTTAGCTACTCATGAGATTCATCTCTCAGTAGAGGACGGAGCTGGGAACGTATTTGCTACTGACCCTTATGTCTTGACCTTCACGGTTGAAGAAGCTGGTGCAGTAGAGGTTGATCTACAGCCTGGTTGGAACTTAGTCAGCTTAGAGGGTGAACCTACTGATGGAACTGTTAGTACTGTATTTGATGCAGACCACAGCGCTACTAAAGTGTTCACTTATGACAATGCATCTAGTTCATGGATATCTGCTACTCGAGAGTCTGGCGGAACTTGGGAAGGTGATTTGACAGCTCTAGATGGCCAGCATGGCTACTGGGTATATGCTGACACCTTTACAACTCTAGAGGTAACGGTACCTAGTGGTATTAGCGACGTGCCTCCAACACCACCTACAATAGGTCTTGGTGCTGGATGGAACTTAGTTCCAGTTGTTCCAGTTGATGGTGCAGCTACTCGCGATGCTGATGATTACTTCGCTAGTGTTAGATTCAATCTGACCCGTGTTCTAAGTTATAACGCTGATAGTGGCACCTGGGTTTCTGTCCTACTGGACAATGACTTGGCTACCGCTTCTGGTAATAACAAAGACGTATCAACTGGATCCGCTTACTGGGTATACATGCTCGAAGCTGATACATTGGTTCCATAAGCGTTATTGCTAAAAATATTAACTAATTAAGTAGGCGCTCCCTCGGATAATTTCGGGGGGGCGTCTTTATTTCTAAAATCTTTTATGTTCCACCTTAAACTCCTTGACCCCCAGCTTATGTAAATATACGATGTACTTAATACAATGTTTTTATTGAGGTGATTGGATGTTTAAAAATGTAGGTTTACTTGGGTTTTTCTCCTTAGTATTTATTCTTACGATCATATTTACTTCTCGCACCGATATTCTCTTTGCACAGAATGTTCCTCCACCCATGCCTATTGAATTTTCTGGTACTGTTTTGGTTGCTGGTTCTCCTGCTGATGCAGGATTACAAATAGTTGCTGAGGTTCCTTCTAGGAATTATGTTTCAGAACCTGTGACTCTAACTGATGGTGGAGTTTATAAGCGCCTACGAGTTGCTCCTAAAACTGGAGATTTATCTTATGATGGGCACAGTATTGTGTTTAAATTCTTCAACTCTGAAATTACTTCTACTGAAACAGCTCAATTTAAGCAGGCAGATGTAAAACGAAACTTTACACTTAATTTCTCGAGTGCCCCACCTCCTCCTCCAACGCCAACACCAGTTGTAGTTCTACCTGCAATAATATCTGGTAGTTTGACTGTACAAGGTTGGGCTCAACCTCCTCAGGACGGAGTTTTGTTGGTAAAAGTAGGAGATTATACTTCTCCCGCTGCTGGAATTAGTGGTAATTCATTTTCTGGGTTAATTGTTAATCCAGGAATAGAATCTTACGCGGGTTTACCATTACAATTTTTCTTAAATGATTATCCGGCATTTGTAACTAATCAACAGGTATTTATTCCTGGTTCTAATTTTTCCATTGATTTAATATTTATTGGTATTCCAGCACCAGCTTCGACTGCGGTACCTGCACCAGCACCAGCTCCGACTGCTGCACCAGCACCAGTCCCGACTGCTGCTCCTGCACCTGCACCAGCTCCGACTGCTGTACCAGCACCAGCTCCGACTGCTGCTCCTGCACCTGCACCAGCACCGACTGCTGCTCCTGCACCTGCACCAGCACCGACTGCTGCACCTGCACCAGCTCCGAAGGTTGCTTCGGCTCCAAAGGTTGCTTCGGCTCCAAAGGTTGCTTCGGCTCCAAAACTTTCTTCTGTAAGTGAGAGCAAATCTGAAATTCCAACTGAACCGGCTGGCGATATACAAGAAGTTGGTGGGGGTGCGTGTGGTGGACCCGCTGAACTGCTTGGACTTTCCACTACATCATCTAAGGTGAATGTTGGAACTGTTGCTATGATGATGATTCCATTTAGTATGTTCTTTATTCGTAGACGGAATCAAAAAGGTAAATAATTAATCTTAAATTGCTACTTGGTAGATAATAGATTAGTTGTTTATTTGGATTCTGAGAGAATATTGATTCTCATATCTAAAGGAAGTGATCTGTCTGTAACAGACAACCTTGCTTGATCACGTACAATATTTTCTTCTGAAATTCCAAGTTCCTCAATAAGAGTATTTATAGACGTCTGATTTTTAGTTAAATTTAGCGGGATAAATACTCTAGGATCTATGGATCGAATTAGTTCAGCAAGTCTGTTGGTGGGCATTCCTTCATCTTCTTCTGCTATAGGAGCGATTATAATTTCAGCCTGTCTAAGTTCGGCGAGTTGCCTAGCAGAAGGTGCCCTCTTGATTGAACCCACCAGGCAAACTGAAAGATTCTCTGCTCTTATGAGGAAGATGGTTGAGAACCCTCCTTGTTTAGAGGCGTTTGAATCTTCGGATTCGACTTCAGATATGTCTTCGGTGTTTGAATCGCTTGTATCATCTTCAAAACTGTCCGATCCTTCGATTATTTCAGATTCTGTATCATCTTCATTACTTGTTTCCATTTCTGATGAAATGGGAACAACTGTTGGCTTGGATCGATTATGGGATATTCCCATTCCAGTAATGTATGCTGACCCAAGTTCAAATTCCCCAGGACCATTAATTAAATGTGTTTCCTCTTTTAAAGTTGGTATCTGACGTTCGTCAATTGTTTCGGCACTTATTAAAATGGCCTTAGCATCTGCGTTCTTAATATTTTTATGCGGATCAACCAATAAAGTAGTACCGTCGGTTCTAACTCTTAGCAGAACTGAAGATTTTCCAAACCAAGAAATATCCATGAAGATTCACCTTTTGCAAAAGTTATTCTTCATCATTATACCATATTGGATAGTTAAGTTAATGCTTCTAGTCGACATTATAGGTTTAAACTGGGCAATCAATCTGGAATAGTATGTTAGAATAAAAAAGGTGAGTTATGTTTGAAGTTATTACAGACAAGTTACAAAATGCACTAGGAAGATTGAATTCTAAAGGACGCTTGAGTGAATCTGATATAGATTCTGCTCTTAGAGAAATACGAAGAGCATTACTGGAGTCAGATGTTAATTTTCAAGTTGCACGAGAATTTATTAAAAATGTGCGTGCTAGAACTTTGGAATCTGAGGTTCTCAATTCGGTTTCTCCAGGTCAGGTAGTTTTGAGAATTACTGCAGAAGAGTTGACCAATACACTTGGAGAAGCGGGCAAAGTTGTTCGTGGGTCTTCTCCTACTTCTTCAATGTTGGTGGTTGGATTGAATGGTTCTGGTAAAACTACAACTGCGGCTAAAATTGCTTCATTACTTAAAGGACGTGGAGAATCTTCGCTTTTAGTAGCTGCAGATTTGTTTAGACCAGCCGCGATAGACCAGCTGGAGTTATTGGGTTCACGTGCCGACGTAGAAGTATATTCAGATCGGAATGAGTCATCTTCCGTTAAACTCGCAAAAGATGGATTTTCACATGGACAGAAACAAAATCATCCTTGGGTGATAGTTGATACGGCTGGTAGATCTCAGATTGATGAAGTGTTGATGGGAGAAATTGAACAAATTAGTGACGCAGTTGCTCCTACCGAAACGCTTTTAGTAGTTGATTCAATGATTGGACAAGATGCTGTAGCTTCAGCCGTTGAGTTTAACGAACGTATTGGGATTACTGGATTGGTTTTAACTAAGTTAGACGGAGATGCTAGAGGTGGTGCTGCTTTGTCAATTGCTTCAGTTACTGGTATCCCGATCAAATTTATTGGTGTTGGGGAAAATATAGATGCATTAGAATTATTTTATCCAGATCGTATTGCATCTAGGATTTTGGGAATGGGCGATGTAAAAACTTTGACTGAAAAAGTTCAACTCGCTACAGACGTTGATCAGGCTCAGGATTTGGAAAGAAAAGTTCGTCAAGGAGAAATTGATCTCAATGATTTTTTACAGCAGATGCAACAGATAAAGAAAATGGGGTCATTGTCGCAATTCGTGGAAATGATTCCAGGATTTTCTTCCATGAAAGGCAAAATGGGTAATGCAAATCTTGACGACTCTAACTTAGTAAGAGTAGAAGCCATAATTCATTCTATGACATTAGATGAACGTGCGGATCCAAGTATAATTAATGGTAGCCGTAGGAGAAGGATTGCTCTTGGTAGCGGAACAAAACCTAGTGATGTGAATCAATTATTGAATCAGTTTCGCCAGATGAAAAAACAACTTAAAGCTTTCTCAAGTGGTGGAGGAAAGCGCAAGATGTTAGATGTAATGAAGCAACAAGGATTTATGAATTAATTAATAGGAAGATTTTTTCTTTCTATCTATCACTACCCTTACTGCGTGTTCAATATCTGTATAGTTTAAATGGTATTTTGTAAAAAGTTCTTCAGGCTGACCTGATTCTGCATATCCGTGGAGTGCAACAGACTCTACTGGAACAGGTTCGATTCTTGAAAGCGCATGAGATACCAAACTTCCTAGTCCACTATTAATATAATGTTCTTCAGCAGTAACAATTGCACCAGTTTCTCTAGCAGCTTTTGCTAAGGCCATAGTATCTAAAGGTTTAATGGTTGACATGTTTAGTACCCTGCAAGATACTCCGAATCTATCTAAAACAACTGCCGCCTCTATTGCTGCGTTGACCATTATTCCACATGCAACAATTGTGACATCATCTCCATCTCGCATTGTTTCTGCTTTTCCTAATTGAAATTCAAAGTCATTATTATGAATTACTGGAATGGCAGGTCGGGAAAGCCTGATGTAAAAGGGTCCATCAGTTTCCATTGCTGTTTTGATCGATTCGCGAGCTTCTATTCCATCGGATGGAACAACGACTGAGAAATTTGGTAATGTAGCCATTATTCCTATATCTTCTATTGACTGGGCTGATACTCCGTCTTCTCCTGTTAACAATCCAGCATGTGTCAGAATTACCTTAACATTAAGATTGGGTTGAGAAACACCTACTCTTAATTGATCATAGGGTCTGCTCGTGCCAAAAACTGCGAATGTACTAACTACAGGTATTTTGCCACTAGCTGCTAAACCGGCAGCAACACTAATCATATTTTGTTCTGCTGCACCCAAGTCAAAGAAACGTTCAGGAAATTTTGATCCAAACTTGTTGGAGTAGGTGGACTTATTTAAATCTCCACCAACTACGACCATGTCTGGTATCTCAGATCCGAGTTCCAAAAGTGTTTGGCCAGCAATTTCTCTGGTTGAAATCATTTCTTGAGGAGAATTCATATCTTATCCAATTTCTTCTAATGCTTGAGTAAGTTCATCGCCTGATGCCACCTTGCCATGGTAGTCAGGATTATTTTCCATAAAACTGACTCCTTTGCCTTTTGTGGTTTTGGCTACAATAACGGTTGGCTTTCCTTTGATGTTTGCAGCTTCTCTAAATGCACTTAAAATTTCAGTCATTTTGTGACCATCTATCTCAATAGAGTTCCATCCGAAAGATCTCCATTTATATGGTAATGGTTCCAGATTCATTACTTCATGAGTAAATCTATCATTTTGAATTCCATTTCTATCGATGATTACAGTAAGGTTGTCAATTTTATGGTGAGTGGCAGACATAGCAGCTTCCCAGATTTGACCTTCGTCACATTCTCCGTCTCCTAAAAGTACATATGTCCTTGAGTCTAAGCCATCAAGTCTTGCAGCCAAGGCTGTTCC
>Ga0310344_10004315_pt1 | contig 10560 bp, 5 predicted proteins | sample HC15DNA20200_MG_FD_203801 | JGI IMG/M metagenome (GOLD analysis project Ga0310344, IMG submission 203801) | Marine microbial communities from station ALOHA, North Pacific Subtropical Gyre - HC15-DNA-20-200_MG | ecosystem: Environmental > Aquatic > Marine > Oceanic | place: Pacific Ocean: North... | reverse complement strand
TGAAATGGCCACTTAGAGGAAAAGATATGTTCTTGCTGGTTCTGCTGCTGACCCTCGTTTTCGCATTGACGATTCCACAGGACATCACGTGCGCCGAAGAACTGAGCGGGTCGGACTACCCAGGGGGAGTGCGTCTGGTGCTGGAGAATGCACAGCCACTGGAGCATCCTTTGGGCAATCGGTTTCCCCTTTTGCTTTGGCCGGCGATGGATTGTGTGGTCGAGGACGAAGCGCTACAAGAGAGGATGGTAGTGGACCTGAATAAGCGTGGAATTGCCGCGATTGCTACATGGACTCCTGAATCGGAGCGGCGAAAAAAAAGTTTGGCTGACGGGTTGCGATTGGCACGGATCCAACAGAAGTTAGGGAGAAAAGTGTGCGTGAATGCTAACGCTTGCATGTATGCTTTTAACAATGGCGACCCGGTAACGGCCTACATGGACCAGCAGGGGAATCCATTTTTCGACGAATCGATTCCGGGAAACATAGGCAGTCCGTTTCGGTTGGAGCATCGTTACGCAGCGATGCGTGAGCAGGTGGCGTTTTTCGCTCGAGGCTATCACGCGGCGGGTGTGCCACTGGATTTTGTGTTCGGCGATTGGGAAATCGATGGGCCCTTGGAGATCAATCGCGCATGGGATGCGGCGAAACGGTGTGTCGTCACACGCGAGAAAATTCCCGACATCGAAACCAACTTCGAATCGTTTCAAAAGGTCGTGCGTCTAAAACGCGCTGAGATGACCAGACAGTGTTACTCTGATCCCTTACTGTCACACTACCCTCATGCACTCGTTGGTAACTATGCGGTCTACCCGCACGACGGCCTACGGTATTGGTATGATTATTTCGAATTTCCTGTGGATCATCATCCACACGTTACATTCCAGAACGCCATCTACCGCCGTTGGTACCACGAGTTCCCTCTGACAGGTTATACCTTTGCGATGCCCGTCATTTACCCTTGGTCGCGCATTTATGACTGGTACGACTGGAAGGATACCGACTATCGCTGGTTTCATAACATGCTGCTGGTGGCATCCAATGCTGGCAAGAATACACGGCAACAGGTACCTGGAACTCCCGTGATCGGGTTTATTCATTGGCACACCATCTTTTTAGACACCAATCCCAAGGATCCAGGGCGATTTGTGCAGTTGAGCGAGCGTGCGTATCACGAGCTTGTCTGGCACGTGATGTTGCGCGGAGTTGACGGGTTGTTCCTCTGGTGCATGGAGCAAGAGAACGCTCGAGAAGTAACGCTGCTGCACAAGGCCTGGGCAGAAACGTTGAGTTATGCAGACTTTTTGAATAACGGCGAACCGGTGTTTTTTGACGTACCGACCGAGCCTGGCCCGGTCGTCTCCGCCGTGCGATGGGGCGACGAACTACTGGTACGGCGGACTGACTTTGGTGCGGGAAGTGACAAACCGATCGACATCAAGATTGACAACGCAATTGTCAGTGTACCGGCGGTACCTGGCGAGTGTCAGGTAATTCGCTTGCAGGACGCCCGGCGGTCTCCAGCAAACAAGTAGCCGGTCTCCACACTCTTTGACGAGATTCACCACCAGGCCGAGTATTGACTGTCAAGAGTTGTTGCTAACATCTTTCGATGTTGCCGCTTCACAGGTTCTGGTCAATGAGTGTTCTGACGGAATGCTTTACCCTGCTGGTAAACTTGAATTCGCTGGAGAATCTCCTGCTTGAAAGCATTTTGGTCGGACGAAGTAAGCAGCTTGAGTGCCGAGTGAGCTGTCTCCACAGCTTCCTCAAATTGACCAGAATTCGCGTTGTCCCGGACGCGATGATAGGGGGGGAATCGTGCCCGTCAACATCGTGCTGTGCGACGGCAACGTGATCGGAGCGGGGCCAATTACATGTTCGAACAACACACCTTCATCAGCTAGCGCGTCTAGATTAGGAGTGTGAGCTGATTTGTGACCGTAGCAGCCAAGATGGTCGGCCCGACAAGTGTCAATACTGATCAACACGACGTGTGTTGGTGTGATCGTCGGTAGTGGTACTGTTGGTTGGCTGCGACTACACGAAGTGATACTCGGGATCGTCGCTGACATGACGAAAAACAACCATCACCTTAAAACTTGCGCGCTCATAGGTACTTCCTATTTTTTGATCACGGCTGGTGTGCCGTCCTGATGACAGCTGATTACGATTCTAAATTTCAACCGTTATTTTTTATAGTGCTAGATTCGAATCCAAAGAGATCAGGTATTGTTGTGGGAGGTAGTAGCAGTTCGAACAGCCTTTTTTCACTCTGCGCCTCGTCGTGCGATTTTCCGCTAAGCCGAAGGTAAACTGCGTTTGCTGTGACCATGTCAATCCTAGCATTCCAAGCAGCAATGGGATGTTGAGCACGAGTTCCAAAAAAAAGGTACACAAACAGCCAGCCTTTACCAGTTCTTTAGCAAAATCCGACATGAATGGCTTGCCTGGATTTGGTCTTTCCGTTTGACCTGGAAAGATTTGGTAGTTCGGCAGACGACAGGGAACGTTTCTAGGATCGACAGATGGCGCCTGGTTAAGCTGCAACTTCCAGACTCCGTGATTCTCAGAATGTGTAGGTCTTCTTGACTTGGGAGAACATCAGGTTGAACTACGCCTCGCCGAAGGAAGTCCTTCTGTAGCAAGTCTTTAGCGATCCAACCGCGCTGCCAGGATATTCGTTGTATCTCGCAAAGGCCGTTTTCTATTGACGAGGAGATCCAGCCAAATAGGCTAGAAGATAAGGGGAGGATGCGGAAAAAACCGGGAAATTCCTCTATCTCTTCGCTGCCACCCTGGTTCAGAGATTAGCACGATACATTCAATCCACCGTTGGATGACAACAGAACTTACGTAACCTGTGATTAGACCACAGCCAATACGAAAATCCCTCACGTTCGAACGGTTGGAAAAGCGGTGTGTTCTCGCCACATCGTTCCCGGTCGATGGCTGGCATTCCATCACTTTCGACGATGGGACGGCCGGAGATCTGAACCTGGATTTCTCGCGTGATGTGCCTACGGTTGACCCACAAGGCAACCCTGTCTCTGCCAATCAGCCACGGTTTGCTTCAGAGAAATTGGTGACTGAAGTTTATTCTTGGTCACAAGTGCTTCCGGCTTATATCAACTCAGCCATTGGATCAGGCTGGGATCACGATGGTAGCACGCCTTTCGGAGTTTTGGTTGAGAGGGGTGGGAGTGGGCGACTTCTCTTTTTTCGTGGTAACGACTTTACTGAAGTGAACAGTATCGTCACAGGCTACGATTTGATGCAGGGTACCGTCGACGGTTACCGTTACCAACCCACGGGGGTGATCGTTCACGAAGGCCTGGTGGTCTTTCAAGCCAGTCGTAGTCGTTTTGACAATGAGCAGTGGATCACCGAGGGCACCTCATTTCTGTACACTCAAGATTATGGTGCTACGATCCAGCGTGTACCTCAGGTAGGTGGCGGCTTTGATGTTCCGCCTTTGGCGGATCAAGTAGCCGATGGTTTGGCACGCAACCAGACGTGGGGATTCGATAATGCTTTTCCCGAAAAGTCAGCTACGGATCGGCTGGGTGCTTGGTTCCCCTGGGGGGACTACATCCATAACAGCTATCACAACAGAAGAATGGTAAAAGGTGGTCAAGTCGGTCTGTTTCGAGCCCGCCGTCCAGCGGTGGGAGAACCATGGGTTGTCGAACCGAACTTGCTTGTTTTTGAGCGCTGGGAACCAGCCGATGCGGGAAAATACCATGTTCACAGTGCTGGAATGTTTGACGATGGGTTGGCTTCCTTCTGGGGAGACGAAGATTACCGCAATCACATGGCGCGTCACATTGCGTCCGATCTCGAGAACTATACGACGTCGACGTGGACGCATAACACCGATTTTAACGGAGCGTGGAGTCCGGATGACGCAAAAGTCTTTCGCGCGGGAAATCAGGGGGTTTCGGTAGCTCCTGCGCCACAGTTTGGAGAATTCTTGGTGACGGGCGATCAGCAACCAGAATTGATCATGACGGTAGCCCGCCCTGATGATCCAGAAGGCGAGGCGATCATCTCGAACGACAAGGGATCGTTCCCCGGATCCAAAGCTGGAGCCTTTTACGCTGGACGCGTGTCCTTAGGCATTCACCACTTAAGAGAGCGGGGATATGTCATACGGGAAGTGGGCGGCCAAGGCGTGTTGTACAAAACACAAGGCATTCACTATTCGCAGGATGGAAAAGTTTGGACATACATTTCGAACGGCAGTCGTTCTATGCCAAAGTTGTATGGAGATTACATCCTTCAAGCGAGACCTAGAAAATCGGACGAAATTTTTGCAACTCTTGCGCCACAATTCGCAGAAAGCTTCGCGCCACTGACCATTCGTCCCGGCGGAATGAACTTGTCCAACACGAGTTGGGATGAGGTGACACCCCCGTTTTCGGACAATGTGATCCGTGCCGTGGAACTTCTCAACAATGAGTTCCGTTATGTGGACGATGGGCAGCTAGTAATCCCTCAGCCGGCATCGGTGCCGCCTGTGATGACGGCTGCGCCGATTTTTGAGGTGACTACCAATGGGGTAAGTGAACAGTTGGGTTTGCGAAATGCGAGCGACACTGAAAGTAATGGAAACGAACTCCATCGCATGGATGTCTGGTATTACAATCTTGGAAGTGATGCACTTACTGCGGGCCTCGTTTTCAATCAGTCGGCACACTCTAACATTTCTCGCTGGGTGGCCAACAACGAGTGGACCCACGGTTACGTGTTGGATGTACCGGACCCCGGGGCCACGCAAGTCGCGGAACAGAACGCCACGCTGTTCACGCGTCGTCCTACCGGTCCCCAACGCTGGCTGATGGCTGTCGAGGGATTGGTGGCTCAGGGATCACCCAGTTATCCGTTGGCTCCGGAATCTTCAGGGTCTGACGAACTAGCAGTTGTCAACGGTTTTGACATCACCCATGACTGGACCGTGGGATTGGCCTTTGGCTTACCTCAAACCGGTGGCTTCTCGACTTGGCATGGTGAGTTTGGGGCCAATGCCAACCAGCCAATCGCGACGCTGTTTCAAGATCCGCAGCATTACATCGAGGTGGAATTCGACCGGCTCGTTAACTCAAAACAGTCTGTGGTTCTGACCGTTTACGACGACGGTCAGGTGATTGATAGCCTGGAGTTGTCTGGCTTGGTCACCGATTGGGAAGACCGTATTCATCTGGTCATAAGCGGTTCTAAGAATGGATTAAACGCGACCATGTTCTCGCCACGTGATGGCTTCGGTATTCGGAGTCTGACATTGGATGATTTTGCCGTAATGCGACCACAAAGCATTTTTCTAAGTGCAAATGCACAACAGGACAAGATCTCCACATTGGAATGGTATGCGGTCCAAGTCAATTCGATGACAGGTCTGACGATCGCCGAACAAGAATCTTTCATTGTTAATGAAGAAATGTTTTCGTCGGCGATTGGCCCACCGAAAATCGCCAACGTGAAAGTCGGATCGACTGCTTGGCAGCCTGCTTTTGTCAATTGGCTGGACCCACAAGACGGCTTGGGATTCGACATCTGGGATGGCATCGCACAAAAAACTCCATTGCCATGGTCGAACATTGACAAAATCTTTATCCAATTCAGTGAGCATGTGGAGATCAGCCCAGCAGATGTTCAGTTGACGGGGATGCGAGTACCCGATTACGGATCACTGACATCATTTCACTACGATAGCGCTCAGTTGACTGCGGTCATTTCGTTGGCAGCACCCTTGCAGGCCGATCAGCTGATCCTGACCGTATCGGACCGAGTCACGGATAACAGCAATCGTGCACTCGATGGCGAATGGGTCGACGGCCAAACACGGTTTCCGTCGGGGAATTCTGTACGTGGTGGAGATTTCCAGTTGGCGTTGAATGTTCTTCCGGGAGACGTCAACCGTGACGGTTCTGTGATGACGGACGATTTGGAACTCGTAACAGGCGTTCAGTCCAGCACCTTGGGGGATATTGTCTATTCTCCATTCTTCGACGTCGACGGTAGTGGTTCCATCCTGGGCAACGACCTCGTGTTCGTCCAGACGGTGCCGTACGACGGTCTGCCGGTACTAGCCATGGGAACAGGGCCTCCACGAATCCGTAGCGTTAAGGTGAATTCGACAGCCTGGGCCGACGATTTTCGATCCTTTTTGGATCCTGTGGCCAACGTCGGTTATGCCATTCCAACAGGTACCAACCAGTTGTTGCCTTTGCCATGGGTGAATATTGACCAAGTAGCCATTGAGTTTGATCAACCGGTTCAGATAACACCGTCGGACATGCAACTCGTCGGAGTCAATATGCTCGACTACGGTTTGACCGCCACGTTCGAATACGACAACCTGTCACAGACCGCGTGGCTAAATTTATCTCAACCGATATCGGCCGATCGGCTCGGAATGTTTATCGCTGACAGCGTTACCAATCTTTCGGGTGAGGCACTGGATGGAGAGTGGATCTCGGGAGTTTCGACCTATGACTCGGGAAACTCCATTGCCGGCGGCAACTTTTTCTTCGAGTTCAACGTGCTCCCCGGAGACGCATCCCAGGACGCAGTCGTATTAGGCAACGACCTGACTTTGCTAACGTTGTTAGGACAGCAGTTCGTCAATCTCCAAGAGTCAGCTTACTCTGCCATGTTTGACCTCGATGGTGACACGGTTGTGCTTGCAAATCTACCGTATGCGACTGACCTCACCTGGGCACAATCCCTCCAATTCACCACATTACCTGCACAACTACCTTTGCCTCCAGAGAATACTTTCAGGCAGCCAATAGCCCTGTCGGCCTTGACGACGGACGTGTTTTTCGGTGGGGATGCGGCGCTGTCCAACGATGATCAAATCCGTCATTCACAAGCACTACCGCCGGCATGGTGGGATCGCATGTTGGAGAACGCGAGTGATCATTCCAGGCTTGCAGAGACAAATAAGCAAGCGGGCCCGGTAACTCGTGGAACATCGGACGAGGTAGTGGACTTGTTAGCGCGAACCAATCCAACATCCTCAACACCACGCAGCCAGTACGCACCAGCCATTGCATTCGTAGGTCTATATCATCCTGTCAATCGTGAAGGACTCGAACAACATGACGAACATCTCACGGTACGGTCTTGGATGAAAGTCTCTGGCATCGCAGGAGAAGCCAACAACGAAGAGGATCGCTTAGCAGTACTGATCGACGAGGAGTGGCCATGGACCGTTCGGTGAAATGCCGAAAAATTGCGCTGATCGTCCTGGTTGGCGTCTGCGCTTTTGTGTTCTCGTCGAGCCATCACTTCGTCTGTGCGATTTCGTTTGAGTTTTCGGAAGTGCCATCCGTTAGATACCATACCAATCCTACCTTCGGGAGTTTTTACATCGCTGTCAAAGCAGATCCCTGGGAACTGCCGATGGATATCAGCGCGTTCAATGTCGACGTGATGGTCGATAGCCCCCATGTCACACTAGGTCCGGTTACCATTCCTGCCACCAATGCGCTCTTCAGTGGTGGCGAACTCAATAATTTCCCTCCCGACCCGCAAACAGTTCGCGCGGTCCATGCCGTGGCAACCGCTGTACCGATGCAGGATGGGAACTTCTTGGTGGATATTCCATTTGAAGTCGCTGGCGGACAAGTGGGGCAGATGAATTTGTCGTTTGGATCGTTCAATGCTTTAAGTGATGCTATGGGTGGTGCAATTATCCCGGACACGTCGTCCACCGGATATATCAATGTGACCACCATTCCATTTAGTCCGTTCATTCGCGAATGGACCGTAGACCAATCTGGCGACTGGACGGTGGCTTCGAATTGGAGCCCTGAGGATGTCCCTAATCACGATCAATTGTCTGCTCTGTTTGGTAATGCGATCACTGCTGATCGCAACGTCAACACGACAGCCGATGTGACGGTCAATAACATCCAGTTTGCAAATGTGAACACATATACCGTGACAGGAAATGGTGTCATTCAAGTAACTGCCGGAACCTCATCAGTAAGAGCCAATTTGGAATCTTTGGTTGGCAGCCATCAATTTTTAACGGCTATGAGTTTGCTGTCGGACACCGATGTGATGGTGGCCGACGGCGCGGAGCTTTCGCTGGCAGGGACATTGAAGATGAACGGGTATACGATCAGGAAGCTGGGAGCGGGAACGTTGTTCGTGCACGGCAATCAGTCCACCGGCAGCGGACTACTAGAAGTCCAGGCGGGTCGGTTGGCAGGAGATGGCCACATCACAGGCAGTGTTTTCCATGTCGGGGGCACCATTTCACCAGGTGGCATGCTCACCAATCAGGCAACGATCCAGTTGGCGATCCCCGAACCTACAGCTGGCGCGTTGTGGCTGTGGGGTGGGATGCTCGTTTTGACAAGACGTTTCCACAGGCCGCGTTTTCGGACCCGGATGAACGATGTGAAGAGGGCCTGCAGAACCGACATTAGTTCTTTAACAGCCGTTCTCGGTTGACGTTCTTCTGTACGTCTTCCATTCTGATTTCATAGCGCGTCAGCATTTCATGTTTGCGCCATTCCAGGAATTCACGTTCCACCGTGTCTCGTTGAGCCTCATCGATCTTTCGCGGAGGCGGAATCGTGACTTCGGCAAACGTCACTCCTTCTTTTTCTCGATCAACGGCAACGATCTCATTCTCGTCAACGATCATCGTCACACCTACGTTAGCTTCAATGACTGGTAGATTGCTTTCGCGTCCTCGACTGAGGACCGCTCGATCCTGTTCTTCGGAGGTCGATCCGAAGGATGGAATGACAAGAAACTGCGCACCGTCAAGGGTTGGGATCTTCGCCAATCGCTCGTTCCAGCGGTCATTGCAAATCATCATGCCACAGCGTCCGTAAGGCGTGTTGAAAGCTCGGCTGCCTTGTCCCAAGCGATTGAACCACCAGGAGGGATGGTAACCTTCGGCGAATTGCATTTTGTGGTACTTTCCACAAATGTTTCCCGAGTCGTCGATAAACACCGCAGAATTGAAAACTTCCTTGCCCACCAGTTCCGCGAAACCAATCACCAGGCACACTTTTAGTTCTCGAGCCAACGCTTGGAAACGTTGGATTAGCGGACCATCGATGGCGATCGCCACTTCAAGAATTTTTTGCGCTGGCACGTCACCCGCTACAATCTCGTTGATGACATAACCGTCCAGCGCACCTTCTGGTGCCACGGCGATCTTTGCTCCTCCTTCGGCTGCCAAACGAAATTTGGCTTCCAAACGATCAGCATTTCCCTGAAGATCATACTGCTTCGGTACGAAAGAAACCGCGGCCACACGCACGGCCTGACCTGCTGTAGCCGTTTCTGTCGACGAGCACGATGAAGGATCAAATGAGGATACCATGGCAAATACCATTCCGGTCGTGATAACTTTTCGAAACATCATCAGAACACCTAGAAGCGTCATCAGTCAGCATCTCTTGAGTATATCCACCGTACGTCGTCCGAGTAAACAACTGCCTATTAGCTGGTCGTCGCCCCAAATCACTCGGCGTTGCTTTCATGCCGGCGAACTTTCTTAGAAGAGCAAAGAGTCTTTCTGGGGTTTCGTGACGCTCACACGGCGCAATTGTGGAATCGACAAAGGTCCACTACGATAGTCGCTAACAACGATCGGTAGAGTGGGTTGCTGGAGGATGACTCGTAAGCGGACTCCATGTCGCGAGCCGCGGATCTGTGACGATGGTGATCGCCGAGTCGCCCAACGCTAACGAGTTTGGCTCACTGAAACGGCAACACCTTTTTGGATCTCACCAGCAAATCTGGCGGTTACCAAGACGTGTTTTTCCAGGCCTTTCGATTTCAGTTTTGACTTTGGGGAAACCTATGGCCACCGAATTTAATCCGACCAGGAACTTCAGTCCTGCTCACAAGACCCTTATCGAACAAGCTCACGCACTTTTTCCTGGTGGCAGCGTGGTTAATGTTTATGACGACACGATCTTGCAACGAGGTGTCGGCAGTAGGGTATGGGACGTTAGCGGAAATGAGTACATCGACTATTTGCTCGGTTCCGGCCCCATGGTCTGCGGACACGCACATCACCAGGTGGTAGCCGCGGTGACGGAACAGATCGGCAAAGGCACTACGTTCTTTGCCACACACGAGTTGGCCGTCAAACTTGCAGCTGCCATCGTAGATGCGGTGCCTTGCGCCGAACAGGTACGTTTTACAAGTTCGGGCACCGAAGCCACGTTGTACGCCATGCGAGCAGCTCGGGCAGCAAGCGGTTCGGGGCGTGATAAGATTTTGAAATTCGAAGGCGGATTTCACGGCATGAATGACTATGCGCTGATGAGTACCTTTGCCAGTGGTACCGCTCAGCTACCTGCGAATGAACCAGATTCGGCCGGTCTACCAGGAACGTTGCCCTCGACAGTATTGATTGCTCCCTTCAATGACGTGGATCAAACGGCTGAAATCATCGAACGACACCAGACCGAATTGGCAGGTGTCATTGTCGAACCGATGCAGCGCATTGTGCCACCAGAGCCTGGGTTTCTGGAAGCATTACGTGAAATGACTCAACGTTATCAAATCGCATTGATCTTT
>Ga0310344_10004312_pt1 | contig 10561 bp, 7 predicted proteins | sample HC15DNA20200_MG_FD_203801 | JGI IMG/M metagenome (GOLD analysis project Ga0310344, IMG submission 203801) | Marine microbial communities from station ALOHA, North Pacific Subtropical Gyre - HC15-DNA-20-200_MG | ecosystem: Environmental > Aquatic > Marine > Oceanic | place: Pacific Ocean: North... | reverse complement strand
TGTGTGATGACCGTCGTCGCTCTCGTCCATCGAACGGGCAGCCGGATCGCCGATGACACCGTCGGTTGCCGGGGCCGTGTCTGCAGCCGGTGGGCTGTCGGTCGCAGCGTCGCCGGCCCCAACTTCGACGGAACAGAAGCCATCCTCGGTCTGGATCATCTCGACCGGCCCGGTGGCAATTGGTGCCGAAGTGGTGTCGACGCTGGGGCGACTCGGTTCAACGAAGCGCAACGGCAGTTGACGGGATTCGGTGAGGGCATCGAGCACCTCGCCACGGGTGATCGGGCGAGTCGCCGACCAGGCTCCACGTTGGAGACTGGCATCGGCCAGGTGGTTGAGGCAGCGGGGGGATCCGTCACATACGATCGCCAGCAGCTCGACTGCTTCGTCAGTCATCACCGAGCCGGGGTCGCCTCCGGCAAATCGAATGCGTGATTTCAGGTAGCTCTGTGACTCACCACGTGTCAACGGCTGCAACCTGGCCTGCCCACGGACCCGCTGGTAAAGCCCGTCCAGTTGAGGATCGGCGAGTTTTTCTTCGAGGTCACACTGGCCGGCCAGCAACAGGCGGACCAGTGGCCGGCCATTCGCGTCCAGGTTGGTCAGTCCACGGAGTTCTTCGAGGACGGGCATTCCGAGACGGTGGGCTTCATCGACGGCCAGCAACACGCCGTTGCTGGTTGACGGCAGTCCATGGATGGCATCTGCGACGGCGAGACGAAGGTCCTGATCGTCTTGCTGACGGAAAGGGTGGCCGAGTCCGTGGAGGACCGATTTGAGCAGTTCTCGAGGCTGGTTGAACTGCCCGGTTCTCAGGCAGATTCCCACCAGTGAACTGGTCAGATCACGGGTCATCGCCAGGGTGCAGAGCGTTTTTCCCGATCCTGGAGGACCGGTCAACACGGCGATCCCCTGTCCGGAAGTGAGGCAACCGGCCAACTCGCCCAACTGGTCGCCGAGATCACCGTAAATCACCAGGGACGCTGGATCGGGGGACGCGGGAAATGGGGCACGAGCCAGGTCGAAAAATGTCTGGTACATGGCGGGAACCGGGGTTTTGTGCAGGAAAGGCCGGAGACAGCGGGTGAAGTCGTCTCCTGGTGCGGGAACCGTGACAGCCGTTTCAGCCGGAACACCCAGTTCGTCTCTTCGACTCCTCAGAGGTCCTCTCTTGAGAAACTCCCTCACTTTCGTCAAATGCGGAACGTCCTGTGTCGTTCGTGGTGGGAGATGGGGCAACAGACCCCGGCAGGGGTTTCCTCGGGGGATGTGCGATGGTTAGAATTCAGGCGTGTCGGGGCCCGGGGTCCCGGCCTGACCATCCCGCACCGGATTACGGCCCTGCTTGAGGGGCCGTCGGCATGTCCGAAGCGTCCATTCCGATCGATGATCCCGAGGAGATAAGAACGCTCCTGGGAGCCCGAGACGAGCACCTGCGCCGCGTGCGGGATTCGGTCGGGGTTGATGTTGTCATTCGCGACGACGCGCTGAAAATCCAGGGGGATCGCGAGTCGGTCGACCAGGGGGTGGCGGTGATCCGTCGCCTGCGTGAGGTGATCGGCGAGGCCGGAGAATTGCGGGCCGACGACGTTTTGAAGGCTCTCGGGCAGGTTGGAGAGTCGATTTCGTCGCCCGACGTTGCAGCGAGCGAGCGAGCCGGAGACGGGGACTCGAGGACCCGGATCGAACTGTTCGAATCGGCCAAGGATGTCCGGCCCAAGACACCCGGACAGGAAGCCTATGTCAACGCGATTCGTCGCAACGACCTGGTCTTTTGCACCGGTCCGGCCGGCAGTGGCAAAACCTATCTGGCCGTGGCCATGGCGTTGTCGGCGCTGAGATCCGAATTGGTCCGAAAGATCGTGCTGGTGCGACCGGCGGTCGAGGCGGGAGAGAAACTCGGTTTCCTGCCCGGTGATGTGACGGCCAAGGTCAACCCGTATCTCCGGCCACTGCTGGACGCGCTGGCCGACATTCTCAGTTACGATCAGGTGAAGCGGTATATCGAACACGATGTGGTCGAGATCGTCCCACTGGCGTTCATGCGGGGTCGCACTCTCAACGAGACCTTCATCATTCTCGATGAGGCCCAGAACGCGACGCGGACCCAGATGCAGATGTTTTTGACGAGGATGGGACAGGGGTCGAAGATCGTCGTGACCGGTGACATCACGCAGGTCGATCTCCCCGACCATCTTGCCGGTGGCTTGCCGGATGCGATCAAGCGATTGACGCCGATTGATGGGGTGGACGTGGTTCGGCTGCAGGGCCGCGACATCGTGAGACACCGGCTGGTCAGCGAAATCGTCAAAGCCTACTCAAAGACACCATCGAACGGGCGTTGATCTGAATCGGATCAGCCAAGGGCTTGAGGATGTCGTGGTTTGGGCAAAAATCGTCGCGGGCAACCCGCACCCCCCGTGCCGCCGAAATCGGCGACACGATGTCGCTGGGTGGATGGATGCGGAGGACGCTGGGCAACCGGAATGTCCAGTTGCGTTTGCTGATGTGCCTGGCGGCTGTGGTGGCGATGCTGATCGTCGTCGAGGGCTGGAAGCCACCTCAAACCTGGCGGATCGGTGACCGGCCGGCCGAAGGGCTAAGTGACCCGGCAACTGCTGCGAACGGTCGGCTGGTCGAACCGGGTGGGACGATCGATGCCGGGACACTGGTGCGAATTGAGCAGATCCACGCGGATCGACAATTTTCAAGCGCCGATCTCCTGGTCCGAGGTGTCACGGTGGTCGTGTTGCTGGTCGTGTTGCTGACACTCAACGGCATCTGGCTGGTCCGGTCCCGGCCGGCGCTGGTGTGTCATGCCGGACGGCTGGGTGTCTACCTGGTGACGGTGGTTCTGACCGTTGCTGTCGGTCGGTTGCTCTCGGCTGATCCCTGGCGTGCCGAGATCATTCCGTTGCTGGTGACGGTGGTGATTTTTGCCATCGCCTGGGACCAGGTCGTGGCCATCCTGACCGCGCTGACACTCTCGTTGTTGCTGACGATCTCGACGGTTGTTGAGATCGGACACTTCGTCGTCCTGTTGTCGGTTTCGGTCAGTGCCATCCTTCCGCTCACACGTGTGTCCTCGCGATCAACATTGATCAAGGTCGGATTCTGGTCGGGCGTCGTCTTCGTCCTGGTTGACTGGGGCGCCCTGGCGATCACGTCATCGGAGCCGGCCGGGATGTTGATCGATTCCGTCGGGCTGTGGCCTTTGCTGAGAGGATTTTTGTGGTGCCTGGTGGCCGGATACCTGGTCGCCGGCAGCCTGCCGTTCATCGAGTCGCTGTTCGGGGTGGTTACCAATATCAGCCTGCTGGAAATGGGTGACGCCTCTCACCCGTTGCTGCAGGAACTCGTCCAGCGAGCTCCGGGAACCTACAACCACTCGATTGTCGTTGGGACGATCGGCGAGGCGGCGGCCGATCGTATTGGGGCCAACGGGTTGCTCGTGCGAGTGGCCGCCTATTTCCACGACATCGGCAAGATGCTCAAGCCGGAATATTTCATTGAGAACACCACTGCGGAAACTTCGGGGCGACACGAGCAGTTGGCTCCGGCGATGAGTACGCTGATCATCATTGGGCACGTTAAGGACGGCGTTGAACTGGCCCGCCAGCACAATCTGCCCCAGGCGTTGATCGACTTCATCGAGCAGCATCACGGGACGACTCTGGTCGAATATTTCTATGAGGAGGCACGGCGGCAGGCGGGGGACGAACCCGACTATCCCGCCGACCCGGTCGAATCGTCCTTTCGGTATCCCGGCCCGCGTCCCAGGACCCGGGAGAGTGGAGTGATGATGTTGGCCGATGCGGTCGAGAGTGCCAGTCGGACGTTGGCCGAGCCGACCCCGAAAAGTCTCGAAAGTCTCGTGCATCGGGTGATGCTTCGCCGACTGCTGGACGGGCAGTTCGAGGAGAGTGGCTTGACGCTCAGCGATCTCCACGTGATCGAGGAGTCGTTGACAAAGTCGATGATCGGAATTTTCCACGGTCGAGTGACATACCCCGAGCAGCGGACGGCCTCAGCGTGAACGAGGAATTCGAATCCCGTGATGATGTCTCGGCTGAAGCCGGATGGAAGATCGCCGTGGTCGATCGCACCGAGGATCCCGCTGCGAGTGAACAACGGCTGGCGGATGTTGCCGGCCGCGTGCTGCGGGACGAGGGTGTTCAGCATGCGGAGATCAGCGTGGCGGTTGTTGACGATGCCGAGATGTCGAGACTGCATGAGGATTTCTTGCAGATTGCCGGGCCGACCGATGTGCTCACCTTTCCACTGGACGGGGACAGCCTTGAGGCCTGGTCGGGACCGATCGATGCCCGTCGGGGGGCCGGGCGGAGGATCTGTGGCGAAGTGGTCATCGGGGGAGACACGGCGGCGCGGGTGGCCGGCGAACTGGGGAGCCTGCCGTCCGAGGAACTGGTCCTGTACCTCGTTCACGGAATCTTGCATCTTTGCGGCTATGATGATCTCGACGATCTTCAACGAGGGCAGATGCGTCGCCGTGAGGCCGAGTTGCTGGAACTGCTAGAGGTCTCGGCGAGGGTCGACGAGTGAACGAACAACTCACTTTGCTGATGACGGGGTGCGGCCTGTTGGCCCTGGTGACGCTGGTGTCCGTGGCCGACAGCAGCTTGCGGGCGTTTTCTCGCAGTCGCCTGGAGGCGATCTGCAGTGAACGGGGGCGGCCCGAGTTGTTCGGGATCATCCTGGCTCGACGGGAACGGGTGCAGTTGGCTGTCAACTGCCTGTTCGCGTTGAGCCTGGTTGCGGCTGCTGCCGTGTGTGTCATCTGGTGGTGGCCGATGTCTGGAGACGGGCGGGGCTGGTCGCGGGTGGGAATGATCGTTGCGGCGGTGTCGGCCCTGCTGACGGCTTCGGTGATTCTGCCGTGGGCTGTCGGGCGGGTGTGGGGCGAGCGGTTCCTGGTCGGCAGTTGGAGAGTCCTCTGCCTGGTGGCAATGGTCCTGGCACCGGTGTCTGTGATCGTCGAGCAACTCGATCGCCTCTGTCACCGGATCGCTGGTCGTCCCGAACCGGTCTCCGGAGATCTCGCCGACTTGAGCGACGAGATTCGCAGTGTGGTGGATGAGGGGCAGCGAGGAGGATATATCGAGACCTCTGCCCGTGCGATGATCCACCGCGTGATGGAACTGCGGGACGAGGACGTGGCGGAGGTGATGACGCCGCGAACGGACATGATCTGCCTGAGGGCGGACGCATCGTTGGAAGACGCGCGTCGCCAGTTGCTCGAAGCCGGGCACACCCGTGTGCCGGTGGTCGGAGAAACCACCGATGACATAGTTGGCATTCTCTACGCGAAGGATCTGCTTGGCCACCTGCAGGTCGACGCCGCATCGGCTCCGGGAGGACTTCGCGAGATCGTCCGTGAACCGTTCTACGTGCCCGAGACGACCGGCATCGACACGCTGCTGGAAACGCTCAAACGCGAACAGGTCCACCTGGCCGTCGTGCTTGACGAATACGGCGGAGTCGCCGGGCTGGTTACCCTGGAGGACATCCTCGAGGAGATCGTCGGCGAGATCGAGGACGAGTACGATGTGGGAGGTGGGGACCTGGTGAAGACGATTGGGCCGACGATGATCGAAGTCGATGCCAGGGCTCACATCGACGACCTCAACGAACGTTTCGGTTATGGCCTGCCCGAGGACGAGGACTACGATACGCTGGGCGGATTCGTGATCACTCGCCTGGGACGGATTCCTGTTCCGGGCGAGACCCTGGAATGGGGCCAGTGGCGGTTCAGCATCGAATCCGCTGACAAGCGGCGTGTCCAACGACTGCGGGTCGAGCCGGGACAAGTTGATGAGGAGCCGACGGCCTGACCGGTCGACCGGTTACCAGTGGGCGTTGGGTCCGGACGGGACCGGCACTCGGATATCCCCGGCGTGGTGTCTCCGGTGATTCTCGGCCCGCACTTTTTCGATCGCCTCGTCGAAAGCCTGGCGGGTTTTCACCTGCTGAAAGGTGTGCCGCAGGGCCGGACGCACCCGCATGGATTTCAGATACCAGTGGATCATCTTGCGGAAACTCACGATGGCCTTGGGTTCGCCCTTTTGTTCGACCAGGTATTCGAATTGCTCCAGCAACAGGGACATCCGGTCATCAAAGCTGCCGGGAGGGTCCCAGTGCCCGGTCTGTTCCCATTGAACCAGTTGGCGAAAGATCCAGGGGTTGGCCAAAGCGCCGCGGCCGACCGAGATACCGTCGCAACCGGTGGTCTCGAACATCGTCACGGCGTCCTCGACGGTCAGGATGTCGCCGTTGCCGATCACGGGAATGGACTTGACCGACTCGACGACCTGGCGAATGCCGTCCAGGTCGACACGGCCACTGAAACCCTGTGCACGGGTCCGTCCGTGGATCGCGATCGCGGCCACTCCCACTTCCTCGAACGCCCGGGCAAACCAGGGAGCCGTCAGGGAATGTTCGTCCCAGCCCAGTCGCATCTTGATGGTCACCGGCAGCGATACCGCCTTGACGACGGATCGGACCAGTTCGACCGTTTCGTCGGCCTGTTGCATCAAGCCGGCCCCGGCGCCGTACCCTGCGACCTTGGCGACCGGGCAGCCCATGTTGATGTCGATGGAGTCGAGCTGAAATCTCTCTTCCAGCAGTGCCGCAGCGTCGGCGACGAAGTCGGGTTCACTGCCGAAGATCTGAATCGACAGCGGGGCATCGTCGGGGCTGGTTTGTACCAGTTCCAGGGCCTTGTGTCGGCCGGCCAGGAGGCTGCGGGCATTGACCAGGTCCGTCGTGCACAGCCCGATTCCTCCCACTCGACGAATCATTCGACGGAATGGCAGGTTGGTGAATCCGGCCAGCGGGGAGAGCAGAAAACGCGTCTTCAGCGGCAGGTCGCCGAAAAACAACTGCGGCGAGCCAGCAGGGCTTCCGGTGACGGGATTCACCTCAGGCTCGCACCCAGGCCGGTTTCGCACGAGGCGACAACGCGAGCCTGGGCCTCCTCGATTTCCTCGTTGGTCAGCGTACGTTCGTCCGAGCGGTATCCGATCGTGACGACGTAGGACTTCTTGTCTGCGGGAATCTGTTGTCCGCGGTACTGGCCACCGAAGGAGACGCTGTCCAGCAGCGGGCCGGCGTTGTCTCGCACGATAGATTCCAGGTCGTCCCAACTGACGTGCTCGTCGAGCACAAAGTTGAGGTCGCGTTCGATTGCCGGGAACCGTGGCAACTCCTCGAACCGTCGTGTGGTTTCCACGGCGGCCTCGACGGTGGCCAGGTCGAGTTCGACAATTGTCACCGCGTCACGGAGATCAACAGGATCGGTGGCTTCGCGCGTCAATTCGCCGAGCCAACCACAGGGGGTTCCATCCAGCAGCAGGCGGGCTCCACGCCCGTCTACGAAACCCGGCAGTTCCAGTGGCTCGGCGGACAGTCTCGCATGCGGAGCCAGGTGAGTGACCATCGCCTCGCAGATGCCCTTGAGTTCTCCGAATGATCGTCCGGTGACAGCCGTCACCCGGGTGGGTTCAGATCCCTCGGCTCCCGGATGGGCTTCCAGATACACGTTGGCGATCTCGAACAGGTCGACACCAAATGTTCCGTGTCGTTCGTTTTCGCGGCGTGACTGCAACAGGCTGGGAACCAGGCTCTGTCGCAGCAGATTCTCCTGCCTCCGTGAGGAGTGCTCGACCGACAGGGGGGAGCGATCCGGTTCGGGACGAAACAGGCCAAACAGCTCCGGGGTGATGAACGAGAGTGTCATCGCCTCGTGAAAACCCGCGGCACACAGCAGATCCCGGAGAGTTCCACAGACGAGGTCTCGGTGGGTGGGCTGAGACAGTGTGAGCGGGACGCGATTGTCTTCGGGAATCCGGTCGTAGCCCCAGATCCGGGCGACCTCCTCGATCAGATCGATCTCCCGAGACAGGTCCCGGCGCCATCCGGGCACGGCGAATGTGGCGGTGGTGTCATCGGAGTCGGTGATCTGGCTGAGTCCGAGTTGCTCGAGGATGGCAATAACATCGGCGGGCGGGACGTCGATACCGAGGATGCGCGGGACCTGGGCGAATCGGATCGGGACGGTCGTCGGTTTGTCCGGAGCCGGTTCGCCGGCCCAGATCATCCCGTCGAGTAGTTCGCCACCGGCGAGTTCGAGAATCAACTCGCAGCAACGACGGCTGGTGATGTCGAGCCCATGCGGGTCGATTCCTCGCTCGAATCGAAACGACGAGTCGCTGAACAGGGAGAGGCTGCGGGCCGTGTTACGGATCGAGAGCGGGGCAAACTCAGCGGTTTCGATCAACACGTTGGTGGTCGTCGCGGTGATCTCGGTATCAACACCTCCCATCACGCCGCCCAGCGCGACAGGTTTTTCGGCGTCGGCGATCACACACATGCCGGGAGTCAGCTTGTAGGTGGTGTGATTGATCGCTTCGAGCTGTTCCCCGGCTGTCGCTTCCCGGACGACGATCCGTCCGTCGGCCAACTTGTCAAAATCGAAGGCATGCAGCGGTTGGCCGGTCTCCATCAGCACGTAGTTGGTGATGTCGACGATGTTGTTGATCGAAACGATGCCGAGGGTGGCGAGTCGCCGGACGAGCCAGTCGGGACTGGGCCCAACGGTGACGCCACGGATGAGCCGGGCGGTGTAACGCGGACACAGTTCCGGGCAGGTGATCTCCACGGAGGCCGTTTCCGAGACCTGCGGTGTGATGCAGGGTGGCTGCGGATCGGGGGATTTCAGCGGGAGGTCATAAAGCACCGACACTTCCCGGGCGACTCCCAGATGACCCAGGCAATCGGGACGGTTGCTGGTGACCTCCAGGTCGATAGCCGTATCGCTGTCGACCGTGTCGGTTCCCTCCAGGTTCAGCCCTGACATCGTCAACCGCGTTGTCAGATCTTCGAGCGGCATTTCCAGCGCGACGTATTGGCCGAGCCACTCCCAACTGACGATCATCGGATGCCTCGTTGCTCGCCTGGTTGCCCTCGCAACGGCTAATCTAAGGCTCCTCCGGACGGATGGAAAGGGTACCTGAGGCGGCGGTCCCCGTGCTATTGTGTCGTCTCGGGCGAACCGGCGTACAACCGGTCGCTTCGGGAACGGTAGCCGGGACAGGGAGACGACCAGATGGCGCGGGCGATTCGAGTCAACGACCGGACCAACCTGACCAGCGGGATCGCTCGGTTGGGACAGAGAATGCGTCGCCAGGGGACGGTTGCCGAACAGGCTCACGACGGGGACACGTTGATCGTCAGCGCCGTGGGCGACATCGGGGTGCGGCTGCTGGGAATCGACACCGCGGAAGTGAGTTTCCGGTTTCCGGGAACGACCCAGTTCGTAGGGATCGAGGACAAACGGTGGAAGCCGTTCCTGGCCGATCCGTTCGCGAAGAACTGGCCAAAATTCACCGAGGAGCTGCCGGCGGAACTGGTCGAGTCGCTCAAGGGGCGGTTGCGTGAGAACGCCGCCGAGAATCACCACCGGCACGCACGGGCAGCCGAGATGGCGCTCGAGCGGGAAATTGTCTCGGACATGAAGGTCATGCAGAAGACCGACGAGTCGTTCCAGATGTTCATGGTCTTCGGTTACGAAATCATGGACATTTACGGTCGGTTCCTGTGTTTCATCAACCGCAACCAGCCCAACCGCAATAAGCCGGCACCCAGGCCGCTCAGCTACAACGAGCGACTGCTGAAACTCGGCCAGGCCAGCCCGTATTTCATCTGGCCCAACGTCAATCCGTGGCGGAAGGAGGATTCGATCCTCAAGGCGGTTCCAGATCCCAAGGGGATGAAGCGGCAGATCCTGCTCTCGAAGTCCCTCGGTCGCGTCCGTCGAGATGTCGCTGCGTCACGGGCCGCTCACCGGGGCATTTTCCACGCGACCGATCCTCTTCAACTGGAACCGTTCGAACTGCGGTTTCTTTCACGACGGCAACGTCCATCGCGGTGGGTCATCGATCTGACCGCTGACGACGGCGTGTTGCTGAGACCGGAGAACTACTACCGGGTTCCCAATTCCGAGGACCGGTTGTTTGTCTCGCCCGAACATGTCCCGTTGTTTGTCGAGCGGGGATGGAAACGCGAGGCCGCTGGCTGAGACGCGGCCAGCTTGTCCAAAGCGGCTGGTTCACCGGTGTGACGGACTGCTGCGTTGTGCGTGCGGGTGCGCCCGCTCGTAGGTCTCCCGCAGCCGACGTGTGCTGACATGGGTGTAGATCTGGGTGGTGGTCAGGCTCTTGTGGCCGAGAAGTTCCTGGACGCTGCGGAGATCAGCCCCGCCGTCGAGCATGTGGCTGGCAAAGCTGTGGCGGAGCGTGTGGGGTGATGTGAGTTGATCGAGGCCAGCGGTGGCGATGTGTTTTTGGAGCAACCGGCCCACACTTCGGGACGTCAGACGCCGGCCGAAACGATTCAGGAATATGGCGTCGCGGTCATGCGGACCAAGATCGGTGGCCACCGTCCGGACCTCGAACCACTCTGTCAGGGCTCGGGCCGCGAACCGGCCGACTGGGGCGATTCGTTCCTTCCGACCCTTTCCGCGAATCCTCAGGATGTTGCTGTC
>Ga0310344_10004311_pt1 | contig 10562 bp, 5 predicted proteins | sample HC15DNA20200_MG_FD_203801 | JGI IMG/M metagenome (GOLD analysis project Ga0310344, IMG submission 203801) | Marine microbial communities from station ALOHA, North Pacific Subtropical Gyre - HC15-DNA-20-200_MG | ecosystem: Environmental > Aquatic > Marine > Oceanic | place: Pacific Ocean: North... | reverse complement strand
GGAATGGCTCAAGACCGAGCTCTTCGTCTGTATCGCGACGGTCGCCTGACCGTGCCGCACCTTTGCATTAGCGGGTTCCGTGCGTCTCCAGCCTATCGAGACCTGGTCAGGGATGTAACATGTCACAATTGGTAACGCGTCGCCCCGTTCTTCTTGGCTAGCACTCCAGGCTCAGGAGCTTGAAAAACCCTCACGGTGAATCTCATGCGAACCTCACTGACTCGACGAACTGTCCTGCGCGCCGGAGGAACCGCTATCGCCCTTCCGGTGATGGAGTCGTTTCGTCCGCTCGCTCGTGCGGCTGCTAGCCGACTGCCGGTCAAACGCATGGTCTGCCTGTCAAACAACTACGGGGTATACCAGAAAGCCTTTTTCCCCGACCAGGCTCAGACGGGTACCGATTACGACCTGCCGCCGACCTTGCAGCCACTGGAAAGGCACCGCCGAGATTTCACCGTATTCTCCAACCTCGATCATGGCTTGACCGGCGGCCACGCCTGTGTGCCGACATTCCTGAACGGGATCCGCCCAGATATGGCGGCGAGCTTTCCCGAAGGGAACATCAGCATGGATCAGAAAGCGGCAGAATTCGTCGGCGCAGCCACGCGCTATCCGTCGCTGACTCTCAAGGTCAAGGAAACCAACCAGACTAGCTTTACCCGCACGGGAGTCCAGGTGCCGGCCATCAACGTAACGACCCTTTATCGCAAGCTCTTTCTCGAGCCAACGGCGAAGGCGAAGCGGACCGAAAGGCGACGTCTGAAGCTACACGGCAGCATCCTCGACGCGGTGCTCGCCAAGGCCAAAGTGGTGAACGGGGAGCTGGGAAAGCGGGATCAACACAAATTCGCCGAATATCTGGATTCGGTTCGGAGCCTGGAAAAGAAAATTGATCAGCAACATCCCTGGCTCGATCGGCCCAAGCCGAAGACCGAAAAGTCCGAGCCGCGCCCGACCAGGCAGACCGCGGATGAAATGAAGATCATGATGGAACTGATGGCGCTGGCCATTGAGACTGATTCCACCCGAGTCATGACGCTTTCCAGCGGATTCGTCAATGGCGACTTCGGATTACAGGGGGGATACCACGGTTTCTCACATCATGGAGAACTCCTCGAAAAAACCGCAGCACTCAAGCTGATCGAGAGAAATCAGATCGCGCAGATGGCATACCTGATTGATCTGCTAAAGGCCAAGGAAGACACCATCAACGGAGGCACCTTATTTGATCACACGATGATCCTGTTCGGCTGCGGCATGGCGACTGGAACTCATTCCTGTCGAAACATGCCGCTCGTCCTCGCCGGTGGTGGTTTCAAATTAGGTACGAACCGTGTCCTGCCTGTGAAGAAGGGGCAGCGGGTGAAGGCCTGCAACCTGCTGTTGTCCATGTTGCAGAACTTTGGACTGGAAGTGGACCGCTTTGGCACCAGTACGACAACACTGACGGGCCTGGAGTGGACATGATGCGACCGGCGACTTCCTTCCTGATTCTGTTCGCTGAGCTGCTCGCCGTCTGCGGTTGGGCGCAGGCGGATTCACCGTTGGATTCTCACCAGCAGTTTCTGACGAAATACTGCCTGGAATGCCACGGGGCGGAAAAGCAAAAGGGCGACTACCGCTTCGACACGCTCGGAACCGACCTCACCAATCTGCGAACACTTGAGATCTGGCAAGGCGTACTCGATCAGCTCAATCTCGGCGCCATGCCTCCCAAGGACAGGCCGCAACCACGGTTCGACGCGACAGCAAAAGTGATCCAGTCACTGACTGCCACGCTGCGTCACGCCTATGCGGCGAGAAAAAGCACCGGGCGGCAAGCAGTGATCCGGCGGTTGAACAAGTTCGAACTGCGCAACACCCTTCGGGATCTGTTCTACATCAACCATCCCGACTTTGCACCGACGGTGGTTTCCGGGCTCTACGATTTCAACGGCAATGGCATCACAGCCCACAAGACGATCGAACCCACACGGAGTTTTCAAGACGATGAGGAGGAGGGCGGTTTCGACAACATTGGCGCTGCCCTGGTGATGTCCGACTTCCTGCTGGAAATGTTGATCGGCGCCGCGGAAGAGGTCATCGACATGGCCACACGCAATGAGCCTCAGAAACCATTCGAGGCAGAGACCTTCACCGCACCGATCTGCTCGAAGACTCTGCGTGGCGACAGCCTTGGCAAGTATCAGCGTGACAAGGGCGATCCCTACGACGAAGTATTTCAACGTTGGGACCGCTACAACCGCATTGGTCCAGACAAGTACATCGGCGGGATTCGTCGGCCGGCCCGCTACCGGATCACGGTCGAGGTGTCTGCCCACAATCCACACAAGGGCGCCTGGTCGAACTGGACTGTCCGCGAAGGACACCTGGTTCACGAAGGTCGTACCAGCCAGGAGGAGCCATTCGAGGTCGGCCTCTATGTGCAGCGGTTCGAGCACCAACGCGGGCCGCGACACCATCAGGTGACCCGCTGGACTCTGCCCGCCGACGGCCAGACGCGAACCTTCTCCTCTGAGACCTGGATCGACGAACCGTGGAGTGCCTGGATCGGCTGGGAGAACGGACCCTGGTTCCGGCACAATGCGTTCCACGTCCTGCTCGAACAGTGGTACCCGGAGGAGTACGCCAAGATTGACCGCAAACAGAAGGGATTCAAGAAACAGGTTGCGGACGCGCTGTTCAGGAAAGGATATCTCGGGCCGACCCTGCGCGTGCACAGCTTCCGCATCGAGCCCGTTCCCAGTGAGTGGCCGCCGAAGAGTCACACTGCGCTTTATGGGAATGGCCCGATCAAAGATGCGAATTTGCAAAAACTGTTCCAGGCCTTCGCCCAGCGGGCTTACCGACGACCAGTCGACCTGCAGGAAGTCGAGCCTTTTGTCGCTCTGGCAGCGCAGTTGGTGGCCGATGGAAATTCGCGTCAAGTGGCGATGAAGGGCGTTTACGCCGCGATGCTCTGCTCGCCCGACTTTCTGTATCTGCGACCGAAACCGGGCAAACTCGACGACTTCGATCTCGCTTCACGACTGAGCTATTTCCTCTGGTCATCGATGCCTGACAAAACGTTGCTGAAGCTCGCCCACGCCGGAAAACTATCGGATGCCGCGGAGTTACAACGACAGGTCGAGCGGATGCTGAACGACGCGAAGGCGGGAGCCTTCGTCCACCATTTCCCACAGCGTTGGCTAAGACTATACAAGCTGGGCCGCATGGAGCCCGATAAACGCGGCCCCTATGGACACTACTTTCGGGTCAAGGACGATTTCGTGCCTCAGGTCGTCGCTTTTTTCCGGGATATCCTTGAGCGCAATGGCCCGATCCGCGACTTCATCGATTCTGATTACACGTTCCTGAACAACCGCCTCGGTGAGCTCATCTACAAGCAGAAGGTAGTGGGCGAGCACTTACGCAAGGTCAGGTTGGCGGACCAGCGACGTGGGGGGATTCTGACCATGCCGGCAGTGATGACCGTCACCGCCAACGGGGTGGACACTTCACCGGTTGTTCGGGGAGTGTACGTTCTGGAAACCATTCTTGGCACGCCTCCGCCACCACCTCCACCCGATATCGAGCCGCTTTCGCCCGATCTGCGGGGGGCAAAGACGATCAAGGAGCAGTTGATGCTCCACCGTAATCAGGAAGCCTGCAATAGCTGTCACCGAAAGATTGACCCCATGGGCTCCGTGTTGGAAAGCTTCGACCCAATCGGGCGTTGGCGAGACCACTATCCCAAGGTCGACAAGAAGGCGAAACAGTCGCCGCTGATCGACACGACCGCGATTCTGTCGAACGGGCGCAAGGTGAATAATCTAATTGAGTTCAAAGCCATGTTGCTAGAGCGCGAATCGCACGTGGCGCGGTGCCTCATTGAAAAGATGTTGACCTATGCGACAGGTCGCTTGCTTGAAACCGGCGACCGGGGCGAAGTGGACAGGATTGCGAATGATTTAAAAGAGGGCGGGAATCGCCTGCGTGATCTGATCCACCTCGTCGTTCAGAGTGAACTGTTCTTGAACAAGTAATTTGTTTCGGCCGCCGGTGCAGGTCCGTCCCTGGGCCACAGGTGGCATTCGTACGTCAGGAAAACGTCTCATGCTCTTCTATGACGATCTAGCAGAATTCATCGCCAAACAGAGTGAAAAGCTCCAGGGTTTGGAAAACGCAAATATTCCCGAAGTGGGCGTCATACTCGATGTCCTCGGGCCCAATGACAATCAGGACAGGGAAGCCAATCCTGGGCGTCATTTGGTTACCCAGCAGGTTGATCGGCTGGCGATTGACTGCTCCGGCATTGAAGGCGATCGGCACCGGGGTCTCACAAGGCTTTCGACCGGCCGGGAAACGCTGTACAAGAGAAAGGGTTCGACGATCGTCAATCGCCGACAAATACTGGCCGTTTCACCCTACGAGTGTGAATTATTGAGCGAGCGTCTCCACGTGGAGATCACCCCCCAACTTCTTGGCGCGAACCTTGTCATCGGTCGCAACGATGGGGCCGACTATTGCATTTCCGACGTGCCGCTCTACACGCATTTTGTCATTGCCGCTGCAGACGCCGCTGCGCCACCGCAACCTCCCGTTGCGACGCTGGTGCAATATCTGCAGCAAAAGGGATGTAGCCTTGCCGGCCGCGCGATTGCGAGAGAGCATGAAGACGAGGAACTGACACACCAGTTTGTTGCCCATGCGGAGCATCATCGCGGGGTTCTGTGCAGCGTGGAATATCCGGTTGATTCGATTGCGTTCCTGGAACGCGGACAGCAGGTGTTTTTCAAGTTCCCTATGGGCTGTTGTTATTAGGACCACATTTTCCACGGAGCTTCGATCAGGTCACGAACCGCTGGAGCCACCGGCGCCGATCCGGAGAAGAAAAGGGGGACGCAGCTCCTTGTCCGCGGGGCCTTTCGGGTGACCGCAGGTGTGTTCAAGTTACAGCCGTGCCGCCGACTGCGCCACGAACGAACCGTACCCGTGCGGTGTCCGTTTTCAGAAGGCATACCGCAAGGCAGGCTTCGGAAGAGGCATGCGCAATAGCGCCCAGGAAAAACGCTTGCAGCCGATTCGCCACGCGAGCCATTGCGGATATTTCTCTGCGACGATTGCCAACCTTTCGTCGCCTGCTGGCAAGGCCTTCTCCCTGCTTGAGCCGTTGCGAACTTTCCCCGCTCACCGACGCTGGATTTTCGGATTCAATACCAGGCGTTTCTGGAGGGCGTCAATGCTGCGTGATGGCAATTCTCTCGAGAGGGATCGAATCCCGAAACTTCGCTGGTGAAATTCCACGGATGCTGCTCTCACGCATCAGTTTGAGGGCTCATTGTTATCGTCTGGTGAAATATTCTGACGAGACGATCGCCAAGAGAATGTCGCGTAGTCGGAAGTCGGTATCAGCGGACTGGGCGTAGAGCAAGTTAAGGTTTTCGCGATCAAGAAAAGTAAGCTCGCGTGCCATTGCATAGGACAGCATATTCCCCACGAACGCTCGGGAAAACTTGCCTTGATCTTCCAGCAGGATGTTCTTCAGACCTTGTGGCCCCTCGAAGGCTCGGCCGTCCATATGAACAGTTCTCGTATCGATAGGAGAGCGTTCTGTTTCATTGTCGTTGTTCTTGCGCGTGGCGGCATAGTTGCTGACGTCAGTGTACTGGTCCCGCCAGCGTCCGATGACGTCGAAATTCTCCAAAGCGACTCCAAGGGGATCCATCTTCCTGTGACAGCTGTTGCAACTGGTATTCTCTCGATGCGCATCGATCGTCTGTTTGATCGTCTCCGTTTTCGTCGGTGGACTGAGTGCTGCGATTTCCAGGTCTGCCGGTGTCTCCAGATGATCGCCGTAGAAGCTTCTCAGCACCCATGCGCCACGATAAAACGGATTGGTGTATTCCCCGTTGTTGGTCGTCATCAGCAGGAAGCCGGCCTGCGCAAGCAGGCCTCCCCGATATCGATCGTTCTCGCCCAGCATCACCTTGGAGAATTCCGAAGTAATCTCTTTGGGCCTGTAATCGACAGGTGACACCTTACTTGCCCCAGGTCTCTTGCTCGGCTTTGCGACCGGGTGCCCTTCGATCTGATAAATGTAGTTGAGCTCCGGCGTGATCATTACAAACTCGGAGTCGATAAAGTTCAGCAGGCTCAGGTTACTTGATAGCACTTCCTTGAAAAACTCCACCGGCTCTTCTTTGATCTGATCTCGGACAAGGTCAAATTCATCAACAGTGAAGATGCTTATGTCCGGTTCGATGATCTTGAGCTTTTCAAGATCGAGCCATTGATCAACATAGTCTTTGGCAAACCGATCGGCTCTTGCGTCCTGCAGCATTCGGAGCGTCTGCTCGCGTCGGACCTTGGGATCCTTCAGCTTTCCCTGCCTCGCCAATTCGAAAAGCATCTCGTCGGGCAAGGAGTTCCACAGGAAATACGACATACGTGCAGCGATCGCGTGCTCATCCAGCGACCCCGACGCGCCTTCCTGCTTATAAAGGAAATTCGGGGAACATAACATTCCGCGAATGCCAGCTTGCAGACCGGAGTAGATGCTCCGGCCCAGGGCAAACTCCTTCTTCGCATGGGTATAGACTTGCTGCATCTCAGCGTCGGAGACGGGACGGCGAAACAGTTTCTGTGCAAGCCGCTTCAAAATGGCCGGGCATGCCTCATAGCCAGCAGAAGCATCGATGTCTTTGCAATAGGTTGTATAGAAGGGCGTCTTCGGTGGCCACGACTCGTACACAGGCCCCGTGATGGTCGCTTTCTCAATGCAAAACATCCGCTGAGGACCGCCCCCTTTGACCGAATTGCATCTCAGCACGATTGTGTCATCGGACGATAGCCGCGTCATGAACCCTGCACTGGGATCGAAGTCCTGCCAGGCAGCATTTTTTGCAATCACAGTAACAATGCTTTGTCCTACTCCAGCGTTCTTTCGAAGGAAGTAACTCATCGAATGGCCAACTGATGGCGTATCGTCACTATCCCTGTCTGACACGTCCTTGACGGCCGGCAATCTTTCTTCAGCACGGCTGCCGGGAACAAACTGGGCCGTGATATAAAATCCTTGTGGAACAATCCGATAGACACCGCTCGTCCTGACCGACGGATTGATTTTTATCTGGGTGGCGGGAGTCGCAAACACCAGCGGGCGCGAAGCACGCTCAAGGGACGGGGCAAACCCATTGGTATCGTCTTTGTGGCTGAGCGAATCGATGTCTGTGTTTTTCGTTGAGTAGACAACGACGCGTGGATCAGGTTTGTCGCTGACAACCCTCTCGGCAATCCGGTTTGCAACGTTGAAGTATGTCTCCATATCGACAACCGACATATGCAGGTTGTCCGCATTGTTATCAAAACCCGCGTTGATGTTGTCGAGTGGCAACCGGTCGAGCAGAGAGAAGTCTGTGCCAAAGACATCGTTGACGGTGTTTTGATACTCAATTCGGGTTAACCGCTTAAGCATTCCCGGCTTCTGCTTTTCTGCGAGGACCCTCAGCTGATTGCCTAAGGTCTTTTGCAGCGCCTTGGCCTGACCCGTTTCCGGATGTTTCGCCGCCTCTTCCGGCGGCATCTCACCACTCTCGATCGCCGTATAAATATCCTCCAGAAGACGTGCGTCCTGCCATTGCTGCAAGTCAATCTGGTCCAGGCGAAGACTGGCTTCCGTCGTTTCCATTCCATGGCAGGAAACGCAGAAAGAGCTGAAGAAGTGCTGTGCTTGCTCACGATCATCCGCACTGCAACGTGAAGCACCAGGCAGTGCAATCAGCGACAGCAAAATAACCGTTTTGGTGGTCTTGTTACTCAACATGCTTTCACAGTTGGATGATCTTCTTGCCATTGCCGAAGTGGTCTCGCTGGATGCCGAATTTTTCGAGTATCGACAGGTAGATATCGCAGGTCGTCTGACCTTTGCGAATGACATGGCCACCGTGATTCGTGAATTGTCCGCCTGCGACGAACACCGGAATTTCATTCCCGTTATGAGGCCCCATTTTCTGACTCACACTGTTGTTGCCTGTGACGACGGTGACCGTCTCATCCATCAGCGTTCCGCCGGACTCGACGTTTGTGCTGGCGAGTTTGTCGTAGAAGTTTGACAGCAGCGAAAAGACCGACGAGTCATACTTCGTCAGGCTGTTGCGTGCTTCTTCGGATTTTGGCACGTGGTGCGTCGTGATGTGATGGTCGTTGTCGAGCCCGGTCATATAGAAATTGACCACGCGTGTGATGTCGAACCTGAAAGCCTTGTAGATCATGTCGAATGCAATACCGCGCTGAATCTGGCGTGGATTTTCCAGGAATCGTTTCCTGTCAACGTCGGTCTCAAGGAAGTTGTTCTCAAATTGAGGAGCGACCGGGAACTCGACATCCTGCCGCGGCTTACTGAGCCACTCAATCGACTTATTGAGTTCCTGCTCCGATTCACGCAGTGCAGCGAAGTATTCTTCCAGTCGCTGTCGGTCTCGGCCCGACACCCGCGCCATCAGAGATTTCGCCTCTTCGAGGGAACCGTCAAGAACGCTCTTCTTATGAGCCAGCAGTCGCTCCTGCGTTTTCCTGTCGGTCCTGGCGAAGAGCGTTTCAAACAGGACTCTCGTCGATTGAATCGGCATGACCGGCAGCCTGTTCCGCCAGGATGCGACGATATGGTGATGGGCATGGCTGATAAAAGTCGCGACATTTCTAACGCGGGTCAAGTGGCCAATGTGGTCCGCAACAATCTGATCCAGTGAGTCCGGGTTCGTCGTGGTGTTGCCGACAAAGCACTTGTGATCGTGGACATGATTTCCGCCGAACTTCATTTTTGAATAGAGCGTAAAATGGTCTCTGTGCTTTTTCAAAGGCTCCATGTGTTCGCTGAATGCGTAGTCGGCACCATCGGTTTGCGGCAGGACGTCCGTAAAAAATCCGTAGCCCATACTGATACAGAAAAGCCGTTTGACCTCAGTTTGTTCCGGGGCGGGGCGGTCCTGCCCAAAGCTCTCCAGTGAGGGCAGGAACAGCACACAGCCAGCTGACTTTAGAATCTCACGACGTTTCATAAAGTTCGACCTCTCCGTTGTGTTGCAAAAGCCCTGTTGAATCGCTGCTGCCAGGATTACCCGGATCAGTTTAGTCGATGGTGACTCTTATGTCTTTCTCTACAAAAACCCATCAGACAAAACAATGGAAATCCCTGATGGAAGGTATCCGTTTCAGTTTAACCTTTTTTAGTGTCATTTCTTCATCCACGTTACGGAGTAGAGACGCAGCCGGAACGAAGTGAAGTGGATGAAAAATACTCGGGTGCGGTCCACAGGGGCAACCTGAGTTACCGGAACGGGATGCGTGGCGGCGCGCATGCGCAGCCGCTCCAGAAGCGGGGACGTGCCGCAGCCGACCCATCCGGATCCCCAATTATTCCCGGTGCTACCCCAATCGGGCTGCCGAATCGAACCGGGACACGCTTGCTGTGAATCTGTCAAGGTGTGCCCAGCTCCCGGCGCGTGTGATGGCCGATACGGCCGTTGGAGCGTCTTTCCGGCTGGGAATCTCGGGGTTGAACGGCAGGGAATTCCTGCCAAAGGGTCACCTCCTGAGGCTCATGATCGCTCTATCTGTCCTGTAATTCGAGCACCTTCGTGTTGGGTCCATCGACGCCTGCTGGTACAATCGCTCGCGTGTACGATGCTTCCACACCCGGTTCCGGGAGGCACGATGTTAAGCGTACTCGGCGCATCATCAAGAATGTGCGATGGCACGACGCGACGTGAGGTCCTGCGCGTCGGCGCCCTTTCGACGCTGGGACTTTCACTTGACCGACTGGTAGCGTCGGAGGATCGTCAGCCGCGCTCGGAAGGCCCGGCCAAAGCGGTGATCCTGGTGAATCTAATCGGGGGCCCCAGCCATATCGATATGTTTGATATGAAGCCCGATGCACCGGCAGAGATCCGCGGCGAGTTCACTCCGATCAGTACCAGCGTGTCCGGTTTGCAGGTTTGTGAACATCTCCCGTTGACCGCCCGAACAATGCATCTGTCGACACTGATCCGTACGCACACACATCTCTACAACACCCACAGTCCGTACAACATGTTGACCGGATACTCGGGTCCGGTGATTGTCAATAATATTGCCAAACGAACGGACCACCCCAGCATCGGTGCCGTGATGCACCACGCTGGGCTCCACGCAGGTGATGTGCCGGCCTATGTGTGGATGCCGTCTCATCCGGGCCACAGCCAGGGAAGATACCGCGCAGGGCCGTATGGAGGTTTCCTGGGACGGCAATACGATCCAGTGTTTACGACCTATGAGGCGCGATTTGACGAAGAAACCGCAGGGCGCAACGCCCATGTGGATCCGCCGACGCCGCTGGCCGAACCAAGCATACCGCTGCTCGATCAACTGCCGCCGATCACGCTTGACCGGCTGAATCGTCGCCGTTCACTGCTCCAGCAGTTTGGTGATCAGCTCACCGCGGCGGAGAAGGTTCCGGTAGTCAGCAGCTTCGCAGACCACCAGCGTTACGCTTATGATCTGTTGACCTCGAACAAGACCCGGCGAGCCTTTGATTTGTCGGAAGA
>Ga0310344_10004310_pt1 | contig 10563 bp, 13 predicted proteins | sample HC15DNA20200_MG_FD_203801 | JGI IMG/M metagenome (GOLD analysis project Ga0310344, IMG submission 203801) | Marine microbial communities from station ALOHA, North Pacific Subtropical Gyre - HC15-DNA-20-200_MG | ecosystem: Environmental > Aquatic > Marine > Oceanic | place: Pacific Ocean: North... | reverse complement strand
CAATTGGTGCATTTGGAGGATTGTTTTTAGCTTTTTGTTACAGAGCACTTAATTGGAAAACATTGAAACAATCAATTTTCTTAACAGCCAAAACAACCGCCATGGTTTGTTGGCTCTTTGTTGGTTCTTGGACTTTTGCCTCGGTTTTTTCATATCTAGGTGGTCATGCAATAATTGAACATTGGATTCTTGGAATGAATTTGGAACCTTGGCAATTTCTTGTTTTAGTACAATTAATAATATTTTTGTTGGGATGGCCTTTGGAATGGACAGAAATATTAATTATTTTTGTTCCAATTTTCTTACCTATGCTTGATGCATTTGGAGTCAATCCATACTTTTTTGCCATGCTAGTTGCTTTAAACCTTCAAACTTCCTTTCTGACTCCACCTATGGCTATGGCAGCTTATTATTTGAAGGGTGTGGTTGGAGACGAGATTGAATTAATAGAAATATTTAAAAGCATCATGCCTTATTTGGCCATAGTAATATTCACAATGGTTCTTATGTATAATTTTCCGGGATTAGCATTATATTTACCAGATTTCTTTTTTGGTATTGCTAAATAGAATTAATGTCTGCACTTAATACTTCCGTAGTAGAAATGGTTAAATCTATTAAAAAGGGCGAAATTACATCAGAAGAACTTGTAAAAAATTACATAAAAGAGATAAAAAAAAAAGAAAAAGATGTGGGGGCTTGGGAGTTCTTTGATGAAGAACTTGTAATTGCTCAAGCAAAAAAACTAGATTTGCTACATCAATCAGGAAATCATGGTGATCTTCATGGCGTCCCAGTTGGTATTAAAGATATTTTTGATACAGCGGATATGCCAACAACTGATGGCACTGAGATTCATAAGAAAAATCCAAGTTTAAATGATTGTACAGTTGTTTCGAAATTAAAACAGGCAGGAGCAGTTATTATGGGCAAGACTGTAACTTGTGAACTTGCGTATTATTCTCCTGGGAAAACTAAAAATCCACATGATCTTAATAGAACTCCTGGTGGATCATCAAGTGGTTCCGCTGCAGCTGTAGCTTCACATATGGTTCCACTTGCGGTAGGAAGTCAAACTAATGGATCCGTAATTAGACCGGCTTCTTATTGTGGTGTGGTGGGATATAAACCTACAAGAGGATTAATTTCACGGCACTTAGTATTACAAGTTTCAAGAAAATTAGATCAGATAGGAGTTTTTTCCAACTCTGTAGAGGATGCTGCACTAATCAGCGAACAACTTATTGGTTATGATAAGCAAGATCCTGATACATCCCTGAATCCTAAACCAAAATTATTAGCTGCTAGTCAGCAAAAACCTCCAATGGACCCAGTGTTGGCCTATATCAAATTACCTTTTATGGATAAATTAGAAAAAGATGCAAAAGAAGGTTTTGAAGAAATAAAAGATGAAATAAAAAATAAATTAAAAGGTAAAATAGATGAAGTTGAACTTCCAGAAGGTTTTAAAAATATTGTAGATTGGCATAAAATAATTATGGAGTCAGACATGGCTGCTTCTTTTTCTAAAGAATATAAATCTTCTAAAAATAAATTAAGTAATAAAATTGTAGAGGCCATTGAAAGAGGAATGAAATATACCTCAGTTGAATATAATGATGCCTTATTAAAAATAGATACAGCAAACACTTTTTTTAAACAATTTTTTCATGATTATGATGCTATACTAACTCCCTCAGCAACAGGTGAAGCTAGCAAGGGTTTAGAATTTACTGGCGACCCAGCATTTTGTACAATCTGGACTTATTGCGGAATGCCTTCTATTAGTTTACCATTACTTCAGGGTAAGAATAGTTTGCCGATAGGTGTGCAACTAGTATCTTCGCTGTTTGATGATGAAAGATTGTTTAGGAATGCTAACTGGTTAACAAGTAAAATTAAAAAATGAAATTAAGTGAAAAAATAACAATTTTTATAGGCATAGTACTTGTTTCGATATTCGTAATAGGTTTAGCTTGGAGTATAAGTACTGGTCTAGCCGGATTTTGGAGGGGCCTTCCTTTTTGGATTATCATAATATTCTGCCTCTATTTACTTGTTATAGATTCTTTGAAATCAATTAAAAATCAATAAATTAAATTGTCATGACGCTTTATGAGGTCCTCTTCGATAAAAAATAATAATTCTTTTTTTCCTTATTTACTGCTTCTCATTCAGCCTATATTTATGGCAAGCAATCTAGCAATTGCTAGAGGAGCCGTATCTTCTGTTCCGCCAGTCTCACTTGGATTTTGGAGGTGGACACTTGTTTTTATTTTGCTATTACCGTTTTTTTACCAATCTATATTGAAGGATATAAAGCATTTAAAATCAGAATTCTTAAAATTATTCTTTCTGGGATTTACTGGCTGTTGCATCTGTAGCATTTTTCCTTATGTTGCCGGGCAAACCACAACTGTTTTAAATATGTCGTTAATTTATACTTCTTCTTCAATCTTTATCGTTTTACTATCAGCTTTTTTTTACAAAGAAAAAATTAATTTTTTACAATCATTAGGTTTTCTATTTGCCTTTATTGGGGTTTTAATAGTTATATCTAATGGAAAATTATCTGCTTTTTTGAATTTAGAATTTGTTTCGGGAGACATTTGGATTTTAGGAGCCGCAATATCCTGGGCCCTTTATTCAGTTTATGTTTTACATTGGAAATCAAAATTTGATTTTTTTACCAAGTTTACTTTAATAGCTTTCTTTGGTTCTTTATCACTGCTTCCTTTTTATCTTTACGAGACATTTTATCTTGGAGATAAACTAATTGTAGATTCAATGTCTATATTCTGGATTTTACTCGCAGCCATTTCTCCTGGAATAGTGGCATTTACCTTATATAGCCAAATCCAAAAATATTTGGGGGCTTCTATTACTGGATTTACACTTTATCTATTTGTTGTTTATGGAGCTTTTTATGGAATATTCTTTTTTAATGAAAAACTTTATATGTCTCACTATTTAGGAGGGGCTCTAGTTTTGTTAGGTGTATATTTTGCAAAGAAAAATTAAATATATGTATACCGCTGCTGCAATAATCATTTTATGTTATTTGCTCGTAGTCTCTTTTGTATTTTTTAATCAACGAAATCTTCTTTATCATCCATTTGAAAATAACTACACCAAAGACCAACCTGATTTTTCTTATGAAGAAGTTTTTATTTCAACACCTAATGGAAATAGTTTGAAGGGCTGGTTTCATAAAAAAGATCTTGTTAAAAAGAAAACCTTAGTTTTTTTTCATGGAAACGCAGGTGATTTAAGAAATAGAATTTATAAACTTAATCTGATCAAAGATTTTGATATTAATTTTTTGATTGTTGCTTATAGAGGTTTTAGTGGTAACAAGGGAAAACCTACCGAGAAAGGTTTATACGAGGATGCCAGAATCATCTTAGATTGGTTAGTAAAGCATAATGTTAAAGAGGATAAAATTATAATTTACGGAGAATCTTTGGGCACCGGAGTTTCAGTTGAAGTTGCACAAAACAAAAAATTTGCTGGAATTATTCTAGAATCTCCGTTTACGTCTATGGTTGATGCCGGAAAGTTTTACTATTCCTATTTACCGGTTTCCTTTCTATTAAAGGATAGATACGAAACTATCAAAAAATTAAAAAATATCAAAATTCCTATTTTAGTAATGCATGGCAAAAAGGACAAAATAGTACCATTCCATATGGGAGAAAAAGTTTTTGAAAAAGCCAATGAACCTAAATTTTCTTATTTTCCAGAAGAAGATGATCATATGATGGATTACAACGAAAATCTTTTAAAAGTATTAAATAATTTTTTTCAATCTATCTGATTAAAACCATTTGGTTGGGTAGTTTCTTTTTAAAATAATTTTATTTATAAAAACAGACATCACAATTATCGCAATCGTACCAACAACAACTGGAAACAATATGTAATCAAAGGATACATCAGTAAATAAAACTACGAGAGGATTGGAAGCTGCTGGTGGATGCATTATTTTAAAATATACCATTAAGGTTACCGCAACCCCAACAGACAAACCAAGTGAGTAAAAAGAAAACCCAATAGTTTCATTAAAAATTATTCCAACCAGCAAAGATACCAAGTGCCCAAAAAAAATATTTTTTGGTTGTGCTGTTTCAAGGTTATAAAGTACGAAAACTATAAAAACCGTTGCTCCAAAAGAAAACATTAACCATACGCCTGCGGGTGTTCTTAAAGTTAAAAAAGCAAGGACTCCTATAACTATTGCCGCAGACAATCCCGATACAATTGGTTCTAAATTTTTTGGTATTTTCATTTTTAATTTTTAACTAGTATTTTAGCAAATTGATTTGAATCAAAAGAGTGTAAATCACTTTCCTTTTCACCCATACCAACTGCAATTATAGGCAAACCATATTTTTTGCATATAGCCAACAATATTCCTCCTTTAGCTTCGGTATCTAATTTAGTAATGATTAAACCAGTTAAATTAGAAATTTTTTTGAATTCTTCAACCTGATTTAAAGCATTTTGGCCCGTTGTAGCATCCAAAACCAAAATAGTTTCATGAGGATAATCTGGATTTATTTTTTTCAGAACAGTGAATATTTTTTTATATTCTTCCATAAGATTTTTTTTATTTTGTAATCTTCCCGCAGTATCAATGAAAGCTAGATCTGATTTATTTTCCTCAGCAAATTTTACAGTTTTGTATCCAACAGATGCTGGATCTGTTCCTAGATCTGATTTTACAAAATCAGCACCAATTTTTTTAGACCAAAGTTCTAATTGTTCAATAGCAGCTGCTCTGAAAGTATCAGCAGCACCAAAAACTATTTTTTTTCCATCATTTTTAAACAACTTTCCTAATTTTCCTATTGTAGTTGTTTTTCCCACACCATTTACTCCCGCAACAACTATAATAGATGGTGAACTTTTGTATAGGTTATCAAGTTTTTTTTCATAAGGGGTAAGCATTTTAGATATTTGTTCTCCAAGAAAATCAAATATTTCTTTCTCATTTTTTATTTCTTTTCCTATTTTTTCTTTTTTAAACTTTTCTTTCAAATCCGAGGCTATTTCTGTTCCAACATCAGATTCTATAAGAAGTTCTTCAAATTTATTTAACAGGTTTTCATCTATCTTTTTTTTGCTAAATAAATGACTAAACTGAAAATTTTTAAATAATTTCATTAAATATCTAAGCTAATCTTTTTAACTTCGGAGACAGGTCCGGTCATGAATATTTCTTCTTTGTAGTCAATTTGGAGATTTCCTTCTTTAAAAAGAATATTTAAATTTTTGTCTGCCAAACCTTTTACCGAAGCAGCAACTGCAGTAGCACAGGCAGCAGTACCACATGCTTTTGTTTGACCGGCTCCTCTTTCCCAAATGTTTACTTTAATGTTTTTTTTATCCAAAGCTTGGGCGAAGGTCACATTAGTTCTTTCCGGGAAGTACTTATAATTTTCAATCTTTGGCCCCAACTCTTTTAGGTTAATTTTAAAACAGTCTTTTACAAAGAAAATAATATGAGGATTCCCAACATTAAGGCAAAATCCATACCCATGTTCTTTGCTCAAAAAATCAATACTAATTTGTTCTGTATTCATTTTCTCACTTAATGGCACTTCTTCCCAATTAAATTTTACCTTACCCATGTTTATTTTGACATTTTGTTTTCCAACTATTTCTGCATTTAAGACTCTTTCTTTTGTTTTTATTAGGATTCTTTTTTGTTTATTTTCCCGAGAAATTAAGTAAGCAATACATCTACTTCCATTTCCACAAGCAGTTACTTCTATTCCGTCTGGGTTAAAAATTTTTATAGGATGTATGTCATCCTCTTTTTTTTCTAATGTAATCAACTGATCAAATGAAATTTTTTTATTTGCTAAATTAACAATTTTATCTTTGGTTATTTCTAGAGAATCTTGCCTTCTGTCTATAATTACAAAATTATTTCCAAGACCATCCATTTTGTAAGCGTCTATAAGTGCCATAATTTGATTAGTATCTTTATTCATTGACTTTTAAAACCCTTAATTGTAGTTTCTCGTCACTTCCGCAAATAGTAGATTTTGCGGTGCCTTTAGAAATAAAGGGATCGACACTAGTCAGCGAGGGTTCGCCCACTAGTGCGATAGGTGTTGGATAAATAAAAAATGTTTGAAAATTTAACAAATAAATTAGAAGGAATATTTAATAAATTAAAGAAAGCTCCTTCGCTTAATGAGGCCCAGGTAGAAACCGGTCTGAAAGAAATTAGACAGGCATTACTAGCTGCCGATGTGGCATTGCCGGTAGTTAAAAAATTTATAGAAGATATTAAGCCGAAAGCTATCGGCCAAGAAATTATTCGATCTACATCACCAGGGCAAATGCTGGTTAAGATTGTTTACGATCAGCTAGTTGAAGTATTGGGCGGAAAAGGAGAAACAATAAATCTAAAAGCTGCTCCTCCAGCATCTATATTATTAGTTGGTTTACAAGGATCTGGAAAAACTACAACAGCTGTTAAATTAGCAAAAAATATAGAAAAAAATTTCAAAAAAAAAATTTTACTAGTTAGCTTAGATATCTATAGGCCGGCTGCGCAAGAACAATTAAAAATTTTATGCGAAAAAAATAATCTAAGCGTACTTCCAGTTGTTAAAAATCAGTTTCCGATAGATATAGCAAAGAGAGCAAATAATGTAGCAAATCTCGGTGGTTCAGACATTATAATTTTTGATACTGCTGGCCGTACCCAAATCGATTTAAACATGATGACTGAAATAAAAAATATAAAAGCAGAAGCCAAACCCGTTGAAACGATATTGGTGGCAGACTCCTTAACAGGACAAATTGCTGTTAATCTAGCATCCGAATTTGATAAAGCTGTTGAACTAACCAGTATTATTCTAACAAGAGTTGACGGAGACGGTCGAGGTGGAGCAGCTTTAAGCATGAAGCAGACAACTGGAAAACCTATAAAATTTATAGGTGTTGGAGAAAAAATAGAGGATTTCGAATCGTTTCACCCAGACAGACTAGCCAACAGAATTCTTGGTATGGGAGATGTTGTTTCTTTAGTTGAAAAGGCATCACAGGATCTTGATGAAGAAAAAATTAAAGCAGCAGAAGAAAATCTTAAAAAAGGCAATTTTACATTCGAAGATTACTTAATGCAGATAAGACAGATGAAAAAAATGGGAGGAATGGAAGGTGTCCTTTCCCTCTTACCAGGTGTAGGTAAAGCAAAAGAACAAATGAAAAATGCAAATGTAGACGAAAAACTCTTGTCCTCAAATGAAGCAATAATTTTATCTATGACAAAAAAAGAAAGAGAGAACCCAGAAATAATAAGTGGTTCACGAAGAAAAAGAATTTCATTAGGGTCCGGAACTGATGCGCAAGCCATTAACCGTTTGCTTAAACAGTTTAAGATGATGTCAAAGATGATGAAAAAAATGTCTAAGGGCAAAATGCCCAAAGGACAAATACCTGATGAATTATTAAACAATCTAAAATGAAAGGATCAAAATGTTAAGAATAAGACTATCAATGGGTGGGGCAAAAAAGAGACCTGTTTATAAAATTGTTGTTGCAGACAGCAGATTTCCAAGAGATGGAAGATTTATAGAAAAACTTGGATCTTTTAATCCTCTTCTGCCAAAAGAAAAAAAAGAGAGAATTAAATTGGAGTCAGAAAGGGTTAAACACTGGTTAAGCAAGGGAGCAAGACCAACAGCGAGAGTATCTAGAATTCTTGGTGAAGTTAATATTATACCTATGCCAAAACCTGGAAATAATCCTCAAAAAGCAATTCCAAAAAAAGATAGAAAAAAAGAAGGTAAGGAAGAGCCAAAGAAAGAAGCTCCTAAACAAGAAGCTAAAAAAGAAGCTCCTAAACAAGAAGCTAAAAAAGAAGCTCCTAAACAAGAAGCTAAAAAAGAAGCTCCTAAACAAGAAGCTAAAAAAGAAGCTCCAAAACAAGAAGCTAAAAAAGAAGCTCCTAAACAAGAAGCTAAAAAAGAAGCTCCTAAACAAGAAGCTAAAAAAGAAGCTCCAAAGAAGGAGGAAAAAAAATAATGTCTATAATAAATAAATTGACCAGAGCTATAGCTGATCGCAACGGAAATCTTGCTAAAGAAGTCATACATGATGACTTTAAATTTTTAATGCATGCTTCAGGCAAAACACTTAGTAAGCAAGATGTCATTAATTGGCTTAAATCTGGAGATGTGAAGGAGAAGAATGTCAGAATTCTTTTTGAAAATAATGAAGTTGGATTTAAACACGCCATTGTAACATTTAATGACGGCAATACAGAAGCTGTTATGAGTTATTTTAAGTTCAAAGACGGAAAAGTAATTCGTCAAGAGACAGGCGCAACAAAAATACCAAAAAAATAATGTGGACAGCTCGAGTATTTACATTGTATCCAGAAATTTTTCCTGGCCCTTTAAACAAAGGGCTATACGGGAAAGCACTGGAAAAAAAAGTATGGAATTTAGAAATTATAAATATTCGAGACTCTGCAGGGGATAAGCATAAAACAGTAGATGATACCCCGTTTGGCGGCGGAAGCGGAATGCTTCTAAAGCCAGATGTTTTGGGAAAATCTCTAGACAGTAATATAAAAAAAGGCGAAAGAATTTTTTATCTTTCTCCAAAAGGAAAAAAATTTGATCAAAAAATTGCAAAAGAACTATCCAAAGAAGCAAATATTAATTTAATATGTGGGCATTTCGAAGGGGTTGATGAGCGTATTTTAGATACAAGAAATATAGAGGAAATTAGCATTGGAGATTATATTTTATCCGGAGGTGAATCAGCTTCATTTGTAGTAATTGATGCAGTTCTAAGATTGTTGCCCGGTGTTCTAGGAAACGATATGTCAAAAAAAGATGAGAGTTTTGAGGACGGATTATTAGAATATCCGCAATACACAAAACCTCAAATATGGGAAAAAAAAAGTGTTCCAGAAGTCTTATTATCAGGCGATCATGCTAAAATTAAGGACTGGCGTTTATCACAATCAAAGGATATAACACGACGCCGAAGACCTGATTTGTGGAAAAAATATTTAGATAAAGAAAAAAAATGAAAAATATAGAAGACATTAATAGGGCAAATGTTCAAAAAATTGCCTCAAAAAAGAAAATGCCTGAATTTTTTCCAGGAGACACTATTCGTGTAGGTGTAAGAAAAATCGAAATATTAATTCTTCATTTACTGTTAGGAAAATTTCATTTGGGGAAGGAGTCGAAAGAACATTTGCATTATACAGCCCAATTGTTGGATCTATAAAGGTTGTTCGTTCAGGAAAAGTTAGAAGAGCAAAATTATATTATTTAAGAGACAGAAAAGGAAAATCAGCAAGAATAGCTGAAAAAATAAAAAAGAATATTGGAATAGATGTGGAGGTAAAAACCCCTACACCGTCAGAACCTGCACAGGAAGTGGTTTCTGAAAAAAAAGAAGAAACAAAAACCGATCCAGCTAAAAAAATTACAGAAAAAAAAGAAGTTAAAAAATCAGATAACTTAAAGTAATTTTTTAATGTCAAAAACCTTATACGATAAAATTTGGGAAGAACACCTTGTACATCAACAAGAGGATGGGACGTCTTTGCTTTATGTTGATAGGCACTTGGTTCATGAAGTTACTAGCCCTCAGGCTTTTGAAGGCTTAAGAATGAATAGAAGAAAGGTTAGAAAACCGAATTTAACTTTAGCAGTTGCTGACCACAATGTTCCAACAACTGACCGATCTAAAGGAATTAAAGATCAAGAATCCAAAATACAAATTGATACTTTAAGAAATAATTGTAAGGAATTTGGAGTTCCGTTATTTGACATGAATGATAAAAGACAGGGAATAGTTCATATTATAGGACCTGAGCAAGGATTTACTCAACCTGGAACCGTTATAGTTTGTGGTGATAGTCATACAGCTACGCACGGAGCTTTTGGTGCACTTGCTTTTGGCATTGGAACTTCTGAAGTCGAACATGTTTTAGCTACCCAGACTCTTATTCAAAAAAAATCTAAAAACTTTCTTTTAAAAGTTAACGGTAAACTTTCTATTGGAGTTACAGCGAAAGACGTAATACTAAAAGTTATTGGAACTATAGGCACAGCTGGAGGGACAGGTTTTGTTATAGAATTTTCAGGTGATGTTATAAAAAATTTAAGCATGGAAGAAAGAATGACCATTTGTAATATGACTATAGAAGGCGGCGCAAGAGCTGGGCTTATACAACCAGATGAAAAAACTTTTAAATATTTGGAAAATAAGCCGATGTCTCCAAAAAAAGACAAATGGAACAAAGCTTTAGATTATTGGAGTAATTTAAAATCTGATAATGACTGCAAATTTGACAAAGAAGTTATAGTTAACGGAAGTGATATTGCTCCACAAGTAACCTGGGGAACATCACCACAAGACGTTGTTCCAGTGAACGGATCAGTTCCAGATCCAAATAAAGAAAAAAATAAAGATAGACAAGCTTCTATGAAAAGATCTTTAGAATATATGGGTTTAGAAGCAAATACAAAGATAACGGATATAAAAATTGATAAAGTTTTCATTGGAAGCTGTACG
>Ga0310344_10004308_pt1 | contig 10564 bp, 10 predicted proteins | sample HC15DNA20200_MG_FD_203801 | JGI IMG/M metagenome (GOLD analysis project Ga0310344, IMG submission 203801) | Marine microbial communities from station ALOHA, North Pacific Subtropical Gyre - HC15-DNA-20-200_MG | ecosystem: Environmental > Aquatic > Marine > Oceanic | place: Pacific Ocean: North... | reverse complement strand
GTTTGTAATACCTATCCTGGTTTGTAATACCTATCCTGGTTTGTAAACACGTCCTGCCTCAGGGTCGTTTGTGCTCGGCTGAAGTGAACTAAGCTCATCCCAACAATCGTCAGGTATGTCAATCTGTGCCCAGTCAAGAGTCTCTTGAACCCGTTCAGGTTTACTCACCCCACAAACAGTAGACGTTACACGCTCATCTCGCATTGAGAACTGTAACGCGGCGGCCCCAACTGGAATTCCATACTTATCAACAATACGTTCAATGGCCTGTATTGGGGTCAATGTGGCTCCATCTGCATCCATGTACACGTATCTCTTAAATTGTGAAGAGCCCTTTGCCAAAATTCCTCCAGAATACGGAGCCGCGTTTAATACTGCAATTCCACGGTCTACAGCCATATTTATCATTCGTTCAGCATTGCGATTAACTAGCGTAAATCTATTGTGTGTTACGAGAGCGTCAAAGTCCCAATCCGCCAATAGAGGCGTCATTATGTCTACGTTGCCTGCAGCTAGCCCTACGGCCTCGACCAACCCTTCGTCCTTCATTGCAAACAAAGTCTCGAGAGCTCCACCCGGACCAGTCACATCATTCACATCAGCCACATATTCAGGATCATGTAAATGAAGCAATTGAAACTTTTCTATACCAAGCGCAGTGAGACTTTCTTCAACCGATCGACGAGCTCTATCTCCATCGAGCACATTCGTGGCCATATCCCTGTCTATCTTCGTGGAAATGACAAACTCTTCAGGAAGCCCTTTACGCTGACGAATCACCTTCCCTATACGTTCTTCACTTCGGCCAAACCCATAATTGCGAGAAACATCAATGAAATTGACCGAACTGTCGAAAATTGCCCGAATAGTGTTTAACGCCCTCTCTTCCCCAACTTCATATCCATACGTATCAGGCATATTTCCTAGGCCAGATGTTCCAAAGCATATGGGCGATACAAATAAACCAGTATCACCTATCCCCGATTTCCCAGCGTTACCACTCATTTTTAGCCTCCGTTGTGTAAATCATACCGATAATTCGACACCCATCCTTCTATTCTACGTGCTTAGCTAAAGGATGCCTCACAATGGTATACATTGAAGCACCGGCCACATAGCCTTTCCGACCGACTGGTCGGTTTTGTTATTATTTACCAGTCAGTTTATGAGTTAAACACAACATATTTAGGATTTTATGCAAAGCCGTTCATTGAACAAACGTCAAGACCGGGCGGAACGTACTCGCAATCAGTTGTTAGAAGCGGCTGAATCGGTATTAGCCTCTAAGGGCTACCATGAAACCGCGATGCGTGACATAGTCACAAAGTCTGGACGCTCGAAAGGCGCCATTTACAGGAAGTAGTCGTGAAAAACTCGATGCTGATTTGCCAGCACTTAGGACTAGCTTGCTAAAGAGTGTCCGGATAGATGCTCATCTTGTGTAAGTCAATCATATAACATACGTCTAAATGAGGAATGTAATTTGAAAACTCAAATCGATATCAAAGACTTAACACCGCCTGAAATTCGCTTTAGAGATCCAGCATTGGCTCCTATTTGGGACAAAGTGATCAATTCGGCAAGATTGTCAAAGTCTGACGGCCTTACATTGATTCAGACACCAGACTTACTAGGCCTTGGCAGAATGGCAGATTTTGCTAAACAAAAGGTGTCAGGCAACAATGTCTACTTCGTACTGAATGTTCAAATCAACGCAACAAATTTATGCGTCCTGTCTTGCAAATTCTGCGATTTTGCAGCCAAAGTCGGTGACGACCATGCTTATGAATTTTCAATCGATGAAATCCTAGAGATGATCCACCCGGACATGGACGAGATGCATATGACTGGTGGCCATCATCCGACATTGCCTTTTGAGTGGTATGAGGAATTATTACAAACAGTAGGCAGAGAACGCCCTCGGGTACAGATCAAGGCTTTCACAGCAGCTGAAATCGATTACTTCCACAAGCGCTTTAAGTTAAGCGAAGATGAAGTATTCGATCGCCTAATCGAAGCCGGATTACAATCTATGCCAGGGGGCGGGGCAGAAGTCTTTTCAGAGCGCGTTAGAAGGCTGTTATTTCGTGGCAAATGTAGCGCTCATCGCTGGATGGAGATCCACCATATGGCACATAGAAAAGGCTTACCTTCCAACGCAACACTTCTATACGGTCACATTGAAACACTCGAAGAACGAATAGACCATTTAATCTTCCTACGTGAGGGACAGGACGTCACTGGAGGATTCCTTTGCTTTATTCCGTTGGAATATCAAACTGGTACTACCATGTTAGTTCAGCGACAAGCCCCCCCAGCCGACGACCTAAGAATGCTCGCCACATCAAGATTAATGCTGGACAACATTCCCCACATAAAGAGTTACTGGGTTATGAGTGGAGCGGAAACAGCAGCCATAGGGCTAAACTTCGGTGCCGATGATTTAGACGGCACTATAGGCAAAGAACGAATAGCTCATGCGGCACTAGCGGCCAGCCCCTTCGGTCTTGAAAGAGATAAAATGGCCAGCATGGTAAATGACGCCGGAAGAATCGCAATAGCACGAGACGCCTTGTATGGCACAATCAAGGTATATGACAATTAACCACCACTCATGTTCCCAGACCGGCCCAGCTATTTCGAAGCGCAACGGACCAGCCAATTGAGTCACAGTGAACAATTGCGCTTAGGTAGAATTTCTTACCTAAACACCGAACCTTTTTTTGCCTCAGATGGGTTGCGAGATAATTCGATTACAGGAAGCCCAAGTCAGTTGACAGAATTGATGCTGAAAGGCAGCGTCGATATAGCACCCATACCCAGCGTCGTTTACTTCGATAATCCGGAACAATTTCGAATTCTCGGTTCATTTGGAATAGTGTCACGGAAAAAGGCCGTGTCTGTAATCTTGAGATCTAGCAAGCCCCCACAGCATCTTAGTTCAAGTGATCATATCGGGATAACAGCAGATACCAGAACATCGAGACGACTCCTACAGGTGCTTCTTCTATTTTATTTCGGAACTAGCGCACTCCCACATTTTGATAATCTGCGGAACAAGCAACCAAATCAACTATTGATCGGAGACAAGGCCATGGCTGCAATTTCACCTACAGACGAATATCCCTATGTCACCGATCTCGGGCTTATATGGAATAAACTTACAGGATCATCTTTTGTGTTTGCACTGTGGCTTAGCCAAACCAACATAATCCCTTCTGTCGAATCAAAACTAATCAACTACTTTGAACGAAACCTATCTGATAATCTTTCCAGCGCTGAACGGATTTCGGCTAGGCGCCCAGACCTGAGCATGACGCCCACCGAGATATCTGAATACCTAAGTAGCTTTCGATTTAAACTAAACGATACTGATATGGATGCACTCGAGAAATTTAAGTTACTAGATGCCAGAGTGCGGCAAAGGATATCTTCGGCATAATAGGTTTATTGGAGACGACATACTTAACATGATAAATGAGATCACCTCACTAATTGATAGGTCTGAACGCCTAACATCTGCACACGCATTATGGTTACTACAAGACAGTGAGTTGTTAACCCTCGGTGCCTTAGCAAATGAGGTGCGCTTTCGTCGTCATAATAATCCTTATGTTAGCTTTGTTGTTGATACCAACTTAAATTACACGAACATATGCAACGCGTACTGTAGCTTCTGTGCGTTTTATCGTCCCCCTGGCAGTACAGGTGACGACGCATACACACATTCAGTCGATGAAATAGTTCAACAAATAGGCCAAGCCAAACAATTAGGTTGCACTACCGTATTGATGCAAGGTGGCTTAAATCCTGAATTGCCATTCTCTTACTATACTGACTTAATTCGTGCCTCGATAGATGCTCATCCTGAAGTCACCCCTCATTTTTGGTCACCTCCTGAAATTCACATGATGAAGGAAGTTTCAGGATTGCCTTACGAAAAAATATTCGAGGAGCTTTGGGAAGCAGGGCAGCGCACTCTTCCTGGCGGGGGAGCTGAGGTGCTCACAAACAGAGCCAGAAAAGAGATCAGCCCTCTGAAAATGGACGCAGATGAATGGATAGCTATAGAACGGGCGGCACACACCGTCGGATTCACAGGGACTGCAACGATGATGTACGGTCACGTCGAATCCGATGAGGAAATCATAGAGCACTTAGTCCGAATACGAGATTTGCAGGACGAAGATCATTCAGGACACTTCCATGCATTTGTCCCATGGAGTTTCAGTCCTGGAGATACGCCTCTCGGCCGAAAATTACAAGGTAACAGAGCAGGTCCTAATCGGTATTTACGCATGCTGGCAGTAGCAAGATTATTCTTGGACAACTTTGACCACATTGATGCATCATGGTTCAGCGAAGGTAAGAAGGCCGGACAAATCGCACTACACTTTGGTGCAGACGATTTTGGTGGAACATTGTTCGATGAAAACGTCATGAATGAGGCTGGGCACTATAACCGAACAGATGTCGATGAGATCAAATTGATGATAAGAGAATCAGGGTTTATCCCGGTACAACGAAATACAACATACGACACTCTCACTATCTTTGAAGAACCACTACCCGTGCCTGCAGTCCAACCATCAACATAGGAGAATATTAGTGCGTACAATCCGTATAGGTCATAGTCCTGATGCAGACGATGCTTACATGTTCTATGCAATCACTCACGACATCATTGAGATCGAAGGACCGGAATCTTCGACACACGAAGAGGTTCTGGAAGACATTCAAAGCCTCAATGAACGGGCTTTGCTTGGCGAACTAGAAATGACTGCCATATCGGCAGCTGTGTATCCAAAAGTTGCAGACCAGTACAGGATTCTTGCGTGTGGGGCGTCAATGGGGTTGAATTACGGGCCAATAGTTGTAAGCAAAGAAAGTTGCAGCCTTGAAAGCTTGCAAGGCAAACGTGTAGCGATGCCTGGCGAACACACAACAGCCTATCTCTTATCACGCATATTTTTGCCTTCGGTAGAGTCCGTACAATACCCCTTCGACAAAGTTATGGATGCTGTGACCGACGATGAAGTAGATGCTGCGGTCGTGATTCACGAAGGCCAATTGACCTATGTGGATGCTGGACTGACCAAGTTAGCAGATCTTGGGGAAATATGGTGGGACGATACCGGTCTTCCGCTACCGTTGGGATTAGACTGCGTGCGAAGAGATCTCGGAAATGACTGGCATCTTGCTTTAGGCAAAGCCCTTCAACAGAGTATTGATACCGCCTTCCGACAGAATAAAAAGGCTGTGGATTACGCCCTGCAATTCGGACGAGGCATAGATCCCGTTCGCGGAGAACAGTTCGCCAAGATGTATGTTAATGACCTAACTTACAACATGGGAGAAGATGGCCAAAGGGCACTTGTAAAGTTATTCGAACTTGCTGCCGCCAAAGGATTGATTGATCGTACTCCTCCAGTTGACATAGTGGAACTCTGATATTGGACGGATAAATACTAGTATGTACTGGAGTTCTTATTGAAAGATTCTGCCCCAGTCATCTTCTGGGATTTTCACGGCACCTTATCACCGGGAGGTTGGGATTGGGCTGAAACTTTTCAAGATATTCTAGAGATGCATGCGCCAAACATATGTCGTTCACAGCAAGAAATAAATGACTGCTTACAGGAGGGATTCCCGTGGCACACGCCCGATCAGGAGCACCTACACATAACTACTGCAGATGAATGGTGGTCAGAATACTTCGGAGCATTTGCAAGAGGATTAAATCGCTTGGGACTTGAATCCAACCAGTCAATAAAACTAGCTGGCCTAGTCAGAACATCCTATATAGCAAAAGGCAGATTTCAAGCATTCAGTGATACATTGCCGACCCTTGAGCACTTCAGAGACTCCGGCTGGCGTTTAGCTGTACTGTCTAATCATGTGCCCGAGCTTGAAAAAATACTGACTGACTTGAATCTGTCTGGATTGTTCGAAAACATTTTCACATCCGCATTATGCGGTTTTGAAAAGCCTCGCATTGAGTTTTTTGAACATGCTTTACAATCAATGGGGTTCCCACAGCGATGCTGGATGATAGGAGATGATCCCATCGCCGATATTTGGGGAGCTAACAATGCAGGTATTCCAGCAGTTTTAGCTCGTCGGGATGGCCCTTCTATGCTGAAAGTATCACGACTTGATAAACTTCCTACAGTACTCACCGAAGCCAATCGTATAAGGGCTGTGGCTGCATTATGAGTGAGCCGGACATGCACTACTGGCCAGCACACGTTGCGACTAAGGCCATTAAGGCCAAAAAGCTGTCTTGCAGAGAATACTGCACTCACATTGTCTCTCGAATAGAAAAGCTGAACCCAATATTGAATGCTTTCAATGACATCCGTTATGAACAGGTTCTTTCAGATTCAGACAAGGCAGACGAAATTCTCCATAGCGGACAATCAACAGGCCCTTTGCACGGGATCCCGATCTCAATTAAGGATGGTATTTTCACTAAAGGTTTGTTGACCACGTTTGGATCAAAACTTCACGAAGGAAGAGAAGGAACATTCGATGCGCCGGTGGTCGAAAGACTAAAAAAGGCCGGCGCCATAATGTTAGGAAAAACTAACATGCCAGCATTTGGGCACATGGGGGTCACACATAGCTTGCTCTATGGAATCACTCGTAATCCTTGGAATCCTACTTATTCCCCAGGAGGATCTACCGGCGGTGGTAGCTCTGCTGTATCGGCCGGACTCGGCCCTATTACCATTGGTTCGGATGGAGGCGGCTCGATTCGGATACCAGCTTCATTCACTGGTATATTCGGTATTAAACCATCTCTCGGCAGAGTCCCCGTATACCCAACTTACTCCCATACAGATCAATTGTCGCACATAGGACCTATGACTCGATCAGTAATGGATGCCGCAATAGTGATGGATACCATCTCAGGTCCCGATGAAAGAGATTTCAACACATTACCTGATTATGCCGGCATTTTTGCCGAAGACGCTCAAGTTGATGATTCCACGACATTCAAAATCGGATGGTCGGACAATTTAGGTTTTGCTGAGGTAGATAATGAGGTGAAAGCCATCGCTAAGACAGCTTTGGACAAACTCGAAAATGCAGGTTGCTTTGTACAGCCGGCCGACATCGACACGTCATGGAGACACTCCACAGATCATTGGTTTAACCTATTCACTGCTCTTTATGCAGCACCATTACGCACCGAAATTGAACGCGATGTGAGCATGTTTGAGCAGAGCTTTATTGATTTTGTCGAATATGGCAATAACGTAAGTGCAAAACAGTTAATCGAGGCGGGTAATTTTCGTAGGCGTATGGTTACTACCGGCCACCAGATTTTCAAACACCATGACATATTAGCCACACCAACAGTCGCTATCGCTCCATTGAAAGTCGGCCAGCAGGGCCCGACACATATAAATGGCAAAGCTACAACTCAAATGGACTGGTCCGCTCTAACTTACGTGTTCAACATGACTGGATATCCAGCCGCCACAGTACCCGCGGGGTTTACTAAGCAAGGATTACCAGTCGGACTCCAACTCATAGGGCCCAGGTTTGCTGACAGCAAGGTCGTTCAATGTTCTGCCTTATTCGAAAAGAATTCACCTTGGACCCAACATCAACCATCCACAAATTATTAACTTCGCCCAAAACCATCCTTATTACTTACCTCACCAACGAATGCACTTATGTTGGCTGATCTAATCGACAGTCCATAGAACTATTACCTGCGATTACAGCCAGAACGTTAATGATGCTAATTAAACGAACCCAATCCTCTTCTTACTCATACTCCAATACCACAATCGCGCAGATGCGATAAAGACTGCTCAACTCTCCTTCTTCTTTCTTTTAAATCTAACAAAGGCTCTCCCTTCACACCTTCAATCTCTACCGAAAACGCGCCTGAATAACCCGCGTTTTCACACACCGCAGCTATGCTTCGAAAATCAACAGCTCCACCCTCCCCCAAGGATGGGAAATACCAATCCTGAAATATCCCTCGGCTATCCTTTAGATGCATGTGCGCAACAAATCTTATAACTCGCTCAAGCTCCCGTAACGGGTCAACTGCTCTGTTATAAAACAATATATTGGCCGCATCGAAATTAATCATTACGTTTGGGTGAGCAACAGCACTCATCGTTTTCTCGATATTCTCTGAGTTCTGAGTTATCCCAGCGTGAGTCTCAAGCGCTACGACAATGCCGCGCCCAGACGCATGATCCCCAATCTCAGAAAGGGCATCGTATAGATCGAACTCTTGACGATGATCTTCAAATTCCCCACCATCAGCAATCAGGATGTTGCCACCTAATTTGCTAGCTAAATCTATCCTGGATTTGACTCTGGCAACCCCGTCCGGATCTAAAAGATCATCTCCCCCATTGAAAGAAAGGGCTTTCACATCATTCGTTACAAGTGATTTTTGAAACCCCTCTATACGTCGCTGATCGGATTTCTCAGTAATTATGGCCTCCGCGGGAACGTTGACTTCCCCCATTTGGTGTGGAGCTAAAGATATTTCTACATGAGAAAGTCCTATTTCTCCAGCATGCGAGATCGCAGCTTGCACACCATATGCCCCGTAACAATTGGAAAACACTTCGATCACAGGAAATTTCATTTAAGGATTCACCTTTAGGCCCAAAACAGAGTTACAAGACTGATACTCAACAAGGCAAGCGCGATCGATGAGGCAAATCCTGTGATCAACGGGCGAGCACCAATAGAGAATAGTCCACGGACATCTATTCCAAGTCCTATGCCTGCAACGGCCATGCTGATAAGAAACGTGCCCACCGACCCAAAGTATGTGGACAGATCGTCGGAGATAACACCTGCACTTTTAAGGACAGCTAATATCAGAAAACCTATAACAAATGGCGGAACAGCCTTCGGTAAAATCCGTCTCAGCCCTGTGGAATTTGAGGGCTCCGCCTGTCCAATTCTACTAACAGACCACCAGGTCGTTACCAGCAACACTGGTCCAATAAGAAGATTTCTTGTAAGTTTGACTATAGTAGCTGTGTCTCCTGCCTCATCACCAAATGAAAACCCAGTAGCCACCACTTGGGCCGTATCATTCACTGCAGTGCCAGCCCAAACACCAAACTCAGTTTGAGACAGTGCTAACCATTGCCCAACGACTGGGTAAGAAAGGACTGCCAACGTCCCAAAAAGTGTTGTGGAGGCCACTGCATATGCCACTTCTGCAGGCTTAGCCTTTAGCAATGGGCTTGCAGCCATAATTGCAGAGTTGCCGCATACGGCAGTCCCAAGAGCCAAAAGGACAGACAAATTTCGAGTCAGACCAAGTTTGCTAGCAACAAGCAACGTAAACGTGAGTGCAAAAAAGAAACATATCAATATAAATACGATGCTCTGCATCCCAACATCTACTACAGCAGAAAAACTCAACCTAGCTCCAAGGGCCACTATCCCCAACTGTAAAATCAATTTAGACCCAGAACTAGCACTGGAAGCAAATTTTTTGAACACTTCAGACGAACCAATCAGGTTTGCCAGTGCCAGACCTAACGCCAGAGCTACAAACACTTCACTCAAAGCCGATGGCAATAACCCCGACAGAATGCGCGCCAATGCAGCAACTAACATCATCAGCACAATGCCTGGAAGTAAATCGAGTTTCATAAAAGTTCCACTACTATCACGTCATTTAGGTTAACAATAAACTCGCCGGTTTTATTCAAAAAACACGCTTCCACTCAGATTTTGAATATCCCAACCTCAACCCTGAGGCTTGTTCCAAGCACTTAAACATTTGACGGGCACAGGATGCACCGTATAAAAATGAAGCATTCATACAGTCAATGCATAAGGCAGAATATTAGGAGATTTATGGCCAGTAGAGATCCCAATCGTCCGAACATCCTGTTCATACTTAGTGATGATCAAGGACCATGGGCACTTAATTGCGCCGGAACCACCGAGCTCCAAACCCCAAACTTGGATCGATTAGCAACCACCGGAATCAGATTTGAAAACTTCTTCTGCACCTCACCAGTGTGTTCGCCGGCGAGAGCCTCAATACTCACCGGGCAGTTACCTTCTCAGCATGGAGTGCAGGACTTTCTACGCGCTGGCAACTCCAACCATACGGCAAATCTTGAGGCGTTGGACGATACCAAGATAAACACTACGAAGAAAGATGAGCTAACTGGCTTAGACGGCAAATCCATAGAATTTCTACACGGGCGACAAACCTACACAAACGTACTTACAGAGAACGGATACGACTGTGCCCTTAGTGGCAAGTGGCATATAGGTGCATCGGCTATCCCGCAAGCCGGATTTCAATACTGGAACGTACATGCAGGTGGAGCTGGCAATTACTACGATGCCTACATGTTTACAGACGGTGATTTATACAAGTCTAAAGGGTACTTCAGCGATGTGATCACCGACAATGCCATATCCTATCTGGACTCGAATAGACAGTCGTCAACGCCATTCTCATTAAACGTGCATTTCACCGCACCACATGCCCCTTGGGGAAGAGAACAACATCCTGCAGAATACTATGAGGATTATTTTACAAATTGCG
>Ga0310344_10004307_pt1 | contig 10564 bp, 10 predicted proteins | sample HC15DNA20200_MG_FD_203801 | JGI IMG/M metagenome (GOLD analysis project Ga0310344, IMG submission 203801) | Marine microbial communities from station ALOHA, North Pacific Subtropical Gyre - HC15-DNA-20-200_MG | ecosystem: Environmental > Aquatic > Marine > Oceanic | place: Pacific Ocean: North... | reverse complement strand
CTATAGATTCATCTTCAATTACTTCTCTGAAAGGCCACTTTGATGCCCATTGCTCGCCAGCAGCTATAGGTAATCTGATTTGATGTCTCAAGTTTTTATAACTACCAGGATTTTCCGATCTAATAGGATCTTCGATGAAAAATGGTTTAAATTGTTCTAAATCCATACACATTTGAACAACATGGGCTGTATCTAATCTGGTGTGAACATCGAAGCAAATTTGTATATCAGGTCCTACTGCGTCTCTTACTTTAGACATTTGTTCTACAGCTATTCTCATAGATTTTGTTGGTTCTAGAATTGAAATTCCTTTATTTTTACGATATGTGTCTAAAGTTTCAGGTTGTCCCCATCTTAAAAATTTCCATCCATCATCAACTAATCTTTTACAACTTTCTACTAATTCTTTGGAATTTCCACCTTGAGCATGAGGGTAACAGATGACTTTATTTCTTACCGGACCTCCTAAAAGTTTATATACAGGCTTTTCGACTGATTTACCTTTTATATCCCATAGAGCAATATCTATAGCAGAAATAGCACAAGTGTATACTTTATCTGCGGGGAAAAATCCAGATCTGAACATTTCTTGCCATAATCTTTCTGTTTCCCATGGATCTGAACCAATAACAAGTTCTGAAAGATGTTCTATTGCTTTTGCTATAGAATTTCCCCATTTAGAAATTCCTACTTCTCCTAAACCATAATGTCCAGCATCAGTATCAACTTTTACTATAAAATATTCTTTACCTCCTCCCCAGTTTTTTTGTGATTTATCTGAAATATAGTAACTATTTACAGAGGTTATTTTCATCATTAGCTCCATTTACACATATATATAAGAACGAGTTTATGGCTATAAAAAATATAGGTCAATCCAATTACAATCTAAAATGTTTATAAAATTGGTAATTAATATCTAAAGCAATAAAGTATATTACTCGTTATCATCAATCTAAACCTCAATATAATTCTCTAAAAAATATTTATATTCAAATAATAAGGTCAATTGCGAATGAAAACAAAAAATATTTCATTAGCGCTATTTTTTGTTTTAATAGCAATTTTTCTTGCTCCATTACAAATTTCATGGTCAGCAGATGATGACTCTGTTGAAAGTAAGGATTTATTAATGATTGATTTAAGTTCATCTGATAACCAAGATGATCTTGATCTACTTGAATCTATTGTTTTGGTAATGCAGTCGAGAAACGAAAAGTTATTTGCATCAGGGGTGTATGGAAAAGAAATTCGTAGAATATCAAAAATTGATGACACTTCTTCAGGCACAAATTCTCTCACTGAAAATATAGATTATATTAAGAGTTTCGATACTAATGATTCCAAATCTGATCAATTAGGAGCATTGACCGAAATTTATTCTTTTCTTAACAGTAACGATGCTAAATTAGGGTCTAATATTTATATTATTACTAATGGTAGAATTTTAGGTGAATCGGAAAGCACCCCACAAAGATTTTTAGATTTGTCAGAATTGTTTTTAAAAGAAGGGTGGAAGATAAATATTCTTATGTTACCTTCATCTGAAATTGGCATAAGAGATTTATTTAAAAAAGTTTCAGATACAACTAATGGTTTTTTTTATGATTTGGGTGATTCTGTTGGATTGAATACTCTGCTTAGTGATATTTCTGGTAATCAATTTGAACAAATACAAAATATAAATTTAATGCAGGGAATACCTTCAATAAAAAGTATAGATATTCCTCCATCTACTTCTGAAATAAATTTATTGTTTCTGAAGAAATCACATATCACACCTGAATTATATGATCCATCAGGAAATTTAATTACTCATTTATATAATGATTCGAATGTTACTAAAACCAAAAATATTGATTTTATAACTATTAGGAATCCAATAGTAGGGAAATGGTTGATAAGAGCTGATGGAGAAAACTCTTATTTCACTATTTTGAAGAATTACTCTACGAATATAGAAATGTCACTTATAGGGGATAAGATTTATCCTGTTGATACAGAAATTTTATTTGAAATAAAAATTGAAAATCCAAAATCAGAAATCCTTCAGATTGACGGTACAATAGAAGCTTTAATACGTGATCCCTCAGGAAAAGTTGCTATGTATGAACTTTTTGATTCAGGTTTCTATGGAGATAAGTTTGAATCTGATGGAATTTACTCTACAAAATTTATTTCTGATAAAAAACAAGGAATCAGTGATGTTGAAGTACGAATAAATTGGAAATCTTCATCTTCCCCAGTGTCACAAAATTTCACTTTTAGGACTGAATATTTTCCAGATTTAGATTTAGAAGTAGTAAATAGTTTTGAATTTCAAAAAGATCAAATCATGGAGAAAAAGTATTTAGGGAAAATTATATCTAATAAAGCAAACTATCCTTTTTTTATAAATGAAGAAGATGTAAATATAAACGTTAAAAATGAATTAACAAATGAAATTATAGAAATTGAACTCATCCCAGTAGATATAGTTGATAATAACAAATACTGGAAATTCGATATTTATTCTAAATTTGATCAGTCTGGTAATTATGTAATCGACGTATTTCTTTCAGGTACATATCTAGGAAGTAATTATAGAACTCCTATTAAAACTGATAAAATCAAAGTTGATATCATAATACCTACAAATGAAGTAATGGGAACTTATATTATAAGATCGGTATTAATTGTTCTCGTCATTGTCGGTATTATTATTTTGTTTTACCTTTATTTTTCAAGATTTTCACCGTATGGAATGTTAGTCGATGATAAAGATAATATAATTGTAGATTTCAAAAAATTTAGTAGACCTTTGGAAAAATTAATATTTAGAAGAAATAGAATTTATGCTGATGAAATAAATTCTATCCCTTTTTCAGGAGGGACATTTGTATTTAGGAAAAATGGTGTTCTGTTAGAAAAAAATCCTAAAATTAATGACCCTTCTATTAGAGTAAACGGCTTACCATCTTCTGATGTCATTGACTTAAACGAAGATGTTATTTTGGGTGTTGCTGGAAGATTAATCAGATATAAAAAATCTTAGCTTACTTAATAGTAGTATTTATTTTTATATTTAATATTTTAGTAGGATCTATTTGGTCGCCTGGATTGATAGGTGTTATTTTTTCAACAATATCCATACCTTGTATTACTTTTCCAAAAACCGCATGACATGAAACTCCAGGAGAACCGCATGCTTTTGCGTTGCCATTTTCATCGTAAGGATCTAAGTAAGACGTAGGACCATAAGTTATAAAAAATTGTGAGCTATTAGTGTTAAGTCCTGCATTTGCCATAGATAGAATACCAGCTGAATCATGTTTCATATCGGGATGGAAAAAATCATTAAATTTATAACCAGGACCAGTGAAGCCATCTCCATTTTTAGTTCCTGCTTGAGCCATAAAGCCTGGTATAACTCTGTGGAAAGATGAATTATCATAAAATCCGGATTCAGCTAAGTTAACAAAGTTTTCTACATATATTGGAGCTATTTTTCCAAAAAGTTCAATTAATATTTCACCTTTTGGTTGATCAGTAACTATAGTTGCTAGGTAAGTTTTATCGGTATCTAAGAAGCCTTTTGGAGCTTCATATTTTGGTTGATTCATATCGTTATTCTCCAAATTTATTGTAGTTTGAGACATTTTATCCCCATCATTATCTGATTCTGTACAACTAATATTCAATAAAGTTAAACATAAAATAGCTAATAAGAAAAGATTAGTAATTTTCATCATAATATTTTAATTCCTTAAATATTTTCAGATAGATTTTAATAAAAGTACTTTATAGTTTATAACTCAATCTATAAATTTGTATTATATTTTAAATGTTATAAACCCTTAAGATTGATTAAATGGAAAAAAACAAATTAAAAGAAATACTTAAGACCGCATTAATTAGCAGATCTTTGGATGAAAGAATATGGATGTTAAATCGCCAAGGCAGAGCAGCTATAGCTGCATCAGGTCAAGGTCATGAAATTAGTCAATTAGGTTGTGTAGAAGCTCTAGATTCAATAAAGGATCATTTTCTTATATATTATCGTCAATTTACTTTGATGCTTGCTTTAGGGACCACTCCAGAGGAACAGCTTAGAAATTTTTTGGCTAAAGAAGGAGATATAATGAGTGGAGCTCGTCAATTTCCTCTTCATGGATCTCATCCAAGAGTGGATATATTTTCTTTTTCTAATGTAGTGGCCACACAGTTACCTCAGGCTGTGGGGGTAGCTTTAGCAGATAAAATGAACAATAAAGATTCTGTTACAATTGTTTTTTTTGGAGATGGAGCGGCTAGTCAAGGTGATTGCCATGAAGCTATGAATTTTGCTTCTATTCATAAATTACCTGTGATTTTCTTTTGTGAGAATAATGGATACGCAATATCAGTACCATTGGAAAAACAAATGAACATAGAAAGTATTGCTTCTAGATCTACTGCATATAATATGCCTGGAGTTCAGGTTGATGGAACAGATTTTTTTGCTGTTTATGATGTTACTAAAGAAGCAGCTAACCTTGCCAGAGAAGGAGGAGGGCCTACATTGATTGAATCAAAAGTAGAGCGTCTTTTACCTCATACTACTGATGATGATCATACCAGATATAGATCTGAATCAGATATTGAATTTATGTCTCAAAGGGATCCGATACCAATATTTTCAAAAAAATTAATTGATATGGGAATTATTACTCAAGAAGAAATATTTCAATTAGAAAAAGAAGCAAATTTAACTATAAATCAGGCAACCGAAAAAGTTGAAGATGAACCATTCCCATCGATTGATAATATGTTATTACATTCAGATTTGGAATAAGGATTAAGTATGCCAGTAATATCAGTAATTGAATCTATTAAAAATTCTCTACATAGTGAGATGGAAAGAGATGAAAAAATTTTTGTCTTAGGGGAAGATGTGGCTGCAAGAGGTGGGGTGTTTTTAGCTACTGATGGTCTATTGGAAAAATTTGGTATAGAAAGAGTTATAGATACGCCACTTGCAGAATCATCTATATGTGGTGTAGCTATTGGTGCTGCGGTAAACGGTATGAGGCCAATTGCCGAGATTCAATTTGCAGATTTTGTATGGCCAGCAATTAATCAAATTGTAGGAGAAGCATCTAAAGTAAGATATGGTACATTTGGTAAAAAAACCTGCCCGATAACTATTAGGATTCCCTATGGAGGTGGTGTAAGAGGTGGACTATACCATTCACAAAGTATTGAGGTTCTTTTTGCACATACTCCTGGCTTGAAAGTTATAGCTCCAGCTACACCATATGATGCAGCGGGATTACTTAAGAGTTCTATAAGAGATGATGATCCTGTTGTTTTTTTAGAACATAAGAAAACCTATAGATTAGTTAAGGGAGAGGTTCCAAATTCTGATTATAGTATTCCTATAGGTAAGGCTGAAGTGAAAAAAGAAGGAAAAGATATAACTATAATTACATATGGTCTAATGTTACATTATGTATTACAAGCAGCTGAAGAATGTAAAAATTTAGGAATAAATGTTGAGGTAGTAGATTTGAGGACTTTAAGGCCTATTGATTCTGAAACTATAATTGATTCAGTAAATAAAACTGGAAGGGCATTAATTGTACAAGAAGATACTAAAGCTATTAGTGTTTCATCAGAAGTAGCCGCTATTATTGCAGAAAATTGTTTTTTTAATTTAGATGCTCCTGTAAGTAGAATAACACCTATAGAAATACCCCCTATGCCGTTTTCTCCGCTCCAAGAAGCTGAATATATGCCTTCTAAAAACAATATTCTCGAAGGTATAAAAAGATTGATGGAGATATAAATGGAAATTAAAATAGAATTACCTCACGTTGGTGAATCTGTAACTGAAGCAATAATAGATAAGTGGTTAATAAAAATTGACGAACCTATAAAAAAATATGATCCGATTTTGGAAATTATTACGGATAAGGTATCTATGGAAATTCCATCTCCATACTCAGGAAAGTTAATTAGTACTTTAGTGAATGAAGGGGAAACTGTAAAAATGGGAAATCCCATAGCAGTTATGGAAATTTCCGAACAAGATTATAAACCTTCAGTAAATAAAAACGAAATCCCGGATGATTCGATAATTGGGACATTCTCAGATGGTGCAAATGTTGGTCCTACTGGAGGTGAATTTTTAGATACTAGTATTTTAGAAATTGATTCTAATGCCCCTGCTCCTTCTACTAATTTTGATACTGAGGATGATGACTCAAAAAAATATTCCCCTATAGTCATACGCCTTGCAAAAAAACATGGAATTAATTTAAATGATATTAAAGGTAGTGGTAATAATGGACGTATTACTAAAATTGATGTGACTAATTATTTAGATAAATTAAATATTGTTTCAAAAACCAATGATGATAATAATGATATTATAAACCCCAATCCACTAAGGAAAATAATAGCCGAAAGAATGAAATTATCTTTTTCTGAAATTCCTCATGCTTGGTCAAGTATAGAAATAGATATGACTAATATCAAAGAAATAATTGATTTAAATAAACAAAAAATCTTAAATCAATTTGACTTAAAATTGACTTATTTACCCTTTTCCGCAATTGCAGTATCTAATTCACTAAAAGAGAATAAATTCTTAAATTCTTCATGGAATAATGGAAAAATTATTCTACATAAAAATATTAATTTAGGAATAGCAATGGCAGGTAAAGATGGCTTAGTAGTTCCTGTAATTAAGAATTCTGACAATTTGAATTTCTTAGATTTATGTAAGAATTTAAATGAATTGACTGAAAAAGCTAGAACTGCAAATCTAGATTTATCTGATATGAAATCAGGAACTTTTACTTTAAATAATACTGGGGCGCTTGGATCAGTGATTGGTGGTGCGATAATTAATCATCCTCAGGCAGCAATAGTGACTACTGAATCTGTTGTTAGAAGACCAATTGTGATCGAAAATAATGGTAAAGAAGAAGTACAAATTAGATCAATTATGAACTTATGTTTATCATTTGATCATCGAATCATTGATGGTGTAGAAGCAGCGATTTTTTTACAATCTATAAAGAAAAATTTAGAGTCTTTTGATAAAGACTATGAAATAATTTGAAAGATATCCCAATCAACATAATTTATTGTGGACTTATGGATTATGTTAGGGCTATGAAATTTCAACAAATTATTCATTCAGAAAGAGTAAATAATTTTAGAGAAGATACAATTATTATTTTAGAACATCCTAATACCATAACACTTGGGAGAAGATCTGATCAATCTCATATAATTACACCTAAAAGGAATCTAGAAGATTCTGGTTTTAGTATAGTAACTACAGATAGAGGTGGTCAGGCAACCTTTCATGGCCCAGGACAACTTATAATTTATCCAATAATTAGTATTAAAGAGCAAAATTTTAGCCCAGTTAGTTATGTTAGGTTTTTAGAAGATATTATTATATCTTCGATAAAAAAATTAGGTGTACAAACAAGAAAAATTGAAGGGGAAACTGGTGTTTGGGTTGATACAGATAAAAATATATTAAAAAAAATTGCATCAATTGGTGTGAAAATTTCTAATGGGGTCACATTACATGGTTTAGCGTTAAATGTTTCTACTGAACTTAAGATGTTTAGACATATTATTCCATGCGGAGAACCTGATTCTGAATTTACAAACCTTAATATTGAGATAAATAATGATATTTCTGTGAAAGATGTATCTAATTTAATTATTAAAGAAATTTGTTCTTATTTAAGAAAAACAAATACAAATGAACATTATGACTTTAGTAATTTGTGAAAAATAAATGAATAAAACTGGAAGTACTTTAATATATCTTGAGTGTCCATTAACTGGAGAACAATTTGACCCTGACTATCCTCATAGGATAAATCCATCTAATGGGAAACCTCTTTTGGCTAAGTATGATTATAAATTAGCATCTAAAACTTTAACAAAATACAATTTATCTAAACGTAACCCTGACCTATGGAGATATAGAGAAGTCCTACCAATTAGAGATTTCAGTAATATTTTTTCACTAGGTGAAGGGTTTACACCATTAATAAAATCTAATAGATTATCTTGTCACTTAGGGTTGAAAAATTTGTGGATTAAGGATGAGAGCTTAAATCCTACAGGTTCCTTTAAGGCTAGAGGATTAGCTGTTGCAATTTCTAGAGCATATGAATTAGGGATTAGAAATATAACTATGCCATCAGCTGGGAATGCCGCTGGAGCTATGGCTGCATACGCAGCGAAAGCTGGGATGAATGCAAATGTTTTTATGCCAAAAGATGTACCATTGGCAAATTATTTGGAATGTAAGTATTATGGTGCAAATGTTGAACTTATAGATGGTTTTATCAATGATTGTGGAAGAATATCATCTGAAATAGCTAAAAAAAATGATTTATTTGATATTTCTACTATGAAAGAACCTTATCGTGTTGAAGGAAAAAAAACTATGGCTTATGAAATAGTTGAACAGTTGGGATGGTCTGTACCTGATGTAATTATTTATCCAACAGGAGGAGGAACGGGTGTTGTCGGAATATGGAAAGCGATGAAGGAAATGCAGGAATTAGGATTGATAGATAGTAAAAGACCAAGAATAATTTCTGTTCAAGCTGAAGGTTGCTCTCCAATATATAATGCATTTATTAAAGGGGAAAGATTCTCTGAAGATTTTTCCAACCCAAAAACATTAGCTTCAGGATTGCGTGTTCCAAGTGCGATAGGAGACTTTTTGGTTTTGGATGCGATTAGGGAGAGTGAAGGTAAGGTTATGGTTGTAAGTGATAAATCGATGATAAAATCAGTTGAACTTTTATCACAATTTGAGGGGATTTTTTCTGCTCCTGAAGGTGGTGCAACTCTATCAGCACTTAAAAATCTAATTGTAACAGGTGAGATTAGTAATGATATGAATGTTGTTTTAATGAATACAGGTACCTCTTTAAAATATATTGAAGCAGTAAATTCATAAAAATTAATATTCTATAATATGACTCTCTACACCATCAGGGTACTTTTCTTTATACTCTTCAAAAAGTATACCCATAATAAAAGAGTTATATCTTGAGCCATGGTGTGGTCTACTTTGCCTTAAGGTTCCTTCATGTTGGAATCCTATATTCTCAAACATATTCTTTGCATTTTTATTATATTCGGGTACATCTACCCATGCTCTATATAAATCTAAATGTTCAAAAATGTGTTCCAACATAGCTAAAACAGAGGCTGTTCCAAATCCCTGATGCCACTTAGTTTTATCACCTATCAATATAGATATTTGCGCATCTCCCAATGGTTCATCTATAGTAAGTTGCCCTTCTCCTATATGTAAGTTATCTAACGTATAAATTGAAAAAATATCTCTGTGTGGTTCATGGTTGGGATCATGAAATATATTATCCCATTCTTCTTTTTTAGCAGATAACATTTTTACCGGATCATAACCTAAGTGAGCTGCGTCACCATATGTATATCTTCCGAACCAAGACTCATTAACATTTTCATCTTGTAGCCACTTAGAGATTCTTTCAACATCTTCGCGTGTAACTTGTTTTAGATTTACTCTTTGCATATTATTTTTTTTTGATTAATTTATTATATTTACATTATATAAAAATTTATAAAAACATTATTAATAGTGTTATATATATATTTATAACTAAAAAGAAGTAGAGAGGAAAAAATAATATGTCAGATCATTGGAAAATGGAAGCTGAAATTGAATATTGTGTACCATGTGGCTATGGAAATTTAGCTTCTTACATGATGAGCGAGTTATTTCAAGCGGCAGGTCCTGCACTTGCTATATCAGTAGTTCCAGGTCATAGTGGTGCTTTCAAGGTAACTGTGGATGGAGTAGTTTTATGGGATAAGACTAAAGAGGGTAGATCACCTCATATAATGGAAGTGAAAGAATTAAAAGCAAAAATTGCAAATATGATTGAATCTGGAGCTGTTATTCAATCAAGTTAATAAGAATGAATTAGTATATTTTTGTTGACAGACACTAAATACTTGATCAAAAAAAGGGCTAATGCTATTCTCTTATTGTGACTTTTTATAGTGTTAAATTATTTGGTTGATAATGTGTATTAATTTAACTCATTTATATGGAAATTTGTAATTAAAATGGAAGATTATTTACATCAATATGGTGTATTAGTTTTATATTCTTTATTAGCAATTGCTGTTCCAGTTGGAATGTTGCTTTTGAGTTATTTCGCAACTTTCTTAAAAATAAGACCTTCTGTTCCATCAGAAGTTAAATCTGCTGCATATGAAAGTGGGTTACCTCCTTTTGGTCCCAAACCTGTGATGTTTAACTTTAGGTATTATTATTATGCTATTCTTTTTGTAGTTTTTGATGTCGAGACTGTTTTAGTTTTTCCTTGGGCTGTTAAATATGGTGTTATGACTAAACAGTTTGGATTAATAGCAATGTTTGCAATGTTTGTTTTTTTATTTGTAGCTACTGTACCTTTTATATATGCGTGGCGTAAAGGAGACTTAGAGTGGATTTACAACAAAGATTAGACAATGATAACGTTGATGGTTATGGTGTCCCTATACC
>Ga0310344_10004306_pt1 | contig 10565 bp, 9 predicted proteins | sample HC15DNA20200_MG_FD_203801 | JGI IMG/M metagenome (GOLD analysis project Ga0310344, IMG submission 203801) | Marine microbial communities from station ALOHA, North Pacific Subtropical Gyre - HC15-DNA-20-200_MG | ecosystem: Environmental > Aquatic > Marine > Oceanic | place: Pacific Ocean: North... | reverse complement strand
GGCCACCGTGGAATTCAGGTGATTGTTTCAAGAAGACCTGAACCCGGTGACGAGGTACTTCAGTTACGAACACCCTACCTTGATCATCCACGTCCACTGATATTGGCCCTTGGAATACTTTCTCTCGCTCGTCTAAGCCTTGAGACCTTGCCCTGGCTCTGATGAATGACTGATCGATTTCCACTCGTTCTTTGCCCCACTTGGACAAGGTTGCCTCTCCCGTCAGCAGGGTTATAAACACGCCTGATGAGTTAAAGACCTGTAAACGGTCATTCTTGTAATCTGCTACGTAGATTGCTCCGTCTTTGTCGACGGCGATTCCCGTGGGGCGGTTAAACTCTCCTGGGCCTTTTCCTGAGGAACCAAACTTCATCAAGAACGTGCCGTCTGAAGAGAATTTTTGGATGCGGTCATTCCGCCAATCTGCGACAAAAACGTCCCCGTTCTTGTCTATGTCAATCCCCCAAGGGAAATTTAATTCACCGTCACCAGTGCCTTGTGTTCCCCACTTGAACTGGAACTGGCCCTCTTTATTGAACACCTGTATGCGGTGGTTATGACTGTCAACCATGTAAAGGTTATCTTCGGCGTCAAAAGCCAAACCAGAGGGCTTGTCTATCTCGCCGTCCCCATCACCTGGCTCTCCCCATTTGCCAATCCATTCTCCGTCCTTCGTGAATACGGATATCCGGTTTAACCATTCATCAGCAACATACGCATTCCCCTGGGAATCCAGGGCCACTGATGTCGGCCAGAACAACGCACCATCTGGAGCAGATCTGACGGCGTCTTCTGGATGGACTTTGAAGCCGAATTGCCCGATGTATTCTTCGTCCACGCTACAGATGGTCACCCGTTTGCACGGGTAGAACACTGGTGTTTCAGTACCTCTGTTGACGACATACATACGGTCGCCTTCACCCCGGGCTATGGCAACTGGATTGAAGAAACCGTCTCCGCCTCGGGTTTCCTGTCGGCCTATGGTGTGACTGTATCGAAAATTTAAAGGCGCTACTTGAGCTACCATGATTTCCTCTCAGAAGTGTTCCGCTCCCGGTAATCTGGGTGGCGATATGAACTGATCTAAAGTGGAGCAGAGTCTTATTTTATGAAATCAATCTGCTCGAAAGAGTCTCTTAGAATTGGCTTGGAATCCAGGCCCATCCATTTCTCAAGCAGAGTTGCGTAGGTGCTGCGGAAGTCGTTGTTCCAGCGAAGGTCGCCTTGGTCCAGCTTATCAGGTTCCAGAGATGGATATTCACCGTATAAGCCGCCTTCAACCGCGTCACCGATTACAAAAGCCACGCTACCGGAGCCGTGGTCTGTTCCCGAACCATTCTCCAGTACCCGGCGGCCAAACTCGGTGAAAGCTAATATGACTACTTCTTGACTGGCGTCGTGGTCCTTCAAGTCCTGGTAGAAGTCTTCAATGGCGTTGGAGACCTGTCCCCAAAGTTGAGGAAAAGCAGTAGTCTGATTAGCGTGGGTGTCGAATGCTCCTGGGTTTAGTCCGGTATAGAGCACGCGGGATCCAAGGCCAGCCAAGTGGACCTGGGCCACGTTTTTCAACCACTGGGAGAACTGATCACCGCCGTACTCCACATTGGAGGTGTACGACTCGGGCGCAGTGGCCAGTATGTCGGCCCCTTTCAATGCGTCCAAACCAGTCTGTGAAAGATAATCGTTAGTTGGCCCGGAACCGATCATAGGGGAATACATCCGGGCAAAGATGTCTAACGCCTCTGTTCTCTGGCTTTGGTCATCGATTCCAGTGAGCACGCCTAGCTGATCAAGGCCGCCTACAGATGCAACTGATACGCCGGATGTGGCCAGTGCTCTTGGAAGGCCACGTCCGAAATTCACACCGGTCAGTACGTTTTCTTTATTAGGATCCATGTCTCCGATAGCTCGGCCGAGCCATCCGTCCATCCCCATCTTCTCGGGTGCAGCGGTGTGCCAGATGTCCATGGATCGGAAGTGAGAGCGAATCGGGTTGGGGTAGCCGATCCCTTGTATGACCGCCACTTTGCCTTGGTCGTACAGACCCTTAATGGGGGCCATAGATGGGTGAAACCCCACATTGTTATCAATGGCTAAGACCTCTTCAGGCTCAACCTTTAGCACAGTTCGGTAGTCCTTATAGTGGGGGTCGCTATATGGAATAACGGTGTTCAAGGCGTCGTATGCGCCTGAAAGTTGAAGCACCACCAATACTGGGTCTTTTTTACTGGAGGTCATTACTTACTCCTGCCTTAAAAGGACTAAATCTTTGGGTGTGCGCTCGGTAAAGGTATAACGCTAGAGAGCTGATCCAGTGATTAAGCGTAAAGATATTCCTTGGTCGCAACGATCATCCGCAATGCCTCGGCGACCGTGGTGTCAAAATCGTCTGAGTCAGTAAGTACTTCGCCGCCCTTACTATTCTGATCCACTAGCATGCGGCGTGTTTCTTCAGAGATCTCATATTCTCCTAACATCCGAAGGCATCCGTCTACCAAGTTTTCGGGTGAAAGGCTTGGTCCTGTATCGGCCAGCTTTTTGATGATTGATTTTACACCCGGAAACTCGGTATTGGATACAGAGTCTGCTGCAAAATTAATCCTGTGCACTAGAGTGCCACCGTCAATCCATTCTTTACCGGTGTGCCATCCCTCTACTGAAGGTGGATTTAGTATCTCTTGACCCATGTACTTCATTTCATCGAATATAAATTCCATGCCGGGTTTGGGCGTGGCCCAGTCCCCAACCAGACGTAGTGTGCCAATGATCGTCTCGATAGGGCTTTTCACTTTTGTGAATCGTGCATTCTTGAATGCATCAGAATTGAAGAGCAACCGCAGCATGCTTTTGATGTTGTAGTCGGATCTGAAATATTCCTCTTCCAGCATCTTAATGGTTTCCATGTCGGCTGGGGGTGTGTCCATCCAAGAGGGGACTTCGACGTCATCAGCCACAAAGAAGTTGTAGAGGTGGCGTGAGATGAACCGGGCTGTGGCCGGCTGCTTTACGATTATATCGATGATATCTTCGCCGTTGAAGTTACCGGTTTCTCCTAAAAATGTCTTCTCCCCTTCGTCGTGGTCGTCAGGGTTATAGAGGAATTGAGCCGCATATCGCCCGTAAGGCTGCTGAGGGATAGAGTTTGCTATAGTCCAACCGGTGAACGCCCTTGAGCATTCTTTCACGTCATCTTCGGTATAGTTAAATTCGCCGTCCATACCTACACCCAAGGAGAATAGCTCCAGAAGTTCCCTGCCGTAGTTCTCGTTGATAGCGCCCTTGTGGCTGAGGCAATTATCTAGGTAATAGACCATTGCTGGGTCTTTTGAAATCCCTACCAGGAGGTCTCTGAAGCTACCTAAGCCGTCTCTACGGAACAGTTCCAACTCCTCATATTCAGTAGGGTAACTCTGAAGTTTGCTGTCTGATATGCAGAGAATCCCGTGCCAAAAGAGAACAATCTTCTCTTCAAGTTGGCGGGCAGAATTTATCATTCTCCAGGTTATGTACTCGGGAACGCCCCGGACGAAATGATTCCATTCGATGAAATATCTTTCAGCTAAGTCCAAGTCCATACCATCGGGATGGTCTTTCGGATTTAGCAATTCTTCAACGGTCTCTTCGTACCCCTTCGCTGCACGAGTCTCCAATTCTTCGTACTGGGCTCCAAAACCGGCTCTCCGCATCAAATGACCCATCAGAGCGATGTCGTTTTCTGCCATCTGTTCATCTCCGCGCGTACCGCGCATCAATAATAGTGACTATAGTAGCATTTAGAAAATTGCTGATTCAAGCAATCATGAATGATTCTAATTTAAGAGCGACTTAATTGCTAGACAAATTCTCAGAAATGAACGCTATTAACCATTATAGACATTACTACTATATGACAAGTTTGGGTCATTGTCAGTCTTGGCTATAATAACCCTACCAGGCGTAGATTGCGCTTGCTTCTGCAGGCCAACCGCTTCATCTGTATTCAAGGCATCTATTCAAAGGATTTAACAATGTCGGAAACCACGCTGGAAGCCGCAAAATCAATCGTACCTATGATTAGAGCGAATCTGCATAAGATAGATTCGGAATGCCGATTACCCGTCGGTCTTGCGAATAACATGGCCGCGAAAGGCCTTTTTGGACTTTACGTTCCGAAGGTGTTAGGCGGGCCCGAACTTGATCCCATCACGGCGTTCCCAGTGGTTGAAACCATATCCCAGGTCGATGGCTCCGCTGGCTGGTGCTGTTTCAACGGAACTGCACTAACATCAGCGGTTTCACGTATATCTATTACCGCGGCTAAAGAACTGTTTGGAGACCCTCCTGATATCAGAGCATCAGGATCCGCCCGGTCTGGGGGGACGGCTACTATGACTGAGGGTGGGTTTATGGTGTCTGGCCGTTGGAATTACCTGAGTGGGTTGGATCATGCCAAATGCCTGGTCTTGAACTGCGACCTCATGGATGATAATGGCCCTGTACTTGACGAAAATGGAAGTCAGGTGAGTACGGTTGCGATCGTCCCTCTTGAGGCTGGCACGGTGCATATGGTTTGGGGCACTATGGGAATGAGAGGAACTGCGAGCAATGACGCATCTTTTTCTGACGTGTTTGTCCCAACAAGCCACACCTATAACCGGACAGAATCCGGCTTTTACGACAACCCGTTGTACAACCCGCAGACAGCGTTGCTACTGAGCTGGACACTTGGGGCTGCCAACGCCTTGGGTATCGCTAGAGGCGCCATGAATTCTTTTATGGAGTTGGCCGGTGCAGGAACCACTCAATCGCCAAAATCTTTGCGAGATAGGCCGGAGGTCCAAACAACGTTTGGAGAGTGTGAAGCGATCATTGGTGCGAGTAGGAGTTATGTGCTCAGCACCGTGGGATCCATGTGGGAATCCCAGGTAGCCAAGAACCCAGATCTGATGGACAAAGCCGTATATGTAAGGTTGGCCATTGCTCATGCCATTCGTCGTTCAGTAGATGTGGTGGACAAGCTGTTTTACATGGCGGGTACTGGTGCCATTCACGAATCCAACGGGTTGGAGAGGTTCTTCAGGGACATGCACGTGAGCGGTCAGCACATATCTGGCCTGCATTCGAATTATCAGCTGGCCGGACAGGCATTGTTGGGAGTGACAACGGATGCGCCTACTCTTTTGTAATTGGTTGAACCTTGGAAGCATCACAGTTAATTTGCGAATATTAAAATTTAAGGAAATGACATGTTGTTTCTTGTGATAAGTAATCCTGCGCCCACTCGTCCTTCGGACGCACGGGAGGCTAGAAAGCGCTTTTGGCCTTGGGTGGAGGACAAACTAGCCAATGGGGTAGCTCGGTCTTTCTACCCAAGGACTGGTCGGGGTGCGGTGGCAGTATTTGACGTTGAGTCCCATGAAAAGCTCCACCGTCTTTTGAATGAATGGGCGGATGCCGTTCCTGCGGAATTTACGCTATATCCACTGATGGAACCCGAGTCTATCGTCGCGTTTCTGAATGAGGAGCCAGATTTGTGATTCTATCCGATTGACCATGACTAACGTGTATGCTGTAATTCCAGCTGTTCTTCTCAATTGTTACCATTTAATTGCGGAGAAAATATTTGACTGAAAATGGGAGATCAAGATGCGGCTACTTAGCTATGACACCGGCAATGGACCTCGCTGCGGCGTCATTCAGGGTGATGACATTGTCGATGTGAGTGCTCTAGTAGGAATCAGTGGTCATCCGCTTCGCGACGTCCGTGCATTGTTAGAGCAGGGAAATAATCCCATAGATCGGGTCAGTGAAGCCCTGGCTAAGGATGCACCGGCCCCCCGGGTTCAGTTGGCAGGTACACAACTCCGGTCTCCTGTTATTCAGCCCCCCACGGTGCGTGACTTCATCGTGTATGAAGAGCACGCCAGCAATCAAGGAACCCGAGAGCCTAATGAGGCTTGGTATCGGATGCCCGTATTTTATTTTTCTAACCCACTGTGCGTTTACGGACCTGATGCTATTGTGCCCCATCCCTCGGCATCCTCACAGTTCGATTATGAACTGGAGATTGGGATTGTAATCGGTAAAGAGGGCGCGGATATCGCGGCCGACGATGCCATGGACTATATCGCAGGCTTCACATTGTTCAATGATTGGAGCGCTCGCGATCTACAGGTTGATGAGATGGCATTTGGTCTGGGCCCGGCCAAGGGCAAAGACACCGCATCGTCTATTGGCCCTTGGCTTGTTACCAAAGATGAAATGGCGCCCTACTTGAAGGATGGCCATCTACACCTAAAATGCGAAGTCAAGGTCAACGGTGATTTATGGATGAAAAATGGAGAGGCACAGAACGGTTACTTCACCTTTGCAGACATGGTAGAACGAGCTTCTAAGGACAGCCGCATCGTTCCGGGTGACGTCATCGGTAGTGGAACAGTGGGTGGTGGCTCTATACGCGAGGCCATCCGCAAAGGCTTTGAAAAAGCCCGCTTCTTGCAACCTGGTGACGTGGTAGAGCATGAAGTAGAGGGCATCGGCGTGCTTCGCGGGACCATAGGTCCCAAGCCGGACCTTGATCCTAACTACAGGTATCAGGTCAAGAATCCGTCACCGGTGCCTGAATTTGGCATCTCTAAAGACTATAAATATGTGCGTAAATCTTCTTAGATAGAGACAAAAACACGTAATCTGATATTCGAGGATTATATGGCGAGCAACCCTGCAGTGGCTTATAACCCAGATCAGAGATTTCGGATAACTGTTCGAGATATGGAATACCGGGATGGACTGGCCGTTCGCCTTTATATACCTGAGGGGACCGGACCATTTCCGGCTTTGGTGGATGTCCATGGCGGTGTCTGGTCACTCAATGATTATACTGCTAATGAGACGATGAACCGAGAGTTAGCTGGTAGCGGTATCGTCATCGCTGCCGTAAATTTTCGGCAACCTCCTGAGCATCCTTACCCCGCTCAGGTTGTTGACGTCAATTTTGCCATTAGATGGCTGAAATCCAAGGCTACGGATTTCAATGCTGATCCGGAGACTGTGGGTGGTATGGGTGGTTCCAGTGGTGGTCATACCATAATTCTGAGTTCAATGAGGCCGAGCCACCCTTCCTACAACGCGATAGAACTCCCTGGTTCAGATGCAGACGCTACTTTGAGGTACGTAATCGTTGGTTGGCCCATAGTGGCGCCATATGAGCGTTATATCTACGCTCAAGAAACTGGGAATGACAGGTTGGTGGAATTGACTGACGCGTATTTTTCATCAGCCGAAGCCATGAATGAAGGTTCGCCGTATCAGATACTGAAGCGCGGCGAAGCCGAGGTATTACCACCATTGTTTATTGCTCAAGGAACCGCCGACACAAACCTGCCGGTTCCAGTCACGGAGCAATTTGCGAAGGATTACCGCGCACTAGGTGGTGAGGTGGAATTGGAGTTATTTCAGGACATGCCTCATAATTTCGCTAATGTTCCAGGCCCTGAGTCAGATATCGCTGTGGATCTCATGAGAAAATTTGTGGCTCGTTGCTTGGGATAAGTATTCACAATACTCAATGATTCTAAGAGATCCACGGAAACATGCCAATTGTTGCATTAATCATTGGGTTAATTCTGAATGATATTCCAACTTGGAATTCAAGCGCTCTTGCTGGAGGGAGAATAGAACCTCTGATTATTCCAGATTGCGGACATTCGGTAATTTTATTGAGGCTGCAAGGCTGACCGCAACGAGCACAGAACCGTTAAGTAACAGGGCGCCGGGCGCTCCAAGGACAGAGGCAAGCGCCCCAATTCCAACATGACCTACAGGAGCCACCCCTATACTCAAGACCCATGAACCCATAGCCAGTCCTCTCTGCTCGTCCGGTACATTGGATTGCATCAGAGCTCTATATAAGGTGTCGACCGACATGGCGCAAGCGTTGACCGCTGCCAAGATAACTATGAAGAGGATTAGGGCAGAAGAAACAGAAAACGCCATAAGGCCTACGCCGAATCCAATGGCAACGACGAACATTAAAAAGCCCTTACGACGATAATCTCTGAGGTTGGCTAGTAAGGCCAGACCGAATAAGCCGCCGGCCTGCCTCACCGCCGTTAAATAACCTAACCCGACTGGACCTAAATGAAGTATTTCTTTAGCGAATACTGGCAGCAGAGTCATGTGGCTGAATCCCAGTATCTCCGTGATGGACGCCAAGCACATGAGCACCATGATTACATGGTTTTCCTTGAGGAACCTGACGTATCCGTATAAGTTCTGCAAGACCGGCTCTCGTTGCGGTTGAACGGTTCTAGTAGAACGCCCGATGAGCAGAAGGACCAATGCAGCCCCCAAGTAGCTTGCTCCAACAGCAAAGTACTGCCATCCAGGTCCGACCCAATCAATCAACGCGCCGGATATTATGGCTCCTCCAATCCCACCTGATTGCATGGCCATTTGATTTAATGACAGTCCGTTTAAGGCATTCTGATGCCCGACTATGTCGTATGTATAGGCGTTCCTAGTGGTGAGGGTAAACGCGAAAACGCAGCCTCCGGCAGCAACCAGGACAATGACGGACCACGCCGGGGGATCTCCGAGGAGTAGTATCGTGGCCATCACTGTGGAAACGAGAACTCCTCCTAATGCACTGAAGAATAGAAATAGCCGTCTTTCTAGCCAGTCCGCCATAGCTCCGGACAAAATCCCAAGGAAGAACAAAGGTGCCATCCGTGCTGCTGCCGCAACTCCGACCATGAAAGCGGATCCGGTTATGTCGAAGACCAGCCAACCTACGGCGACGTGTTCCATACCCGTCCCCACGGAATAAGACAGGGTTGATGCCCAGAACAATCGAAAATCCCGTAAGTGGAAGGAAGACGCCCAAGAGCTAGATAGTAGCAGCTGGAAAATCAAACCACTATTTCCTGCTGTCGCTGACTGCTATATACTGCGGCATCGCACGCCTGTGTTGATTGTGTTTTGAGAAGTTACACTTGATGATTTGTTTAACCATAAGGAGCCTGAAATAATCATGAAATTCGCTCTTTTTTTGGTCGCTTCCTGGACAGAAAAGGACGCCTCCCACCAAAGCCGTATCTACGGTGAGGCCGTGGAGCAGGTCCAGTATGCAGAGGAATTGGGCTTTGATTCGGTTTGGATTGCTGAACATCACTCCAGTCGCTACGGTATATTCCCGTCGCTTATGCCAATCCTTTCCAATTTGGCTGCCCAGACCAAGACCATCAGACTGGGCGCTGGCGTAAGTGTACTGCCTTTCCACGATCCGATTCGACTGGCAGAAGAATCGGCAATGCTGGATCTTCTTAGCAACGGACGTTTGAATTTGGGAGTAGGCCGTGGCTCAGCTGACTACGAATACGGGAACTTCAAAATCGATTTTGATTCTCGTGATATTCGTTTCCAGGAGGTTTTGGACATCATCCTCGGGCTTTGGACAGAAAAGGACTTCACCTATCATGGGAAGTACTACCATGTCGACGGTCTGAATATTGCGCCAAAACCACTTCAAAAACCCCATCCTCCGGTGCACCTGGCGGTTTCTCGTACGGCCTCCAGTATTGACCTGGCTGTGGACCGAGATTTGCCGGTGCTGACCAGTTTCTTTACTCCTCAGAAGGACACTCTAGGGTTGTTGGAACAGTATACTCAACGTTGTTCTGCTGCCGGCAAGGCTTCCCAGATGGCTGAGATGCCATTTTTTCGGTTTTTGTATTTGTCTGAGGACAGAAAAGAGGCTGTATCTTATCCAGAGAAGGCCTTAACGTGGGTGCGAGATTTGAGCACCTACAGGCGGACGATTACCGCAGGTGATGAAATAAACGTAGACTTGGATCACTGGAAGACTGTACGTACCGAACACCCGCCCAGCTACGAACAAGAACTAGCCAATAACGTCTACTTTTGCACACCGGACGATTGCGTCAACCGAATTTCTGTCTTACAGAAGAACCATGGAATAGAATACTTCGGAGGCTCATTTTCATTTGGAACAATGGAGCATAAAAAGGTCATGGCATCAATGAAATTATTCGCCGACCATGTGATGCCTAAGTTCAAGTGACGTCGTGAGAACTTTATCGACTACTTTTAGGATCCTGTGGAATGATGCGTTAAAGTTGGGCTCATGCCGTCGCCAGTTCCTCAACTGAAAGCTCTGGCATACCAGGAACCCAGTTGGGGTCACGCAATTCCAATTTATTTCCACTGGGGTCAAAGAAATACAATTCGCGACCCGTGAAGAATCCTTGAGCCCTGTGTACTAACTGATCAATCGGGATTTGTCGTTCTAACATTAATTTACATGCAGTCACTAAAGTTTCGTGACTAACTGTGAAGGAATGATGGACGTGCTCTTCGGACTGCTTCGCTACGTCAACGGGGTTCTTTCGTTCACAAAGGAGTATGTTGTGCGCACTCACCTTGTAGCAGGTCATCCGTGAATTCCCAAGTCGCCCTATGTGCTCTAAGCCTAAGAATTCCCCGTAAAACTCTTCGGATTCTTCCAAGTTATTCACTGGTATCGACCAGTGGGTCACGTCCTCGATGTTTAAAAGTCCCATTTAAGC
>Ga0310344_10004303_pt1 | contig 10574 bp, 8 predicted proteins | sample HC15DNA20200_MG_FD_203801 | JGI IMG/M metagenome (GOLD analysis project Ga0310344, IMG submission 203801) | Marine microbial communities from station ALOHA, North Pacific Subtropical Gyre - HC15-DNA-20-200_MG | ecosystem: Environmental > Aquatic > Marine > Oceanic | place: Pacific Ocean: North... | reverse complement strand
CCCCGCCTGGTCCAGATCCCCAACCCCCGCCTGGTCCAGATCCCCAACCCCCGCCTGGTCCAGATCCCCAACCCTCGCCTGGTCCAGATCCCCAACCCCCGCCTGGTCCAGATCCCCAACCCCGGCCTGGTCCACATCCCCAACCCCAGCCTGGTCCACATCCCCAACCCCAGCCTGAGAATAAAGAGGTTCGAGTTCGTTGATAGCGGTGTCAGCACTCATAGCCATATAGGTCCGGACCGTCCCTAGGCGATTAGCCGCTTTCATCAGGTATGTCACACCACCTGGGGAATATCCGATGAAGAGCGGAACCACCAAGAGCAAGACCGCTGCGCTTCCGCAGCGGAGTAGTCGGTGCCCCCGAACCGCTACGAGGGCGAAGGTCATGCACCACAGGGCGACGATGGCAGTTTGGCCCCGCACGGTTGCAAGTAGGTAGAAGAGTACGGCGAGTCCAGCCACTCCGATCACGATCGATGACCGACTGGTCCTCGGTCCGAGTCGGGAATAAATCACGGCCACTGCTGCGAGCAGGGCCCACACGAGGGACTCTCGGAGGGTGACCGAGGAGAACATGACCTGGGATGGTAAGAATGCCACGATCATCCCTGCCAAGAGTGCGAAGGCCGGTCGAAGCAGCCGAAGGGCCAGGCAGACCGTCAGACCGGCGGTCAGCACCCCATAGATCACGGCCAGCAATTGTCCGAGCAGTCGGTAGGGACCGAACAGTTCGAACAGAATCCACAACTGCCCGGAGAACGAGCGTGTCGTTTGGTACAGGGACAACCCATATCCGTTCCAGAATCCCGCAAGGCGACCGTCGGCATTTGCTTCGGCTATGGCCAGGTACTGGCCGGCATCGGGTGCTAACGACCAGATGTCGAACAGGTTCAGGACGAGAGCGATGGCAAGTCGAGCGGTCGCGGAAACGACTACTACGGCGAGGACCGGACGCTCGACGGCCCAATCCCATACGCGACATGCCGAGCGACCCATGCCAGCGATACTTACCGTGGTTATTCGCATCACGTCTGTGCCACAGCCACCGGCCACGTCGACCGCCGAATGACGGCACGCCACCGTCGGGAGATCCTGCGGGCTACAGCATGCACCGGAAGAGTCAGAAGTCGGAGCGGATCCCTCCGCAATGTCATCGTCAGGCGGCTCATACCTTCGCCGATCTCCCCCTTCGCGAGCAACGAATAGCCGACATGCGCATCAAGGTTTGCGAGACACCGTCGACGGAAGGACTGCCCGTAGCGCTCTAGGGAGTGGAGCCTGTAGAGCGTGGCCATGTTCGTCGCCACGTCGTGCGCCCGACGATTGGCCTGCTTCGCATGCTGCCTATACCCCACAAGCACCTCTCGGTCGATCAGGATCGGCCCGACCTCCCGAAGCCGGATGGCCAGATCGAGGTCTTCACAGATCGAGACTCGGGAATCGAACTCGTTCACCTCTTCGAGCGCGCTGCGACGCACGAGGCCCGTCGATGAAAGCAGCAGGTTGTTGCCCTCCAGCGCCAGCCACCTCCGGATGGTCCTATCGGGCCACCGTCGCGACCACCACGTCCAACTTCCTAGGTGAAGACGCTCTAGGGCCCGTATCACGCTCAGAACTCGGACCGTTCCTCGGCAACGGCTTCATGCCCCTGCCTGTTTCCGGTTCTCCGGACCAGCAGGTATCCGATTGCGGTGACCACGAGACCAGCGAATCTCGAGAGCGCCAGACTAATCCGTTGTACCAGTCGACCGCGCGCTGCAGGGAACTGATCGATGTCAGAAAGGGTGACGACTCCATTCTGCACATCGACTGCCGCTTCCTGTCCGTATAGCGAGCTGATGACCTTTTGATCCTTCTCGAGGAGGCCGGCCAGGATCGCAGGATCCCGTCGATCGTAAAGGGGTTCGAAGTTCGAATCGAAGAGATACCACTCCCCGTCGACCTTGGCCGCTGAGGCGAAATGCCCCATACCTGGCAGCGAAATCCGCACGGACCCCACCGAGAATCCGAGCGACGACATCAGGTGCTGGAAAAGGATTGCCTGCTGGTTGCAGATCCCGTAGTCGTACCGGACCACGTCATGAGGATCGAGGTACCCCATGAGCTCTTTTTCGGGAACGACCCTATGGACGATCGCCAGTACCCAGTTGTCGTACCACGGCATCTCGGCATAACCATGGAGGAACTTCCTCCTCATCATGTCGTCTACGAAAACGGCAACCTCCAGGCCAGTAAGTCCGTTCAGTTCGATCTCCTGCGCAATCACCTGCTCAAAGCCCGCAACAGAATCGATCTCGGCAATCTCGGCAGAGAACTCTTCGCCCGCCTTTCCCTCGGGCAGAGTGCCCGACGCGTCGGCACTCAAGGAAGCTACGAGGCTCACTCCAGTCGCGAGGGTGAGGGTGATACCCGCCAAGAACAAAGCCATCGAGGCAACTCGCAGCCTTCGCCTCGACCAGCGCCCGATATCGGTGACGAAACTCACGCTGCCACTGAATCGAAATGAAGTCTGGGGATTAGGCGCAAGATTGCGTGGAGTTTATCAACGCTGGCCAGCGCGGCGCCGAAGCGAACCGGCCGCCTTCCGGGACCAATCCCAATCGCAGCGGCCGCGCACCAGAGCAACAGGAATGCCGTTTGGCTCCGCAGCAAAACAAGGCCGACATAACAGAACCCCAGCCCAACAGTTTTCAAACCGACACGGCGTCCGGCGTCCTCGGACGCAACTCTGGCCAGAAGGAACCCGGCCGCCGCGAGGATGGCCCAAACGGTCGATTCACGCAGAGCAACCGAGGACCAGAGAATCTGAGAGGGGGTGAGCGCTGCGATCAGACCGGCACCCAATGCGTACGGCCTTCTGACCAGACGAAGAGCGATCATCGTGGTGACCGCTGCTGTGGCAACTCCGAATGCGACCGAGATTCCCTGGCCGAACGCCCAGTATGGACCAAACACCTCAAAGAACAAGGCCAACGGCGCCGAGTACGTCCATGTCGACTGGTAAAGCGACTCGCCGTACCCGAGCCAGAAAGTCTGAATCCGGCCGTCAGCAGCAGCTTCGGCGATAGCGAGATACTGGCCGGCATCAGGTGCCAGCGACCAAGTGTCGGTGACGTTGAGAACAGCAGCCACCACGGTGCGAGCGATGATCGCCGCTGTCGCGACGGTGGCGACCGGGTGGCGAAGCACCTTGTCCGCGAAGCGCCAACAGCGAGGCCGGCCGGTCACGACTCAGGCTCCCACGAACTGGAATCTGAAAGCCATGCTCCCTGGTAGAGGGACGCCCGAATACGCCGGGAGACACGTCGCGCCACTGCATTCAAAGGAACCGTGAACAGGCGAACGACGTCCCGTCGGGCGGCAGAACGCAGGTAGGCCCTAGCTTCGCCGACATCCCCCTTCAAGAGGTGTCCATACCCCACATGCGCATCGAGTCCTGCCCGGCACCGCCGGACAAATGCGGGAGAGAACTCGTCAAACGAAAGGACCTCGTCAAAGAGGATCGCCGTATTCTCCGCCACCCGGTCGATCTGCCTGTGTGCCTGCCGATCGTGACTCCGGTAGCCGACGAGAATATTACGGTCAATGGCTAGCGACCCGACCCTACAGATCCTGACCGTGAACTCGAGGTCCTCACAGATTGAGACACGGGGATCGAACTCCTGCACCTCGGCCAGCGCCGAACGGCGGATCAAGCCCGACGAAGCGAGGCACAGGCCACTGCCCTCCAGGGCCAACCACCTCCGAAGGGCACGCTCCGGACGACGAAACGAGACCACACTCAAGATCCGTCGGGTACCCGAGTCGAACTGCGCGTAGCCGGTCAGAGAGACCGAGGCACCAGAGCGGGCCATGAGGTGGACCTGTCGTTCTATCTTGGTCGGGTGCCAGAGATCGTCGGCATCCAGAAGGGCCAGAAGGTCACCGGAAGCTTCAGCTAGGCCCGTGTTCCTGGCTGCCGAGACCCCGGCATTGGGTTGGGAGATCAGCCGGACATCGCACCTCGCTGACTCAGCGAAGGTTCGGACCCTCTCCGGCCCATCATCGGTGGACCCATCATCCACGACGATGCACTCGTGGATCGGATAGGTCTGTGCCTCCACCGATGCCAGGGTCGCAGCTATCCATGGCCCAGCCTGATACATAGGAACCACGACGCTGACCCTCTCCTGATGCTCAGGGTGCTCGATCACTTCTTCCGCCTCAGAACCTCGAGCATCGACCACACACCGGCTATCCCCATGATGGCAAACCCCGCCACACGAACCCAGGCCGCCCCCAAGCCACCGTGATCAGGGACAACAAGAATGTCGGCCACCAGAATCACTACTGCGCCTCCTATTGCCGGCGCAGGGAGAAGGTGAAACCTGCCGAGACCAGTAAGTACCGCCATGGACACGAAGTAGCAGCCGAGCAAAGCTTCGCCGATGGCTAGGACAGCGATCGAGTCGCGAGCCGCCGCGAACTCCTCACCCACGACCGGGAGAACCAGCGAGGCCCCAGCAGCACCAACGACGACCATGAGCGTCGCATATCCCAACATCAGGCGAGCCACCAGCCGCCCTACCGATGCCGCCGTGATCTCTCCGCCGGCGACCCGGTTGGCAAGGATCTGCGTCACCGGCAAGAGGAGCAGGCGCGGAAGCTCGGCAGCTGTAGCCGCCACCGAGAAGATCCCGAGGGCAGCGGATGTAGCAAGCACCCCCAGGATTAGCCGGTCGGCCCTGAAGGCCAGCGTCTGCCCGAAGGAGCCGCCGAGGACCGGTAGACCGCTACGGAGAATCGGCCCCCAGGCTCCCCTCGAGAACCGAACCGCGCCGATTCTCCGATACACCACCGACCACAAGTACCCACCGCCAATCAAGTATCCGAGGCCAGTGAGTCCCACGACCGCGGCCACTGACAATCTTCCGACGGCTGCCACGGCAATGACCGGGGCAAGCGGGGTAATACCGATCAGAAGATCCCGGACTCCCGTCTCCAGAGTCCGCCGCAACGCGAATGCCGCATCGACGAGCATGTAGGCGAGGAACATGGCGATGCCAAGCAGCGTTCCCAGAATGCAGACCATTGCCGAGAGATCCATGACGAGGATCCCAACCGTGCCAAAGACCAGTGCCATGAGGGCAGCCTGGGCGAAGGCGAGCACGACACTCAGCCCGAGGTAGTCCTCCACGGCGACACCGGATCGGCGAAGAATCTGGATCCGACCGCTCACGTTCGCTCCGAGACTGACAAACTCGCTTCCCAACATCGACACCGTGAGGACGAAGACGATCTCACCTCGACCGGCTGGACCGAGATGCCGGGCGCTGATTACGGCGACGAGAAGCAAACACGCTGCGGACATCAGTCGGGCAATGGCCACGACTACTGACTCTCCCCTCGCCCGGCCAAGGAAGCCGGCGACCTTCTCCCCTAAACCTCCTCCAGTGAGAATCACGACACGGCCCGACGGCCTACTGCCACCCACCACGGCGGTCCGTCAGAGAATTCAACGTCTACCAACCCTGCATCTTCAAGCAGTTCAACAACCTCTTGCCGGCTGAAACGCTTTTCTAGGCGCGTACCAAATCGATCCAACGCATCATTCCGCATCACCTGGAAACTCCGGTTCCGATACTGGAAGAGGGGTAGTCGAACTGGATCGCGCCCGAGTCGCTCCACGACACCGGCCAGGCGAGCCAGAGGCCAATAAACGCTTATCGCCAGCACATCGGCCACTAGGTGGCGAAGAACCCGAGGCAGTCGGGCGACAACTCTACGTACGGTGGTCACCATGAGCAGCAATGACCGCCTCACCCGACCGGCGCCCTCCAGGTCGTAGTAAAGGTAGACGAGAAACGGGGCACCGGGCCGCAATCGACGAACACACGCCCGTAGGGCGTCGGCCGTATCGGGAATGTGATGCAACACCCCAAGGGAGTAGCCGAAGTCGCAACTCCCTTCAGCTAACCCGATGGAACTCAAGTCCTCGTGTCGAAAGGAGACGTTCCCATGTTCAGCGAGGCCCGCTCGGGCAACTTCGAGGGCACGAGCGCTGGCATCGATGCAGTGGAGGTGTCCCACGCGTGGAGCAAAGAAGGCCGCCCAACGACCTGACCCACATCCGGCATCGAAACCCACGGCACCGTCCGGTAACTCCGACCAGGGGAAGATCGACGCATAGTCCTCGAACATCGCCCCGAGTTCAACTGCGTCCAGGTCAGCATTGGTGAAGCGAGTCCATTCGTCCCCGAATGCCTCCACAACCCGCGCGTCCACGTTGCGGTCGGTATTCCCTGCCCCGACGCCCATCAATGCCCCCCGCTGGTCGATACACCGACCGCGTTCCCACTATCCGTCATCACGTGGCCTGCCCCATCCGAGTTCAAGGGCGCGATCCCGCTTGCCGATAGCCGAGAAAAAGTCGGCCGCCTCGGCTCTTGATGGTCCATGTGGATCCGAGGCAGCTGCTAACTCATACCACCGGATGGCCTCGTCCAGGTATCCAGGTCGGACAAGCAGCCCAACGGCACTTCTGGCAGCCCGGACAGCCATCGCCGGATCCCCCGGTCGTAGTTCTGCTGCTCGAGCCAAGGACCGGTGGGCGAGATCGTGATCCCCTGCTGATGCCTGGACCTCGCCAAGCAGGTTCCAAAGGATTCCGTCATAAGGCTGATGACGAACAGTCTCCAACATCTTCGATTCGACCACCTCGCCATCGGATCGGGTCATCGCCACCATCGCCTCATGGCGGGCCCGATCCGCTCGGAGAGGTCCCAGGACAGGGCCAGCCAGTGTGGCGACAAGAAGGACGGCGGCGGAGACGCCCGCCACCCCGCGGACAACCACAGGTAGGCGCAGCCAAGCCGAATTACCCGGGAGTAACCACCTCCCCGGCGAACCCGACCATCCCAAAGAAAGAAGTACCCCGGCGAAAGAAGCGTGTACGAACCCCAACGCCGGAATGTCCACCGAGACAGCAGACTGCAGGTGAAACGCTACCCAGCCGCCGATGACCCCGGCGACGAGAAGGCGCTCATCCCCACGGGTCCGTCGCCAGGCCGAGACTGCCGACCACCCCACCACGATGACCAGCACGGTGTAGGCCACCGCCACCAGCAGACCTCCGCCCGCGAGGAGGCCGAATGGCACCGAGTGCGCTGAGTCACTCAGGTGGCTTGGAGACACCTCTGCGTGTTCGATACTTCGAAGTTCGGCGAAGCGAGTGCCGAAGGTTTCTAAGCCCAGCCCTGTCAACGGACGGTCTGCAAACATGTCCAGCGCCACCCTCCAGAACTCCCAGCGCTCCCCCAACGCTCCGGAAAGTCGAGGTCCGAAGAGACTGACCACAATGAGGGCCGAAACGCCGGCGACCAATCCGCCACCGAGGATCAACGCAAATGGAGGCCGCGACGAGCGCCTCGGGCTCGAATCACAACCATCGGCCTCGACTTCTAACAATGACGGCCCAGGGAATGACGCCCAGATGGCGTACACGACCGCCACGCCAAATAGGACCTCCGGGCCCATCAGTGAGCCAACCAGGGGAACCAGCGGGACGGCCAGCACGTAAGGCGCTACCTGGAGGACAGCCCGTCCGGTCAGCCCTCGACCGTCACTCACCACGGCCAGTACCACCACAAGAGACGAAAGGGCGGCTAACTGCCCCTGCAGGGAGATGAGAAAGCCGATAGAGCCAAGTGCCAGGGCGAACGCAGCGGCACCCGCCGCACGAACGATACGAGGGCCTCTCCGACGGAGGGCAAGCACGAGCATGAACGGTGTGGCTATGGCGAGATACGCCGACGAGAAGTTTGGATTCCCAAAGGTCGACATGACGTCCCCGCCGAACGCCAGCGACACCGGCCAGTCGAACGGATCGAGGCCCAGGACCTGGACCAAGGCGTAGCAGACCACCGGTACGGCTCCCACCGCTACCACCGTGGTCAACATGGGAAGGCGACCTTTCGTCGCTGCCACAGCGAACGCCCGAAGGATCACCCCGTAGGCCACGTATGTCAGCGCTCCGGACCACCGGACTCCAACCCCCGACCAGGCCAGATGACTATGTGGGGAGAGCAGTGCGGCGGTCACCACCGCGACCATCAGGAATCCGACAGTCATGTCCACCGAGCGACGAGTTGACCGGATATGGCCAGAGGACACAGATCTACCGAGTTCCAACGCCAACAGAACCAGAGCGACCAGCCACACGACCGTGACCTTGGGGACCGAAAACACTGAGAACACCGACCGGGTGAACAAGCCGGGAACCAGCAGGAATGGGGTCAGGCAGACCATCCATTCCAGTGAACTGAGGTCTGGTGTCCTGGACCAGAGTTTTTCGACTCGTCTGGTCTGCACTCGGCAAACCTACCGGCTGGGAGAAGACCGGTCTGGTCTCTGACAGTCGGGAAAACGCGGAGGGGCCCCGCACCGAAGTGCGGGGCCCCTCTCAGGATTTCGCCGCGTTAGCGGCGGGGATCAGATCTAGTTGATCACGATCCGGTAGGTCGAGGACCCAACGGCGTTGCCCTTGAGGTCCGTCACGGAAGTAGAGATTCCGAGCACCGACGTCCCCTTGATGAGGTCGTTTGTGGTCGCTGTTTCCGCGTACTGGAACTGCATGGTTCCAGTGATGAAGCTGTTGGATCCGGTGGCGTATGCACATCCGGAAGCATCAGCCGCAGTGCTGCAACCAGTCACCCGAGCAGACACGGTGCCCTCGTAGTCGAGGTCTGCATCCGAGTCAACCGTGTAGTAGCTGGTCGTCGCGAACGCAGCAGCCATGGTCTCGCTGAAGGTCACATCAACCAGGTGCGTAGCTGCGCCTCCCGCGAGGGAAGTCGAAGCCACGACCGCTGCACTGGTACCGCCAGCCACCACGAGGCACTTGAAGTTGCCTGAGATGTCAGCGTGACCATTGATGGTCGAGCAGATGTTGTCCGCCGTCGGCGTGGACGCCGTCGTCGGCGACGTGAAGTCAGCCGCAAGGACAATCTTCCGGTTCACCGTGTCGTACACCGAGATGGCTGGGACGGCACCAGCGGTGCCCTCGATCGCCTCAAAGGTCCACAGGTTTCCGATGATTCCCTCGGCGACACCGCCAGCAACCGCACCCACCGTAAAGGTACCGGTGGAACCCATGGTGGCCGTGATCGCACGGGTGTAGGTCGTCGAAGCAACGGTTGCCGTCGCTGTCGGAGCAGTGGTGTCCGTGCTCGCCGTAGCCGTCGCGTCAGCCGCCATGCTGTTCGAACCACTTATGTCCGTGAACTCGGAGGCGTCGACGGTGATGATCTCGCCACTAACGATATCCGCACCATCTACACGCTCGAACGTGTAGTAGTTGCTCGCAATATGAGTCGCCACATAGGTGGTGGCACCGTTGGTGCTCACACTGGAGGCCAACGAATCCGAGGGGTTACCAGCGAAGCTGGTGACCTTCTCGCTGAAGTGCAGCATGCCAATCTTGGCGCCAATCTTGAAGCTGTCGATGGTAACCGTCGGAGCCGTGGCATCGTCGGCCACGGTCGTCGAGCAGCCAGCGGTTGCCCCGCCACCAGTGTCCAGGACGGTTGCGCTTGCCGACAGAACATCACCGACTGCAAAGGCAGTGCCATGAGTGATGGAGGCCGCAGTAGCCGCAGCAGTCGAGCCGAGGACCTCGGTGAGGTTCGGCTGGTCAACCTTGCCAGCAGCAGCAGAGCCGACAGTGGCGTTGGTGGTGGCATCGAGAGCGGTGTTGTTCTTCTTGTAGTTGGTCTCAAGACCAGCACCGGTTCCGTCAGCGTTAGTGCTGGTGTCCTGGTCGCCTTCAGCACCCAATACAGCGCCGCTCCAGGTGACCGTCATGACGGTGTCGCCTTCAACAGCGGTAATGGTGCACGTGTGGGTCGTCGTGGTGGCCGCAGCATCCGCAGCGGTCATCTCGGCGGCCGACAGGTCCGACGTCATGCCGATGGCACGGATGGTCGTGATGGTCGACGCCTTGGCGGTCAACGCAGCACTCGTGGTGGCGTTCAGCGTGCCCGTGCCGTCCGTGAGGAGGGTCATGGTGTTGCTGGCGCCAGCCAGAGCAGCGGCCGAGAGGCCGTCCTGATGCGAGGTGCCGTTCACCAAGATGACGGTGACAGCTGACTCGCCGAAACCGTTCAGCGTGGTGGACTTGGTCCGGAGGTTCATGAGGTCCTGAGCCGTGGCGTACCGATCAGCACCACCCACGCGGGTGACCTGAATAGCGGTCGTGCCGGCTGCACCGTTCTTGATGGTCTTGACCTCGTCCTCGACGGCCTGCGAAACCGCAGCCGTACCACCGAGGATGATGACCCGCTCGATGCTGTTCACCGCGCTGTCCAGAACCGCCTTGGTGCCAGCCGAAAGGGCGTCGCCGGGCTCCACGAGGAGGATCGGAGACTTGTTCTTCCAGGCCAGACCTGAAACAGAGACAGCGTCGGCGTAATTACGGGCAGTGGTCAGGAACACCGTGGTCATGCTCGTACCCCAGCTGGTGCCGAAGTCCATCAGTGTCCGAATCTTGGTGGCGACCGCATCGGCCGTGGCCACGCGATCAGCACCGGACACGCGAG
>Ga0310344_10004301_pt1 | contig 10578 bp, 8 predicted proteins | sample HC15DNA20200_MG_FD_203801 | JGI IMG/M metagenome (GOLD analysis project Ga0310344, IMG submission 203801) | Marine microbial communities from station ALOHA, North Pacific Subtropical Gyre - HC15-DNA-20-200_MG | ecosystem: Environmental > Aquatic > Marine > Oceanic | place: Pacific Ocean: North... | reverse complement strand
TCGTTTAGAGGCCTACTTGCCCTAATGCACTGTTATCCATGGGCTCTTAAGCCTGAGAGGGAAAGGAAGCAAGTGTCGACCGGCGGGTTGGTGAAGAATGCTGACAACTGTTTTCGCTGCTCGTTTTATGGTGCTGATGGGTGGGGCGATGGCGTGGGTGGCCGGTAAATCCTTAGTGGGTTTTCGATTTGGTATTGGTGATTCGAGGTGACGGTGGGAGCGGGACGGAGTCGGCGACAGGCTGATTGGTAGCGCGCCCGGTTGCTCCGGGATCGGACCCGTAGACTTCCGGTCCGTGGCCCCCGATGACTTCGACGATCTTGAAGAGTCGCGTCCTGATACATCGAACGGGGAATCACAGAACGCGGGGAGTCCCTCGGTGCGGAAGTCGGTTGAGGCGCACGGTGGGGGGGCCGGCCAGTCTCTGGATACGAGCCCCGAGGTGGAGTCGGGTGACGACGCCAGTATTAATCCGGCTGGGGAGTCGACGGCGCTCGAGTCGTCGGCCGATCTCCTGGCACGCATGTCCAGTGGGGACGTTGATGATGACGATCTAGACGTCTCTCCGATCTTTCGGCGGGAGCGTCCACGCCTACTGAAGGGACGATTTGGACGGGCGGCCTATGCCCCAAGTGTCGATCGGCCAATCGCGTCCGCCCCGGTTTCCAGCACACCGATGGGTGGATATCGGGTTCGACGCGTTCGACGACTGGTCCGTCACATTGAGCCCTGGTCGGTATTGAAGGTGTGCCTGGTGTTCTACCTCTGCGTCTGGGGTCTTCTCGTCATAGCCACCCGAATGTTGTGGAGTGCGGCAGAGGATGCGGGGACGATCTCCAAGGTTGAGTCGTTTATCGAGGAACTCTTCGCCTTAGAGACATTTACCTTTGATTCGGCCCAGATCTTCCGCATTTTCGTGTTGGGTGGTCTCGTCCTGGTAGTTGGCGGTATCGGAGTGACCGTCGTGTTGGTGATCTTGTTCAACTTGATAAGTGACCTAACCGGGGGAATCCGCTTCACGATGGTCGAGGAAGAGACGGCGGTTCGGCAGCGTCGGCTGCGCCGCGGTGACGTTCCCCTAGAGGCTTCAGGAGGCACGGTCGGCCAAGCATCGGAGTCCAGCCTGGGGGAGTAGTAACGCCTTCAATGGCTCCGATACCGTTCCGGGGTCTGCGGGGCTATAGCTCAGTCGGTTAGAGCGCACCCCTGATAAGGGTGAGGTCGCTGGTTCGAATCCAGCTAGCCCCACGTCCATGCAGGTCATCCGACGAGCCCTCGCCGCGGTGAGCGTGGCTGCCGCAGTGGCTGCCGCCCTCCGTATTAACGGAGCTGATGGAATCGCGCGTCGATCCGGTGGATGGCGGCCCCTAGCCGGCCCGGAGCTCCGTTGAGCACGGTTGCTGTCCTGGGCGCCGGTGCCGTTGGAGCGCGGGTGGCCCGACAGATCGTCACTTCGGACTCCGTGGACAAGGTCGTCCTGCGCGACACTTCTCGTGAGCGTTTGGCTCGTGTGTCACGTGTTCTGGGTGATCGCTGTCGGGTCGAACACGCACCTTTCACTACGCCCCTAGAGGCTGATGTCGTAGTGGTGGCTACCCCGCGCGGCACCCAACTCGAAGCCGTGCTGGAGACTATTGAGGTGCGGCGTCCAGCCGTACTGGTAGGTGACGGTCTGGCTGAGACGATTGCTGTCCTTCGTCGGTCTGGGGAAGCGGCACGTTCTGGGGTGCCGATCGCCGTAGGAGCTGGTTTCGGACCAGGTTTGTCGTGCCTGCTGGCAGCGCACGGAGCCTCATGGTTCGACGAGGTCGACGAGGTTCACGTGGCCAAGGCGGGGACCGGTGGTCCAGCCTGCGCCTTGGTCCATCATCGGGCGCTCAGCCGGATGTCCTACGACTGGAGGGTGGACGACAGCACGGGCGTTGGTGACTGGGTTCGCCGAGCCGGGGGGTCGGGCAGAGAACTGGCATGGTTCCCGGATCCGGTAGGACCGAGGGACTGCTACCGGGCAGCGCTTCCCGATCCAGTGTTGCTCCACCATGCCCTGCCGACCATTGGTCGGATTACCGCCCGAGTGGCTGCAACCCGTCGGGATCGGTTGACGGCCCCCCTGCCGATGTTGTTGCCGCCTCACGTGGAGGGTGGAACAGGGGCAATTCGTGTCGAGGTCCGGGGCCGACGAGGTACGGCTAGCGACGTCGCCGTACTGGGGGCGACCGGGCGACCTGCTATGGCTGCCGCAATTGTGGCGGCTACGACGGTGGAATGGTTGCTAGCCGGTCGACACCGGGTGGCGGGCATGGCGGGCCTTGCCGAAATGGTGGAGCCATTGGCCTTTATGTCCGAGTTGGCGGAACGGGGCCTTCAGGCATCGGTCTTTGAGGGGGAGCGGAGTTTTCCTGAGCTGTAATTCCAAGGGTCAGCGACCAACCAAGTTGAGTATCTGGTCGGCCAGAACAGGGTTGGTAGCCAGGCCGTCACCGCCTTCGGCGGTCACGGCCCCCGACAGGTCGGTGAATATGCCACCAGCTTCCGGAAAAATGGTCAGCATCGGAGCGACGTCCCAGCGGCTGACGATTGGGTCCACCATGGCGTGGGCCCGCCCAGTGGCCACCAACGCGTACCCGTAGGCGTCGCCCCAGGTTCGGATCACAGCACCACGACCCACGAACTCGTCAAGAGTGGCTGCCGATGGCCAGTAGTCAACGCCGCTGGTCACGATGCACGCCCCCCGGAGGTCGGAACGATCTGCGACCCGGGTTGGTTCGCCGTTGGCGAAACAGCCCAGTCCACGACCCGCCCAGACACACTCTTCAAGGGCAGGGATGTTGATTACACCCACGGCCGGGCCGAACTCATCCTCAAGGGCAACCAAGTTGGCGTACAGGGGTACGCCGTGCACAAATGACTGGGTACCGTCGATGGGGTCCAGAATCCAGGTCCGACCTGATTTTCCTTCCGTGTCGGCCTCCTCCTCACCAACCACGGCATCGTCAGGATGTGTGGTGCCGATCCGTTCCCGGAGGAGGCGCTCGGCTTCCCGATCGGCTGCCGTGACAGGTGAGCCGTCTTCTTTGTCATCGATCGATACATCGGGTTGACGGAACAATTCGAGGGTGAGTAATCCAGCCTCTCGGGCAATGTCCACTGCGAAGTCCATATCCGCTTGACATGCGGGGGGAGCGGAGGCCTCTTGCATGGTCGGGAGCCTAGGGTCGGGGTATCCGGGAACAAGTGGACGGGAGGTCCGGTGTACCGACGGTTCCTTCGCCATGCTGCCGGAATCGTGTTGGCAGCAGGGGTGCTGGTGCTTGGACCGGGCGCAGATGTGGCGGCGGCTGACGTGGTGGGCACTGGCTACGTTGATACCGACCTTGTCGACTTGCAGTGGGCAACCGACCATCTTGGTTACGACTCGGTGGGGGAACTCCAACTTGCCGGGGTGGCGGTGGTGGACTTCATTTTGTCCATCACCGGACGGATCGGCTCTGACCCAACCGACACGGAGTGCGATCTCGGGTATGTGAACCAGTTGGACCCTCTTGGACCGCACCGGTTCGCCACCGTCTGGTCAAGTTTCGAGTTGGCCACCCTTGATCGGGTCGCCACCCACTACTGCATCAGTCGGGAGCAGGCCCAGGCGTTCGGCGCCACCGTTCTGACTTTCTTTGCCGGCTTGGAGGCTAGGGCGAACGGAACGAACGCAATTCGCGGGGTCGTTGAAGAGATTGCTCCGCCTCGCTCGATCGCTTCGGTCCGGTTGACCGGCTCTGGTTCCGGCACGGTGATGCTTGACGAGCCCCCTCCTGTCGATCATCGGATCGTGGTCTACAAACACACAGGATCCGGCACGTTCCGGGTGGTGGGGCTTGATGTTTCCGGTGGAGAGACCGAGGTTCTGGTTGAGCGCGACGGTGTGGTTGACGGTGAGGCACTGATCGGGGCGCCATCTACCGTCGCGTCGGTGGCGGTGGTGGCTGACGGAGAGTGGTCAGTGGCCTTTGAGTCGGTGGTGGCTAGCCCTGGCCTTGACCTCTCGGCACCTGTTCTCGGATCAGGGGATGCTGTGTTTTTGGTTCCTTCCACCTTGGGTGGGGTTACTCCGAGGTACCGGCACATAGGTCAAGGTTCGATTCGGATCGCATCCATGGGCCCCGGGCTAGACACCTCCGACGTCCTGGTGGCTGAGGATGATTCGGTGGTTAGTCGCCTTCGGCTGCCGTCGGGCGGTCGTGTCTTGGCGATCGAGGCAACCGGTGAGTGGGCCCTGGTCGATGGAGATCTTCTTCCTCCGGGCCGGCCGGGTAGCCCCAAGGTGACGGCTGGAGATGGCTTGATTCAGGTGCGGTGGGACGCGCCATCTAGCGGTGGTTCGGTGATCAGGTCCTTTGAGGTTGCTCACCGTCCCGTGCCGTCCGAAGGGGCGCCGACCGGGTGGACGGTCGTGGAGGTTTCGGGAACGACCCGGATGACCAGTGTGGATGCTCTTGAGAACGGCGTGGCTCGTCAGGTCCGGATTAGGGCTGTCAATGACGTGGGGGGTGGGCTCTGGACGTCGACGCTTACTAGTGCACCGATCGCCTCGGTCAAGGTGCTGGTCTCGGGTGGGCTGGAGGCCATCGCAGGAGACCGTCGGGTCGTGCTGGCCTGGGAGGAGCCGGAAGGTGCCTCTATGGCCTCATACACCGTCGTCTACTTCGACGAATCCCGACTACTGAGCGACTCCCCCGTCATTCGCGGGGCCATGGCGGCCCAGTCGGAGGTCCAACGAGAAGCTACGGCCAGTAGTTGGCCAACGTCGGTACTCGCTCGAACAGGGTCCAATCGAGCCCAACATCGACTACCCGGTCTCAGGTTTCCAATGATCGTCGGTGGGACCGTGGTCGCATCGGGTTCGACGTCCCACGCAGTTGCGCTCCTTTCCAGCGCCCATCCGGATCCATTTCAGGCGCACTACTGTGGTGGGACACTCGTGGCGCCCCGGTGGGTGGTCACCGCCGCTCACTGCCTAACCGACAAGTCGGTGGATGATGTCCAGGTGGCTGGTCGGGTGGACCTCGACGAAGTGTCGTCAGCCGATCGGATCGGTGTCAACGCACTCCACATCCACGAGGGGTATGACGCAGAGCGGATACTGCACGACATCGGTCTTGTAGAGCTGGCCTCCGATGCACCCGGTGTTCCGATCCCATGGCAGGTCGATGGTGACCTACCTGTTGTCGGGACGGCTTTGGAGGTGGTCGGCTGGGGAGCCGTGTCGACAGATGGCAAGCAGTACCAGTCGTTGCTTCGATCGGTCCAAGGTCAGACGCTCAGTGGGCCTACGGACGACTATTGCGGGAGTTGGAGTGGTTTCGACCCGGTACTGGAGTTGTGTGTCGGGTCTCCAGGTGGGGATGGGGCGTGTTCGGGGGATAGTGGTGGTCCGGTCACCGCCGCGTTGGGTATGACCAGGTTGGTTGGGGTGACCTCCTACGGACTTTCAGATGTTTGCGCTGATCAGACTTATCCGAACGTTGCCACCCGTATCAGTTCTCATGCCGACTGGATCGAAACAAGGGTCGGCGACCCGTGGCGCACTGCTGAGGGGCTGTCGTCACCGGTCCATGTGGTTGACGATCTTGTTAATGGTCGGTCCTACACGTTCCATGTCACTGCGGTTGATGCAACAGGACAAAGTCTCGGTCCGATGTCTATCACCGTCATTCCGGTCGGTCCGCCGACGGCACCGACCAACTTGACCGGACGCGGAGGGGACTCCTCGGCAATCCTCCAGTGGGAGCCGGCGTATTCGGCCTCCGATGACCCGGTCGTCGACCATGTGGTCCAGTACTCGATCGACGGCGACAATTGGAAAACCGTGGAACATGAAGTACTGGCTGGTACTGCCTTGACGGTGACCGGTTTGGTCAACGAGACCACGCTCCGATTCCGGGTCATGGCGGTGAACGAGCAGGGAGCCGGACCAGCGTCGTCAGAGGTGACCGTGGTGGTTGGTCAACCGGATCAACCAACCGGCCTGACCGGGGTTGCGGGAGACGGCCGGATCGACCTGTCGTGGATGGCTCCCATGGATGACGGCGGTTCGCCGATCGTGGACTACGTGGTGGAACGGCTAGTCGACGCCGGCTGGGAACTAGTGCTTGACGGGACTTCGGCGGTTCCGACGGCCTCGGTCGAGGGGTTGGCGAACGGGGCTCTGGAAAGTTTCCGAGTCGCGGCAGTGACGATTGTTGGTCGAGGTCCGGTCAGCACCGCCATCAGCGTTACACCCGGTCGCCCTACCCCCCCGACTGACCTCCGTGCTGACCGGGGTGATGGTTCGGTGAACTTGACCTGGGCGCCGCCCTTCCACGATGGGGGTTCAGCGGTCATTTCCCACCGGATCGAGTACTCCGTCGATGATGGCGCAACTTGGGACGACGTTGGAGGTGAGGTCGGAGCGGCAACCTCGGTGGTCATCGAAGGACTCCGAAACGGAGTGCTCCACTGGTTCCGCGTCTCTGTAGTGACGGAACTGGGGATCAGCCAGACCAGATCAGTCCACGTCGTACCGGCCGGCTTGCCCGGTGTGGTCGATGGCCTGACGGCGTTCGAAGAGTACGAACACCTGGTGGTCACTTGGAATCGACCAGGAGATGGAGGGTCACCCATCACTGCGGTCTACTTGGATCTCCGACAGGTGGGTAGCGTCGAGTGGCAGTCATTTACGGCTGGCCCATTGACGACCACGGCGCGGATTGGCGGGCTCGTGTCCGGAGTGGAGTACGAAGTCCGGGTGACCATGGAAAACGCCGTGGGTCTTGGACCCGTGTCGCCAATCCTCCAGGTGGTGGCCCGATGAGTTCGACTCCCATCGAATGGACAGTCACTGGGGGATTTTGTTCAGTTGGACACGATGGTGAGGGCGTCATGGTGGACAATGTCTGTGTGGTTGCAATGGCGAGACGGGACAACATAATGACCGGACCGATCGACGCCGCAGTTACGGTCAACGTTCGGTGGGACGGCGAGTTGACGTGATCGATCGAGTCCTACTCCATTACCGACACGTGCTTCGATCAACAATCTCCTGATGGCTAAGAACAACTACCTCCACATGAAACTTCGCGAGAGTCGCGAGGAGATCACTCGTCTGAAGGAGGAGTTGGAGGCGTCCGAAAAGGCAGCTGAAGAGCGGGATCGGGAGACGACTGGCAAGGCCGCTGAACAAATCGAACGGGAACAGGAGGCGGCCCGCGTTGAGCGGAAACGGGTGATTGAGCAACTGGAGGCTGCCGAGGCGGACCGGGAGAAGGTCGCTAGTCAACTCCAGAAGGCTGAGGAACGGGCACAGCGCGACCGCGAACAGCACAAGACTCGAACCAGGGTCTTCGTGACTGGGTCAGTGCTGTTGGTGGGAATTGTGATCGCTACCCTCGCTGGCGCCTTTGGTGGTGGGTCAGAGGTGATCGTGGTTCCGACCACGATGGCTCCAACGACAACCCCGGCCTCCACGACAGTGGTGACGACAGTGGCGACGACGGTCTCCACGACGGTGGCTACGACGTCTCCACCCAGCACATCGGTCGTCGTGCCTTCGACAACCACGGCCGAACCCGCCCGGGTCACCACTTCGGTGGTGTCCCCAGCGACCACCACGACATTCGAGCCGACACTTCCTATTGACCCTGACGCGGAGGAACCGCTCGAGCCGATCGATGAAGAAGCAGTTCTTCTCGAGATCTATGAGCTATGGGAGGTCGGTGAGCGGGTACAGGTGTTGCAGATCGTGCTCGGTATGCATGCCGACTGGACGTATGGCCCAGCGACCTTCGATCGTCACGTTCAGGAACTCATTGAGCGGGGGTTGACTCTCGACCATTTGCCTCCACCGCCTACCACGTCGACCACCCTTCCCCCGTTCGATGATCGGGTCAACAATCTATATCCGAACCAGCAGGTCCAGGACTTCAAGCATCCCGGGGTCTTTGACGAGTGGATCTTTTTCGGTCAGGCGGGGACTTCGGTACAGGTCCAGATGACTTCAGTACATTTCGACGCCTACCTTGAGGTGTTCGGGCCACTCGGAGACCTCATCGCTATCAACGACGACCATGTCGGTACGGATTCGTTCGTTTCGGTCCAACTTTGTGAGACCGGCACCTACACGGTTCATGCTCGGAGCTTCGGATACGGAAATGAGCAACTGGGCTACTACTCCGTACTCTTGACTGGTGGCGATGTCGTTTTTGATGCTCTCCTCCAGAAGTGTGAGGCACTAGCGGATAGCTGAAACTTGGTGTTTGTTCTGTTGGCTAAGAATTGTCTTGTACAGCATCGGTGGTGATGACATCGGTGAGCTTGGTGTCTTCAACGGTCGTTCTTAGGAGGTTCGTGCTGGTGATGAGGTGAATGCTGAGGGCCTCACGTCGGCGGCCTGAAGCGAGATTGCCTTCTTCGTTCCCTCATTCGAAATCGGAGATAGTCGACGAGTCTTGGTGCGCGATGGATCTGGTCGTTCTTTAAGGGCGACTGCGTCGTTATCCCAACATTCAAACCTTGGGCTAGGGACTCGACGACTTGGACGATGTATCGCGAGGCCTCCTCGAGAAGCACGTAGTCGTTGCCCCGGAAAGACAACTCACTTCGATACGGTCGCTGGTGCTTTGAAATCAGTGGTCCTGAGTCCACTCCTCCATCAATGCAGAAGATGCTGAACCCATTCTTCTCTTCTTCGCCGAGGAATCGACTCCAGAACGCGGAGTGTGCTCCCCGAAACCAGGGAACAACGCCCGGATGGGACCCGATGGTCATTGTCGGCGGAACTAGTTCCCTTACCTTCTTCTCGACCCAAAAGGGCGTATCGCACACGAAAAACGCAGGGTTGAGTTCTTTGATGAAGGTGAGCGCTTCGACGGAGTGGTACGCCGGTGCTTCGAGAACGCCTATTCCTTGACTCCTGGCTCCTCCAAGAACTGCGGCGCGGTCGGTGTTTGGGAAGAGTTGATCGAGAAGCTCTCGATCTCGAATACCGTCAACTACCCGATGGATAACACCAACAGAGATCTGAGAGAGCCGTCCTAGGATTCCGTGTCGACGCATCACTTGCTGCTCGGATGCCATACGTGACGAAATGCCACTCCGTTCCACCACTATTACCCCGGATGGAGGCGATTTAGATTCGGCGAGACGCTGAAGCGTGTATAGAGAACACCTATCGCCCCCGACCAGCGCTATGTAGGAGAGGCGATCCGAAGACGGAGACCCGTTCATGTTGCGTTTCTAGACGAGCCAGTTGAAGCGAACTTCCAGATCTCGCGCCTCGTCCTACCGGCCAGATAGCGCATTCGATTTCGCGCCCATCCATGTCCACCGAAGATCCGGGTGATCTTCTTATGATTCATCGCGGCCTCCACGCAGTAGCGGCCAATCACCTTTGTGGTCGTTCTCGACCGATAGACGCCCTGGCGCGGAGTTGAAGTGTAAATCCTCGACAATCCGAGTTCGGAAGATTCAAGTCGTTTGATGGTCGCCGGTAAAATTTCTCCACCCGGTACAGAAAACGTGTTGACTTTGACACCGAGCAGTTTCTCTAACACGGCTCTGCTTTCGACCACCTCACGGCGAAGTTCGACCTCGGAGAGGTCGCAGAACGGCCCCGAGTGAGTATGGCTGTGGGAACCGATCACATGTCCCATCGAATGGATGGCACGAATTTCCTCGACAGTGAGGAAATTTTTCATCCCTATCCAGTTCGTCACGATGAAAAAGGTTGCCCGTAATCCTTGGGTGGAGAGGTATTCGGCTAATAGCAGAGCAGAACCCCCACCATCGTCAGATGTGATCTCGACACGACCCGAAAACGTCGGATCGGGTCCCCCGATCTCATCGAAGACGACCCCCTGATCGATTGATGCTTCGAGACCACGCTTGAACACCTCAAAGGAAAGGAGGTAGCGGGAGCCTCGGTCGAGCATCCCCCGACGGCTCGATTCTTTGAAATCGTGGACCAAGATGGCTCGATGACCAGGATTCACCGCCACCTTCGAACTGTAGAGCGGCCTCGACCTGTATTGGCTGATCGTCTAGTTCCAGTCTTGATGGTCGAACCTTTTCCGATCCTGCTTACTTACCCAGTGGCGAATCTCGTCTCTATTCCAGTGCAGGAACTATGGATGCTGGAGGCTTTCAGAGATTGGACGTCATTTCGGGCCTCCCGTGATCTTGCATCTCCTGAATCTGGTCGGTAGAGCCACCGCCCAGAAGCCAGAGTTCGGCTGAGGCGTAGTGGGTCTTGATGTCGCCGTCAGAGAAGAAATCCTTTAGCGTCGGGGTGTCGACGTAGTTGAAGCACATGGCGTTCACTTGGATGACCCCTTACCGTCGTTCACCACCCCTGGTAGCCGGCGAGTCGTCTGAGAGTGGACTCGGTCACGATTCGTTGGCTCCGTACGCTTCGAGCAGTAGGCCGTGGAAGTGGTGGACTGCGTGTTCGGATTTCCCGGAGCCGGCCGGGTCGTGGACGATGCGGCCACGAGTGAACGCCGGTGAGGCCATCCCACGTTGCACGCTCTCCACCAGAGCGATGTCTTCGGC
>Ga0310344_10004299_pt1 | contig 10582 bp, 6 predicted proteins | sample HC15DNA20200_MG_FD_203801 | JGI IMG/M metagenome (GOLD analysis project Ga0310344, IMG submission 203801) | Marine microbial communities from station ALOHA, North Pacific Subtropical Gyre - HC15-DNA-20-200_MG | ecosystem: Environmental > Aquatic > Marine > Oceanic | place: Pacific Ocean: North... | reverse complement strand
TAAATTAATTGAACAGATATCAGCACCATGAACATTCCAGATAATTTTCAGGTAATAGATCACGCTCTGATCCAACATAAGCTAGGACTCATCCGCGATAAGAATACAGGGTCAAAGGAATTCCGTGAACTGGTCACCGAGGCCACCATGCTGCTTGCTTATGAAGCTACAAAAGATCTATCCCTCAATGACGCGGAAGTACAGACACCCATCACTACGGCCCAGGTGAAAACTGTTGCAGTTGCTGATATTGTTTTGGTCCCTATTCTACGGGCCGGCCTCGGTATGATAGAGGGTATGATGAAACTTATCCCCAATGCCCGGGTAGGTTACGTAGGTATGGAACGGGACCATGAAACACACCAGCCGGTGGATTATTATTTCAAGATCCCTAACCAAGCACATAAAAGAACTTTTATAGTACTAGATCCAATGCTAGCAACTGGCGGAACAATTATCGCTACAGTGGACAGACTCAAGGACCTTGGTGCCGATAGCATTATGTGTATGTGTATTATTTGTGCTCCAGAGGGTATGGAAGCATTTCGTATACGGCATCAGGATGTGAAAGTCTATACTGGAGCACTGGATGATCGCCTGAATTCCAGCAAGTATATCGTTCCGGGACTGGGTGATGCTGGTGACCGCCTTTTTGGCACAGATTGATGCCATGTAACCAATCAATTTCCGATTCTATTCCAGATTACAATGCGGTAACTTTGCCACCGCATTTTGGCATCACATTGATCCCGTAGCTCAGTTGGTAGAGCAGTGGCCTTTTAAGCCATTGGCCGTGCGTTCGAGTCGCACCGGGATCACATAATACAAGCGCCACTTAATTTCCACAGTGGTGTTCTTTAATTCTTCTACTATTTAGTCTCAGCTAGATAATGCTGATAAGGTGTTATATAGCGCTTTATAAATGCGGGGTATACATCTGCTATATTTACCAAGATAGCTGCTGCATAGGAAGAAGAAAAATAAGAATCAAAGACAGGTTCGAAAACTCTCAGTGTGCCTGAAACATTAAAATAACTTTTTACCAGCGGCGGTATTATTGTGCCATGATTCTTGGCTGCTTGGTGTAACCTGGTGAAATCCTCCTTGATTGAGCTACCGCCAATTACTTTTTCCAAATCACTAAGAGGGGTTGGATATTCAAATGGATTCTTGGGGCGTAGCAATGCCGGATTACCTTGTAAATGCTTGGCAAAAAAATAAAAAGCCAAGTCACGGACTGTTGGATCATAATTAGAGAAAAATGTAAGCCGTCCGAAAAAATAGCGAATGAATGGATATTTTACTACCAAGGCACCCAAACCGTCCCAGATATTATCAAGAGAAAATGCTGCTTTTCGACCAGCAATCTTGGGCTGGTATTTGGGTTGAATAAACGCTCGGGCTAATTCCACTAAATAAGGAATATATTCATATGTAAACGTGTTAGAAATACTATACAGGGATTTATTGGCCAAGGGAATATCCCGCAATGGTTTTCCCTTGAACTGGTGGAAAATATTAAACCTATAGCCGCCAATTATCTCCTCCCCAACGGGATCCCAGACAATAAGTTGTCTACAGGGATATTCATCCGTATCAAAATGATCAATATCAACGGCTGTGCCAAAACCAGCGCCGGCGTCCCGGAAAGTCAATTCCCGCAATCGGCCTACTTCCTGCATGAGGTTGGGGGCTTTGAGTGCAGTGAAAATATAGACCTCATTGCTGCCAATTCTTGTAGGGCGAACCAGGCGATCAGTGGTTAGTTCTTCGCGCAGTAGTTTCCTTGATACTGGTTCAATTAGTGGAATAGCCCCCTTCAAAATCATAAAATTTCACTGAATGATGGAATGGTACTTGCTGATGAAAAATTTTCACTGCCCAATAGATACACATATTCTCTCACTTTCTGAGCCCATTCTAAGTGGGTTCGTGATTCATCAAATGTTTTATAAGCTATGGGTTTTCCAACAGTGATGGTAATCGTTTTACCGCTTTTGTTAAACATTTCGCGCGGTAGTAAAAACATTTCCAGGTTTGATTTAATACGAAATATTTTACGGAAACTGGCAATATTGTAAAACAACCGTGAGTTTCTAGCCTGCACATGGACTGGTATAACATCCCGTTTGTACTGGACTGCTTTACGGATAAAAAACTTATTCCACGGTAGATCACAGATTTTGACTGGATTTCTTTTTGACACCGTCCCCGCGGGATGCACCAGAAGCTGGGCATCAGAAGCTAATGTCTTGTTTATTCCCCTAGCATTCTTTCTATCAATCTCACCAAACCTGGCAATATAAAGAAAAACAGGTTCCAGACCTTTTATCACCCTTAATAAATCATTGGCAACGAACTTTACTGACTGATGAATTGTTGCAACCATTGTTATTATGGCGAGACCATCCAGGCTGCCCAGGGGATGATTTGCTGAAAAAATAAACTGCCCATTTTTTGGTATCAATTCCTTACCCTTGATGACAATGTTTACGCCAAACTGATCAAGAGCCCAATCCACCAGAGGGATTCCATGCAAATGACTGCTATCATGAATCAAGCGATTCATATCATCCTGGCGAATAACCTTCTTTATTAACCGCAGAATTAAAGCAGGAATTTTTTTGTATATGTCTGGAATTTTCTCCTGCAGAGCTACTTCCACATCAATGACCTTGGGCACGCTGGTCATTTTAACTTATTACCTATATTTAAAAATAGACCCTTTTCAAAAGCGAATTGAATTTTGATTAGGAAATATGATTAGGGGCAAAAGATGGGATTCACGAGGTTGTAAATCCTTTGGTATAATTGGAGGGTATTTTTCTATTGCCCCTAATCGAGATATAAATACGTTCATCACGCTTGCTATACTCAAAACTAATTACTGGAATGATGCCTAAAAACACAATAAGTATTGGTTTAAATATAATAGAATTTATATTCACTAACTGTATTTAGAATAATTATTTGGAGAAAATATGATATTTCGTAAACCAATTTTCTGGATTACGGCAACACTGCTGTTTATAGGCGGACTATTTTACAGCGTCCAGGTTTTCCCAAAAGCCTTTGCTATACTGAATGTGGATTTGAAAATGGATCGGGAAGCCTCCTTTAGTAAGTCTATTAAACTAGCTGAGAAAAATAATTGGGGACCGGATAATTATAGCCAGGTAGCATCATTTTCTCATGATACTAGAACACAAAACTTTGTGGAACTGGATGCGGGAGGTGTAGAAAAAGTATCCTTATTAATGCAGGATGGTCTATATCATTTCTACACCTGGACAGTAAGGCACTACAGGGAACATGAACCAAATGAAACAAGGATATCCTTCACCCCCGCTGGTGATTTTTATGGTTTCAAAGAAACACTAGCAGAAACAGAGAAAGGTGCTACTCTGGGCGCCGGTGAGGCCAGAGTAATCGCCGAATACTTCGTACAGAATGAAACCAGCATTCAGCTGTCTGAATTCGAGGCCATTGAAACATCGGAAGAAGTACTGCCCAGCGAACGGATTGATCACACCTTCGTATATCAACGCACAAAAGAACAAATTGGGGACGGATTTTTTCGGTTAAAATTGGTAGTAAGCGGAGATAAAGTAACCGAACTGAAACACTTTATTAAAGTACCAGAAAAATTTAGCAGACGTTTTGAGGAGATGCGTTCTGCAAACAATACACTGGCAACATCCGCCAGCATAGCCATGTTTTTACTCTATGGTTTTGGCGGCATTATTTTGGGTCTGTTTTTCATGATGCGCAAACGCTGGGTGGTTTGGAAACAAGCAGTATACTGGGGATTTTTCGTTGCCGCTTTTGGTACCTTAGGTGAGATCAATTTCTGGCCTCTGATGTGGATGTCCTACCCAACAGCATTATCGGAGCAGAGTTTTTTCCTGCAAAATATATGGTCCATGGTTGCAAATACATTTGCCATGACTATTATTTATTCGCTTTCTTTTATGGCAGCAGAAACTTTAACTAGAAGAGCCTTTCCCCAACAGATAAATCTTTGGCAGATATGGTCTAAGGGGGCAACGAGCTCCATCCAGGTATTGGGTCGCACAATAGGCGGCTATCTCATGATCGGTTTCGATCTTGCTTTCGTAATCAGTTTTTACCTGATAACAAAAAAATTGTTTGGCTGGTGGGATCCTGCTTCCACACTGTTTGATCCTAATGTCATTGCCACTCCCTTCCCTTGGATATCATCGGTTAGCAGAGCATTGGGTGCAGGGTTCTGGGAAGAATGCCTTTTCCGCGCTGTACCTATCGCCGGGGCAGCGCTGATCGGAGACAAGCTTGGTCGTCGAAAAACATGGATAATAATTGGCTTCGTTGTCCAGTCGCTTATCTTTGCTGCTGCACATGCAAATTATCCATCCCAACCAGCTTATGCGCGACTAGTTGAGCTGATCATACCATCTATCATTTTCGGTTTGTTGTACTTACAATTCGGCCTGCTACCCGCAATAATATCTCATTTCATGTACAATGCTGTACTCATGTCTTTACCTATATTTACTTCCTCTGCAAGCGGCATGTGGTTTGATCAGCTGATGGTTTTTGTTCTCTGTCTTGTTCCAGTTTGGATAATTCTCATGGGTCGCTGGAAAGACAAAAAATGGACTGAACTGGGAAACAATTTTTATAACAGCGCCTTCTCTCCCGCATCTGAAAAAAAGTCCAAAGATAAAACCCCTGTTGTTGATCTACCAGGTTATGTACCAACTACTAATAAGATCATTCTTCTATTTGGTACCTTGGGCATTATTGCAGTCGTTGGGTTCAATCACACAGCCAATGCCCCCGGACTGGAAATAAATAGAAAAGAAGCAATTGCAATCGCGGAAAATCATCTTATTGAAAATGGTATACAGTTAGGAAATGAATGGAACAGGCTCACATTAGTTAGCCCAAGTGAGCCGGGGCAGCAAAACAGGTTTATTTGGCAAACCGCGGGGGAAGATACGTATAGTGACTTAATGGGTAATTACATCAGTACACCCGGCATGAATGTCCGTTATGCAAAATTTGAAGGCGATTTAAATGAACGCGCCGAAGAATATCAGGTGGCGTTGGATAATAAGGGAAAGCCGTTGAGTATCACTCATAAACTGCCTGAGAATCAACCTGGCAATGAATTAACAGAAGATGAGGCAAAAGATCTTGTATACGCAACGATTAATAAACATTATGGTCTTACACCCGAAGACATTGAATTTATTTCAGCTGAACCGTCCAAAAAGCCAGAACGAATGGACTGGGATTTTGTTTTTAAGGATATTGCAAGTGCAAAATTACCCGAGGGTGACAAACGAATACGTGTTACAATAAATGGTGATGAAATAAGCAGTCATAATACATTTGTTTTTGTTCCGGAAGAGTGGGATCGCAAGGAAAAGGATCAACAAGCTGTATTAGGTGTTGTCTCCAACGCCATGTCCTTTTTACTAATTATTACCGTTCTGGCAGCAGTCGTTTTAGGTATAATTCTCTGGACTAGGAAAAAAATTACTATGGAGCTGGTGTTGTATGTTATGGGCTCCTTATTCATTTTACGGCTGGTCTCTTTCATCAATCAATTACCAACGATTGTGGCTGGTTTCTCTACCGCACAACCATATAACAATCAGTTAGGTATACTGCTTGCTGGTGCGGTTGTTGGGGCGCTATTAATCTCAATGATTCCAGCTATCCTGACCGCGGTTGCCCATTTTCAAATAAATAACAGTATGCAACAAAAATCTGGCCCTGATCTAATCGAAGGAATTTCCATAGGAATTGGTCTGGCAGGTTTTTTCACACTTACGAATTCACTGCAGCCGAATCTTAGCCCTATGTGGCCAGCTTTATCCCAAGGGGGGGCGGCCATACCATTCCTTGGAGTTTATATCAGTGCCTTAGGTAGCTTTATCACATCGGCGGCATTCATGCTTTTCGTCATTCTATTTATTTCAGAAAAAACAGGATCCTGGAGTACCAAAAAAGGCTTATTTACCATTGTATTCCTCCTTTTAGGTTTAATGATAGCTGGTGAGGGTGGTGTAACTGGAATAGGGTCTTGGATTACAACCGGTCTATTAACTGGTGGTTTATTCCTTTGGTTATACAGTGCAGCTATACGATACAATACGGCAATTACAGTATACGCTGTCAGTGCCCTTATTGTGATTGAAATTGTTGTCAAGTTAACGCAGGGACCTTTTCCAGGCGCAAGCGCAGGTTACATGCTGGCCATATTAACAATCGTTGGTGTTAACTTTTATTGGTCGAAGTTAGTAGCAAAATAATAACCGCAATCTTTCCGCTAGCATTATGACAACCAGCGATAACCATTATAAAAACACATTTACAGCTCGGCATATTGGTCCATCCCAGGATGATATTGAAAAAATGCTAGAAACGATTGGCCAGGAATCTCTCGACGCGTTAATCAAAGCAGTAGTCCCGACCGCAATTAGGTCATCTGAACCACTAACTATTGGCGATTCAAAAACAGAAAAAGAATTGCTGGATGAACTAAAAACTATTGCTGATAAAAATGTACTTATGAAATCCTATCTTGGTATGGGTTACCATGATTGTATTACACCACCTGTTATCCAGCGTAATATTCTGGAAAACCCTGGCTGGTATACCCAGTATACACCCTACCAGGCAGAGATTAGTCAGGGCAGGCTCGAAGCATTATTAAATTACCAGACGGTGGTGTGTGATCTCACAGCACTGCCAATTGCCAATGCATCCCTTCTGGATGAAGCTACTGCGGCCGCTGAAGCCATGACAATGACACACAGACTTAACAAGGGTCGTGATACATTTCTCGTTTCAAAAGGTTGCCATCCCCAGGTAATTGCTGTTGTGCAAACTCGGGCGGCACCCCTGGGTATTGATATTCATCTAAGCGATCATACAGATTTTGATTTTACAGAAAACGTATTTGGCTGCTTGGTGCAATATCCTGATACCAATGGCAGTATCCACAATTTTCGCTCTTTATGTACCGCTGCGCATGAACAATCGGCTTATGTAATCATGGCAGCGGACATTATGAGTCTGGCATTGCTTACACCACCTGGTGAATTGGGCGCAGACGTTGCCGTTGGATCCGCACAGCGTTTTGGTGTCCCCATGGGTTATGGAGGTCCTCATGCCGCATATTTTGCGGCGACAGAAAAATTCAAACGGCATATACCCGGTCGGCTGATCGGCGTTTCTACAGACTGTCATGGCCAGAAGGCATACCGAATGGCATTGCAAACCAGGGAACAGCATATTCGGCGTGAACGGGCTACATCCAATATCTGTACCGCCCAAGTTCTACTGGCCATTATGTCAGGTATGTATGCTGTCTATCATGGCCCACAGGGCATCCGCAGAATTGCGGAACAAATACATCAAAACACCTGTGATCTGGCCGCAAGTTTGACTGCAGCAGGTTACAAAATACACAACGATATTTTCTTTGATACAATTCGTGTTACGGGGCCAGATAATATTGTGGACAAAGCCCGTAACAGTGGCATAAACATTCGTGATTTTTCCGATGGAACTGTGGGAATCGCTCTAGATGAAACTGTAACTGTAAACGATCTGAAAAATTTATTAACTCTATTTGATACTGACCACAGCCAAGCTGCTGACTCAGTGATACCATCAGAATTACAACGCAAGTCATCATTTCTCACTCATCCGGTATTTAACAGGTTTCAATCGGAAACAGAAATGCTGCGTTATATCCACCGCCTGGAGACCAAAGATCTATCTTTGAATACGAGTATGATTCCGCTAGGGTCCTGCACTATGAAATTGAATGCCACCGCGGAAATGGTAGGTGTCACTTGGCCTGAATTTGGTGGATTGCATCCCTTTGCACCGCAGGATCAGGCAAAAGGGTATAAGAAAATATTCGATGATCTTACCGCCTGGCTGGCAGATATCACTGGCTTACCAGGCGTATCCCTGCAGCCAAATTCCGGGGCACAGGGTGAATACACAGGCCTGATGGTCATCAGGGCATTTCACAAGTCCCAAGGCAATACAAACCGGATAATATGCCTCATACCCGAATCGGCCCATGGTACTAATCCTGCCAGTGCAATTATGTGTGGCATGAGGGTAGTAGTTGTCAAATGTGATAACGATGGCAACATTGATATCAATGATTTAAAGACTAAGGTAGAACACCATAAAAAGGATTTGGCAGCATTGATGATAACTTACCCATCAACCCATGGTGTTTTCGAAAATTCGGTTCAGGAAATATGTAATATTATCCATGAAAACGGCGGGCAAGTCTACATGGACGGCGCAAATTTAAATGCCATGGTTGGCGTTAGCCGAACCGCTAAAATCGGTGTGGATGTATGCCACATCAATTTGCATAAAACATTTGCCATTCCCCACGGCGGTGGCGGACCGGGGATGGGTCCAATTTGCACAGCGCCCCATCTAACACCGTTTCTTCCATCCCACCCCGTAATAAACAGCTATGATAATGACCAGGCCATATCGGCTGTTTCTGCGGCTCCCTGGGGTAGTGCAAGCGTGTTACTAATTAGCTGGTGCTACATGGCCCTACTAGGTAGTGCTGGCATGAAAACTGCCACTATTGTGGCCATCTTGAATGCCAACTACATGGCCAAGTTGTTGGAAGAATATTACCCGGTACTTTATCGGGCAGAAAATGGTTTGAACGCACATGAATTCATTATTGATTTGCGACCCATAAGAAAAAAATCTGGGATCACAGATGAAGATGTAGCCAAGCGATTAATGGATTATGGCTTTCATGCGCCTACCATGTCCTGGCCGGTGCCCGGGACACTAATGATCGAGCCAACTGAGAGCGAATCCAAGACAGAACTGGATCGTTTTTGTACCGCAATGATCTCCATAAAAAGTGAAATAACTGCAGTTGCTACAGGTGCAGCTGATCCTGATAATAATGTCTTGAAAAATGCACCCCACATTGCCAGAAATATTGCCGAAGACACCTGGGATCATCCATATTCCAGGATAGCTGCTGCTTACCCATCCGAATGGCTGAAGGATTTTAAATATTGGCCGCCAGTTGGCAGAATTGATAATGCTTCAGGAGATCGAAATCTGGTCTGTACTTGCCCAGCTATAAAAGATTACGAAAATATTGATTAATCATTGTATATCTTTATAACAGGTTCAGATCCATTTAGATAATACCCGCGGTACATGCCTTCCGTATTGAATGGCATGGCTATATTCCCATTTTTATCCATGGCAATCAATCCACCTCTCCCCCCGCGCCTAGATAACTTACCAATTACTTGCCTAGCTGCTTGCTCTAATGATAGTGAACTATAGTTCATCAAGGCTGAAACATCAAAGGCCATATTCCCCCGGATAAAATATTCCCCCTGACCAGTACCAGATACACCGCAAGTTTGATTATTAGCATAATTCCCCGCACCAACAATCGGTGTATCACCTATCCTACCCCAGCGTTTATTCGTGAGACCACCAGTAGAGGTACCCGCTGCAAGATTGCCATACCTATCAAGGGCCACACAGCCTACGGTGCCATGTTTTTCCGCATCCTGTGCCTTTTGCAAGGCTTTCCAACGTCTTTCTGTATAAAAATAATCATTGTTCACTATTTCTAAGCCCTGTTCTTTAGCAAAATAATCTGCTCCGTCACCAGCCAATATAACATGCCAGGTTTCCTCCATTACCTGTCGGGCAGCTGAAATTGGATTTTTAATTGTTTTTACTCCCGCCACTGCACCAGCTTGCAGGGTACTGCCATCCATGATCGATGCATCCAACTCATTTGTACCATCATTTGTAAATACAGCACCCTTTCCAGCATTAAACAACGGTGAATCCTCCATGATTCGTATTGTGGTTTCGACCGCATCCATACTAGGACCACCTTTTTCAAGGATTTCATACCCAGCTGCAAGTGCTTCAGTAAGTTTACCACGATATGCAGATTCCTTTTCTGAAGACATATTTTCCCTTGTAATGGTACCGGCACCACCATGAATTACCAACCCATATACCACTTGCTTATTTACAGCAGGTTTACCGCAATACATCATTGTAAAGGCAATAAAGAAAACTATTTTTTTCATTATCTTTCCCAGAAAATTATTGCTGATGTCAGTAAGATGTTTTCTGTCAGCACTAGATTTTATTATTCTGTAACGAGACCATTCATGTAGGGCCCGTAATTTTTATTTAATGTTACTTCCAACAATCTATTCTCGTAATTCATATCTGCCGCTACCTGTACTCTTATATAATTATCTGTATAACCTTGACTCATACCATTGACAGATCTTTCAAATAATACCGGCCTAATCTGGGCGAGAAATTTGTCCTGGAACGCATATCGTTTTTTATCCGATAATTTGTGCAGCGTCTTGCTACGATAAGCCTTTTCCTCCTGCGGCACTTGATTATCTAAACTGGCTGCTTCCGTATTCAACCGTTCAGAAAATGTAAAAACATGTAGATAAGAAATATCCAAACTGTTTAAAAAGGATCGTGTCGCCAGAAAATCTTCTTCTTCCTCACCAGGAAAACCCAC
>Ga0310344_10004298_pt1 | contig 10583 bp, 6 predicted proteins | sample HC15DNA20200_MG_FD_203801 | JGI IMG/M metagenome (GOLD analysis project Ga0310344, IMG submission 203801) | Marine microbial communities from station ALOHA, North Pacific Subtropical Gyre - HC15-DNA-20-200_MG | ecosystem: Environmental > Aquatic > Marine > Oceanic | place: Pacific Ocean: North... | reverse complement strand
CCAACTGAGCTACAGGGGATCGGCTGGCTGCGAAGAAACAACCAAAGGCCAAGTTTCATGATAGTCGGTGAACTGGATTTCGTTCAATAGCCACGGATAGAACCACAACATTCGCTCAAAAAAATTGCCCCCATAAGTGGCGCTGTCGGCATGATGGGGGGAATTGCCAAATTCCGCACCCCACCTGAGCACGCTGGAAGAGCCGCGGTGGGTTGCTGTGATTCTGGCAGGTTGCTTTCTCGAAAAGCTCTCTCTTAAACACGCAATCGACGGTTCTCTCAAGTCGGGTAGACGTTTCGGTTAATTTGGTGTACAAGTGTATATGTTATTCGTGCGGTGCATGGTCGCCAGGCCAGCAGTAAGAGACACAAAAACTTTCTCCAGGGCTCTCGATAAATCTTGGGGGGGCACCTTTCAGGCTGATGCAATACGCAGAACTCCACGCGAAGACCAACTTCTCGTTCCTCGAAGGTGCGTCGCATGCTGATGAACTCGTGACGCGGGCCGCTGAACTGGGCTACAAGGCGCTGGCTATTACCGATCGCAATAGCCTGGCAGGGGTGGTAAGGGCCCACACGGCGGCGAAAGATTCGGCTTTAAAACTGATTGTTGGGGCTGAGCTTACGCCGCTCGATGCGCCGCCAGTGGTGGTGTGGGCTACCGATCGTGCCGCCTACGGACGGCTCTGCCGACTGCTGACACGTGGTCGACGGCGGGCCCCCAAAGGCGAGTGTCTGTTGACGCGAAGTGATATCGGAGAATTTTCCGAGGGACTCATTGCAGCCGTTCCTGGCACCGCAGAGGTTTTGGCCGCGGCTAAAAATGGTGGGCCTGTCGCTATGCCGGTTTCTGAAACACGCGTTCATTCGAGAGCTTCATTAAGATCCTCGCTCGCTGCGTATCGAGACATTTTTGGCCGGGACGTCTACCTGTTGGCCGAGCTGGCCTGTGGACCTGACGATGCGGGGCGGTTGGCACAGCTTGACGACCTGTCGCGACAAACGAACTTGCCACTGGTGGCAGCCGGTGATGTGCACTACCACGTGCCCGGGAGGATGGTGCTGCACGATGTACTCGCAGCGATTCGGCATGGCACGACTGTGGCTCAGGCCGATGGCAAGTGGTTGTTTCCTAATGCCCAGCGGCACCTTCAGGAATTGAGTGCGATCGAATCGCTGTTTTCATCCATGCCTGCGGCGCTGGACCGAACCGTGGAAATCGCTTCGCGGTGCAATTTTTCGCTCGACCAGTTGCGTTATGAATATCCCACGGAACTGGCACCTGATGGGATATCGCCGCTGGAATATCTTGAGCAACTTACCTGGAAGGGAGCCCGCCGTCGTTACCAAAGGGGGGTGCCCGAGAAGGTGCGCCGACAGATTGAACATGAACTTCGATTGATCGGCGAATTGCACTACGAATCGTATTTTCTCACGGTGTGGGACCTGGTGCGGTTTGCCCGCAGTAAAAACATTCTTTGCCAGGGGCGGGGATCGGCAGCGAACTCGGCCGTTTGTTACTGTCTGGAGGTGACCTCGGTCGACCCAGCCATGACTGACCTGTTGTTCGAGCGGTTTGTGAGTAAAGAACGCGATGAAGCGCCCGACATTGACGTTGATTTTGAGCACGAACGGCGCGAGGAAGTGTTGCAGTACTTGTACCAGAAATATGGTCGTGAGCGGGCTGGCCTGGCTGCGACGGTCATTACTTATTGCAGCCGTTCAGCCATTCGCGATGTGGGCAAAGCACTCGGGTTGTCGCTGGACCGGATCGATGCGCTGGCCAGTCAGGTGGAGGGTCACAAGCAGGAACCAAAAATGGCCCAGCGGTGTCGCGAGGCAGGCATCGATCCGCAGGGGGAACTGGCCAGGCGGCTTGTCTATTGTGTGAACGAAATGATTGGATTTCCCCGCCATCTTTCTCAGCATGTCGGTGGCATGGTGATCACCCAAGGTGCCTTGTGCGAACTGGTGCCGATTGAAAACGCAGCCATGCCGGACCGAACGGTCATTGAGTGGGATAAGGATGATCTGGATGCGCTGGGGATTTTAAAAGTCGATTGCCTTTGTTTGGGTATGCTTACGGCGCTGCACCGGTGTTTTGACCTGGTCAAGCAGCACTACGGGGCCAAAGGCCCAGATGGTCGCGAGTTGGCCTTGGCCACGATTCCCCCGGACGATTCTGATGTGTATGACATGATCTGCCGGGCCGACACAGTGGGGGTGTTTCAGATTGAAAGTCGGGCCCAGATGTCGATGTTGCCGCGGCTCAAGCCGCGCTGCTACTACGATCTGGTGATCGAAGTGGCCATCGTGCGGCCAGGACCGATCCAGGGTAACATGGTCCATCCCTACCTGCGCCGTCGAGCGGGTGAAGCAGCCGAAAGCTATCCCAATGAGGCCATTCGCCAGGTACTCCAAAAAACGTTGGGTGTCCCTATTTTTCAGGAGCAGGCGATGCGGCTGGCAGTTGTGGCAGCCGGTTTTACACCCGGCGAGGCGGACCAACTCCGCCGGGCGATGGCGGCCTGGCGCCGGCCGGGACTGATCGACCAGTTTCGTCGCAAGCTGCTCGACGGGATGCGGCGCGGTGGCCTTGCAGAAGAGTTTGCCCAGGGAGTGTATCGGCAGATTCGTGGCTTCGGTGAATATGGATTTCCCGAATCGCACGCAGCCAGTTTTGCACTGCTGGTCTATGCCTCGGCATGGATGAAGCACCATTATCCAGAGGCCTATGCGGCTGCCTTGCTCAACAGCCAGCCGATGGGATTCTATGCGCCAGCCCAGTTGGTCCGCGATGCGCGCTCGCACGAGGTTGAGGTTTTGCCCGTGGATGTGAACCACAGCCGGTGGGATTGTACATTGGAGAACATTGCCGATGGGCGCGCACGGCTGCGGCTGGGAATGCGGATGCTCCGTGGATTTCAGTATGATGATGCGATGGCAGTCGAGCAGGCCCAGGCAGAGGGGCCCTTCAGGTCGCTCGCTGATTTTGTACGCCAGGCTGGTCTTGGCCGGGCGGCGTTAAAATGTCTGGCCGAGGCCGATGCATTTGGGTCGCTTGGTTTGACGCGTCGCGAGTCCCTTTGGCAGGCGCTTGCACAGAACAAGAAACCCAAGGCCATGCCGTTGTTCGATCCGCCCGATCGTGATGGCCTCGGGGAGGGTGGCTTAAGTGCGGATGACGTCATGTGCGACAGGTTTACCGACGACGATGAACCGTTGCCCGAGGCATTGCCTGCAATGAATCTTGCCGAAGAGGTGTTTGCCGATTACCAGACAGTTCACCTTTCGTTGCGGGCCCATCCGGTTTCGTTTTACCGCGACAGGCTTGATCGGTTGGGAGTGACTTCGGCGGTGGGACTTGCCGAACTCAAAAATGGCAAGCGGGTTTCGGTGGCCGGACTGGTACTTCTCCGGCAGCGGCCCAGCACGGCCCGGGGAATTACGTTTGTGACACTCGAAGATGAAACCGGATCGATCAACCTGATTGTCCATCAGCGGACATGGGAAAAGTTTTACCAAATCGCGCGGCGGAGTCCTGCCTGGTTAGTCCATGGTGAATTGCAGGTGGCCGAGTCGAACATTCATGTCGTGGTAGCACACCTGGAAGGGCTCCCAGAGAATCTCTCGGAACTGAAAACCGCGTCGCGAGATTTTCGCTAAGGATGCTGACCTGGGAAGAATGATAGTCTCTTTGCCAGGGTGGGATCGCTACGTTACGCGGCAATAGCCGGGCCAGGCGACACTGGGTTAGGCAACGCTGGGCCAGGCGACACTGGGTTAGGCAACGCTGGCCAACTGCTGTTCGATCTTGCGGAGGTGATCGTAGCTTACCCGGGCGATTTCCTCGGGACTTGGTTCGTAACGAAACACCTCGACAGACACCCAGTGCTGGTAATCGATTTTTTCGAGAGCCTCGACGATTGGCAGGAAGTCGAGATCTCCCATGCCGGGGCCCAGTAAATTGGGGTCATTGGCATGAAAGTGAATCATCGACTGTTGGTGACGGTCGACCAATTCGGGTATGGAATCTTCTTCACTGGTCATGGCCTTGCAGTCCAGGTGCAACTGGCAGTGTTCCGAATCGACCAATCCGGCCAGGGTCATTGCCTGCTCGGCGGTGTTTAAAAAATCTCCTTCGTGTGGGGTCAACGGTTCGAGCGCGATTCGCACACCGTGCTGCGCGCAGGCGGGCATGGCCCCGGCGATTATTTCAGCGGCATACTTTTCCGCCTCACCGTAACTGATGCCCGGCAGCAGGTTGCGTTGTTGGGGGGAGCCAAGCACCATGACGTTGCCACCTAAATCTGCGCAGAATTCCACCAGCGCCACCAGGTAATCGGTGGTCTCTTTCCGCACAGCCGGTTCCGGGCTGGTGAGATAAATGCCTTGGGTTTTGGCAAGCAGCCAGTGCAGGCCAACCACTTCCAGGCCGGCATCGGCCGCCTGACGCCTGACCTCAGCCCGCTGTGATGCTGGCACCTTGCGGACGTCGAACGGGTCATCGGCAGGGAGCAACGTGAAGGGCGCCATTTCGATGCCCGTATACCCGAGTCGACGGCAGGTGGCAAAAGCCTGATCGAAGGGCTGGGTGCCGAAGGTTTCGTTACAAATTGCAATTTTCATGGCACACATGGTTGCGATAGCCTCTTTTCACGATTCGGAACTGGTTTTGGTGGCTGGGTCGGCAATGAATTGTTGATAGGCTGACTCCACTTGCCCGCTTTCCCATGCGCCTTGGTGAATAACGACCCGGTAACGCAACACGAGCGATTCACCTTTGCGGATGGTGATCGCTCCTTGTTCAACGGTGGAAGGGTTGAAATGATGTTCACCAATTGGGTTGGCTGCAAACAGGCCATAGTTGCGCACATGCCAGCGGCAGGGATGGCGAAAGTTTTGGGGATGACTGAGGATGGCAATACCGGAGGACTCACCATCGACCGGGCCAGAGTATTCAATCCAGTTGGCCGGTTCCCCCCACGCATCCTTGTTGGTTTTCCCATCGGGGTTCAAAATGCGGCCTCCTTTTCCGGCATCGACCTTCATCGTGCCGGCTACACGAACGGCAAACATGCCTTCCTTGGTATCTCCCAGCACGATATCTGACTCGGTGGCTTTAAAAGTGAGCGTGTAATCGATCCAGCGGGTACCATCGGCATCGACACCAAACAGCACCTTCCGCTCATCCTCGCAGATTTGTTTCCCATCACTGGTCCAGTCGTTGCGGGTCGAAACCACGGCCGGATTGCCACTTGCGACCTTGATAAAGTCACGGTGGGCAATCAGGTTTTGGGATTGCTTGGCAACTCCAGCGGGTTGGTCTCGCCAGAAGTCGAGCCCGTTCACATCCCCATGGGTGAACCACAGTGACCGATGATGGATGTGATCTGCCTTTTCGGTGTCTTGCACCGGGCCCAGAGGATAGGAGCGAGTCATGTTTTTCCCGGCCGGACCAACAACAGGCCAGATGACCGGTTGTGGCACCTCCTTGGTCAGGTATTCGGCAAACGGTTTGCCGTCAATTTCAATCCGCACTCCGGCATCGGTCGAGGTTGCGGTGACCTCGGGGGGCTTGGAGTTCGAGTCGTTGGCATTGCACCATTGGCAAATTGGTGTGGCCAGTAACATGAGCATTGCAAGTCCCCAGGCAAAAGAAAACTGCCGGAGTTTACGATGACGAGGCATGTATGGGTTTGGGTCGATCGTTGTCATGGTAAGCACGATTTTTACCTGGCTGCAAGGAATGAGTGGTCGAAGTCGTTGTGACCGGAATTGTGGATCAAGACCGATTGTTCAATACAGAGGTGATCTCTACGGGCCTGATTCTACTCAAACTGCTCGGTTTGTACACCGACTACAAAGTCCCAGAGTTGTGTGGTTTAAAGTAGCAGTTTGGATAATTAGAGATGATAAAACCAGTCTGGTAAGGTTGTTTTCAGTTGACCGGAAAAATGGCAGCAAGATAGAATGTATTTCGTGGAGTCGGGTTGAAAAAAAGTTGGTTTTCCCAAAGCAGGTCTAGGGCTATTTTTGCGAGTTTTTCAAAGGTGGATCACTTTCGTTTTTTTGTTCTTGGTGTTGTGGTCTGTGGTTTCACCAACGTAACGGTTGCCACGGGTGATTCGCCGCCCCATTCCAACGAGCCTCGTTCATCGCACTGGGCGTTTCAACCGCTGGTTCGTTCTGAAGTTCCGCAGGTAAAGCGATCTCGTTGGGTGCGAACTTCGGTCGACGCATTTGTTTTAGCCCGTCTTGAAGAGCATGAGCTTGAGCCATCTCCGGTTGCTCCCCGACATATACTCCTTCGCCGGTTGTCGGCAAACCTGCTGGGCTTGCCTGCTTCGCAAGCTGCAATCAAACAGTTCACAGAAGAGAGTTCCCCGCAGGCCTACCAGCAACTGGTGGAGCGACTGTTGGATTCCCCTCATTATGGAGAACGCTGGGGGCGACACTGGCTGGACGTGGCCCGTTTTGCCGAGTCGACCGGCTTTGTCGAGAACCACAACAAGCCACATTTTTGGCGTTATCGTGATTGGGTGGTCGATAGTTTTAATACGGACAAGCCATACGATCTGTTTCTCACCCAGCAACTGGCGGGAGATGAACTGGTGCCCTATGCCGACGAGAACCTGATTGCGACAGGGTTTTTGGCAGCTGCCCGTCTTGCCAGTGAAGAGTTGAGTTGCGTGCGGCAAGAAGACGCAATGTATGTCGACATGGTCAACGCAACCTCTTCGGCCATGTTGGGGCTCACGATGGGATGTGCGCAGTGTCACGATCACATGTTTGATCCGCTGACGCAGAAAGATTATTTCCGACTGCAGGCTTTTTTCTTGCGGGGATATCCCGGGAATGTGGTACTTGGTGGGGAACAGGTTTCCGAAGAGGTACACCAGGCGGCCGCAGGTTTTTACGATTTGAATCTCCAGATTCGAAAGCGGGTTCTGGAGGAAGGCGTTCAGGAAGAGTCTGCAGAATTTCAAAAGATTTGGTCTATGGAACCTGTGGACCGAAGCCCCGAGCAGGAAGCCTTGTTCCGGGTTCGCCGGGCGGCGCTGAATATTCGGGTTGCCGGTTGCAATGGCTTTCGCGTGAAAGAAGATGAGCGCAAACGACTGGATGATGCGAAAAGGGTAATTGACAAGTATGTCCCCGAACTCAAACAGGCGTGGGCGTTTTATTCTCCTGTCACCAGTCCGCACCGGCTCAGCACCTTGCTGATGGCGGGAAATTTTCCATTGATTCATAATGTGGAAGAACTTGGTTTCCGGCAGGCCTACCTGCACCGTCGTGGAGATCCTTACCAGACAGAAGTGCGGGTCAAACCTGGTTTTCCGGCAGTCCTGTCATTGCCCGACGAGAAGAATTCAATGGCAGAGGACAGGGCTTCGGAAAAATCTCGCCTCGAGCTGGCCCGTTGGCTCACGCGGCGCGGAACCCCCGCCGCAGCGCTCGTGGCGCGCGTGTGGGTTAATAGGATCTGGTCGTATCATTTCGGTCGGGGCCTGGTAGGAACTCCCGGTAATTTTGGCGAGCGCGGCGAGCGCCCGACGCATCCGAAATTGTTGGACTATTTGGCCTCGGAATTAATCGACAGTGGATGGAGCACGAAACATATTCAGCGGCTCATTGTAAAATCCAATACGTATCAGCAGAGTGCCAGTGCCGAGCTTGCTACGACCGACGGGCAATCTTATCCGCAGCTTTCTGATCCGGACAATCGTTTGTATTGGCGATGGCCAACCCGACGCCTGGAGGCCGAGGTTGTGAGAGATATGATGCTTGCCGTTTCCGGTCAGCTTGACAATTCTGTTGGAGGGCCAAGTGTGCCGGTTGGTCAATGGTCAAACCGCCGCAGTATCTATTTTTTTCAGCGACGTGATGCACCCAGAGAAATGCAGGCATTGTTTGATGCACCGACAGCCATGTCGGCAAGCTGTGCCCGTCGCCAGGTGTCGACAAGTCCACTCCAGCCGTTGTTTTTGCTCAACAGCCAGGAGTCGGCAGCGTGGTCTGAAAAATTTGCCCAGAACGTAATTTCCCAGTCGCCAGAAAATAAGGCAGAGCAGGTTGGCCTGGTGTTTGAAAAAGTGTTGGGTCGGCCGCCGGATGCGAGCGAGCAAAGGGAGGCTGTCTCCTATCTGGAGTTTGCCATGATGGAACCTCTGGAGAGTGGCGGCCTGCGCCCCCAAATTGAGCAAGTCGATTTTTCCGTCGAGCAACAGGATCCGTCTTCAGGTGCCACACCGCGACCCTCAATCGTGGCGACCAGGCCGAGCAAGCTGGGGGATTACGTCCTACACCGCAACGGATATCAGGACCACACCCCTGAGCCAAGTGCTGCCACGGTTACCTATACCTTTAAACAACCGGTGACTGTGGCCGAACTGGAACTATTAGTACACCTCAATGGTATCTCCCGGGTGGAGGGGTATGCAGGCGATGCGCCAGACGAGCTTGTCTCTATTGGCGAGGCGAGTACCTCGGAGGCGGGTCGTGGAAAGCCGTTTCCACAGGAATTGGCATCGGTTGCATTTGCATTTTCTCCGGAGAAGTGTCGTCAAGGGACTATTTTTCGATTTATTGTTCGTGAGACGGTGAAGGTTGATGGCTATGCGAACTACCAGGCCTACCCTCGGACAAAAGACCACCAGCGCATCAGTCCTACAATATATTTAGTTCCGGATGCTCCGAGACCGATGTCACCATTGGCCAAGTTTTGCCAGGCGATGATGAATTTGAACGAATTCTTTTACGTTCCGTAAGTCGGTGGCCGTTGAGGTTTTAAGATTTTGTCAAAAATGAAGTAGCGATTCGCGAGTTTCACCAAAACTTCCTTGGGAGTCGTTTTTTTTGGGGTAACCCGCTTATACTGACAGGTAGCGACGTTTTGGTAACTGCATTTAGATTGCCCGGTTTTTCCGTGCGGGATTTTTGATGAGCACCAGCCATGAATCACCTTCCAAAGCAGCATTCAAGCACACATTGTGGACAGTTTGGCCTTTTGCCCACCACTCGGCGAGAGATGCTCAAAGGTACTTGTCTTGGGTTCGGTTCACTGGCGTTGGGCCGATTGCTTGGTCGTGAGAGTGCCGGCAGTGGGGCTGTTGCCAGTAGCCCAGAGGCCACTACTCTGTCGCATTTTTCTCCCCGTGCGAAGAATGTTATTTTTCTGTTCATGGGGGGTGGTCCCAGCCAGATTGATACCTTTGATCCCAAGCCGGAACTGACGCGTCTGGATGGGCAGGAGACCCCTGAGAGTATTCGTAAGCTGTTTAAACGAACGGCAACGATGGGTAATGGAACCCGCAAGTTGATGGGTAGTCCCTTTCGTTTTCAGCGATATGGTGAATCGGGATTACCCGTTTCGGACCTGTTGCCCGCAATAGCCCATCACGTGGATGATCTATGTGTTATTCGTAGCATGCAGCACGATACGTCGATTCATATGCCGGGTGAGTATGTGATGACGACCGGTACAATCGTGGGAGATCGGCCCAGTCTGGGGGCCTGGGTCACGTATGGATTGGGTAGTGAGAATCGTGAGTTACCCGAGTACATCGTTTTTGGGTCGCCACCTCGGCCAACCTACTCTGCAGGTTTTATGCCAGCCCTCTACCAGGGAACTTCCATTACCGCCGAGGGAATTCCACACCTACAGATGCCCTGGGGCGTTTCTGCATCGGGCCGCCGCCGCCAGCTCGATTTCATTGGACAGATGAACCGGTTGCATCGCGATCGTGTGGATGTAGGTAATACAGAGCTCGAAGCCCGCATTCGTTCTTACGAACTTGCGTTTCGGATGCAAGTGGCTGCTCCAGAAGCATTTGACACCAGCCGGGAGACGATGGCAACCAAGCGGATGTACGGGATTGGTGGGGGGGCTACCCATAACGTGGGCATGCAGTGCCTGCTGGCAAGAAGGTTGGTTGAGCGCGGAGTACGGTTCATTCAGCTCTACGTTGACGGGTGGGATTCCCACAGTGATTTGAAGGGAGGTCACCAGGGCTGCGCGGATCGCAGCGATCGACCGATTGCCGGATTATTGACCGATCTCAAACAGCGGGGGCTGCTTGACTCGACCCTGTTGGTTTGGGGTGGAGAGTTTGGCCGCACCCCGGGAGCTGAGAAGGGCAATGGTCGTGATCACTCGCCCGGCGGTTTTACCGTGTGGCTGGCGGGTGGAGGTGTCAAAGGTGGCCAGGTGATTGGCAAAACCGATCCGGTTGGTTACACGGCCATTGAGCGGCCGATTCATCCCAACTCGCTCCATGCCACGATTCTGCACGCCCTTGGCCTTGAGCAGGAGAAGGTCACATTTCGTCATAATGGCCGGGATGAGATTCCCACGTTCATCTCCAGCGAGGTTGTGTACGACGCCTTTGCTTGATGCCCGCAAGTGAACCAGGTGTTGTTAATTGTCTGGTTGTTGGGCGTGCATGTCTGCAATCCATCGGCGGAGAATTTCTACGGCCTTCTTGTCTACCCGATTGGTGGCCAGTCGCGGCATTTGTCCCGGGCCACGGCGGCTGACGCGGGCCACCAGTTCTGACTTCTCAGCATTGCCCGGGTCTATCA
>Ga0310344_10004297_pt1 | contig 10583 bp, 10 predicted proteins | sample HC15DNA20200_MG_FD_203801 | JGI IMG/M metagenome (GOLD analysis project Ga0310344, IMG submission 203801) | Marine microbial communities from station ALOHA, North Pacific Subtropical Gyre - HC15-DNA-20-200_MG | ecosystem: Environmental > Aquatic > Marine > Oceanic | place: Pacific Ocean: North... | reverse complement strand
TGTGGAAGCTGATGTTAAGGCTTGGCTTGACAATTATAAAAAGAAGACATCTTCGTAATTTTCTCTTGGCTACTGGTTCTTCACAGATGTGAATAACTGGTGAACACTAAAGAATAACTGCAACTTGGTGCCGCGAGCTTTCATGCTATCTTTAGGTCGTTGAGCGAATCTTCGGAGGAACTTGACAACGGTCGAGAGGCCCGCAGGCGAGCGACTCTTCGGAGAAGCGAACCTAAACCAAAGATAGCCCTTCGGGGAGGTCAGAGGTGGGTTTCTTATCAGCTTGGGAACTGCGGTTTTTCGGAGTTGCGGTTCCAGCCCGGGTGAACTCTTCGGGGGAATCTTGGGTGGGTTGAGTGACTGTTTGCCTCCACCAAAGGCAAATCTTTGTGGAACCTTTCGGAATGGCTTGCCATTTTGGGAGGCGCACGCGGAGACCCCCCTTGGCGGGATGCTCCTCTTGGCAACTTGAGGAACGGCCCAAGAAGGACTTGGTAGGCCGCCTGATGAAGGAGCTTCGGTTCCAGATTCGGGCGGCCTTATTTTATGGCTCTTTTTCCCTTGTTTCTCAGTGTATAAGGAGATGCCCCTTGATATTCCCTATTCAAATGCAATATTGGTGCCGGGTTGCCTAACCTTTGGTTCATCTTTTCGTTTGATGGTCGATTTTGGTGAGAATTCTGAAGAAGCTGCTGTCGCGGCAGTAGATGATTTGGTGAGTCGTGCGGAGCATGCTGGGGCAAGTGATGTGCATTTGCAGATGCGTGGCGAGGAGGCGCAGGTGGCATTCCGTCTGGATGGGCTGATGGCTCAAACTGGAGAATTGCCCGCAGCTGTCGCGGGCCGAATGTTTGGGCGTATCAAGTATCTAGCGCGGCTCAAAACCTATCAGGATTCCTTGCCGCAGGATGGACGGATAGCCAAGGAAGATATTGGGACGACACAGGACGTGCGCGTGGCTACGTACCCCACGGTAACCGGGGAAAAGATCGTGCTGCGTTTTTTTTCGGAAGAGGTGCAGGGGCTGGGGGAATTAGGCTATGCGCCCGGGGCATATGAAGCGCTGGAGAGGTTTTTAGGGTCAACTTCCGGGTTGATGCTTTTGACGGGTCCGGCCGGCAGCGGCAAGACGACCACCATTTATTCCTGCCTGCGCCACTTGGCAGAGCAGGGCGGACGACACATCATCACCGTGGAGGATCCGGTGGAGCAGGTGCTGCCCGGCATCATGCAGACCGAGGTAAATGAGGCGCGCGGCCTCACCTTCGCCAAGGCGGCCCGGCACCTCATGCGACAGGATCCGCAGGTGCTTGTCATTGGGGAGATTCGCGATGAGGAAACCGCCAATATCGCGGTGCGCGCGGCTTTGACGGGCCATCAGGTCATTTCAACTTTGCATGCCGGCTCCTGCTCCGGGGTCCTGGAACGGCTTTTGGTGATGTGCCCCGACAAATACGCGGTGGTGGCATCTTTGGCGCTGGTATTTAATCAGCGCTTGGTCCGTCAACTTTGTGAGAGGTGCAGCGGCAAAGGGTGTGAAGACTGCCTGGACACTGGGTACAACAACCGGTTGCCCATTACTGAATGGGCCTTAATGGATGAATCCATCCGGACCAAGGTGCGCGAGGGCGGTGCGGCGGCTTTTCACCCGATTGATTCACTGGTGGTAGCTGGCAATAAACTATTGGCGGACAAATTGACCGATCAACAGGAACTGGGTCGCGTCCTTGGCTCATGAAACCTGACGAACTGGCTTTTGCCAATGAACAGTTGGCCGGCATGCTCAAGAGTGGTCTGCCGTTGGAAGGCAGCCTGCGCGAGTTAACCGCCTCGATGAAGAGTGGCAGTCTGCGCACGGAACTGGAGGCGCTGGAAAAAGACCTGGTCAAAGGCACGGAGCTCCCCAAGGCGCTGGACAAGCGCGACCTTCCTCCCCTGTACGTGCGGATGCTCAAGGTGGGTGTTAAGGGCGGAAACCTGCCAGAGGTATTGCAGTGCATGGCTGACCATTACCGACGTGAAAGCACCCTTTGGATTCGGCTCAAAAGCCTGATGGTCTATCCGCTGCTGGTGCTGGTTGTGACTATTGCCTTTGCCTTTTGGTTTGATTGGGTTGGCGAGGAAATCTGGAAAATTGTGTATGGAACTTGGCCACGGGACATGCCGGACCCAAGAAGGGAAGGGTTGACTGGATTATTATTATGGGTACCGCGTATTTTCCTGGCTTTGTTCGCCTTAGTGGCCCTGGCGGTGTGGGCCCTGCCCGGTTTGCGCCACAATTTGCGCTGGCAACTCCCGGCATTTCATGAGGCTGCATTGTCTCAAGTAGCCGCTTCAGTTGCCATGCTGCTAAGGAGCGGCTGTCCGCTCGATGAGGTTTTTGGGCTGGTGCGTGAGCTGGAAGGTAATAGTCCCGGCGGTATCGAGCTTGGGGAATGGAGCGACCGGCTGGCTCGGGGCCAAGGCAGGCCAGACGAGTTTGCTAGAGGAGGCTTAGCCTTTCCGCCATTATTTGTCTGGGTACTCAACTCTGAAGGCGAGGATCTCGCTGAGGGATTTGAGAGGGCGGCTGAGATTTATCACACGCGGGCAATGAACCGGGCGGATATCAGTCTCTGCTACTTCTGGCCGTTATCCATACTCACCATGGGCTGTTTGGTGGGTTCACAAGTGATCGTAAGTTTCCTGCCACTAAAGAGAATGATGGACAGTTTGGGATCCCAATGAGCACGCTCCTAAAGAGGCATCCATTGGGTATCGCCATCCTGACGGTTGTGGCGTTGCTGTTTATTGGAGTCATTGGGATATCCGGAAACGGGGAGGAGGCTCGTGAAGGTGTGGTTTTCCTTTGCGTATTTCTTTTTCTCGTTTTGATTTTCAATATAGCGGCCCGAGTTCATGCGCTTCCATTACGACGGCAGGAAAATACCCTCTTATTCCTGGATGTTCTCTCTCTTGGGTTGAAAAAAGGCCGTAGCCCGGAGGAAACTTTTCTCTCCTTATCAAAAACCGATGACCGATCGCTGGATATCTTAAGCAAGCCAAGATCCCCCATGGTTATCGGGATCATCTATCTTCTCATAGCGTGCATTTTGTCAGTGGTTTTTTCGGTGGTTAGCTCTGAGGCGAATCATATTGGTCTTGGGGGTATTAAGGGTCTTATTTTATTAGTTTCGGTACTATCTCTTTTGAGCGGAGTGTTGCTGGTAAAATATCGCGATTGGGGGCGCAAAATTGCCATCTGTTTGGCCTGGTTCATGATTGGGGTTGCTGTGATTTGTTTGTGGTACTTAGCGATGCAGGGTACTGGAGATGATGCAGTGGTGTGGTTCCTGGGTGCGCTGATGCCCATCATGGTTCTGTACCCTTTTGTAATAATAGAACTCACCCATCCCCAGGTAGTAGCGATGTGTGGCTTCAAGGGTCTGCAACCGCCACCCTTGCTTACTCATTTGCGAGGCGGCTTGGATTTGGTGGATGCCCTTAAGAAGACGCCCTGGTTGGTCGAGGCACGGCTGGTTTCTCTGTTGGAAGTGGGGCGGGAGCTGGGTGATATGAAAAAGATTTTACCTGCTGCACGCGCGATGTTTGCCACTGCTACCGGGCATGTACGCAAGGCACAAATGTATACCTATCCTTACATATTTTTCGTGTCTGGTATAGGCATCGTAATCCCCTGGATACTAATGACTTTTGTTGTTCCGAAATTTGAGGTTATCTTCAAGGATATGCTTCCCGCAGTGGAACGTCTCCCGAACTTCACTCTTTTGGTGCTAGATATAAGCCAACACAAGTGGGCGCTACCTGGATTGGCCGGCCCCGTGATGTTAGGGTTGTTGTTGGGTGCGGTTCTATACGTCGGTGGATCTCGTATCAGATCCCGCTTCTCCGGTGTGGCGCCCGGTTTCTTTGCCCGTATGGTGTTGGCATTGCCCTGGTGGCGTAAAAGGCTGCAGTGCGATTTCTCAGCCCGCTTGTCCCTCCTGCTTGATGCTGGGGTTTCAGAGTCCCGTTCGGTGACACTGGCGGCTGAAAGTATCGGGAACATTGTCCTTCAGCAACGTGCGCTCCGGGCCTGTGCCGACCTAAAGAGTGGTAAGTCTCTTCCCGAGGCCATACAGCATTTGGATTCATCGGATGAACTGCGTTGGCGACTTGAAACTGTTGCCCGCTCCGGCAAGGGATTTTTGCCGGCTCTTCGTGCCTGGCATGAAACGCTCTCTGTCCGGGCGGCCGAGCAGGAACAAGCCGTTGCGCAGGTGATTGTGGCCGGTATGATATTGTCCATTGGCGTGGTGGTGGGCTCGCTCGTGATCGGTATGTTTCTACCCTTAATTGTCATGATGGATAAATTAACCTCGTATTGATGTTGTGATTACCCGAAAGCCAAACCATCGTGGGCAACAAGGTTATCTCACCGTCTTATTGGCTGAGATGACGGTTGCCGTGGGGCTGATGGCGGCTGTGCTCATTCCCTTGACGGTGGGATTTTTCAAGGAGAGCAAACAGATGCGCGACCTGTATCGGGAGTCGGTGGCGATGGAGATCGTGGATGGGGAAATGGAAATTCTGGCTGCGGGCGGTGCTGAAGGGGTTTCTGAGGGCAGCCAATCTTACGTCATAAACGCTGCTGCTGCCACCAATCTGCCCCCGGGAAAATTTACCATCACTCGCGAAGGAAAAACCCTGCGCCTTGAATGGCGGGCCGATGAACCCATGGAACACCTGCGGGTATATCGCGAGATATTGCTGCCATGAAATATTATCTCAATAAACGCCGTGCGGTGAGTCTTGTGGAGGCGCTTACGTACGTTGGGGTTCTCGCGGTGGTGATTTTTGTCGGGGGCAGGACCGTGGGTAATGGTTCCCGTCAGGCTGCTGTGATCCGATCTCAGGCTAAAGACCTGTCGGCCGCCCTACATGCGGGCGAGCGTTGGCGTAGCGACGTTCGAGCCGCCATCACCGCGCCGGAATTGGTTAAGGGTACTCGCACCATCCATGAGGAAACACCTTCTTTTCTGGTTGAAGCTGTGAAAGTTTCCCCGCCGGGACGCCGGGGCGGAGAGAATCTTATGCCAGACGCGAAGAATCGACAGAAAGCCCTCGCCGGAGCGAGCAACGGTTCCAGGAAAAAAACACAATTCATCCGATTGATCCAGATAAAGACCAGCAAAGGCTTGATTAATTACAGCTTTGATGGCCAGCGACTTATGCGAAGTGTCGGGGAAGGAAAACCACAAGAGTTGATTCGAGGCCAGGTGGAAAATTCGCGGATGATCCTTGACGAGCGAAAAGGGATCACGGCATGGCGATGGGAACTTGAGCTTAAGCGCCGCAATCCACGCTCACAAACTCGTACGCTATTCACATTCCTTGCTGTGCCCGCAGCCGCCCCATGAATTTGCCGCACAACAACCATCGCTTGGGCAGTCAGCGCGGCCTTGTAGCCACCACCGTGGTGCTGGTATTGATTGGCTTAGTCATGGCGCTGTTGACAGCCAGTCAGGTTAACGTTGAGCACACACAACGCGAACTGCGCAGCATCGAGAAGAAACAGCTGGAGAAATTCGAAAGCAACTCTACACGTCGCAAAGCTCAACCGCGTTGATAAGCCCCTGCATTGGGTCACCAACGGGAATAAATTCCTGCCCTACAAATCCCTTGTAGCCTATGTCCAAAAGCTTGCGCATGATGGGTGGGTAGTTGATCTCTTGTGTGTCGTCCAGTTCCTTGCGGCCGGGATTGCCAGCGGTGTGCACATGGCCGATGATATCCTTATTCTCCTCGATGCGGCGGATGACGTCGCCGTCCATAATCTGCACGTGGTAGATATCAAATAGCATCTTCATGTTGGGTGAACCTACGGCACGGATGATGTTGGCCACATAATCGACTTTGTCACCCTGATAGCCGGGATGGCCTTTCATCGGGTGGGTGTCATCACGGGTGTTGAGGTGCTCAAGGCAGATATTCACGCCCTTCTTCTCTGCGTGGCCAATGATCTGTTTAAAACCCCTCACACAGTTCTTTGCGCCTTCCTCAAGCGAAATCTCGCCACTCTTGGGATCCTCCGCCTTACGCCACTTGTAGCCGTTAAAAGCGATTACACTCTTCACACCGTGCTTTGCGCACGCATCAATGGTCTCCTTGGTGGCTTTGATGACCATATCGTGATAAACCAAATTGTTCATCCCGCGCATGAAGGGAGCGCCTTCCACGCCATTGGGCGCAATGGCGCAGGTAAGGCCATGCTTCTTGAGCATCGGCCAATGTTCCGGGCCGATGATTTCCACACTCTTGCAACCGAGATCTTTGGCTGCCTTGGCGGTGTCGGTTTCTTTCCAGCCACGCTCGCCCCAGCACCAGTGTACAACTGACTGGTTAATGCGACCCTTTGTAACACCGACCTTGTTCTTGTCGGCCTTAGCTGTGAGGGCAGTGGTTCCTAGAGCAGCAGCGCCACCGGCCAATTGCAGTAGATTTCTTCGACTGATTGAGTTGTTGTGTTTCTTCATTGTAAATGGGTTCGAGGGCTGGTCGATTCAAGCGACAAATCCAGATTCGGGCAAGGCGGAACTTGCTCGATACTTGAGGCTCGTTACACTGCCCTCATCCATGAGTGATCACGACGCTATTCTCGAGGCTAAGCTCAAAGTCATAGACCAAACCCACGGCTGTGTTGATGGGAAAACCGCACTGATTGTCATCGACATGCAGTACGGGTTCATTGATGAAGGCGCATCACTGGAGGTGACTGCGGCAAGGGATATCATTCCGAATATTTCCAAGCTGATTGATGCTTGTCGGGCGAAAGGTGCGCCGGTGATTTTCACCGAGTTTGTTTATGCGGACAATGTGCCGTGCTTGCGTGGTGATCCTTTCGGCATTGAGCACTTGGCTAGCGAGGGCTCGCCTGGTTTTGGCAGTAAATCCAGCAATTGCCTCATCGGCCATAACGCTGGTACTGGAGTGGAGTCGGCGGACACGATTGACGAACTCAAGCCGGCTCCGGAGGAACTCATCATACGCGGGCATACCTACGACAAATTTTATGGCACGCCGATGGATCTTGCCTTGCGTAGCCAGGGAATAACACACCTGCTGATGGTCGGCATCACTACCGATGTGTGTGTCAACTCCACCCTCATTGCCGCCACCCAACGCAACTATCGGGTGACCGCAATCACCGATAGTTGCGCCTCACCTTGGCCGGAGTTACACGAGGCCTGTTTTAAGATTTGGCAACCCAAATTCGCTCGACTAAAGAAGACGACCGAAATTTTGGATGAATTGGCAACCCATTAATGGACGCGGCAACCCATTGTAATATTTCCAACGAGAGAGGGGGGTATAATTTTCTCGAGGGAATTGAGCCGTACAGTAGCGGAGTGCTGGCGCATGAGGGTTTTGAAGTGGTACATGTTACTTTGGGCAAACTATTGCCGTGGCGCGATGGATTTGTGCGGGTGGAGGAATATTTAAGGAGTGTTGGTCTTACACAGCAGGCCTTGTGTGGAGTGGAACTACGTTCACCAAAGGCCTTTAGCATGGAAGGGTTCTCGGAATTCAATAATGGCTATCGGGGGTTGCTGGAGGAATGGGAGTTGATGGTTGATAGGCAAAACCCCGTGGCGCGAACGAATGTTGCGCCCTTTGACCATGCGCCTGATGAGGTGAGTTTGTTTGCTTTTTCACATACGGCGTCTAATCCGGATATAGGCAGGCCAACGTTTGTGGTGGCCGGTGGAGGTGAGGTGCGGGGGACCTTGTGTGAGGAGAACATTGTGCGCCTGGGCGAAACGGATGCGGCTGCCATGGCGGAGAAGGCGGCCTTGGTGATGGACATTATGGAAAATCGCCTCAAGGGACTGGGTGTCGGATGGGATCAAGTGACTGCCACCGATGTGTACACCGTGCATCCCTTGCGCGACATTGTGGAGGGTATTTTGCTCCCGCGCATGGGTGCGGCAGCGCTGAAGGGCATGAATTGGCACTACAGCCGCCCGCCCATCGTGAATATTGAGTTTGAGATGGACCTGCGTGGCGTGATGCGTGAGATGGTTATTTAGTTTTGAAGCGGCCCTTGCCTTCCGGACCCCAACTGCTAACGTTTTGGCCGTATCCTTAGACTTATGAAACGACTCTTTTTCACTTTCGCCTTGATGGGCGGTGTTTTGGTTTGCGCTGCGAAATCTCCCCGTGTTTTTCCAAAGGGCAAGTTGCCTGATGACGCACGCCTGAAGCCGCTCAAGGATCTCAATGGCCACTTTCCCTTTAAAGTGCCGGCTACATTGGAGGCTTGGGAGAAGCGCGCGGCCGAATTGCGGCGTCGGATATTGGTTGCCAACGGGATTTTTCCATTACCCAAACGGACACCACTAAATGCGGTGATTCACGGCAAGGTCAAGCGGCCGGGTTTTACGGCCCAAAAGGTTTATTTTGAGAGTATGCCCGGGTTTTATGTGACTGGGTTACTCTTTCGGCCCGAGGGCAAGGCAAAGGCGAAACGTCCAGCAATACTCTGTCCGCATGGGCATGGAGGGCGGTTGATGGATGCGGGGGTCGAGGGTGTTAAGAAATATCTCAAGAGCGGAGCTGAGAAATTCGCAGAGTCAGGCCGTATGCCGAAGATGGCACGCGCGGCAACATTGGCACGACTGGGGAACGTGGTGTTGCTTTATGATATGATCGGGTACGCGGATAGCTTGCAGTTGTCCTACCAATTGGCACATCGATTTGCCAAGCAGCGACCGGAAATGGAAGGAAAAGATAGATGGGGCTTATTTAGCACGCAGGCGGAGTTGCAGCTGCAGTCCATCATGGGAATCCAGACCTGGAACTCAATTCGTTGCCTCGATTTTTTGGCGAGCCTTCCGGACGTGGATCCCAAGCGAATGGCGGTGACTGGGGGCAGTGGCGGCGGCACCCAGACGATTTTATTATGTGCAATTGATTCGCGGCCCATTGCGGCATTCCCCAACGGTATGGTGAGCACCTCAATGCAGGGCGGTTGCACCTGTGAAAACTGTGCGCTTTTGCGCGTGGGCACCGGAAACGTGGAATTGACAGCACTCTTTGCGCCCAAACCACAGGGCATGACCGCTGCCAATGACTGGACCAAGGCAATGATGACTGATGGTTATCCGGAACTGCAGAAGGTCTATGGGCTCTACGGTAAAAAAGAGAATGTATTCTGTGAGGATTTGAGACGATTTCCGCACAACTATAACTATGTGACTCGTGGATTAATGTACGATTGGTTCAACAAGCATATGGGTTGGGGATTGAAAGAGCCGATTGTTGAGGAGGACTACAAGCTATTCACCAAGGAGGAACAAGCGGTCTGGAATGCTGAACACCCAATGCCAAAGGGCGGGGATGTGTTTGAGCGTAAGCTGACCAAATGGATGGCCGATCGCGATGCGAAGTTGGTGAAAAAAATGGCCAAGAAAGAGCTGCGTGCGGCGTGGGCGACATTGATTGGCCGCGAGATGCCGACCTTCAAGGATATTGAGCGCGAGAAGGTGGATGAGTTCAAGCGAGAAGGCTACATCGAGTTTCTGGATATCCTCCGATTGAAGAAGCATGGTGAGGTGTTGCCGGTGGTGTCGCTCTACCCAACGGGTGTTGAGTGGAACAAGAAGGTGGGTATTGGGATCATGGGTGAGGGAAAAGACAGTTTGTTTGATGAGGATGGGGAGCCGGTTGAGCCGGTACGCCGGATGCTGGCTGCCGGGTATGCCGTGGTTGGTGCCGACCTTTTTCAACAGGGCGAATTTCTTGAAGAGGGTCAATCGCTTTCGCAGACACGCAAGGTGGCCAATCCCCGAGAGTACGCAGGTTATAGTTTTGGCTACAACCACACGCTCTTTGCACATCGGGTGCACGATATCCTCACGCTTGTTGCTTGGGTGAGTGGATTTGATGAAGAGAAGCCGGAGTCGGTTTATCTGGTTGGCGTGGAAGGAGCTGGACCTTGGGTTGCAGCAGCGCGTGCTTTGGTCGGCGATGCCGTCGACAAGGTTGCCATCGAAACTCAGGGCTTTCGTTTTGCTGACCTTAAGTCATACCGTGATCCAAACTTCATTCCCGGTGCAGTAAAATATGGAGACGTGCCTGGCTTGTTGACTTTGGCTGATAGCCCCCTTTGGCTCGAGGGCGAAGGAAAAGAGCCGGAGACAAGCGTGGTAGACTGGTTGATGAATAAACAATAAAGGAAAAATATGAGACTCTGCCGATTTGAACAGGACGGGAAGGCGCAGGCCGGATTTTATTTTGATGACAACATCGTCTCCGTGGCCGAAGCCGCGAGAGCAGTGCAGGCAAAATCCGACTTACGGGCGGACTTGCCGGATGGAGACGACTTGTTGCCGTTGTTGCCCCATGGCAAAGACCATGCCAGCGCAAAACAGGTGGCAGTTTGGCTTGAAAAGAATCAAAGCGTGGTTGGCGATCTTGCGGCTAAAAACGCAAAGCTGCGTACACCGTTGCCGCACCCGAACAAGCTGATGCTCTTGGCAGGCAATTATGCCAAGCACATCGAGGAGGGTGGCGGCATCGCGGTGGCTCGTGGGAAGACATTT
>Ga0310344_10004293_pt1 | contig 10589 bp, 10 predicted proteins | sample HC15DNA20200_MG_FD_203801 | JGI IMG/M metagenome (GOLD analysis project Ga0310344, IMG submission 203801) | Marine microbial communities from station ALOHA, North Pacific Subtropical Gyre - HC15-DNA-20-200_MG | ecosystem: Environmental > Aquatic > Marine > Oceanic | place: Pacific Ocean: North... | reverse complement strand
AAACAACTTATATTGGAATCTGAGATTTTTTACTTTTGAGGAAAATAACGAATAGCAAAGCGGTAACAAACATTATCAAGCTATAAGTTGCAGCCGGGATAGTTGTCAAACCGCCGCCAAATAGTATAGCTGAAACTGTGATTGCCAATGTCCCGTTTTGAAGACCACATTCTATCGATATAGCGATGCATTGCTTTAAACCGGAAGCAAATAACTTAGCTATTAAAAATGCGAGGAGCATCATGGTTACGTTTAAAGTTAACGTCACCAAGCCTGCCTGAGCGAAATAGTCGACTAAATTCGATCGTTCCTGATATATAGCACCAGCAAGAATAATAACGAAAAGAATACCAGCGATAGTCTTAGCCATTTCCTCGAAACGAGACGCAAAATTCATTGCAAACTTTCTCGTCAGTAAACCAATAGCAACGGGGACCGTAACAATAAGGAATACGCTTAAGGCAGTACCCAACACAGAAACATCACCTAATTGCCCCCCGAGCAGAACCCGATAGGAAAACACCAAAATTAAGGGAATTGTAATAACCGAAAGTAAGCTTATAACGGCGGTTAGTGATATTGATAATGCAACATCACCCCGGGCAAAAGCAGTCAAAATATTTGACGTGACCCCACCCGGTGCTACAGCAATAATCATAACGCCCAGTGCCAACTCTGGCGGCAAATTCCACAAGCTAACCAAAATAAATGCCACCGCAGGCAACATTACTATCTGTGCTGTTGCTCCTATCAAAAAATCCTTGGGAGCTTTCGCTACTCTAGCAAAATCTTCGATAGTAAGGCCGAGACCTAGTGAAAACATTATGAAGGCAAGTCCAAGCGGTAAAATAATTTCAGTTACTATCCCCATTTTGAACCTTTCGAATTATTTATCTTGGTTTCAGGCCAAACAAATTGATGATGTGATTGTGCAAAAATTATCTCCTAATCTTCTTCGCGAAGGACAGCATGTATCATCCAATGACCTATCGCTATGAGATCATAGTCTCGTCGAAAATAACCAAGTATTTGTATCCCTAAAGGCATGTTATCATGTGCCAGCAATGGAGCATTCAAAGTTGGCACGCCCAATACTGAGGACTGTTCACCATAAACTGCATTACCTATAGCCAATCCTTCGGGCGCGGCACCAGTTCCATTCAGCGTCAACATTGCATCATATTTAACCGAAAGTGCTTCATGCCGCGCACGAGCAGCAATACTCCAATCCAATGCCTCTTCATACTGTTCAGGTGTAATTTCCGCTGCAGCCTTCGCTCTATTAAAAACTCGTTCACCAAGTAACTCTGGGCTCCTATCCGCAAACATCATCAAAGGCCAACGATATTCATAAGCCAATATAATCTCGATTACTTTACTTAGCTCTATCATATCCGTCTCGTACTTTTCGAGTGCTGGATCGTCGGTACGCGATACAATTTCAACACCACGTTTCTCGAGTTTTCGTATCATATCGTTAAAAATTTCGCGCACTGGCTCTGGTGTATCAGCCCACCCAGCCGTGTCCACTCTAGCCAAGCGCTCAGGTTTTCTAGATTTTGGCAATTTGACATCACCTTTTAAGCTCGGGTGCCCAGCATCACCACCGGCATTGCGTGACAACCAAAGACAACTAATCCAAGTATCAGCGAGAGACCCGGCAAGAAAGCCTAAATGTCCAATACTAGGTGGTGACGGAAAACCACCTCTGGTGTTTATAGCTCCCCAAGATGGCTTTAATGCCCACGCTCCATTATAGCATGCAGGCCTAAGGATCGATCCGCGAACCTGCGTCCCTGTAGCCGCCGGTACCATTCCTGCGCCAACAGCAGCTCCTGAACCGCTCGACGAGCCCCCAGGTGTCCGATTAGAATCCCAAGCATTTCGGGTGGGACCAGGATTGCCAAAGGCAAACTCCGTTGTGACAGTTTTTCCCACCATGACAGCTCCGCCGCGCCTCAAAAAGTACGCACAAGCAGCATCCCAACCGGTTTCGTAGCCTTCGAACAAAGGACTACCAAGCTGCATGGGCATATCTTCGGTTTCAAATACATCCTTCATGCCATATGGCATGCCATCTATGGGAGAAAGAACCCTATTTTCTTTATAGCGTTTTGTAGATTCATCTGCGGCCTCCCGAGCACGATCCAGACACAACGTCACAAACGCCTTAATATCCGGTTCTCTTAATTCAATGGTATCAATACACCTTTCTAAATAATCGCGTGGTGTATCATTTAAATTAATAAAATCCGGAACCTTGTCATAAAAGGTCAACAAGTTTGAGGATGATGGATCGTAAGGAATTTTCATTGAGGCCTCCTATCAATAGTTTGCAACATCATACCCATGATCTAAAGATGCGGAAAGAAAGATGAATGCAGATCCTGGTGCAAATTTGCGAAACGATCCTTTATAAAAATATTCTTCTTGTAACAAAAGTGTGACAATTTGTAGGTTACAAGGGGGTCGTCAAATCAACTTTCGGTGAAAAATTTATCTTAAACATTCGTTTCATCAGAAAAGAGAAGAGGTTGTTTTAATGAATGTTGGTATAAATGGTTTGGGGCGGATTGGTAGACTCGCAATGAGAGCTGCTGCAGGCGTTACTCACAGACCCGAAAATGATCCCCGTAAAGATAATGTTTTGGAAGTAACACACTTCAATGAAATAAGAGGGGGTCCCGCTGCGTGCGCACACCTCCTTGAATTTGATACGGTGCAGGGTCGTTGGTGGGGACCAAAGCTCTCTGCGGGTAATCCAGACCGGATCAATCTTGGAAAAAAAGTTATTACCTACTCAAGCTATGAAGAACCTCATGAAATACCATGGGAGGAACTTGGTGTTGACCTAGTCCTAGAATGTACAGGAAAATTTTTAACCCCAGAAACTTTAGAGGGTCATCTTAAACGAGGAGCCAAACGGGTAATTGTTGCGGCGCCTGTAAAATTCGACAGCGTGTTTAATATAGTTGTGGGCGTTAATGAACATTTATACGACCCGCTTAAGCACCCAATTGTTACGGCTGCATCTTGTACTACTAATTGTCTGGCCCCTGTAGTGAAGGTGGTACATGAGAATTTAGGCATTCGCCATGGTCAAATTACTACTATTCACAACCCAACGAATACGAACGTTGTAATGGATGCCCTTCATAATGATCTACGTCGTGCTCGAAGTTCCATGTCATCCCTGCAGCCCACTACTACGGGCAGTGCCACCGCAATTGCTCTGATTTATCCTGAATTAAAAGGTAAATTAGATGGGCATGCTGTCCGGGTTCCCGTGACCAATGCCAGCCTAATTGACTGCGTATTTGAGTTAGAAAAAGAAACTAACGTAGCGGAGGTAAATCAACTTTTTAAATCGGCCGCTAAGGATTATTTGGCCGGAATACTAGGATTTGAAGACCGACCGTTAGTTTCAGCGGATTACGCCGGGGATACCCGCAGTAGTATCATAGATGCTACCTCTACTTTGATTACTGATGGTACGTTACTTAAAGTATATGCTTGGTATGATAATGAGATGGCATATTCTTGCAGAATGGTAGATCTTGCTTGCTATTTATCTGAAGTCGAGCTCTAGATTTTGACAAACGAATCTAAGAAGGTAGCTCGGCCTAAAGCTATACAAAATTACATAATCGTCACCGCATCATATTGGGGTTTTACCCTAACGGATGGCGCACTCCGGATGCTAGTCCTACTGCATTTCTATAAACTGGGTTATTCACCATTCACATTGGCGTTCTTATTTCTTTTATATGAAGCTGCGGGTGTGGTGGCCAATCTGATAGGAGGCTGGATGGCAACCAAATATGGGATCTCCAGGATGCTGATCGTCGGATTAACCATCCAAATAGTCGGCTTCTTAATGATGTCTGCAATGTCAGTTAGTTGGAGCGTAGCCCTGTCTGTAGTGTGGGTCGTCATTGCCCAGGGAATATGTGGGGTAGCTAAGGACCTGACCAAAACCGCTAGTAAATCAGCAATCAAAATTACGGCTGGCGAAGCACCCGAAGTGCTATTTCGCTGGGTGGCATGGTTTACAGGCAGTAAAAACGCAATGAAGGGAATCGGCTTCTTCTTGGGAGGCTTACTGCTCGAATTTTCTGGTTTTCGTGGTGCTCTTTGGATTATGGCATCAATGCTGGCGATCATCTTATTTTCTGTAAAATTGTCTCTGCCAAAGTTAATGGGAAAGGCGACGGAATCAAAGAATGCAAGAGAGCTCTTCGCAAAAACTAAAGGCATAAATTTATTAGCCCTCGCGAGAATCTTTTTATTTGGAGCAAGAGACGTTTGGTTTGTCGTAGGAGTACCAGTATTTTTGTATGCATCAGGCTGGGCCTTCACAATGATCGGAGGTTTTATGGCATTCTGGACTATTGGATACGGGGTTGTACAAGCGTCTGCGCCGTCCATCGTAAAACGTAGTCACGATGGCCTTTCTAGTGAGGTGCCCGCCGCCAAGCTTTGGTCTTTAATTCTATCGATAGTCATATGTGGGATTGGAATTGCCCTCGTAACCCAATCACAAAACTTTGATTGGATTTTAGTAATTGGACTTAGTATTTTTGGATTTGCGTTCGCTGTGAACTCTTCCGTTCATTCTTATTTAATACTTGCGTATGCTGGATCAGAAAAAGCGGCAGAGGATATAGGATTTTATTATGCAGCTAACGCTGCAGGACGATTTTTGGGTACCTTCTTGTCGGGGGCATTATACAGTCTGGGTGGAATACAAGCGTGCATTTGGTGTTCTTCAGCAATGCTTCTCATATGTTGGCTAACAACATTAGGGTTACCGACCTATTTAACAAAAAACCAAAGCTAGACCACTTAATTCTATTTTAAATCACCAAACTAAGAAAAGGTGTACTAGGGTTTTAGTATTTAAATAGTTCCACTTTCCTCTTTTATCACAGAGGTCGGATCAATCATTTGTAGACCATTCCCTTGATTGATCATTTTAAACGCTGCTTCCGCCTGAAATTCATGAAAGAAAACACACTCATAAAATTTTCCATCGAAACCAGTAAATTTAAGTACAGTCCTCGCCTTAGGATCTCCAAGAGAATTATTCATGTCATGTCATCTCCTCAACGTCAGGAACGGCACCCTGATTTTGATCTGGTCTATTTAACGGAATGTTTGCCGTATAGTTGGTTAACGCACCAATAAGAACTCCGCCCCTCTCAACTGAGATACTGCCGTAAGTTACATCTCCATCCAAACTCCCCCCATTTTGAATTATTAAATTTCCGGAAACTTCGGCATTTCCCTTAAAAGAACCGGAAACGGATAGATCACAAGTTTTTATTGAGCCTTGACATGACCCATCTGCCATTACCTCAACAGAGTTGGCGTTTATTTCGGCTTCCACACATCCGTGGATAATTATATGACCCGCTTCAACAACTCTACCCTTCAAAATAACACCACTGCCAATTGACAGAATGGATTTTGCATTCTGATTTTTAAGTGGTCCTGTGATTATAAGATCTGACATATTTTTATTGTCTTCGTTAATAGTTCCTTCAACGGATTGAAGACTTCTTCTTTTGGGTATTTTGATAGGGGGGAAAGCTGGGATATTTATACCAGACATATAAAAAACCTAATTAGAAATTAATATTATCTCCTTCCTAACTGTCTTCTGTGTTTAAATTTTTGTGAAATTAAGACATTTTGATGGCGCAGGAAATTCACCAATATCAAGATGGCTCTGCAACCAATTCACTCTAAATCTAAAATCATAAAAGCTAAATTTTTATTGGGGAGCAAGCCTGATTAAACCTGTTCGTTTCCCGGTCGTGGAATTAATCAGAAGAATTGCCTGATCTCCACCACTCAGCTGGAGGGTTATTACGAGCCGCTCACCACTTAAAACCGTTTCCAGGATTTTAGCGCCTTTGGGGATCGATAAACGTTTTTCACCAAACCCGCCTGCAACCGGTACCGACACCGTATTGGGTACTTTTACTGAGTTTTTACTCTCGGGATCATTATACCTTTTGACCACAGTGATGATTACAACCGTCAAACCAATGACGATCAACACTCCCATCCCTATCACCAAACTCTTGAGCCCACGCATAGTTTATGCTCACTCTTATGTTATGACTTCATTAAAACAACCAACTACGCCTAAAAACAACCAATACAATGTAAAGGCTGATACGAGTTTTGATAGACTGGACCGTCTTATGGCCAGTGCGCTACCCGATCAATCGCGAACAAGGATCAAAAACTTGATACAGCAAGGACATTTATGCTCAGCGACGGGGACGATAACCGACCCTGCATATCGGGTCAAACATGGCGAAATTTACACTTTAACAATTCCAACGATTAAATCAGCAACACCGGAACCTGAAAATATTGCATTAGAAATCTTATACGAAGATTCTGATTTGATTGTGATCAATAAACCAGCAGGCCTTGTTGTGCATCCAGCCCCTGGAAATGCTAGTGGAACATTGGTTAATGCATTGTTGTCTCATTGCGGAGATAGCCTCTCAGGAATTGGTGGCGTAAAACGGCCCGGAATTGTACACCGGCTGGACAAACAAACCAGTGGATTGATGGTTGCCGCAAAAAATGACACGGCACATATCAATCTTTCTGAACAGTTTTCTTCCCGGACTATTGAAAGAGCCTACCAGGCGGTTGTTTGGGGCGTACCGCAGCCTAGGTCTGGACAAATTGAGGGAAACATTGGACGAAACAGAAATAATCGGAAAAAAATGGCGGTGCTCCCTAGTGGAGGCAAAAAAGCTATTACACAATATACAGTACTCAAACGTTTTGGTGAATTCGCTAGTTTGGTAGAGTGTAAATTAAAAACCGGGCGCACTCACCAAATAAGGGTCCATATGGCAGAAATTGACCACCCTGTAATTGGCGATAGCGCTTACGGTGGCGGGATAAGCAGAGCACGTCGGGGCCAACTCAATGAACAAACCCATAACCACATCAAACAATTAGATCGACAGGCCTTACACGCATTTAAACTCGGTTTTAGACATCCAAAATCCACCAAGCTCATAAGGTATCAGTCAAAATTACCTATTGAAATTGAACTATTAATTAGTTTATTAGAGGGACTTTAAACTCTTGAAATCAGATCGATATGTTCCCATTTTTTAGAAATGGTCTAAATGTGTGTAGATTTCGTATAGGTTTTATAAGGTAATCAGCAACTCGGTGATAAACTATGGCCACTAATTTACCAGCATTAGGACGATTAGATCCTCAGTCAAATCTATCGCGTTATTTATCGGAAATTCGAAAATTTCCAATTCTTGAAGCGCAAGAAGAATTTATGCTAGCCAAGAATTGGACCGAACGCGACGATACCGAAGCAGCTCATAAACTTGTTACTAGTCACCTTCGTTTAGTTGCTAAAATAGCAATGGGATACAGAGGATATGGGTTGCCACTGGGGGAACTAATTTCGGAAGGAAACGTCGGCTTAATGCAAGCGGTGAAGCGTTTTGATCCGGATAAAGGATTCCGACTTTCCACTTACGCCATGTGGTGGATCAAGGCATCTATACAGGAATATATATTACGCACTTGGTCTCTTGTAAAAATTGGTACAACAGCGGCTCAAAAAAAATTATTTTTTAATTTACGAAAACTAAAAGGCCAACTCCAGGCCATAGATGACGGCGACCTTTCTCCAGAAAACGTTAAAAAAATATCTGAAAATTTAAACGTACCTGAGGCTGAGGTGGTGTCAATGAACCGACGTCTCTCAGGCCCTGATAATTCTTTAAATGCCCCACTTAAAGTCGAAGGCGACGGTGAATGGCAAGATTGGCTAGTTGATGAATCAGCTAACCAAGAAGAAATTTTGGGGGAACAAGAAGAGTTAGACGGACGCCGCAAGCTTTTGGAACAATCCCTTGCCAATTTAAATGAACGGGAGCGGCATATTTTTGTTGAGCGGCGCCTAACTGAAGACCCTAAAACTCTCGAAGAACTTAGCGAAGTTTACAATATTTCAAGGGAACGTGTGCGCCAAATAGAAGTGCGTACATTTGAAAAGGTGCAAACAGCAATGAAAACGGCGGCACTTTGATATTTAAACGTTTTAATTCATCATCCTGAAAAAGGATCTTTGACTAAAATGGTATCTTCTCTCCCTGGGCTCGTGGATAATAATGCAACCGGTGCTTCTATAAGTTCTTCAATTCTTCGAATATATTTTACTGCCGTCGCAGGCAAGTCTACCCAGCTACGTGCCCCGAAGGTACTTTGAGCCCACCCGTCGATCGTTTCATATATAGGCTCTATCCCCGCCTGCATCTCTCGGCCAGCTGGGAAAAAATCAAATTCCTGTCCTTTATAACGGTATCCAGTGCAAACCCTTAATTCTTCAAACCCGTCCAGAACATCAAGTTTGGTCAAAGCAATACCGTCTATGCCGCCGACTTTTACAGCCTGGCGGACCATTACGGCATCAAACCAGCCACAGCGGCGGCGGCGACCTGTCACTGTGCCAAACTCTCTACCTCGTTCTCCCAATTTTTGACCAATTTCGTTATCCTGCTCTGTTGGAAACGGGCCACTTCCTACTCTAGTTGTGTAGGCTTTGGTTATCCCCAAAACATAACCGGTTGCTTTAATCGAAACTCCAGAACCAATAGCAGCCTGTGCGGCATGAGTATTAGAAGATGTAACAAATGGATATGTCCCATGGTCCACATCTAGCATCGCGCCTTGAGCACCCTCGAAGAGGATACGTTTTCCAACTTGTCTAGCTTCATCTAAACGCTGCCAAACCCTATCAGCATAGGGCATTAATTTCGGTGCCAGCTCAATTAAATCTTCCAGTAATTTATCACGATTGATTAATGTAGTACCAAGACCTCTAAGCAAAGCATTATGATGCGTCAAAAGTTGATCCAGGCGTTCACCTAATGTTTCTGTTTCTGCAAGATCGCATACGCGTATTGCTCGACGTGCAACTTTATCTTCATAGGCGGGCCCAATACCGCGACCTGTAGTGCCAATCTTATCAGCACCCCTCGCCTCCTCTCGTGCCTTATCTAAAATGCCATGCAATGGTAAAATGAGGGATGCATTTTCGGCAACTTTAAGATTATCGGGCCCTACGTTGACACCCTGACCCCGCAAGGAATCTATTTCAGCAAGTAAAGCCCACGGATCGACAACAACGCCATTCCCAATAATTGATAATTTATCAGTCCTGACAACCCCTGAAGGCAACAAACTGAGTTTATACGTAACATTGTCAATAACCAATGTATGGCCAGCATTATGTCCACCCTGAAATCGAACGACCACGTCGGCTTTATTCGACAACCAATCAACAATTTTTCCTTTCCCTTCATCTCCCCATTGAGAGCCTACGACCACCACATTTGCCATTTTGGCCTTTATCCTTTTATTGGTTCTGGACCAGCTTTTCCTAAATAATGTGAGCATTCCAAACGAACGGCTTCCTCACATAAATCAACCTCATTCTCAAGCGCTGACACTGTCACCCAACCGTTATTATGCAGATCAGTTTTAACTTTCCTGGAGGTGTTAACGGACACGAGAATTCGGGGCTTATCTCCAGATTTGTCAATCATATCCAAAATAGTATCGATATAAAGAGTAACGCCAGTTGCTTTTTCCCCGGTATCCTGAGGATCAGACCCTTTAACCCTATATCTTCCTCCGCGTGCTAACTCACCTGAAGTTCCTCTTGCAAAAATAGTAAACCCAATTCCAGTGTGATATTCAAATCCACGGTTTTCGACAGGATCAAGAGTAAGTGGAAATTTGGGGGCTTCATCACGTAACAGGGAGACAACCTCTTCCAGTCTTAAAAGTTCTGCACCAGCTATGTGAGGGAGCACCAATTCCTTGAGACGCGGCAAGGCATTTTCGACAGGCCCCGTAAATTCGAGCAAAGCCGTCAATATTTCAGTAGCCGGCCCGGCGGTTTTTCTAATAACTTCAGGGTCTTTTCGATCTAATCCCGCTCTAAGAGCCAAACAAACATCTTCAGAAAATTCAAATTTTTCTAAAATACTGGGTACTAAACGAGGGACAGTTAAGTCTACGCTAAAGTCATCGGAGCCAACTGAACTAATAGAATCCGCTGCTAAAAATATAATTTCGACATCGGCCGCGGTAGAACCAGATCCTATCAGCTCCGCCCCCACTTGTAGTACCTGGCGTTCAGGCCGCAACTGGGAACCACGGACTCGTAAAACCTCCCCAGAGTAGGAAAGACGCAAAGGACGAGTTGAATTAGTCAAACGAGTTCGCGCAATTCTTGCTATTTGTGGCGTAATGTCAGCGCGAACACCCATCATTCTTTGAGAAACAGGATCCATTAGTCGAAAAGTATCGGGTGCCAATGCAATACCCGCCCCACTGAGCAACCCATCCTCAAATTCGATTAGTGGTGCCTTAACTCTGTCATAACCATTCTGTCCAAAAAATTTAACGATTTGCTCTACTGTCTCAGCCTCCAATGCTGCATCATTGGGCAAAATATCTCTCAAGCCAGTCGGCAGTAGAGCGTCTTCTTCATTCTGCATCATTTTTTCCTGCCAGTG
>Ga0310344_10004292_pt1 | contig 10591 bp, 10 predicted proteins | sample HC15DNA20200_MG_FD_203801 | JGI IMG/M metagenome (GOLD analysis project Ga0310344, IMG submission 203801) | Marine microbial communities from station ALOHA, North Pacific Subtropical Gyre - HC15-DNA-20-200_MG | ecosystem: Environmental > Aquatic > Marine > Oceanic | place: Pacific Ocean: North... | reverse complement strand
CCCCATCGATGCTGTAAATCCTATTTCCTGTATCAGAATTCCTTCTATTTGCCTCCTCCGATAGGTCTTCAGGACTAATTGATAGTGGCCTTTCCCATATGTCCACCTTTCTTTCTCGCCCCTTCCCACTTTCCGAACGATCTATGGTTACCCTGGCCCTTTCGCTACACTTCTCACATCTCCTATCCAGTTTCATCGAATCCCTAGATCTTGTTTTCCAGGTCTGATGGTGTCTGCACTGGGGGCACTTCCATATTCCCTGCCGACCTCTTGCCATGGGCATTCCTAGAGGAATTAGTACAACAATTATTCGGTTTACTGAATAACATAATGCCACAAATATGACAAATTATGTAAATAATTATAAATATCGAAGGATTTTTCGAATAAATACCACAATTAAACAGTATTCTAATACTTATTTTACCACAATTAATACTTAATTATTGAAGAATCTACTGTATCGGACCATTCGTGAATTCCTCCGGATAGGTTGTACACATTGCCAGACGACCATCCTGATTCTACAAGGAATCTAGCGACTGCAGCAGACCTTCCGCCAACTCTACAGTAAATCACGACTTCCTGATCCTTGGGAATTTCATCTAGCCTGGTGTGGACTTGCAGGTGCTGGATACGCAAATCTGTTCCTTCCAATTTCACAATTTCTTCTTCATCAGATCTACGGACATCCAATAGGAATGGACTCCATCCCTCTTTAGAACGGTTTACGAATTCAAGAGGAGAAATCTCAGAAAATCTAGTTTTTTGTTCAATATCCACTAAACTAGCTCTTTTTCTAGTAGAATCTGACTTGAAAGATAGTGCCCGCATCTCCATATTCCTTGCATCGATTGTCAACAATTTACCAGATAGAATTTCACCAACTCCCAAAATCATCTTTATTGCCTCAGTAGCTTGTATTGTTCCAACAATTCCCGGGAGGACGCCCAATACTCCCGCCTCTGCACAGTTTGGAGCCAGTTCTGCAGGCGGGGGCTCGGGAAACAGGTCTCGGTAATTTGGACCATTATTGTAATTGAACGACGAAACTTGCCCATCGAACCTGTGGATGCTGCCGAAAACCCAAGGCTTCCCCAATGCCTCACATGCGTCTCCAATCAAGTATCTAGTTTCGAAATTATCCGTCCCGTCAATAACTAGATCGAAATTTTCTATCACCCCAATCGCATTCTCATTAGTTAGCCTCTGTTCAATCTCAATCACTTCAACATCCGGGTTTAGGCCCGATATCCTCTTTGCGGCGGAGCCAACTTTGGATTCGCCAATTGATCCAGTAGAATGAATGACCTGCCTTTGCAGATTTGATAGGCTAACTGAGTCGAAGTCGATTACTCCTATTCTTCCTACTCCCGCTGCTGCCAAGTATAGGATTGCAGGAGAGCCAAGACCACCAGCACCCACAACAAGTACCGACGATTTTAGCAGAGACAATTGCCCATCTTCACCTACATCTGGCAGGGCCAGATGCCTCGCATACCTATCGCGCTGCTCGCGACTCAGCCCATTAGCCATGGAGCCTCCAGGTGGGGTCAGGGAAATGGGTTATTCGGTCCATTCGAGTTTCAGTGCTGGTCTTCTAGCCACCTTTCCGAGTCAATAGCCGCCTGACAGCCCATCCCTGCAGCAGTAATTGCTTGACGGTACCTCTTATCGACTACGTCTCCAGCTGCGAAAACTCCCGGTGCGCTTGTCATAGTATTGCTGCTGTGAACGAGGTAACCCTCATCGTCGGTTTCCAATTGCCCCTCTAGGAAGTCAGTAATTGGTTTGTGTCCGATTGCAATGAATGCCCCAGAGCAACTAATTTCTTCTTCTGAGCCGTCTCTTGGATCTTCCAGTATTGCCCCAGTAAGGCCCCCCTCATTCGCAAGCCACTTCTTCACCTGTCTGAAGGTCTTGATCTCGATTTTTGGATGTTCAGATGCCCTCTCGTACATCACCTTGGATGCCCTGAAAACATCTCGTCTGTGGATGATTGTAACCTTGCTCGCGAATCTAGTCAGGAATGTTGCCTCTTCCATTGCAGAGTCACCCCCTCCAATGACAAGTATCTCCTCATCTCTGAAGAATGCCCCATCACAAGTCGCGCATGTTGAGATGCCCCTTCCTTTCTGCTCTTCTTCGCCCTCTGCTCCAAGCCAAATCGCCTCTGCACCGGTACAAATAATCAAGCTCTCTGCCCTGAACTCTTCCCCTTCTACCCAAACACGAAAGGGCCTTTCCGAGAGATCTACTCTCTCAACGTTCTTGTCATGAACTTCCAATCCGAACCGCTCTGCTTGCTCCCTCATGTGGATCATCATTGCGGGACCCTCTACTCCTTGGGGATAACCCGGGAAGTTTTCGACATCAGAGGTTAGCATTAGCTGCCCTCCCGACATATAGCCAGCAAACATCAGGGGTTCAAGCAATCCCCTGGCCGAATACAGGCCTGCAGTGTAGCCCGCTGGCCCCGAGCCAATGATGATGACGCTTCTGACATCCTCGCCCATAGTGGTAACGAGGTGCACGGCATCTCTTCAATCTTGAGAGTGCTCAGTTGGAAATCTTTGTCTACTTTTTCGGGGGGTAACCGTAATATACACTCCACTAAACTCCGCAATCATGCCCAAATTCATGTATTCGGGAAGCTATACTGCTGAAGGCGCTGCTGGTGTTCTAAAGGAAGGGGGAACCGCCCGCAGGGATGAAGCCGAAAGGATTGCTGAGTCCTTCGGAGGAACATTGGAGGCATACTATTGGTGCTATGGACAGACTGATTTCATGTGTATCATGGATGTGCCAGACAACATCAAAATTACCGCATTCTCGTTAGCAGTAGGTGCTTCTGGAGTCTTCAACGGAAAGTTAACCCCTTTGATTACCGTAGAAGAGATGGATGAGATAGCCAATGCAGATCTAGGTGACTTCCGGCTCCCAGGTCAGTAGCATCTATTCAGCCATAGCTGCAACCGCACCGACGGCGGCACGGGCATGCGGCTCGAGCCTTGGACCAACGTGCTCAGGCTCTGCTCCCGGTCCGATGATTCCAAGCCCAATTGGCTTGTTATGCTTGATCTGCAGCTCGATCACAGCTCCAGTGACGGATTGACCCATAACTAGGCCGTGATCGGTTTCTCCACGCTCGATAATTCCCAATACTACTGCGCCATGTATCTCCTCTTGCTGGAGCATTCTATCCAGTGCAAGAGGGGCTTCCATAGAACCTGGAACCCATGCTACGTCCGTCACATCCCAGTTCTTTGAGACCGCCTCGTCCCTGGCAAACTGAAGCATTTTCTCTACCTCTTCACGGTGAAACGAGCCGCACACTATTCCCAGGTTCAAGAATCCCCCCCCATTTTCCTCATCATCGTCTCTACTATTGCCTGGGTCCTTGAATCAATCTCAATATTGACCATGCTTCCTACTTCCTTTTGGCCTATTGTCGTGACTCTCATCGTCTCTGGAATGATATGTAGTGCAAAGGTGTCATCCGATACTTCGCCGATAGTTAGGGACATGCCATCGATGGCAATGAAACCCTTCTCCATCACGAATGGGCGTACGCGCTCCGGATTCTCAACCCGGATGTCCAACCCCTCTCCTCTAGACTTTCTATCTGTGATTCTCGCCGTTGTAATCACGTGTCCCGATAGGATATGGCCTCCTAGTTCGTCCCCAACTTTCAGCGAACGCTCAACATTTACTACTCCGCCTTCCAATACTTGACCTAGCGTAGTCCTCTCTAGCGTCTCATCGATTGCATCAAAGACGACATCCCTCCCATCGATTGAAACTACGGTCATGCAAACTCCGTCTATTGCCACGCTAGCACCTACTTCGAGACCTTCCAAGTATCCTCCTAGGTCAATCGTGAGTTTGCGAGCCCCTTCTTTCACTTCTATTGCTACTACTGGCGCAGTGCCGGCGACTATGCCAGTGTACATCCTAGTCCTCCTCGTATGGGCCGCCTTCCGAACCAGGCCATAGATCGAGGATTCTGGCAATAATTTTCCTAGTTCCGTCGAGATCGTCCGAAAGCCCCTCGACTCTTGTTACTTTGACATGCCCGAAACCATGATTCTCCAATCCATCCTTGATGGCATCAATGGAGTGCTTCTGATCGTATCCTAGGGCAATCAGATCAGGCTTAACAGCCTTCAATATCTCAAATATTGGAACTCCGGGAGGATTTCCCACAATCGCCTCATCTACTGGTTTCAAACCTTCAACCATCCTTCGACGAAGCTCTTGTCCAGTAACTGGCTCATGCTTCTGCCTTCTAACCGTCTCATCATGAGCTATTACTACAACAAGCTCGTCACCTAGGGATTTGGCTTGTTCGACGTAATGTAGATGCCCTGCATGCAGAAGGTCGAAGATTCCGACTGCCATCACTCGAACCATGTTCTGAACTCCTAGGTCAAACCCCGCCTAATCTTTTTCATCCATGGCAGAAGTGATTTCTTCTCCGGTAATCATTGGAACTCCATGTTCGAAAGCATACCTCATTGCATCATCAACTGAAAGCGCACCATCTCCATCAGACTCAAGCATCTCTGCTCCAATGGTGCAGGGGACTAGTCCTGCCAACCTTGCAATCGCTACAGCTAGTTCGGTGTGCCCCTGCCGACTAGCCAAACCACCGGGTGACTCCCTGCACACTGGAATATGGCCAGGAGTCCTAAACTCTGAACCCAGTGCAGAAATCGCCTCCTCATGCCCCATCTGCCCATCAAGTACCTCCATTGCCAGTTCGCCGAACCTCCTTGTTGTTAGGGATCTGTCCCTGTCAGTGATTCCAGTATAGGTGTCCCTATGATTCAATGACAGTGTGAAGGCCGATCTATTGTCATACTGGAGGTCATTGGTGATTAGGTGCCCCAGTACGGGATTTTCTTCCAAAAGTGAGGGGTGCGTGTGGATGTCTTGTAGCCAGGGAAGGCCGAATATCTCCCCTACCTCGTTCCCAATGGCAAGAAAAAGAAGGCCACCGCAGTCCTTTCTCAGCCTCCTCATAACTTCGGGAGAGGCCGCTGTAGAAGGCCAGAGTAGATCAGTTTCTCTCTCGCGAAATGCTGAGTCGAAAATCATCACAGGCTCACCCCTTGCGAAAGCGTCAACTGCGGCCTCCACGCTCGGGTCCATGATGTCCGGAGGGGTCACAAGTACCCGTTATTTTCGGTCCCAGTAACAATGATGGCTCCCACAACCATGCCAGGGCCATGGGAGAAACGAGACAGGCATCGGCCCCAGTTCGAGTTGATTTGGCAGGGGGTTGGACCGATGTAGGCCCATATCCAAGGGATTTTGGAGGCGAAGTGGTGAATTTCGCGATCAATAAGAGGGTCCGAGCAACAATTGGCAAGGACTCGAAGCCGGACGATTTCGAATTGGCGTTCGATACTCCCAGGGGATCTGGGCTGGGGACTAGTAGTGCAATGAATGTAGCAATCTCCGGCCTCCTGTCAGAACCCAATGCCATTGTAAACCAGGAAGAAATTGCAGAGATGGCCTTCGATTTGGAATCAAGAGAGGGTATGATTTGCGGAAGGCAAGACCATTGGGCCTCTGCTAGAGGGGGCTTCAACCACCTTCTTTTCATTGGTGAATCCGTGGAAATAATGCCATTCGAACCTATTAGATCGGCAAAAATGTGGTTACATAAGCACCTTCTGCTGGTGTATTCCGGAGAAAGTAGGAACTCCGGCGACATGCAGGAAAAAGTCTGGAAGAGGTACTCTGAGGGCGACCAATCTGTAATCGATGGACTTCACAGGATTAGAGCTGCAGCAAGGCCAATGGCAAATGGGCTCCAACTCGATAGAAGGGACATGGTCGTAGACTCCATGAGGGAAGTTTGTAAGGGCGTGGACTCTATCGATAGCTCGATTCACGACCCATTCCGGAGTGTTGTAGGCCCACTAATTGCAAACGGCTCATTGTCTGCATGGAAGGCCCTAGGTGCTGGTGGGGGTGGGTGCGCAGTACTGCTTTGCAATCCGAACTCCATGGAGGCAGTGCAATCTTCTGTTGAGGTAGCAGGATGGCAGGTAATCGACTGGGACTACGAGGAGCAGGGATTGGAGATTACTGGTGAATAGCCCCGTCCTAATCCTCAAACATGACCAATGGCCCGAAGGGCCATGAGCGCACGCAGGGGCAGCTTGGCACTCCTGATGACACTGGTCATTTTTGCACCCATAGCAGCATCCTCCATCACTCCAAGTCATAACACTCGGGGGGGATTCGATGCAGATGGCAATTGGCATCCAAGCGTTGAGCTTGAAATCCACTCGAAATGGTGGGAACACTGGAGTCGAGACAAGGACGCCAACTCACTTGATGACAGGCTCGAGTGGCTAATCGAACAACCCGAAGAGACCCAGCGAGATTGGTGGAGGAGGGCATCAGAGGACCATGCACGGATTTTCGTTGACTACGACCACCATCCATCCGATGCTGATATTGAAGCCCTTGAATCCGTAGGAGTCGAAGTAACATTTCGCTTCAGTTACCTGGATACCCTGTCTGCTACAGCACCAATTGAATCAATATTGGATCCCGAGGGAATAAGGGCACTCCCCGGAGTTGTCATGATCGAGGATCTTGGACTTGCCGAGACAAATATGCACCAAGCCGTTCCCAACATGGGAGTCGATTCGGTCTGGCAGGACTTCGGGTTCGATGGCACCGGCTCAGTTATCGCAGTGCTCGACACGGGAGTCAGGGGGGACCATGAGGGACTCAATGATATGGATGATGACCCATTCACGTGCCTCGATGACCCGCCAGAACCCGATCCCCTTGATCCCGACCCAGACCCCATCCCATCCGACTGCGACCCCAAGATTATCGCCTTCTACGATGCGGTATTCACAGACGAGGAACAGGATCCCTCGACCTCCTACGACTCGGGAACGCACGGGACTCACGTAGCCGGAATCGCTGCAGGAACTGGAGGGGGCCAGACCGATCCAGAAACCGGACTCAGATATGTCGGTGCAGCACCTGGGGCCTACCTGATCAACATCCTGGGCTGCTGTGACGGCGATATCGAGGACGTTATGCAAGGTGCCCAGTGGGCCATCGATAACATGGAAAAGTACGGAATTGACATCGTAACCTCCTCCCTGGGCGAACAGCAGTTCGAAATTCACGTCGACAACGACGGAAACTCGGCATGGAGCCGCCAGATGGACATGGTCGTGGAAGCGGGAATCATCACCACCCTATCAGCTGGAAACGAACTGGGAGGGATAACCCTAGCCGGTTGCAATACCATCGACAGCCCAGGCGATGCCAGACTGCCGGTGACTGTGGCTAGTCTGGACAAGGATCTCGGACTGGCCATCTACAGTAGCAGGGGATACACATCTGACCTTCGGGTCAAGCCGGATGTCGCAACAATCGGCTCCAGCATCATGGCACCGGACGCTGCAACCCAAGACGGCTATACCAGCAAGTCCGGCACCAGCATGGCGACTCCCCTGATGGCTGGAATAGCAGCCCTCATGGTTCAGGCCAACCCGGATATCACCCCGACCGAGTTCAAGGATATCATTGGTGCCCACTCAATCGAACGTGAAATCCAGCTTCTGGATGATCCCGGCTTCAATGACTGCAGTCTTCTAGAGACGCGTCCCGACAACGAGTTCGGATATGGCCAAGCCGACCCGGTGGCATTCGTAGAGGCTGCAGGCAGCATAGACCGCTCACTCAATGTCTCGATGGACCTGGAGACGCTACAAGAAGTCGGCAATGAGAGCTACATCGCCGGAACCTCATCAGGCGGTGCACCCGGGCTGGGTGTCGTAGAGGTCAAGGTTGGTGGAGGTGAATGGAAGGGTGCCGCAGATCTGTCGAAGAATGGTGACTGGGCGACCTGGAGAGTCAAACTAGATCCTCACACTGAATCTGGAAATTCAACGATCTATGCCAGGCTGGCCATCTCAGAGGACAGCATCTCTCCAATTGATGCCCGAAGAGTTGTACTCATCGACGGTCAGTCTGCATCAGGAGCGTTAGAGGGCCTGACCTCTATGGGCTCATGGGTGTTCTTTGTGCCCTTTGCATTTGCGTTGGCTCTGCTTGGCTTCATCATGATCACTGAGAGGTGGGACAGGAAGTTCTTGGCCGCCATACGAAAACCAAAACCAGATTTGAGCTTCATACCTGTTGGTGAAGCACTACAAGCTGATGTCCGAACTAGTAGCAGTGGAAATCCCATCATGTCCTTCTTCGTAGGGTCCATCATTGGTGGAATAATGGCATTCATCCACACATTTGTCGCATTCGTCAGAGGTCTTCGTAACGGCGAGGCACTGACTGAGAACAAGGCATCGAGAACCATCGCTCTGTGTATCCTCTATGTCGCACAAGGTCTGCCTTCCGGCTTCGCTAACGTGGCCTTCGTCGCCTTCCTCGTGACCAATGGAATAGCGGTTGAGCAGATTGCCTTGCTGTTCGCTACCGTCTACCTTCCCTGGACATTCAAGTTCATCTGGGGCCCGGTCATCGACATGGTGACTTTCCCACGATACGGAGTTAGACGACCTTGGGTTCTGTTTGCCGAGACTGGGATGATCCTCTCCCTCGCTACCTTGCTGTTGGTACCAGATCTAGTTGCTTCAATTCAACTAGCCACCATACTGCTGTTCATCCATAATCTGTTCTCATCTTTACAGGATGTCAGCGTAGATGCGCTGGCTGTGGACATCCTCGAGCCGGATGAAGTAGCCACTGTGAATGGACTAATGTTCGCCTCCAAGAGAGGTGGAATCATCTTCGGCGGAGCCGTCCTTGGAATGCTAGTTGTTCCTTACGGAATTAAATCAGCAATCATGGTCCAACTGCCTCTATTGGTGCTGATTATGATGGTACCACTCTTCTTGCGTGAGAGGCCAAGTAACAGCCTGTTCCCATGGAGCAAGAAGGAAGAGCAGGAAGAAGTCTGGTATGCTGAGACTGAGGATGCGATTGAGGCAGAAGCGGTTCTACCTTGGGAAGCAGATCATCCAGAGGAGTTCACACAAGCACGATGGGTCGCTACCAACCTGCACGAGAACAGAATCTCTCCCGCAGCTCTAGTCCTATGGCTCAGTATCGGATTCTTTCTGCTTTGGGGGCTATTCGCCATCATTCACCAACTGACGAGCACGTATACAGGAGACTGGGCCCTGACGTTCGGAGACATCGCATCTCCGATGAAGTCAATCGGGAAGTGGGGACTTCTAGTCTCAGCCTTGATAATTCTGGCTGAAAGGCTTGGAGCATCAATCCCTGAGATTAGAAACCCTGTTCCTGCTTCCACTCTCGCATCTACAACTGCTTACAACATTGTCAAGGGATTCTCCACTCGCTCTTCGTTCATCCTGATATTCCTCTGCCTGCTCTCGGAGTTGTACTTGTTCACCGACCCGATTGTGGTTGACATATTCATCAACGAGGCAGGGTGGTCACAGACCAAGTATAACGCAATCATGGGAGGCGTAGTAATCGCCTTCATGATGTTCGGACAGATCGTCGGAGGGATGCTCGGGGACAGGTTCGGAGTCAGAGAAATCTCGATGATCGGCTTCACTCTGCTCGCCCTGTCAAATGCTACTCTTGCCCTGATTAGCGACCACTGGACTAACACCAATCTCATGGTCACATACCTATGCGTTCGAGCCGTCATCAATGGAGTAGCTTGGATATGCGTCATCGCAGTAGCGATGAGGCTAACATTCTCCAAGGCCGGTGGCTCTCAGTTCACAGCCTACATGTCGATGTTCAATCTCTCAGCGGTTATGGCCTATTTGTTCACAGGAACAATGACCCAGAGATTCGATTACATCACGTGCCTGTACATCGGTGCTGCTCTGACTCTATTCACCGTGATTCTTCTCTGGTTCATCGACCCAGACGAGGTCGACAGAGTTCTAGAGGGGCGCTTCGGAGACGACGAGGAAGAGTTCGATGGCGATCTAGGTGAGAGGCCCGAGGCGTGGTATGAGGGAGGGGAGCCAGTTGTCTCAGGTGCGTGAGCACCTCGAGTCCGCAAAAACGGACTTCCTATTCTTCTCCCAGACAATCTGCCCATACTGCACTAGGGCTGAGAGGACGTTAGATGCACACGGCCTCACCTATACAGAAGTAAATCTCGACCACCATGATGGGCTGAGAGAACAGTTAGTTGCCGAGACTAGGCACCGCACTGTCCCAGTGGTCTTTGATTTGAGAGGAGATGGGCCAGTTTTCGTTGGCGGCTCTGACCACCTGCTGGAGTATCTCTAGAGTGACCAGGAGCTAGTTATCCCGCCGGCTATCTTGATTCTGAGATAGTTATCCCCAGTAAAGGTCGCCGTGAGGGTATATTCCTCAGAGGGATATGGGATGGTACCGAGGGTTCCGTATTCGCTGGCGCCCGGGCCCCAGACTCTCTCCAATGCAGAGACGGAGAGATGGTCCCTGAGAGTCAGCGTGATACTCGATGAACCGCTTCCACACTCTGCGTCAATGAAGTATATCATCTCGTCCCACTCGCCATCGCTCGGGTGGTCACTCACAAGGAAGCTGTCTCGGAACTCGAAGTCTGTACCAG
>Ga0310344_10004291_pt1 | contig 10593 bp, 4 predicted proteins | sample HC15DNA20200_MG_FD_203801 | JGI IMG/M metagenome (GOLD analysis project Ga0310344, IMG submission 203801) | Marine microbial communities from station ALOHA, North Pacific Subtropical Gyre - HC15-DNA-20-200_MG | ecosystem: Environmental > Aquatic > Marine > Oceanic | place: Pacific Ocean: North... | reverse complement strand
TTGAGCCATTTCTTTGGCAAATTCTAATGCTTTATAAACCCTCATAGTATCTTTTAGACTATCTCTAGACTGAAGACTTTCTATCATTTTAGTATGTTCATTTTTCAAATCATGCATAGTTTCAACGTGAGCATAATTATATCTTTCTTGAGAATATTGCAAAGGAGTGCCTTCATAGTCTAACATTATGTCTTCAGATATAGTATCTAAATGTAAATCAGGTTCAGCCAACAACAACTCCATAGCAGTCAATTTTGAGCCATCTAAAGTAAAATCTGTAATCTCATATGTACCAAACTTTCTAGTTTTATACATCTGTAGCTTACCATTTCTTTTTCTCATTAAACTATTTTCAATATCATATTGTATTATTTCAGCTATCTCTTCATCTGTCTTTATAGTACCATTAGTATTATAAAATCTATTTCTAATATCTTCAAATTCTTTCATCATTTCACCCATTTGAAGCCTATTCTGATACCTGTCACGACCTCTTCTTGTAGAGCTATATTGAAAAGCTTTTGTAACCATTTTTAAAGGAAATAACATTTTTGCATGAATGGGTTTATTGTCTGTTCTTTTAAACATTCTTTTAGTAAGAAACGCAGGGGTGAATTTTATATCACTTAATAATCCGAGCTTTGGGTTGTCAACAGAAAACTGAAGAATATTAGACATTTCATTTTCAAAAGTAGTTCTTAAATGAAGCTTATATCCTCCTTTTACAACATTAGCTAAATCTGCTGCTTCAACTTTTTGCCATTGTTTCTTATTATTTTTGCCAACAGGAAGAAATGCAACAACATCATCACCATTAACATCATTTATCAATTCCCATAAATCTTTATTAGCCAACGCTTCAGGGTCTAATTCAATATATTCCATTACAACTATATCTTCAGGATTCCTTACTGTATAGCTAACATCCTTTGGTAAAGAATTATCAGAAAGAGAAAGGTTTTTATATGCCATAATACTAGCAACAGTCTTAGCATTAACACTCATACCTTGAGAAAACATAGCATTACCATTGTCTTGATAAAAACTAGCCCTATCAGACCTACTAGCTAAATTTCTATTCTTCTGACTTCCTTTAAATATATCTGTTGATACAATTTTCTTTCTTTTATTAAACCATTCCGTTTCTGAAAGATTTCTCATAGCCTCTAACAAAGCAGGGTCTTCAGGTCTTTCAAAAAATACTGTATCGCCATCAAAGTCAGCGTCATGCAATAAGAAAACGTCTTCATTTGACAAGAAAACACTATTACCATGATTGCCTTCTAAAAATTGTTGAATACGTCTTGGTTCATACTTAGTTGCACCCTGTATAGGCATTCTAAAAACATTAACCATAAATTCATTTTGCTTTAAATATTCATTGAGAGCTTTAATTTTTTCATGGTTATTTCTCCATCCAAATAATTGTGGATGCCATTTCTTACCTTGAGACTCAGCCATTTCTCTTTCAACTTGATTTACTAAAGTGGAATTTTGAGCACTTACAATAGCACTCTTAGGGTCAATACTTAAAGCACCTTTTGGCTTTAAAAACAACTTTGTTCCTCTTCCCTCAGATGTTCTCAATCTCATCATTCCACCATTAATAATCTTATTATTTAACATAGATATAACTTGAGCCACAACAGATGGAAGAGATAATGTATTTTCATCTAAGTCTAAATACTTATGTAATTCTGTTGGTACTTCACCTTCTCTAAGCTCTTTAAATAAATAGTCTTTTAACTTTTTTGGGTTATCCCTAAAAGAAAATAACATATCCATTTTCGACTTAACTTTACTTTTAATAAAATTACTTAAAGCCTCTTGGTATGCTCTTCCTTCTTCAATTTCAGATAGATTATCATCTAATAATAATTCATGAACATTTACTGGATGAGTTGATGAAGTTGCAGACTTACTCTTTATAAGAACCTTTGTCGCTGTTTCGGGGAGCTCATGTATAACTCCATCCCCTACGCCCTTAGAGTATTTACCTGAAACATCCTTTATTTCATTTTGAGTACCAAATGAATCAAACTCCATACCAGCTTGTTCACCTTTTAATACTCTAAATCTACTGTTTTTTCCTTGCCCTACTAACTCAGCAAATGGTTCAGTCTCACCTTTTTTAAATATTTGCATACCTGCGTGAGGAGACATTTCCATCATTTTAAAACCAATATAGTCTTCGTATGTATGTATATTATCTTCACTTTGAGTAAGGTGTCTTATACTTGTTTTTATTTCGCCAACATCATCCATTCCAAATTGATTACCAATCTTAGATAGATACTGTCCTCCAGTCCATAAAGCACCATCATTACCATCGCTTTCCCCACCATAAGGTCTTGACATATCCCAAGCTTCAGCTTCTCCATCAATATTTGTGCTTTTTATCACTATTTCATCTTTATCCATCCATAAAATTCTTCTCTCACCTGCGCCATAAGGAGTAACGCCTTCAGAGAAATCTATTCTAAGGCGATTCATCATATCCATCAAATTCCCACCCTTTTCATAGTCGGCTCTCTTCAAATAATCACTACCCTTTATCTGTTGCCATCTAATGTGATTGGCTAAAATAATAGAATATGCTAAATCTCCAGCTACTTCTTTTTCTTTTATATGAGGTTCTTGACCATTTATATCTGATTTTGCAAATTTATCTGCATCCTCCATCATTTGCCTTGCTTGTTTTTTGGTAATAAAACGAGCACTTATTTGTTGTTCAAGCTCATCTATTAAGAATTGTCTATCAATATTTGTTACATCAACGCTTTTACCATTAAATTTTTCTTGCTGTGAACCTTGCCATGAAGTAGGAACATAGCTAATAATCATTTGTTGATTATCACCATCTTTTGTACTAAAAAAGAAAGGAAGAACAGGTGACTTCCCTTTCATAAATTTATATATAAATCTGTGGTCTATTCTATTTACCCATTTTTCATCTAATCTTAAAGCTCTAGTATCATTTATTGTAAAATCATGGTCATTACTACTAACGTGCTTGTAAACCATTTTTAATGGCATATATGCGAATCTAGTTTTATCCCCACTAAGCTTAGCTTGAAGCTCCATGAAGTTTTCTGGGAATGACTGTGGATTTTTAACACCACGCCTTTCTCTGTTGTATTCACTAGCAATATTTATACCACCTAGAGTCTTCTTCCAATTACCTTTATCATTAGGACCATGTTCAAACATCATTTCATATCGTATTCTACCATGCTTTGTATCAATATTTACTATTTTAGCTTTTTTCCCATCTTCTCTAACAATATACTTAGCTAAAGGCACTCTACTTCTATACTGAAGATACATAGTCCTTAACGTCTCATTTAATCTTGAGTCTACAACTAAATCACCAATGTCATTTGTAGGTACTTTAGCTCCAAATTTATTTATCATATCACTTAAAAGAGCTTGTTCAAAATCTTCATATGTATCAAAAGAATTAGCCATTTCTGGAGCGTCTTTAGCCAAATATGACTTAGGAACTCCAACTTTTAATTCAGCTAAGAATACATTTTCAAGAAAATATCCTATATCATTCTTTAAATCATCTAAGATAGCTATTTCTGTATTCTTTCCATCGTCATCAAGCTTATCTTCTGGCGTATTTTCTTCCTCATTTATTTGACTATAGTATATATTTTTAACTGTACTAACACCAACCCCTTGTCTAACTGAAGGTCTTGCACCTTGAAAGAATTGTTCACCTACTATCTCTGCGTAATCTTCTTTACTTAATTTTCCAAATTTCTTTTTAAAGTGTAACCAAGCTTGTCTTATCCAAAGTTTAATTTTTTTAGAAAGAGATTTATCTTTAATTCTATTTGCATAATAGTTACCAACTAATTCAGTAAATTGCTCTTTAGCTTCTTTTAAATTAGCAGCGCCTTCAGAAAACTTCTTTATACCAGCTTTTATAATAGGAGCTTCAGCAAATGCATCTAAGTATATATGAAAATACTCATGAGGCATATCATCTATTCTTGCTTTATCTTGTGACCATTGTGCTATACCACTAAAAGCTTTACCAGCTACCTCAACTCCATCTTCATCAAAAACTTGTTGTAGAGACTCTCCTCTAATTTCAGGAAAATGAGTAGAAAGTCTTTCTGTTATTTCTTGCGTTTCAGGGGTAGGAACAAAACCTTCATCTGTTCTTTCATAGGCTTTAGGTTGTACTTCTTCACCTTCTTGCAATTCTGCTCTAGATAAATCATATCCTTCACCATCGTCTTCAAAATCTATATCTTGTTGTTTGCTTTTTATAGACTCTTCGCTTTGTGTGTTATCAGATGTTTCATCGTGAGTATCAAAAGGATTTTCAAATGTGTCTTGTTCTTGGTCGTTATTGCCTTTACTAAATCCTAACTCAGCAGCTTCCTCATAATCAGCTTTTTCATTCTCTATATTTTGATTAAAAACATTCCAAATTAATTCTTTATTTTTCTTATTAGCACTAATATTTCCTTTAGGTGTATAATCTAATTGGTCTTCACTAATTTCAAGAGCTTCAACTACATCTCCTATATTTTTGGAATTTAGTCTATTTATATCATTTTTAGTTCCAACTTGATTTCCACCTAAGAACTTTTCTCTTAATTTTTCAAAAATCCCAAGACCACCTTCTTCGTCAAATAAATTTTGATTTTTATTAAACTTATTTTTAGAAGTTTCTTTTGGAGTGCTATCTACAGAAGATTTATCATCATAAGGTTTTTGCTCATTTTCTTTTTCAAACTGCTCTCTTTCAATTCTTTGAAGCATTTCCTTTTCAGCTAATTTGCTTATATCTAAAGCTCCAAATTGAGCAGGATTTTCCATTTGCTTTATAATAGCATTCTGCAGACTCTTTTTCATATTCTTAGGCATTGTAATAGTTTGCGTTTTTTGAGTAACACCTAGCCCTGTTTGAAGGTCTTGCTCTTGCAATTTTAAACCATGTCTTACAATACCTCTAAGAGTATTTCTTACATCATCTAAATTCATTTCACCATTTTCATTAACCCTTATATTGAATATAGGTTTACTTTGATTATCGGCTTCTTTTAAAGCACCTCCTATTAATTCTAATAAAGCAATTCTATCTTGCTCTGGCATTAAATGACTTTCTAATTCCATTATAGCCTCAAAACCAGTATTAGTAATATCCTCAAGTAAAGCAGCGCCTAAATCAATTATTTTACTACCATCATCTTTAGTTTGAGGTCTTACAGATGCCTTATTACTAACATAAGACCTTAGTTTCTCCATTAAGGGAGATGTTGTCTTATCGTCTTCGCTAACAAATTCTTCATCTTGAGCAACAGGTCTCCATGTTCCACCTTCATCTCTTGGGTCTAAACCTTTACCCTCTATTGTGTCGCTATGAATTGGCGCACCTGCTACATCAACATCGCTATCAATTACTTTTTGAACTAATTCATCTTTTCTTAAATTTCTTTTAACTTGTTTTGGTTTACCATCTTCCCATATAGTCTCAGTTACTGATGGCTCTATCCCTCTTTGACCTAATATAGCTTTTAAATCTTCTACTTTATTTTTACCTAACTCTTCTTTTCGCTGTTCTACATATTGTTGTGCTTCTCCTTTGAGGTCAACTTTGCTCACACTACCAGGTCCTGCAAATGGAATTATAGCTGCATAAGTACCTAATGCAAATGATTGAATAAACTCAGGGTCATTTATCTTTGATGCTATCCAATCAGAAGTTATTTCTTCTTTTTTCATACCAGCTAAGACTGCTTGCTCAGCTAAGTATTGAGAAGCTTCAGTCGCTCCTTCTAATATTCCATCTTTTGACCTAACACCCGCATATCTACCCATTCTCCATACATTTCGACCAAAAAAGCTATCACCCATAATATGTCTAGTAAAATTACCAAATTTACTATATCCTTCTGCGTAAGTTTTTTTCATAGCCTCTTCATATGCTTCTTTTCTTAACCTACCAAGTTTTGCTATACCTTTATGACTGCTATTCATCATAGCGCCAGCGAATCTTTTATTAAAAGATGTAGGCATAAGCATTCTACGTAATTGTCTAGAAGGAACTATACTTTCTAACATAGCTGATATTACACCATAAGTCGTAGCTGCGGTTGAAGCTGCTTGAAATGCTTGAGCATCATCCATACCTAATTCATCTTTAGCCACATCATAAGCAGTATTAAAATGATTACCTGCTTCCATAGTATAGGCGGTGCTAGTTACGGCAGCGACTGTACCACCAGGTCCTGCGACTGAACCAACAACACCTGCAGCCATTATAGGTAGAAAAGAACCTGCAAACTCACCAATACCATAAACCAAATTATCAGGGTCTGTCCACCAATCTGCTAAACCTTCAACTGGATTTTCTGCGTGCCAAGCTCTAACTGCTTGTATTCTTTCATTATTAGCAATTCTTTCATCAGCTACCTCTCTTAATTTCATGTGATTTTTAGCGTCTACTTTTCTTCTTTCATCAGCATCAGCTATAGCTACATCAAATCTTTCTCCAATTTCCTCTTCAGATGCCAAGTCAATAAATTCTCGCATCCCTCTACCAACGTGAGTAGGTCTTCTTTCCCCTCTTCTTCTTCCACCTCTTTCTTTTTGTTGTTTAATTAAAAGAGCATTTTGCTTATCACTTTCACTAGTATATATAGCTTCTTTAGCAGTATTTAAAGCTCCACCAACTAAAACATTTCTATTAGCAATAGTAGTTTGTATTCCACTTAAAGCTCTATCTATTTGAGTTGCTGCTCTTGGTGGTTTAAAAAAGGAAAGATTGCTTATAATATCTGGCTGTTTTTCATTAAAATATCTTATTACCTCATCATCGCTATATCTTCTTAAATGAGGAAATCTCTCACGAGCCGATTTCGCAAATACGTCTGTTCTAATTTGTTCTGGCATTATTTTTCAGTATTAGTACTATCTTTGCTCCAAGATTTTAACCAATCTGCTTCTTCATCAGATGTGATTTCTCCATCTAGTTGCATTTTATTTATAGAGTCTAAAACAGGATTCCTATCTTTTAATTTTCCATACAATTCCATTAGTCTTACAAAGTGATTATCCATTTCTCTTTCGTCAGAACCAGACTTAAGACTCCATCCCTCAATGGGTCCCCAAGTAGTTTCCCAATCTATAAACGAAGGAGGTCTAACTGTACGTTCACCACCTTGAGGTCTTTCCATATCAGGATAAAACTCTTCATCATCAAACATTTTATCTAATATATCTAAAGATTCTTTCTTATTAGCACCTTTTTTATACCACTTATCTACTTCACCTATAAGTGGATGGTCATTAAGCCAAGTATCATCGTCTCCATGTTTTGCTATCATAGTTAAAATTCTAGATGCAACTTGTTCTTGAGTAGAATTAAAATCAACCATACCATCAGTTGTCGTAGCTAAAAGACCTTCAGCTCTTCCTTCTCCACCTCCAACACTACTTAATAATTTGCTATTCTTAATAAGAATATTAAGGTCATTAATATCACCTTTAATATTTTGATTAAAAGCTTTTTCTTCTCTTTTCCATTTATTTAAAGCTGCAGTAGCCTCTGATTTTGCCTCACTTTTCATCTTAGCGTCTATTTTATTCATATTGGCTCTTCGAGCACGGGAGGCTACATCATAATAACCTGATGCTTTATCTATATCACCAGCTTCTATAAGTCTAAGAACCTCTTGAACTGCATCTCCAACTGTACCTGCTATAACAGTTCCATCAGGAAGCTTAATTTTTTCATCGTCAGGAAGCTCGATTACATTCATTCCAGCAGGCATATCAAATACATCGTCTACTTTTTGTGATACACTATCCCAATCTTGTAATGCATCTCTTAACTTCATATATTTACTTAATTCTTTTGCTTGATTATCAAGCCTTGAACCTTTTTTAAAGTAATCTAAATCTATTCCATCTTCTAATTTTTGAAATATTTCACTTAACTTAGTTTGGTTATATTCTTCATCAGATTTACTAAATACAAAATTTTGACCTTCAACATCTTTATTTTTTAAAGCTTGTAGTTTATTTATAGAATCTTGAACGTCTGTTTTAAATGTCTCTTTCTTCTTCAAGTTATCGTATTTACGTCTAGCTTTTCGTAGTTGTATATCTTTTGTAGCAGATAAAGCTCCGCTTTTATCTTCACCTACATTAAACTTTTCTAATTCATTAATAGCATTCATAACATCTTCACTTGATAACCCTACTTCTTTTTCGATTGTACCAAAAATAGATTCTATTCTATCCCCCGTAGCCGAAACGCCTAGCTTGGACTCCCAAGTTGCTTGGTCTATCGCTGCAGTAATTGACTTATTTGCTTCTCTCATCGCATGAGTGTCATAGGGGTCTGTCTTTAATTGATTTATTTTAGCTTGATTACCTATTATCCTAGCACCTTGATTTATTGATTGCGAAGCACCTGATAGGTCAGGGCTATAAGACCTAGCAGCTCTATTTATTTTTGCTTGATTTTGTTTTGACATATTATTTCCTTCTTCCAAAAAGATATTTTCCAGGATACCATCCTTCTGAAGACTCAGCACTTCCTTCAATTTCAGCTATTTGTTGTTCCATATCGTCAGTTAAGGCTAATTCTTTAGCTTCAAAGTCTAATTGAGCATCTTTTTCAGCTAACTTTCTATTTTTACTAGCAAATTCAGCTGCTCTATCAATATTAAACTTTTCTGATATGCTCTGATATGTTTTCATACCAAAATTAGCGAATCCTGCTGTTGTTCCTTGAGCCTGGTCCCAAAGAGTAGTTGCTTTATCGCCCATTCCCTTAACGCCTTGTTCCCACCCTTCTTCTATTTTATCAAAAACAACATCAGCCGAATCTTTAAGATTAGCCAAGTTATCTTTATACGAGTCCATAACGTCACCAGCCATTCCTCCCCAATCTGTATCTGCTAATGTTTTTCCTTGTTTATATTGATTATACAAGCTACTTCCAGCACTTACCGCTGCTAAACCTGCTGCTGCTACTGCGATAAAACTCATAATAACTCCTCAAATTTTTTAGCAATAATATCTTTTTCTATTTCTTTTGTATCCTTTTTATCTGTAACGTGAACAGTTACAAATACGCAATCTTCATGTGCGTAAATTATACGCTTAGTACCTGCAGGTGTTATACCATAATGAGGTGCTTTAATAGTTTTTTCACCATCTTCGGATAAGATAGTCATTTCTCCCTTTAGTAAAAAGAAAGGATGTGAAACCTTATGTATTTTAGTTACAATTAGCTCTCCTTTTGGATTAAAAACCTCTCTAATATAGCAACCATCAGCAAAAGAGTGCTTTAAAGGGTTGGATTTTTCTATTTCTTTACCCTTAATAGCCCTTTTAGAGCCTTTCATTTTATCTTCTACCTTAACAATAGCTTCTCTAAATTGTTCTTTTGTATAACTAGCAGGTAAAAAACGTTTAGGTTTATGTATTAAAGATTCACCTCTTGTGTATGTCACAAAATTCCATGCCTCATCAAATGAGAAAGTATGGTCTATACCTAACATAGTAGTCCAAAAATTAAATTGATGTTTTGCTTCTTTCTTATTTTTCATTATACATTAAATCTTTTCATAGCTTCTAACCATTTATCAGAACCCCACATTTGACTAGCTTTAGACCAATCTCCTCCACCTAGCTCTAATGCCTGATTAATACCATATTGGTCTATTTTACCAAAAGATGTTTCTCCTCTATTTCTAGAAACTGCCGCATCATCTAAACTTCCATATTGAGATTTCCAAGCATCAGCCATGCTTTCAGTTGGAACAGTTTCGGTAGTTGAAGTATTTGTTTCTACCGATTTGACTGGTTGATTCATTGTTGTTTGAGCAGGTGGTGTATTAGTAGTAGCTACGCTAGAATTTAAAGTCTTTCCAACATTATTATTCATACTTGTTGCTTTACCATCTGAACTAACTCCTTTTAAACCACCAGGACCTTTTTTGCCAAATATATCACTCCAATTTTCCGTATTTGCCTTATTCAAAGTTTGTTGAGCGGTTCCAGATATTACTTCCTTACCTATGCTAGATAATTCTGCTCCAGAATAAATATGGCTACTAGTCATAGCATCGCCAGTAATTGGGTCATCAAAATCATTAATAACAACAGATTTTTTACTTAAATCAGGTCCCTTTAATTTTCTTCCTAGTTTTTGAAAAAACCCTAAATCAGAATCAGTTCTTTCTAAACCAACTTCTTCACGACCTGCTTCGTATGAATCCCACGCTGTTTCATTTGGAGCTGTTGCAGCTTGTACTGACTGAGCCGCACCTAACATAGAAGTTCCAAAATCAGCAATAGCTTTAAGTCCCATTCCTGCTTTTTTAGAATCTTCTATTTTATTATAAGCTTTTTGGGCTCTTCTTATACGTTTTTTTGAAATTGCCTTAGATTTTTGTAACCTTTTGGTCTGTTTATAGTTCGCCATAATAACCCCAATTTAATATTTCTGTTGCTTTAAATGTAACAATATTCATTACATAACTACCTTGATTAATTCACCATTTAAACCATCACTTCCATGACCACCATTGTTACCTGTGGATGACCCTCCACTAC
>Ga0310344_10004290_pt1 | contig 10593 bp, 13 predicted proteins | sample HC15DNA20200_MG_FD_203801 | JGI IMG/M metagenome (GOLD analysis project Ga0310344, IMG submission 203801) | Marine microbial communities from station ALOHA, North Pacific Subtropical Gyre - HC15-DNA-20-200_MG | ecosystem: Environmental > Aquatic > Marine > Oceanic | place: Pacific Ocean: North... | reverse complement strand
CCTAGTTTTGTTTTGAAATGTGTCCATTCAATGACTGCCTCGTTTTTGTTAATATCAACGACAATATTATCAATTGTCCAGTAAGATCCTAGTTTTTCTACGGCTGCAATCCAATGGTTTGCAATTGTATCAGCTCCTCGCCAGGGTCCATCATACATATCTGGAGGGAAATAATGTATAGCTGACGGGAGAAAACAGGCAACCATTTTATCAAAATTTGCTTCGTTACATCCCTCAAAATATGTTTTTATGATTTGTTCAATGTGTTTGTATTTTTCGTTAGAATGAGACATTCAATTACTTTCTGAATTTGTTGTCCATTCTGGTATATGACCGACAGGTGGAGAATTTACAGTAATAAATTTCATCATTGTTGTACCTGTGTTTTTTACTCCATGAATGGCATTTGATGGGAAATGCAGGAACATATCTTTTTTTATTTCTACAGGGTTTTTTAGTCCAAAATATCCTATTCCGCTACCTTCTAAAATAATATATACTTCTTCGTTTTCATGTTTGTGGGGTTCAAGAACACCTCCAGGTGCTATATAAACTATGTTTGCAGTGAGATCTTTTGAAGGTGCTTTTGGGTTTTGTGGATTAACAACTCTGATTCCAAATCCACGTATGCATTCTGGGTATAAAACCGGGATTCCATCTTCTTCCGTAACAATATTTACAGTGTTTTCATTTTCTTCACTCATGATATCTCCTTAAAATTATTTTAGTTGATTATTATTCAAAATGGGTTGGTCTATTAAATGACCCAGATGCAGATGGCAAATTATAAAGATCTTTTTGACGTTTTGTAAGAGTAATATCTGTTGGCAAAGGTGCATAGCTGCGAGTAAAAGCCATGTATGAAGGAGTATATTTAAAAAGCAATGATCTCCTAGTATTATCTGATTTCCAAGGAGCTGTTCCGTGAGCTAATGCTTCAGTAAAGATAATTACCGATCCAGCTTTTGCTTCAAGTGTTTTTACGCAATCGGCTTTATAGTGTAGTTTCATAACAGATTCTGGTATTTGGAAATTTTGTTTATGACTACCTGGTATACAAAGAAAACCACCCTGGGATGGGCCTGTATCGACAAGGTTCCAGGATACAACGGATAATCCAGTATATATTCGGTTATTTTGGGCATGATAAAGTTCAGTTGCATCTGCATTAATTGATCCTCCATGTAGTTTGAGTCCTTTAGTTCCTTTAACCATTTGAACACCATACATATGATCAATTCTAAAGCCATTACCAAGAATCATTTGTAAAACAGGCATTATTTTTGGGTGGTCAAGTAAATTACAAAAAGGTTTACCCCAACTTAAAAATCCAGCAGAGGTTGTATCTAACGCAGCTCCGGATTCACCGAAGTGTCCATCATTAAAATCTAATCCCTCAGGTTTTGTGGTTTTTTGATCTAGTATAGTCTGGATTTCATTTATTTCTTTTTCTGAGAGAACATTATTAATTACAATAAATCCTTGTAAATCAAAAGTGTATTTTAAAACTTCGATATCATTTGTTGAATTAAAGCTCATTTTAAAATCCTCCAAAAATAATTTACTTGGTATAATATCCTACAGAAAGAAAATTTAATGGTAAAGACTTATTACATAAATTTAATAATAGGGTTCATTTTTATTTGTTTACTTGGTTGTTCTAACTCTAATTCACAAACTGCTGATAAATATTTTGAAGCAGGAGAATACTTAAAAGCAGTAGATGAATATACTGATGTCATTGCAGAAGATCCTAATAATTTTCAGGCTTACTTAAATAGAGGGAAATCTTATCATGAATTACAAAGATATAACCTTGCTTTAGTAGATTATTCAGTTGTGATTGAGATGGCTCCAAGAAATAAAGAAGCATATATTTTCAGAGGCTATATTTATGAATCCCAAAGTAATTATTATAAAGCACTAACAGACTACAATATTGCAATATCTCTTGATTCTAAAGACCCTGTTACTTACATAGATAGAGGAGATGCGTATTATGCTCTGAAAGAATATATCCGGGCACTCGAAGATTATGCAAGGGCATTAAGTATTTCCCCAGATAATGAAGCTGCAAAAGCTAAAATTGAATACATGTCATCTGAAGAGTTTTTTAATAGTCGTGAATAAGTAAATCCTTTGATAGAGAGAAAAGAAATGAAAGTTGAATCTATTAATGATTTGTATAAGCTTAGTTTTGTATTTTTTGTATTGTTTGTTTTTTTGTTAGCTGGGTGTAATACTCCCAAAGAATCATCAGAAGCATCAAAAATTAAACCAACAGCTACACGAGTGCCTAAAAAACCTACTCCTTTACCAAAATTCAAACCGACAGCTATGAAGGCATCAGAAGTAATGCCAGCATCTAAGAAATCTACAGATACTGATATTATGAATACTACTGTATTTGCTACAACTAATGAGTATCAGCAATTTCCTAAAAGCATACAAAAAGAATTCAAGGATATTGTAGATAAAGAGTTTTCTGCAATGCCAGAAAAAGCCGGAATATCGGTTGCAGTTTATTCAGATGGTACGTTGTGGACTTATGCGAGTGGTAAAGCAAGTGAGTCATTAGAAATGACAGTCAATACACCATTGATGATTAGTAGTACTTCAAAAACTTTTTTATCTCCATTGATACTGACTCAAATTGAAAATGGACATTACAAATTAAGCGATTCACTTGAAACGGTTCTTTCTGGACATCCAGATTTTTCTTCTCTACCAACTGATAAGATCAATCGGATGGTTACAGTAGAAGAACTGTTAGCTATGACATCAGGGTTATCTGATTTTAATGATAACAAAGAGGGAAAAAGGGAATTAATAAAGCAATCTGAGTGGTCACCTTCTGATTTGATTAAATTAATTCAATCTCAATATACTGAATCAGGAACGTACGAATATAATGACACAAATGTTGTACTTCTTGGAATGATAGCGGAACTTCACTCAGGCCAGCGACTTGCTGATCTTTACAGAGAATCGTTTTATAATCCCCTTTCGATTACAGCAATAACATTGCCTGAAGAGGGAATTAAGTGGCATTCAGGTATTTTTAAAGATCCAGGTGAACAGTTCACTATACCTGATATGGCTATGCCCTACACTGCTATTCCCCAGTCGGCATCAGGTTTTGGAAATATGATTGATGCTGCTTCATATGGGTTTGGGTATTACATTGGTGCTATAGGCAGAAATCGTTATGCCTGCTGTGGGATTATCTCAACTCCAGAAAATATGGCCCGTTGGGCATATGAGCTTTATAGCTCAAAGGGTTCAGCAATTTCTGAATCTGTGAGAAACCAGTTATTAAGCTCATTTTCTAAGGAAAGTATTCCACCCTGGGCTACTTCATCAATGCCTGGTTTCATCCCTGATGAATATGGATATCTCGTATCAAAAAAAATAATTCGATCCTCAAATGATCGAGAAGTCACGGGGACGGCCTATGGGCATCTTGGTGGAGGTAGTGGTTATTCTGGATGGATGCATTATTCACCTGATCTAGATTTGGCAATCTCTATACTGTCTAACTCTCAAATGAATTTTTTGGGGACATGTAAAGAAGATAATCCGGGGAATTGCATTACAGTAGAAATATTTAATAAATATAAAGAAACAATGTCTTATCAATAATTGTTAATGGATTTTCATATGTTTTTTAGGAGGATTTATGATTAGAAAAGAACCTTATGCGACAGAAAAAGAAATTAAAGAGAGGGTTATACATTATAACGACATCCCATTACTAGAATTAGCACCCGGTTCAAAAACTCACTTAATTGCAGGAGAGCAGGCTGTTTTGAGCATTTTAACTATGTCTGCTAATTCATATTTTCCTATCCATCAGCATGAAGCAGAGCAAATTATGATTGTTCTTGAAGGCCATCTTGAGCATATTATTGATGGAAAGATTTACCATGTAGGTAAAGGAGATGTTGTAATTCTTCCATCAAATATACCTCACGGTGCATATATAGGTGACGTTGACTGCCGAGTTATAGATATTTTTGCTCCACCTAGACAAGATTTAGTGACTAAGGCTAAAGAAGTTGCGATAAATAGATGATGAAAGCATATATATTCGTTCTTCTTTTATGTGTAGTGATGATTGCCTGTTCTTCCAAAGAAGAAGTAACCGTTGATCAAAAAGAAACAAATACATCATCTCAAACTCAAATAGAAACTCCTCGTCCGGATATAAAAGACAAAGTAGTTTCATTTATTAATCAAGCACTTCCCTCCCCTACAGTGATCCCGTCCTTAGATTTCAAACCAAATGTAACTTCTACGCCAAAAGATGGTGAATTAACAAAAAATAAGCCTTGTACCTTAACTGGAGGAGAAACTGTTGAAAGTGGTTGGCGAGGGAAAGATACAGGTAGTAACTATTGTAATAATTGTTTTTGTACCAATGGAATGTTGGGATGTACAAAAATGGGATGTCGTATAAAGCAGAATAAATAAATTGATGTAATAATACTATAAATGGAATGAGTTAATAGTAATAAGAAAATGAGGAAACATCATGATTGTTGGATTTAATCATTCAGGGTTTGTAGTCAAAGATATTGAAAAACAAATACGGTTCTATGTGGATGTATTAGATCTACAAGTAATACGTACGTTTTCCTCGGATCATCAATCAAGTCAACACACAGGTTTATCAAATGCGTATAGGGAATTAGTGTTTTTAGGAAAACCTGGTAAAGATCATATGCTTGAATTAATTCAATTCATTGAACCAGAGATTACTAATGATGGGCATATACCTAATACACATATTGGAGCAGCGCATATTTGTTTTAATGTTGAGAACTTGAAAGAGTTCTATGAAAAATTATGTTTAAAAGGAATGGTGTTTTTAACTGAACCTATAACTAGGAAAGACGACCATGGTAACAGTATTTCTATTTGCTATGGTCGTGACCCTGAAGGTAACTGGATTGAATTTATCGAAACAACAACAATTTAAGATTAACTGAGTTATTTAAAGAGCGTTGATTTATACTCCATCCATTCTTCTGCCAAAAGGCCATACCAAATCATATCTGTGCGAACCCCTCGTATTTCTCTTTCTTTGCGAAAAACAGCTTCTTTAGTCATCCCAAGACTTTTTAATACTTTGACGGAGCGTTTATTTGCTATATCCACAGAAGCTGAGATTTTCACTAAATCATATTCAGTAAAAACCCAAGATAGGAATTTATGTGCAGCTTCTAGCATTATACCTTTTCCCCAGTAAGTTTTATCTAAAGAATATCCGAATTCTACTACCAAATCTTTTGGTTCTCCATCAAATCCAATAATTCCTACTACTTTAGAGTTTAGTACAATTGCGAACACTGGTTCTTTATCCCAGGAACGTAGTATTAAGCGAGCAAGATATTCTTCGGCATGTTGACGGGTAAATGGATTTGGCTGAGACAAATCCCACGTTGGGAAACCACCCATTCCATCTATATCATGAATGTCCTCTGGTTTAAATGGTCGTAGTAATAGACGTTTTGTTTTTAGATTAACTCTCTGGTGTGTTTTTTCTGTCATAACTGTTCTTAGTTTGATTGGAATATACCAACATATATTAGCATATTATTAGAATCAATTTGTTATCATTATCGATATTAATGTATCCTAGGTTTAGTATCTAAAGGATATAATTTGTTTTATGTAGCTACATTGGATCACGATGTCATTTTTTATTCAATTTTTAAAACATCCTGTTTTAACAGGTTCTGCAGTTCCGTCTTCAAAAGAATTAGCGGAATTAATAACAGATATTCCTTCATTACATAAAAAAAATTGTATCGTTGAATTAGGTCCGGGATCAGGAATATTTACTGGGGAAATTTTAAAAAAATTATCTACTGAATCATGTTTTATTTGTTTAGAAATTAATCCTGCCTTTGTTAGTAAAATCGAAGATAATTACCCAGATGTGAATATTTATCATGCATCAGCTAAAGATATTAAAAAATATCTATTGAAACACAATAAAATGAGTACAGATTGTATCATTTCTGCTTTGCCTTGGGCGGGTTTTAATCATCATTTGCAGACTGAAATATTAGATGAAATATATGATGCTTTAGAAGTAGGAGGTGAATTTCTTACGATTGCATTACTCCAGGGAACTTTTTTCCCGCCAGGTATTAAATTCAAACAAATGTTGAAAGAAAAATTTAGAACAGTTGAAAAGTCAAAAATACTTTGGCGTAATTTCCCACCAGCATTTATTTATCATTGTATAAAGTAAAAAACTATTTTCTTATATATCATAATAGTGAATCTTGGTTTGGTTCAAGAGTAACTTCAAACACGTCCATTATTCTTGCTAGTAGACAGTAGTAAGTGATAGTTACTGTAAGGTCAACAATTCCTTGAGTTCCTATTAATTCATTTATACGGTTATATAGAATGTCGGGAATTTTAGCGGAAGTGATTACTTCTTTTGTAAATTCTATAAATAGTTGTTCTTTTTCTGGGAGAGTTTCAGTAATTTTATTTTTAATAGATTCAATAATATCTGATGACACACCGAAATTTTTTGCAATGGATGAGTGGTGTGTAAATTCATAGGCATTATTCATTTCTCGAGCTACGGTTAAAATAACTATTTCTCTTAGTTGATCTGGAAGCGAAGATTCAAATCGTACATATGAACCCAGATTAGCAACGTTAACAGCTGCTTTTGGGTTGTTTAGTAGTACTGAAAATGGTCTTGGGAAAAAACCTCTTTTTTCACTAATCTCATCATAATAATGTTGTTCTGATAATTGTAAGTCTGATTTTTTTAGATAGGGTAATCGTGCCATTTAAGTTTCCTCATTTATTTATTTTAAATTTACATAGTATTTGTAACCTTATAAGTTAGTTTTGTCTAGTCTTACTTAGTTATGATAAGATCACAAATTGTAGAGTTTAAAATAAATTTTGCATATAGTATGAAATTTAGATATTGAAGGAGAGTTTAATGAAAATAGGATTTGTTGGATTAGGGATTATGGGTAAGCCTATGGCTAAAAATCTATTGAAAGCAGGATATGAAGTTGTTGCATACGATATAGTTGGTGAAGCACTGGAAGAAGTTGTTTCTGAGGGAGCAGAATCTGGAGAATCTCCAAAAGATGTTGCTCAAAAAACGACTCTTATTATTACAATGCTCCCAGATGGGCCAGATGTTGAAAAAGTAGTTTTAGGAACAAATGGTGTTTTGGAAGGGGCACAATCTGGATCTGTAATTATCGATATGAGTTCTATAAGTCCGATTGTTGCGAAGAATGTATATTCTGAATGCAAAAAAAAGGGAATCGAACTGCTTGATGCTCCAGTTAGTGGAGGAGAACCAGGAGCTATATCTGGTACTTTAGCCATAATGGTTGGTGGAAGTAAAACTGTCTTTGATAAATACTTGCCTGTCATGGAAGTTTTAGGGAAAAGTGTAGTTTTAGCAGGAGATATTGGTGCAGGAAATATTACAAAACTGGCTAATCAGATTATGGTTGCTGTAAACATCGCTGGTATGGGAGAAGCTTTAGTCTTAGCGGCAAAAGCAGGAGTTGATCCTTCAGTAGTTTTTGAGGCAGTTCGTGGAGGATTAGCTGGCAGTTCAGTTTTAGAAGCTAAGGGTCCTATGGTATTAGATGGGAATTTTAAACCTGGATTCAGGATTCGTCTACATCAAAAGGATCTTAATAACGCTTTAATTACAGCAAAAGAATTGGGTGTTACAGTTCCATTAACAGGTTTAGTTCAGCAAATGATCACGTCGTTAGTAAATAGTGGAAACTTAGATAATGATCATTCTGCGATAGTACGATTTATTGAAGAATTATCAGGTACTGAAGCTAGACGTTTTAAATAGAAGGGATTGATTTTTAATATGGTACTTAACATAGGTACACAAAAACAACTTTTTATTGATGATCTGATTATTGATCACACTGATAACGTAGAACTAAATCTTAATCAACCTAGGAAATATGTTGGTAACCCCATTATGATACCTATTTATCCTTGGGAAAACAGATTAACTTTACTAGGAACTGTTTGGCGTAATGAAGATGGTTTGTTTGAAATGTGGTATCAGGGATATGCAGGCATGGGAGTTCCTAGTATAGCTACTGATGATAGTGATTTGGCATATGAACAGATACGATTTGATATTGATGACTTACATTATACGGCTTGTTATGCCACATCAGAAGATGGGATTTTTTGGGACCGCCCTAATTTAAAACTTGTTGATTATAAAGGATCTAAAGATAACAATATCGTACTTGATCATGCAGCATTTGCAAATGTAATTAAAGATGACAGAGATCCAGACCCGAATCGGTTATATAAGTTCCTATTTTACGATGGTATTATTGGGCCAGCAACTATGGGTGAAGGTGTATCAGTTGCATTTTCCCCAGATGGTAAAAATTGGACAAGACACCCTGATAACCCTGTAATTAAAAGAGTTAGTGATTGTCATGTCTTATTAGGATGGGATGATTTACATAACACATATGTTTCTTATGCCAGGCCATCAGTACATGAAGGTAATAAAACTCGTAGAATAGGACGTTCAGTTAGTGATGATTTCATTAATTGGACCTTACCAGAAACTGTTCTCGCTCCTGATGAACTTGACCCACCTGGGTTTGAATTTTATGGTATGACTGTATTTAAGTATGAAGGATTTTATATTGGTCAGCTATATGCTTATGCCGCTCCTCCAGAAGAACCTCAGATAAGATTTTATGGAACAATGGATATTCAATTAGCTTCTAGCAGAGATGGTATTGAATGGGAGAGGACTGGTAACAGAAAATCTTTTATACCTAATGGTCCACCAGGCAGCATTGATGCTGGTGAAATATATATTGCTAGAGAACCAGTAATAGTAGATGATGAAATTTGGTTTTACTATAGTGCTTGTCCTAGTGAACATGGAATTACAGGTAGAACTGGTCCTTTGTGTCTTGGGAAATTACGAATGGATGGATTTGTTTCAGCTGACGCTGGCAATCAAATGGGTACTTTGGTCACAAAACCTTTTGTTTGTGAAGGAAATGAGTTAATCATTAATGCATCAGCTGAAAAGGGATTAGTAGCAGTTGTTGTTTTAGATGAATCTGGTATTCAGTATTCTGGATATTCTAAAAGAGACTGTGTTCTTTTTGACAGTGACTCTATTTCACATAAAGTTACCTGGGAGAAAAGGCCAACTTTAGATGAATTAAAAGGTAAAACCATTCGTTTAAAATTCTATCTAAAAGATGCAAACCTATATTCATTTACAATAAGATAGTCTCTATTCTTTGTTGGAATTAAAGATTTGTGATCCACATTCACCACAAAATTTGGCGGTACTTTCTAATTCAATTTGGCACTTAGGACAAATTATTTTTGTTGATACATAATTAGTGGGATTACCATATTTGTTTTCAGTAATTGTGCCCTTTTGTATCCACCAGATGATAAGGGGGATTACAGGTAAAATTATTGCGAAAGCAGCAAGATTTGAAATGCCTGGTTGTAGAAATATATAAAGAGTGGGAAGTTGTAATAATTGCCACCATCCAGAACGGTTAGTGTCGTGTAGTCTTCGTGCACCAACAGCTAATGAAGGCAAGATCAGAATAATACTGGAGATTACAGCTAATGCAAATATTGGTGTTGTCACTAGGTTAACAACAACTTGAAATAATGCAAACCACCAGAATTCAGATCTAGATGATCTAGTTTTAAAATCTGCATATTTTATGAAGCAACTTTTTATTGATTCTAAAAATGACATTATCTTTACCGGCAAAAATAATTAGTATATCCTGTGAATTAATTTAGAATATACGTAATTTTGCTAATTTTCAAATAATTCACAGGGGAAATAATGAGTCAGGGTAATTCAGGAAATTATAAACAGTTCAAATCATTTGATATTTCAGATGACCATTTATCTGCAGTCAACAGAAAGAGACGTGTAGCTCTTAATTTTGATGTTGTATTATTTAATCCTGCACCCAATGAAGATCCATATAAGTTACTTGAAGAGCGAATGGTTTTTACTGATGATCCTTCTACTACAATAGATAGCATTTGGTGGAATTGGGGTGAAGGGAATATTGTTCCATATAAGTCGAAGAGATTACCTTCCTTACAGCATGATGGATACCAAAGTTGGTTGGATCAGGGTATTGATATAGTTAAGATTTTCCTTGATGAGACACATAAGAGAGGTTTGGAATGTTTTTACTCTCATCGTATGAATGGTGGTGATATGGATCCCCGAACAGTTCCTGGCGTGGGTGTGATTTTTGATAATTTCGTTCATGAGGGACAATTTTCTAGTGGCATTGAAGCAGGTCCTAATAAAATTCCCATGAAAGAAGAAAACCCAGAGTGGTTATTTGATCTACCATGGGCACCAAGCAAACCTTGGAATTTTGCTATTGAGGAAGTAAGACAATTCATACTGGGAAATTTGACGGAAATAGTTGAAGATTATAATTTTGATGGAATAGAATTAGATTTTGCTAGAGGTGTCGTCTTTCCTCAAGGTGAAGGTTGGCAAAATCGTGATAAATTATCTGATTTCAT
>Ga0310344_10004289_pt1 | contig 10596 bp, 8 predicted proteins | sample HC15DNA20200_MG_FD_203801 | JGI IMG/M metagenome (GOLD analysis project Ga0310344, IMG submission 203801) | Marine microbial communities from station ALOHA, North Pacific Subtropical Gyre - HC15-DNA-20-200_MG | ecosystem: Environmental > Aquatic > Marine > Oceanic | place: Pacific Ocean: North... | reverse complement strand
CTATCTACGATCAGCAAGATCAACTGAGACTAATAAGAGAATGTGTCAAAGAAACTCTCGGGGAAACTAATCGCACTAACCGTATTAGTCCTAATGCCATCCTTGCCCGCATATCTCGACTAAAGACCTCATTTATTAGTCCGATTGACTTCAAATCAAGCCTCGAAACCATGTTCGAAGAAATTGTTCAAAGAGTATATACCCAGTACGAGTTAATGCTCGCAAGACAAAATGCTTTGGATTTCGATGATCTGCTAATCAAAGGATTACATCTGATGAAAAGCAGTGGCAACAGACATGAACAGTTACGGTTGCGCTTCCGGTACCTAATGGTGGACGAATTTCAAGATACAGACCCTATCCAATATGCACTTGCTCAGGAATTCTCTACCCCGGAGACCAATCTAGTCGTTGTCGGCGACCCTGATCAATCCATCTACTCATGGCGTAATGCAGACATAACAAATATCCTTACTTTTCAAGAACATTACAATAACGCCAGAGTCGTTGAGTTGAAACGTAATTATCGTTCCACCCAAAACATAGTCAATACCGCCCAATCACTCATTTCAAATAACTCACAACGGTTTAAAACTGAAATGATCACGGCAAAAGACAAAGGAGCTCCTGTGGTTCTTCGAGAGCTCCCGACCCCAGCCGCAGAGGCCAATTTTATAATTGCAGAAATCATGAACCTCGCCAACTCGAGGCAGTATTCCCTGAACCAGATCGCAGTGATGTACCGTACTAACGCGCAATCTCGACTATTCGAAGAAGCGGTAATGATCCAAAACATACCCTACAAATTAGTCGGTGCTCTTCCATTTTTCCAAAGAAAGGAAATCAAAGATTTGCTGGCATATCTAAGGCTTATATCAAACCCTCAGGACGATATCAGCCTAGAACGCATAATCAATGTGCCCGCCCGTGGTATTGGAGCCAAAACTATGACGGATTTATCCCAAATTGCTACGGAATGCGATCTATCAATAGGGGAGACTCTTACTCGTATTGATGCAATAAAGAATGCAGAAACAATTTTTCAAACTAGGTTGTCTCGAATTCAAAATTTTGCTCAGGTAATGACCGAACTAAGGGAATTTTCGCTAACCCATAGTGTCAGTAATCTAATTGAACGGATTATCGAGAGGATCAATTACGTAGACTACCTACTGAAAGACGATGAAAATGCACAAGACCGAACAGAAAACTTGCAAGAATTGCTCAACTTAGCTAGCTCATTTGACGGTGTCATAGGATCCGAAGGCTTAACGCAATTCCTTGAGCACAGTTCCTTAGTTACAACATTGGACGACCTCAATGAAAATGATGAAGGAGTCACCCTAATCACACTGCACCAAGCCAAGGGACTAGAATTCAAGGTAGTCTTTCTAGCCGGACTTGAGGAGAACTTGCTGCCGCACGTCAGGTCAATTCAGGCCCACGAAGAAACCGGGGACGCGAGTTCTATAGAAGAAGAACGGCGTTTGTGCTATGTCGGAGTCACTAGGGCTCAAGATCGCTTACTCGTCACATACTGCCAACAAAGACCAAAACCATGGGCTTCAAGTAGAACTTCGCATGCTTCCTCTACCGGATCATTGTCACACGACCAAGTGCAACCTTCTCGATTTATTGATGAAATGGGTCTTTCGCCTTTCTCTATTAGACCGTCAATTAGACCGTCAATGTTATCAGAGGAATTAAACGACTCAGATAGCTCAAGTTATACCGAAGCCGCAGATTCAAGAGAGGTAGGAGATTCCGTAAGTCATCCCAATTTTGGGCACGGGGTTATTCTGAAGAAAACCCTACTGCCAGGCAACGATGCAGAACTAGAAATCTTTTTCTCTGAAGTTAAGGAAACGAAAAGACTGCTCATGAACTCAGCACCCCTTGCCGCATTTGATGAATAAACCCTATCTGTTTTGTTCTAGAGGTACTAAATTGAGTCCAGAGAGTGATTGGATTGCCAATCACTCTTACTAATCTCCATACGAATAAAATCATACCCACTTCGCCTCACTGGGCCAATTTCTCGAAATCCACATTTGGCAAAAGAGGTACGTGCTCTAATATTCCATTCCAGCGTATGTAGGTAGATTAGCTCGATGACCGTAGTGCTAAACACATAGCCAATGAGCACTGAAAAAGCATCCGACCCGTATCCCTGACTCCAATACTCCTTGTTCCCTACCATAATGCCAAATTCTGTCTGTTTCCGAATAAGATCTATATCGTAATACATAGCATTCCCTATGTGCTGACCATCCAAGGAATCTATGGCAAGACGATGCGACCAAGGGGTAGGAAACTCCAATTCCTCCTGAAAGTATCTAAGAAAATGATCATACCGCATCCTAAGCGGGTAACTGGCATCCAGTCGGGCTAATTCTTCGTCACATCGCCAATTGTACTCATCAGGGCAATCAGATTCGACGCGCTCACGCAAAACAACCAACTTGCCTCTGGCTATTTCAACCATTGCTCGTAGTTCTCCTAGAGGTAAATGCGCTAACCGCTCTTCTCAATACATCTGCTTCTGTCGCAAATGAAATTCTCTCTAAGGCCTCCGCGGTTTCAACCCACTCCACTACATCAAATTCATGATCGTGTTCGGAGGTATTGCCCGAAAAAGATTCCATCAGATAGTAATAAACCCGCTTCAAATACAACTCGTGATCAGATCTAGCCCTGAAGACGTATTCGATATGTCCTAAAGGTTCTAGAATTTCGACGTGCAACCCGGTTTCCTCGCGGACTTCGCGTATTGCTGTTTCTTTACGGGATTCCCCAGGTTCCGGAGTGCCCTTAGGTAACCGCCACTCGCCTGCCTCTACACGACCGCAAAGAACCACCTCAGGTATCCCCTGATCAGAGCGCATAATCACCCCGCCTGCTGACTCAACTTTTTTATGAGAAGACCTGTATCCACTATCACTCATTTGGACCGTTACATCCGTTCAGAAATATTAGTCAGGGATTGAAAGTATGCCAAACACTAATCCACGGATCTACTATAGCATCGTATCTTCCTCGAATTCTTCCCCGTTCAAAACTCTTTTCGCAAATTCTGCTACGACTTCATCTTCTGAATCCTGCTGCTCCAAGAGTATTTTATTAACGAAATCCCCTCCAATAGTTGCCAGTGATTTTATGGCTGTCAGCCTGACTTCTGTACTTTCATCATGTACCAAGGGCAGTAAATACAATACTGCCTCGTCGCTTCCCAATTCTCCACACGCCTCAGCAGCTTTCGCACGCACAGAATTTTCCGGATCTTTCAAATGGCCCAGAATCCATGGAAGCCATGCCTCCTCGGCACTTCGCGAAACAGCCTGCAACCCACTGATACGAAGCAAATATTCCTCTGAAACCAAGGCTTGTTTAATTGCCGCGGTGATCCACTCAGCACTCAAAGGTGCTACAGCCTCTAGACAATGTCGCCACAAGTCATCAAACAAATCCGAGTGATCCATAGCATCCATAAGTGCTAATTCCAGACGTTCTGTGTAGGTATTGTCTAATTTCCCGTTTGCTGCAAGCATTACAAACCTACCTAGAGCGATAGCAGCTGAAATCCTCACAGTATCTGAAGAATCATCGCCAATAATTGCGATAAAATCACCAACAAGACTCGAACGCTCACACTCCCACAATCCACTGATAGCGAGACTCCGAATGATATAATCAGCATCTCTGATGAGAGCAATGAAGACCTGATTGAAATCCATCGACACATCGTCGTTGGCTGTACTGATCAACTGAAGAGTAAACTCGCGCCTCTTTTCGGCTTCAAGTGTCGCTAGTGCATCTACCAATGAATGAGCGACACTCGGGGGCAGATCCGAAAGTTCAGTAAATTGTTCATGCTCGAGTTCATCTCCAACTCTTACTCGCTCTATTAGAATCTCAAATGCCATTGGCTTAGCAACTCCATAGCGTTCGTGATAGTATGCATTCGATTTGTACCATACAGGGCACACCCATGCCAACCCAAGAACTGCGAACCTCGCTTCGCATATGTTTCGCATATGTAAGGGTGCAACCCACCCGTCTCCCAAGCGTGGATATGCATTCTGACAATATCCTGAGCTCAAAGGGTTCACTAAATTTCCGAATCACCAAGCATATCAACAATAGCAGTTGGCTACATACAAAAACTATATCGAAACCGAATAACTCCGCATATTCAGATCGTTAGGGGTCGTCTTTCATGGAACATACTGCCCACCTAGATAAATCGGCTGAGTCAAAAGCAATACTTTCTATTCTACAGACGGACTACGGTCCAGCGGATTGGCGGACGGGTTATGACCCAATATCTGAACTAGTGTTTACAATATTGACGCAAAACACATCCGACAGGAATGCTGAAAAGGCATTCAACAATCTAACCGCTCAATTCACCATGCACCAACTGTTAGAAATTGACGTCTCCCTGATTCAACCACTGATCGCAGCTGCGGGATTATCGAACATAAAGGCGCCACGCATAAAAAACGCACTCAAAACTATTGTAGAAAGACGTGGAGAACTTGACTTGTGGTTTCTGCAATCCATCTCACCTCAAGAGGCGAAAGATTGGCTGCGATCCATTGACGGTATTGGACCGAAAACGGCTGCAGTCGTCTTATGTCTCAGCCTTGGAATTCCAGCACTCCCCGTCGATACTCATGTTCACCGTGTAACTAAAAGATTAGGACTGATTGCGCCAACAATTTCCGCGGACAAGGCCCACGACCAACTTGAGGCACTTGTCGATCCAAAGGATATGCTGGAATTCCACATGCAAATAATTCGTCATGGCAGAACCATATGCAGTAGCCGATCTCCAAAATGCCAAGAATGCCCAATAATAAGGCATTGTATGTACGGCACCACCGCTTTGACCCAAAGCTAAATTGGCTAAAATCGATACTCCCTCTTGTGTTCCTACCGACGAGCAAGCTATACTCCTACGGCACGCAGCACTCACAAGCAATGGTGCCTGCTGTATACATGAAATTAACGTCTCTGGCTACGATAACTCAAACCGGAGACTCGTGAGAGGAGGACGAGATGAAGGCTGGCATTATAAATGTAACTGGATATGCAGGCGTGGAACTAGCACGACTGCTAAGGCACCATCCCGAGATTGAATTGAAAGCAGTCACCGGAAGGAGCGCCGTCGGTGAAAAACTCTCCGACTTCTTCCCGCATCTGGACATAGATCTTACGATTGAAGCTGAAATAACCGAAAGCGTCGATATCGTATTCTCGGCTTTGCCCCAAACAGCAAGTGCAGAGGCCCTAGGACCTCTTGTCAACCAAGGGGTCAAGGCTATTGATATAAGTGCAGATTTTCGACTGAAGGACATCGCTGAATACGAAGAGTGGTATGGAGCAGCACACCCGTATCCTGATTTAGTAGAAGAAGCTGTATACGGGCTGACTGAGTTAAACCGAGATCCAATATCAAAGGCTAGACTGATAGCAAACCCTGGTTGCTACCCGACTAGTGCCATCCTTGCACTGGCTCCTGCACTGTCAGAAGGTCTCATTGAGGGAGACGTAATCATAGATAGCAAATCTGGCGTATCTGGAGCAGGACGAGGACTTAGCATGAACACACACTTTTCAGAAGTAAATGAAAGTGTAAATGCCTACGGAGTGAGTGGACACCGGCACCTTCCCGAGATATGGCAAGAATTGAAACAAATAGACCCGAGCCAGGATGTTAGCGTCACTTTCCTGCCGCACCTAATACCCATGACGCGTGGTATACTCAGCTCATGCTACGCACAGTTTAAAGACGGCGCGCTAGCTTCTGGTCCAAAAGGATCGTCGGAATTAGTGGATTTATACAGGGATTTCTATAAGAATGACCCTTTCGTCAAAGTAGTCGATAAAACCCCCATGACCAAACACACCCTAGGTAATAACGACTGCATCGTCTTCCCGAACATTGATCCAAGGACAAACCGCTTGATCAGCATAGGATGCATCGACAATCTGGTCAAAGGCGCTGCGGGTCAGGCTATAGAAAACATGAACATAATGCTGGGATTGCCGGAAACGCTTGCGCTAGAAGGTCTGGCACTATACCCATAGAACACTCCATGATACGTCGGGATTGACAGTCTCATGTTCCATGCCCGCATCGTCTAGTCTGGCCTAGGACGCCACCCTTTCAAGGTGGAGATCAGGGGTTCAAATCCCCTTGCGGGCAGTACCCTCCCGAATTTGACTTGTCCTCCCTAACAAATATGATATGAAACCATAGGAGCAAAGAATGAAAGCATGTATCTTCTACGAAGCAGGGAATGTCAAAGTTGAGGAAATTCCCACGCCAGATGTGCTGGATGGTCAAGTCTTAGTAAAGACTCAAGCAGCATCAATTTGCTACTCGGACATAAGAGTCTTCCGCGGTCTCAAAAGTGCTTCTTCTGGGGTAGCTATAGGACACGAAGCAGCTGGGGTCGTTGCGGCTGTTGGGAAAAACGTATCATCAGTCACCCCGGGTCAATTAGTTTCAGTGTGCCCTATAATCCCTTGTGGCGGTTGCTATTTCTGCCTTCGTGGTTTGCAAAACAGGTGTGAACACCGACAAACCTTAGGCTACCAGCAAAATGGCGCGCTAGCTGAATACATATTGGCTCCCGAAGGGTTGGTATCCATGGGTCACCTACTGCCCCTCGACAACTCCATCGATCCAGCAATAGCAGCCATGGTAGAACCATTCGCCTGTGCTCTATATTCCCTAGAAACATGCAAGCTAAAACCTGGTGGAACGGTCACTATAATTGGCTGTGGACCGATGGGATTAATCCACCTGCTCATAGCTAAACAAATGGGGGCATCAAAGATTATCATGTCCGATCCAGTAGAGGAAAGACTGCAAATAGCTCGTGACCTAGGGGCTACCGTGGCCATCAACCCAAATGAAATTGGACTGAAAGAGGTAGTAGGTGAGCTAACACGTGGGATAGGAAGTGACCTCTCAATAGTATCCGTCGGCGACGTCAGTGCGGTAGAAGATGGTATCCAAGTTACCCGAAAACAGGGGTACATCAATATATTCGGAGGACTTCCTCCAGGAAGTGAACTTACTGTCGATCCAAACCAAATTCATTATGACGAACTCTTTCTCACAGGGACTCAGAACGCCCCTACAGAACACTATTCTAGGGCAGCAGCCTTACTGCAGGTGCTCCCTGAAACTGAGAAACTCATTACTAGCAGAGTCCCCTTGGTCAATGCACCAGATATTTTCACCCAGCGAATTGCTCTCCAAGGTTTAAAAACCATAGTGGAGTTCCCTGAAATATAACCATTGCACCTCATATCGCCCGTGTCAGACTCTGTCAGTGTCAGTTGCAGGGGAATGAACTATTTGCTAGCATTGGGTGCCGAAGAAGCACCTAAAATACCGCTAAAATTCCGGGGGACAATGGATGGCATCTGACAAAAACACAACACCGGCTCTTAACCTATACATGGACAGAATCGCCTCCCGCGACACTAAAGAGGAAGATCGACTTCAGAGTCAACACTCCAGAGGGAAACTTGGCGCTCGTGAGCGTATTACGCTGCTGTTGGACGCTGATTCTTTTCAAGAGTTGGACCGATTTGTCTTAGACAAGGGATCCCTAGCAGCCAGTCGCGAAATATTTGGTGATGCAGTCATCACGGGGTACGGAACGATTGATAATCGATTGGTTTTCGTCTACTCTCAGGATTTCACCGCATTCGGGGGAACCTTAGGAGAAGCTCACGGGAAAAAGATCGGTAAATTGATGGATCTTGCTATAGCAAACGGTGCTCCGTTAATAGGAATGAACGATGGTGGAGGAGCCCGAATACAAGAAGGAGTCGTAGGACTTTCTGGCTATGGAGACATTTTCTACCGAAACGTTAGAGCATCCGGGGTCATACCCCAGATCAGTTGCATTGTAGGGCCAAGTGCTGGAGGCGCCTCCTACTCACCAGCAATCACGGATTTTATTCTGATGGTTGAAGACATGGGACAAATGTTTGTTACGGGACCTAATGTTATACGTGAAGTAACCGGGGAAGAAGTAACTGTAGAGGAACTCGGTGGGGCAACGGTCCACACCACAGTAAGTGGCGTGGCTCAGCTTAGTTATGATTCAGAGGAAGAATGCTACCAAGGCGTCAGGGATTTACTAAGTTTCCTTCCTCAAAATAATAGAGAAGATCCTCCCTTCATTGATCCTACTGATGATCCCGATAGGATGGACGAAGCCCTGGACACCATAATCCCCGAGGACTCAACCAAAGCGTATGACATGCATGAAGTAATTGGACGGATAGTGGATGATGCAACCCTATTGGAAACGCAGCCCAAATATGCCCAAAACATAATAACAGGTATGGCGCGAATGGGTGGAAATGTTGTTGGGATAGTCGCCCAACAACCCATGCATATGGCTGGAGCACTTGATATAGATGCCTCAATCAAAAGTGCTAGGTTTATACGGTTTTGCGACGCATTTAATATACCAATAGTAATGTTCACAGACGTGCCCGGGTATATGCCGGGGAGAGATCAAGAATACGGTGGGATTATCAAACACGGAGCAAAATTACTCTACGCTTACGCAGAGGCCACTGTCCCTAAAATTACCATACTGACCCGCAAGGCTTATGGAGGAGCGTATATTGTCATGGGCAGTCGTCACTTAGGAGCTGACGCGTACTTTGCTTGGCCAACTGGTGAAATAGCAGTTATGGGACCCGAGGGTGCCGTCGAAATCATATCACGCCGAGCTCTAGATGAAGCCGCAGATAGAAGTGCAGAGAGGGCTAGATTAGCAGAGGAATTTCGCACCGAATTCTCCCATCCCTACATAGCCGCCGGTCGTGGAGATGTTGATGACATCATTGAACCACGAACCACCCGCCCACGAATTATTAAGGCACTTGAAATGCTCCACAACAAACGCGATACACTCCCACCCAAAAAACATGGTAATATCCCTCTGTAAAGACTAGAGGCAAAACTAGAGGCAACCAAAACAAGAAAGTGGATCCCCACGAAGGAGGAATCATGGCTTACGAAATCACATTGCTACCGGGAGACGGAATTGGTCCTGAGGTAATGCAAGCGGCAAGAAGGGTTATAGAAGCCACAGGGGTAAAATTCGATTGGGATATCCAGGATGTCGGCGAAGCTGCCTTAGCTGAACATGGAACTCCTCTACCCGATCACGTACTAGATTCCATCCGCAGAACAGGTATCGGATTCAAAGGACCTATAACAACACCAGTAGGAACAGGCTTTAGAAGTGTTAACGTGGCAATACGCAAAGCTCTTGATCTGTATGCCTGTGTGAGACCGTGTAAAACATACCCAGGAGTGCGAGGACGCTACGAAGATGTAGATATAGTTGTCGTCCGGGAAAATACCGAAGATTTATACGCGGGCATAGAATTTGAAAAGGACTCTACGGAGGTTCGCGAGCTAGTTCAATTTCTGAGAGATAAGGATTCTGTCGTTCGGGACGACGTTGGGATCAGCATCAAACCAATATCAGTATTTGGAACTGAACGAATTGTACGGTATGCCTTCGATTATGCGCGCGAACACGGCCGGAAGAAGGTAACTGCCGTACATAAGGCCAACATCATGAAACATAGCGACGGACTTTTCCTTGCGGTGGCACGTGAGGTAGCACAAGAATATTCGGGCATAGAATTCGAAGACCGAATAGTGGACAATATGTTCATGCAGCTTGTGCAACGCCCGGAAGAATATGATGTACTGGTTCTACCAAATCTATATGGTGATATAGCCTCTGACTTATGTTCCGGCCTCGTCGGCGGCTTAGGCGTTGCTCCCGGAGCGAACGTCGGAGCAGACGGAATGGCAGTCTTCGAAGCTATTCATGGAAGCGCACCTCGCTACACCGGACAAAATAGGGTCAACCCAATAGCCTGTATATTGTCGGGCATGCTGATGTTAGAGCACTTAGGAGAGAAGGAAGCAGCTCGACAAGTCGACGAAGCGGTTGCTGCTGTGATCGCTGAAGGGAAATCTGTCACATATGACATGAAACCTACCCGAGATGATCCAACTGCGGTTGGTACTGCACAAGTCGCTGACGCCATTATTGAAAAAATGTAGGAGATTTATAATGCAAAATAAAGTCACAGTCGTTGGAGCCGGAAATGTTGGAGCAACTACTGCACAGCGCATCTTTGACAAAGGATATGCAGACGTTGTACTCGTGGATGTCGTAGAAGGTCTACCACAAGGCAAAGCCTTAGACATGTTAGAAGCAGGTCCAATAGTCGCGTCTGATGCTTCAGTAAAAGGATCTAACTCATACGAAGACACTGCTGGTTCTGATATCGTCATAATCACCGCAGGAATAGCTCGCCGGCCTGGCATGAGCCGGGATGACCTTCTAACAACAAACATGAATATCGTCGGGAGTGTCACCAGTGAAGTCGTACAGCACTCGCCCAACGCGATACTCATCATAGTATCCAATCCCCTTGATGCTATGGTGCAACACGCATTTTCTGTAAGTAATTTTCCGTCTCAGCGAGTCATAGGAATGGCTGGAGTGCTAGATACCGCTAGATTTC
>Ga0310344_10004288_pt1 | contig 10597 bp, 9 predicted proteins | sample HC15DNA20200_MG_FD_203801 | JGI IMG/M metagenome (GOLD analysis project Ga0310344, IMG submission 203801) | Marine microbial communities from station ALOHA, North Pacific Subtropical Gyre - HC15-DNA-20-200_MG | ecosystem: Environmental > Aquatic > Marine > Oceanic | place: Pacific Ocean: North... | reverse complement strand
GGCTGCACTGCGGGCTAGCGAGATTGCTGAAGTCGCGGAGTTCTTTAGCTTCGGTACCAATGACCTGACGCAGACGACTTTTGGCATAAGCCGGGACGATGCGGCGTCGTTCCTCGAGGACTACGTTCGGCACGAGATTTTTCCTGGTGATCCTTTCGTCAGTCTCGATGTTGATGGCGTGGGCGAACTTTTGAAAATCGCCTCCGAACGCGGGCGTAAGTCACGCCCTGACCTCAAGCTAGGCATCTGTGGTGAACATGGTGGTGATCCAGCATCGGTCATTTTCTGCCATCGAATCGGTCTCGACTACGTGTCTTGTTCGCCTTACCGAGTGCCGATCGCACGCCTTGCTGCCGCTCAGGCCGCCCTAGAAGACAAGTCCGAAGGCTAACGCTAGTTTCTCTTTACTTCCCCCTAGTAGAGGGGAGTCTAGGAAGGGGGTGTAGCCACCACAGCTTGGCGAACTGACCTTCCATGGTCTAATCACCCCGAAGTATCACTTGTAAAACAAGAATATTGCGACGAGAAAACTAAAAAGATTGCCCTCCGATATCAGAGCCTGCCGCATTTGGGAGAAACATCTGCCTCTTTGCCCCTTTCTGGTACATCGTACGTGCCTGATTTATTTGAAGGCTATTGCAAGAGACGGCATTAACTGGGGATAAACTCCCGAGCTTCATCCCTCTTAGGAGGAGGTAAAACTGGACTTCACAGGTATATGGAAGGGATCGTGACGGATCGGCAGCGTGATAGTTTTATACCTATCGGTGCCACGCATATGAGCGGGGTTAAAACAGGATACGGATCGATCCATGAGTATTAGGGTAGGTAAGACGGATGAGCAGGCGACAGTCGTACGAGCGATTGCCTTCATTGTCGTGGGAATGACATTCTTTGGCCTGTCCGACGCACTAGCTAAGCTTCTGGTAGCGGACCTGCCAGTCTTTGAGGTCGTTTGGGCCCGCTACACCTTCCACTTTATTTTTCTGTTTGTTCTGCTGCGCCCCCAGAGTATCCGAGTACTGGTTCGTACTGCTCATCTAGGCATTCAAATCGTGCGGTCTGCTGTTCACTTCCTAGCCGCGTTCTGTGCCTTTCTCGCGTTACGGTATCTACCGCTAGCCGAGGCGACGGCCATCGCCTTTATCTGGCCTCTGTTGGCCTGCGTGTTATCCGTACCTATCCTGAGCGAGCGCGTTGGTATTCGCCGATGGACGGCGATCGCTGTGGGCCTGGCCGGGGCACTGATTATCATCCGGCCTGGTCTCGGAGTCATGCACTGGGCAGCCTTCCTAGCCTTAGGAATGGCTTTTTTCTACGCAACCTACCATGTGTTGACCCGCAAGGTTGGGACGACTGATTCCTTCATAACGAGCCTATTCTATATGGGAACCGTAGGCGTGCTGATTACGTCATTGACCTTGCCGTTTATCTGGGTTGCACCAAATCAAACCCAATGGATTTTACTGGTGACACTTGGCTTATCAGGCGCTACCAGTCACTTTTGTGTTATCCAGGCGCTTCAGAACGCATCGGCATCGACATTGGCGCCTTTCGGATATATTCACCTCGTTTCTGCCACATTTTTGGGGTACTTGATTTTTGGTGCGCTCCCGGACCTTCCCACTGTCATTGGCGCAGCGATCATCGTGGCGAGCGGTATGTTTCTCTTCTACGGGGAAAGATTTCTTGCGCGCAATGTAGATGGCTAGTGGACTGAGGATGAGCCTCGTATCTAGTCGTGGCGTCCCGATGGTTGAATGTCTGGTTAGGGAACATATCCATGAGGAAGATGTTTTCGTGCACGTTTGTCTGGTAGTTTGACTAGCTGATCAAGGTAATGTCGTAGGCGTGGGCCGACGCAGTGTGGTTCACCGAGCCAGCAGAGCTAATGAAACACGTGATAAAGGAAATCGCTGAGTCCGATGGTTTGATGTGATTTGTCGGCTGGGCCCGTAAGGCGATCTTCGAAATGGAATAAGAGGAGATAGCAGTCGAGTGGATGAACCAAGACTGGTTTCGCCATCTATATCTTTTCAGTAAGGTTCCCATTGCTACGATATGCGCCACTCTCCGGTTCGGAGGCGACGATTAGGGTGGGCAATATGTGCAATAATTCCTCGAGGCATCTCCAGCCGATCCCCTTGATATGACCGGCTACGCCTCCATCAATCTTGCCGCACGACTGCAGGGATAAAGAACGGGCGGAGACCTCGCGGCTTCTCACTTGTTGGCAGTGGACTCGGCCGTTGTGTCGGTCTTGACGAATTATGAACTAGGATCCAATTGGGGCCACATTGACGCTTTCAGAGATGTGGTGGTGTTTTGTCAGCTAACCCTTGAAACCCCATAGGCAAGGTGCGCAAATGCATCGTAAATAATTGATATTAATTATTTAATTTAAATTCATCACCTAAACCGCCCGCTCCCCCGCCTAGGTATGAATTATGCGAATTGGCTTGAGAAAATTATCTCAGACTATGGGGATGAAATAAGTTAGGAGATCGGGGCTCCGATACTCTTTATCCTGCTGATTGGAGGAGGGAATTGTCTGTTTAGATTATTTAGACCTTGTCATAGCGGAAGCAGTCGACAAGGTGGTCGTTGACGATACCTACAGCTTGCATGAAGGCATAGCAGATCGTCGGACCGCAGAACGTAAACCCTTCCGCCTTCAGGGCCTTGCTCATGGCTAGAGATTCGGGTGATTTGGTCGGAACTTCGTTATCCCTTTGATAGGCATTCTTAAGGGTGTGGCCGTCGGTGAACTGCCAGATGAAGTCATCGAATGTCTGGCCTCTTTCGCGGAGATCAAGGTAGGCACGGGCGCCCTTAACGGTGCCTTCAATCTTGGCGCGGTTTCGGATGATCCCTGCATACTTCATCAGCGATTCGATCTTGCATTTGTTATAGGAAGCGATGCGTTCCGGCTCGAACCCGTCAAAGGCTGCTCGGAAATTATCACGTTTTCTGAGGATCGTGATCCACGACAGTCCAGCTTGGAATCCATCGAGGATGAGCTTCTCAAAAAGAGCGCGGTCGTCGTGTTCGGGTACGCCCCATTCCTCATCATGGTAGGTGACGTATAGCTGGTCCACACCTGGCCAGGTACAACGGGCGGTCATGTTACCAGCGGAGCGTCATTGCGGCACACAGCCTCCACTTTCGTCCCCGTGGGATCAAAAACGAAGGCACTGTAATAGTCATTGCTGTATTCATGCCGCGGGCCGGGCGGACCGCCATCCCGTCCACCATTGATGAGGGCCGCGGCATGAAATGCGTCGACGGATTCGGGAGTGGATGCCGCGATAGCGACATGCAGTCCGACACCTGGCCTAAATGTCGATTTCTTGGGTTCTTGGATCCAAAAGGTGGCTCGGTTATAGCCGTATCCGATAGCCACAGGGAGTTCCCGCTGCCGCCCCATACCCAGTGCGCCTAAAGCTGCGTCGTAGAATTCCGCACTATCTGTCAAATTAGATACGCCGATAGACACATGGTCGATCATTGAGCTTTCCCATTCTGGTTCAGATTAGCAGGGCTGGTAGTCAATCCGATCCGACATTAGGTTTAATATCGTCGATATCTAACCAGGGCGGGATGATGGGGACTATAGCTGTCCCTTCTACCATCAGCGGTTGTCCTTGATTATAGGCTGATCTTAAAGATTCGATCCGTAGAAGGGCCAATCCCTGTTGACCCGTACCCGACCGCATTTCTCCGATTTCCTTGCCGTTGAAGGTGACAGATAAGCCCGCTTCTGGCACCGGGCCCTCCGATCTGACGGGAAAAAGGCGCTTGCGGATTTTGGCACGGTGATGGGTTCGCGCTGTCAGCTCTTGGCCCACGTAACAGCCCTTTTCATAGTCGATGGCGTGCAGGTCATCGAGATTACATTCCAGGGGAAACGACTTCTCGATAAGAATATCGCGGCTACCGTCCGGAATGCCGAGTGACAATCTCAAGTCTTCGTATTCTTGGCTGTCTGTCGCCGAGAACCCGGCCTCCACCATTAAATCTTTAACTGCCTCCAAAAGACCAAATACGCGCACTCCAAGTCGGGCAAGGCGAGGATCAACATACACAACTCCACATGCGCGAGAGACGGCAGTTCCTTCAACTAGCTCTAGTTTAAGTGCCTTGGCCGCGGCATCGCCAAATGCGGCCAAAGTTCCCCAATCGGAGGGTGTGGGCTCCAATGTCACATCGGCATGGAGCCGGTACATCGTCAGCCGCTTTTCGAGATCGCCAATGCGATCAGCTTCGGTTTCAAGAACGTAGGTGCCGGTGACTTCCGGATGCGCACTAATGAAAAAGTCGTGAAGGAATTTGCCTTGGGGGGTGAGCAGCGTGGCATATATAGCCCGCTGTCTGTTGACCTTTGTAACGTCATTGGAGATCAGGTTTTGCAGAAACATTTCCGCGTCGCTACCCGAAACTACGAGTGCACTCCGCTTCTCCAGGACAACGAATTTCAACCCGGTCATGTGTCTTGGCTCCTTCAGGCACCTTGGTTAGAGTTATGCGAGTGTAGTCCTTCTGGCAAGGGCACTCTTGGCAGCAGTGTTCGGCCGGGCGTATAAACGCTGTCAGTCGAGGTTTGGCAGCGGAGACAATGTGCCAGTGAAAAGCGCCGGCAGACCACTGTTAATGAACACCGGTCCATGAATGTCCTTTTCATCACGTCGAACCGGCTCGGCGACGCAGTGCTGTCAACGGGATTGATCAATCATCTCATAAGCCAGACACTGGATCTCCGGCTCACGATTGTCTGTGGAGCGATACCGGCGCCGCTGTTCCGTGATACACCTGGCGTTGATCGCATCATCGTCCTCCAAAAACGTCCTCTAGCGGGACATTGGTTTGCACTCTGGAGTCAGACTGTGAGTACGTTCTGGGACCTGGTAATCGACCTGAGAGCCTCTGCCATTAGCTGGATGCTTCCGACCAAGGGTCGACGTATCCTTGATACGGCCGCTTCGCGAGAGTTGTGCCATCGTGTGGTGCAGTTGGGTTCGGTGCTCTCACTTGCAAATGCACCCTCTCCGCGGATCTGGCTGGGTGAGGCACAACGTATCCGCGCCGCCGAAATCATGCCGGCCGATCGAACCATACTGGCAGTTGGGCCCACGGCGAACTGGGGTGGTAAGTGCTGGCAGCCAGAGCGTTTCGCCGAGGTCATTTCGCGTATCACTGCCAGTGACGCATCGATGAGCGGTGCCCACGTTGCGGTGTTTGGGGCGCCTGAAGAGCATGATATGGCACGGCCGGTCTGCGACTCGATCCCGCCAGAGCGCTGCGTGGATCTGGTAGGCAATGACGACCTGCTGGTCACTGCGGCGTGCCTCAAACAAGCAGATTTCTACATCGGCAACGATTCAGGCCTGATGCACCTGGCGGCTGCCATGGGTGTGCCGACCCTAGGACTGTTCGGACCAAGCCGCGAGGTCCACTACGCACCCTGGGGCAGTAATTGTGGTGTCGTTCGCACGACAAAGACCTATGAGGAGATTGTCGGTGATCCAGATTATGACTATCGCCGCCATGACACCTGGATGGACACACTTTCAGTGGATAGGGTGGAGCAGGCCGTCGTCGCATTGTGGGAACGGACGCGGGGTGCCAGGGCTTCGGTGGATGCCGCGCGATGACATTGTCCATCCTTGTAGTCGCCCACAATGAAGAGCGACAGCTCGCCGATTGTCTTGAGCGCCTGTCGTTCGCCGATGAGATCGTGCTCGTGCTCGATCGCTGTACTGATGGATCTGCTGAGATCGCTCGGCGTTTTACCGATCGTATCATCGAGGGCGCCTGGCCTTTAGAGGGTGATAGGCATAATACCGGTATCGAGGCCTGTCAGGGGCCGTGGGTTCTGGAGGTTGACAGTGATGAGCGCGTTCCGGAAGCATTGGGTCGTGAGATACGCGACACCATCGCGTCTGCTGAAGACGGGTATTTCCTCATCCCATTCGACAACTACATCGGCAACCGGCTTGTGCGGCATGGCTGGGGAGCAGCTTGGGGGGTCAGTGCGGCACCACGCCTGTTCACTAAGGGGGCCAAGCGCTGGGGAAATCAGCGGATCCATCCATCGCTTGAGCTGAAAGGCCGGAAACGGCTGCTGACGACGCCTATAGTTCATCTAGTGGACCGTGATATTTCGGACATGTTGTGCCGACTTGATCGCTATACCACGGCACGCGCGCTGGATTTGCGTGATAGCGGTGATATAGGCACTCTGCCGGTAAATATCCGGCGGATCTTCTCCCGATTCTGGAAGTGCTATGTCGCGCGTAAAGGGTACTGCGAAGGTCCGTGGGGCGTTCTAATTGCCCTCATGGCTGCTCTCTACCCCATCCTGTCCCACCTGAAGGCACGCCTAGAGGCTGAATGATGCGAATTCTTCATGCCATGGCTGGTGGGGAGCAGGGGGGGGCTGAGGAATTCTTTCTGCGGCTGAGCCGGTCACTAGCGTCACGGGGCATTGAACAACAGGCCCTAATTCGGCCACACGAGGACCGTCAGGCGGCATTGCGTGTTGCCGGCATCGAGACGTCGACTGCCGTGTTCGGTGGTATGCTGGACATACTCTCCAGCGGCCGCTTCCAGCAACAGATTGACACCTTCAGACCTAATGTGGTTCTCACTTGGATGAGCCGGGCCTCCCGGTTCTGTCCCAGACGGGTCGCTAACAAACATCCTTTCGTGCACATAGGCCGCCTCGGCGGGTACTATGATCTGAAGTATTACCGTAACTGTGACCACCTGATCGGCAATACGGCGGATATTGTCAGTCATATCAAGGACCAGGGATGGCCCAACGATAGGGTGCATTATCTGCCAAATTTTGTAGTGGCTGGGACCGCGCCGGCACGGGTTCGGGCCGAACTAGGGCTGCCAGAAGTTGGACGACTGCTGCTGGCTCTTGGCAGGTTCCACACCAATAAGGCTTTTGATGTTCTTTTAAGGGCGTTGCGCCAATTACCTGATGTAGTGCTATGCCTCGCGGGATCGGGCCCAGACAACGAAAGCCTGCGTCGTCAAGTGGTGGACTTCGGCCTCGGCGGCCGCGTTGCCCTTCCCGGCTGGCAGGCGGACGTGGCACCCTTGTTTGCGGCAGCGGATCTTTTTGTCTGCCCATCTCGGATCGAGCCGTTGGGCAATGTGGTGATTGAGGCTTGGGCCCACCAGGTGCCGGTTGTGGCTGCGTCCGCGAAGGGGCCTGAGGCCCTGATCACAGATGGTGAAAACGGCCTGCTTTTTCCTATTGATGACGATGACGAGTTGGCAGCTACAATCAAACGAGTTCTTAAGGATGGGAAATTGGCTAGCCGTTTAGTCTCGGCCGGACATGCTGAATTCGAGGCACGATTCAGCGAAAGCATTGTCGTAGATCAGTATCTCAAGTTGTTCCGGCGTCTGACCGTGCGGAAGGATGCCACCTAGTGTGCGGGATCGCAGGACTGCTTACTCGCGATGGATCATCGCCCGACGAAAGTATTCTTCAACGTTTAGCCTCTTCGCTGGCGCACCGAGGCCCTGACGGTGAAGGACGCTATGTAAGCGGCGGGGTCGGTCTTGTGCACCGGCGCCTTGCGATTATCGACCTTGAAACAGGGGATCAACCGCTGAGTGGGCCAGACGGCGCCGTGCTGATCGCGAACGCCGAAATTTATAACTATGTTGAGTTGCGCGATGCCCTCGCGGGCGTCTCCTTCGCCACGGCATCGGATTGCGAACTTCCTCTCCATCTATATCGCAAGGCCGGTGCAATGTTCGATGAGAAGCTGCGTGGTATGTACGCGATCGCTCTCTATGACCCTGCTTCAGATCACTTGGTGTTGTCGCGAGATCCATTCGGTATCAAGCCACTATACTATGCCCACGGCAGTCAGGGTTTTGCATTCGCCTCAGAACCACAAGCCTTGATTGCCGCCGGGATTGTTGAGCCGCAAGTCAATCCGCCGGTTCGTGACGAGCTACTGGAACTGCAATTCACCACTGGGGCAGACACGATCTTCAGCGGAATTAAGCGGGTCCTGCCGGGCGAGACGCTGGTGATCAGCCGGGGACGAATTATCGATCGTCACCGGAAGGAGGCGCTTCCTGTCGATCATATGCCTTCCGCTTTAGACGAACGCGAAACCATGGCTCAGCTTGATTGGGCCCTGAGGGATAGTATTTCTATTCATCAGCGTTCAGACGTTCCGTTTGGTATGTTTTTGTCGGGTGGTATTGATTCCTCAGTGTTGCTGTCTCTGATGGCAGAACTCAACGATCATCCCGTGCTGGCCTTCACCGCTGGATTTCCTGGTTCGAGTGCTCATGACGAACGTAAGCACGCACGAATGTTGGCGGAGCACGTTGGCGCGCGGCATGTGGATGTTCCCATCCAAGAGAGCGACTTCTGGCAGCTGTTGCCTGAAATTGCTGCCGCGATGGACGATCCTGCGGCCGACTATGCCGTTCTGCCTACCTATGTCTTGGGGCGTAAGGCCGGCCAGTATGTCAAGGTCGTTCTGAGTGGAGAGGGGGGAGACGAACTGTTTGCAGGATATGGTCGATACCGAAGCGCCCGGCGGCCTCGCTGGCTGGGTGGTCGGGTAATGCGTCCAAGAGGAACATTCGACAATCTTGGAGTTTTGCGCTATTCGACAGCGGGCTGGCGCGAGGGAATTGTTGCGGCGGAGTCACGTGCGGCGAATAATGGCCGTACATCTCTGCAGGTGGCGCAGGCTACGGATTGTGCGGATTGGCTCCCAAATGATCTGTTGCTCAAGGTCGATCGATGCCTTATGGCCCACGGTGTGGAAGGTCGGGTTCCGCTCCTCGATTCCGCAGTGGCAGCAGCGGTTTATCAGCTTCCAGACCGTTTCAAGCTGAACAAAGGAATGGGTAAGTACCTGCTGCGCCAGTGGCTAGATTGTCGGTTGCCCGAATCGGCACCCTTCTCGAAGAAGCGCGGGTTTACGGTTCCCGTCGGGGAATGGATCGCCGGTCGGGGCGAGCGGCTTGGGGTGCTGGTCGGAGCAGCTCCCGGCATCCAGGAAATATGTCATCCCGAGGGCGTCGCGAAGGTATTTCGCTCGGGAGGCAAGAGAGAAAATTTTGCGGCTTGGACCTTGCTCTTTTATGCTCTCTGGTACCGTCGTCACATCCTAGGGCAGCATCCCAACGGCGATGTGTTCGACTGCTTGTCCATGGCTACCTAGTCCTGCCTTGCATGCCTATCCTTTAGGAAACTGAACTGTTGATGAGTATTTCTTACGATCTAGTTATACGAGGTGGGAATCTGGTTACCCATAACGGTATCGGACGTGGTGATGTCGGGGTCCGTGATGGCCGTATCGTGGAGGTCGGTCAACTTCGAGGAACGGACGGTGGTGAGATCATCGATGCGACCGGACTTCACGTCTTGCCCGGTATCATCGACACCCAGGTCCATTTCCGCGAACCGGGGAATGAGCATAAGGAGGATCTCGAAAGTGGCACTCGGGCGGCCGTCATGGGGGGCGTCACGGCAGTTTTCGAGATGCCAAACACCAATCCGCTGACGACGACCCCTGAGGCGCTGAACGACAAGCTGAACCGCGCCGATGGACGGGCTTGGTCGGACTATGCGTTTTACGCCGGCGCAACGCCAGACAATGCAGACTCCTTAGGAGATTTGGAGACCTTGCCAGGTTGCTGCGGGATCAAAATTTTTATGGGTTCGTCGACCGGGAGCCTACTGGTGCCGGATGACGAGTCACTGAAGAGGGTTCTAGAGAACTGTAGGCGTCGCGTTGCGGTTCACGCGGAAGATGAGGAACGCCTAAATGCACGAAGCCATATTGCCGCTAAAGCCGCGCATCCGCGTGCTCATCCCGACTGGCGGGATGTCGAGACTGCATTCAATGCGACGCGGCGTTTAATCTCACTTGCCGAGGAGTTCCGTCGGCGCGTACATGTCCTGCACGTAACGACAGCGGAAGAGATGAAATACCTCGCGGATCACAAGGATGTTGCAAGCGTCGAAGTGACGCCTCAGCACCTGACGCTGGAAGCACCGGATTGCTACGAGCGTCTTGGCGCGTTCGCACAAATGAACCCGCCAATTCGCGAAGCGCACCATCGTGAGGGATTATGGAATGCCATTGCCCAAGGCGTGGTTGATGTGATTGGCTCCGATCACGCGCCACATACCCGCGACGAGAAAAATCAGACATATCCGAATACACCATCTGGGATGCCTGGCGTGCAAACCCTGCTGCCATTGATGTTAAACCACGTCAGTGAGGGGCGGCTGTCATTACTGCGTCTGATCGATCTTCTGTGTGAGGGACCGAACCGGCTGTTCGGTATTGTGGGCAAGGGCCGGCTGGCGGTAGGCTATGACGCCGACTTTACGCTGGTCGATCTCGCAGTGTCACGCGATATCACGGACGACTGGATCGCCGCGAAATGCGGCTGGACGCCGTTTGTGGGGATGACCGTGACGGGATGGCCTGTAGGGACCATTATTCGTGGTCAATCTGTCATGCGGGACGGTCAACTTATGAATGAGCCTTCGGGACAGGCCATGCGCTTCTACGAGGGTTCTGGGCCATAACTGCCA
>Ga0310344_10004286_pt1 | contig 10601 bp, 8 predicted proteins | sample HC15DNA20200_MG_FD_203801 | JGI IMG/M metagenome (GOLD analysis project Ga0310344, IMG submission 203801) | Marine microbial communities from station ALOHA, North Pacific Subtropical Gyre - HC15-DNA-20-200_MG | ecosystem: Environmental > Aquatic > Marine > Oceanic | place: Pacific Ocean: North... | reverse complement strand
ACTTAGGAAGACTCGTTCTGCTTAAAAGATAAGCAACAAAAAGAACATTTATGACTTTGGCGAATTCTGAAGGTTGGAAATCTAATATACCAAAACTAAACCACCGTCTGACTCCGTAATTTGGCTCTGTAAATAAAAGTAGCACTAGTAAACTTATAGAAATTGTATATAGTAATGGACATAGACTCTGTATTAAATCTAGAGAGAAATAAGACATAAGAAAAAACAATACTAGTGCCAATAGTGAGAAACTCATTTGCCTTGTAAGAGGGTTTGATATGTCCAGTGAAAATGTACCAGATACATTGAACAGAGTTGCCCATGATAGAATATGAAGAGAAATAAAAGCAATAAACAAACTTATATCGGTTCCCTCTGGGCCAATAATAATAATTTTTTGTCTATTCGGTATCATCATTCTGTAACCTCTCCAAACTCAACAGACGTCAATTCTGTACCTCTTAAATATTGGACTATTCTCCTAGCTATTGGGGCAGCAACTGCACTCCCTGATCCACCTTCCTCAATAACTACAACAACGACATATTCTGGATCTGCAATTGAATCCACCCCAACGAACCAGGATGTACTATTCTTACCTATTGTGGTCTGAGCAGTTCCTGTTTTTCCCCCAACATCGTAAATAAGGTCACCCATTATTGAAAAAGATTTGTATGCTGTTCCGCCAGGATTTGTTACAAGACCCAAGTCCAAAAGTAACATATCAGAAAAATCTTTCTCCATATCAAGATCATTCCTGACTATACTTTCGGGATCTTTAATGGAAGATATAGAAGGTTCAAATAAGGAGCCTCTAATTAAGCTTGCGTAAGCGTTTGCTACTTGCAAAGGAGTTGTAGTGATAGCTCCTTGTCCAACAATTAAGTTCATCAAATCTCCTCCAAGCCAACCTTCTTCTCTAACTCTATCAGGGTCTGTGGAGCTCCATTCTTCAAAAATTGCTCTATCTGGTACTATTCCTTTCTTTTCATAAGGTAAATCTATTCCGGTGTACTCACCAAAACCTAAGTTCCGTGCGTAGTCCTGTAGTATAGATTCTTGTTCACTATTTTCATAAAGTCTCCATATCCTTAAAGCTATCTCCCAAAAATAAACGTTCACTGACTTTTGTATTGCTTCATGATAATCTACATAGCCATGGCCATCTTTTTTCCAATCACAGTAAACTTGTTGACTACCATCAGTGAATTGAAAAGATAAACACTCCTCCGCAAAATACTTTTCATTAAAAGTGCTTATTCCTTCTGGATATATATATTCATTATAAGAAAGCCAATATGGAACTACTTTAAAAACAGAACCAGGAGGATAAAGTCCTTGAATTGCAAAGTTATTAAATGCCTGCTCTTTTTGAATTTGTGTAAATTGTGAATCTGAAATTCCTGAAATAAACTGATTTGGGTCAAAAGTTGGTATTGAAGCCATAGAATAAACCTCCCCTGATTTTATATTCATAACTACTGCAGCACCTCGTTCAATCTCATCAGTAAATTCAGTATTGTTTTTATTTGCAAGATCTATTCCTAAGACTAGGGACTCTTCAACAACGCTCTGCAGTTGTGTTTCAATAGTTAAATACAAATCTTTGCCCCTTTCCCCAAGGATATAATTCTTAACATTTGTTTTTGTTATAGTTAGCAAATGAGGAACTCCTGATAAATGAAGCTCATATTGTCTTTCCACCCCATTCTTACCAACAATCTGATGTAAGTCTGATACTGGAAACAACCTTACATCATCTTGATTCGGTATCCCCGTATAGCCCAAAACATGAGATGCAAGTTCTCCATACGGATACTCCCTAAAAGGAAAATCAATTGTAATAAAAGCGGGATAATCATAAGAAGAAAGATTAATAACATTATATAATTCATTACTTATCAATCCTATATCAATAACTTTGTTCTTTAATACGGCATCTTCCTCAAGGTAAGAAAAGTCTTCCTCTGGAAGGTAGTGATTAAGAAACAGAAGGTATTCTTCAATATCGTTATCAATTAAATTAGTGTCTAAATAGAGCTTCGGTATAACTACTGTTCTAGCAAGAACCTCTCCATTCCTGTCATATATATTACCTCTAGACGATGGAAAATAATAATTTGCTGAAGATTGGTCAGCTATTACCTTCTCACTCTCATTGACAGAACCTATTTGCAAGGCATATATTTGAAATAAAAAAAACAATAAAATAAAAACAGATGCTGATACAAAGTAATTAAATCTGCTATCAGACATTTTTTCGCCTAAATTGAAAAATAAAATAAACAAATATTTGGAAAAGAGAATTTACTACTACCAGTTTTATACTATTTAAGAATAATGGTCCCGCTTGGAAAAGCAGTTCTTGGTAACCTTGGGTAAAAAGAAAAATAAATACTCCGCTTATGAAATAAATTGAAGTACATATAACATGATTGAGCAAATCATTAATAAGCTGATTTTCTTTCAATCGATTTCCAACAATAAAGATTACTACCAACAAAAAACTGCTAACCCCCAGAGTATTAGAGGGATGCAAGATGTCTTTTAATATCCCAAAAAGAAAAATAGGTAAATACCACTTCTCAAGATTTTCGGTTCTTGTGTATATTAAAAATATTACAGAAGCCAAAGATATAGAAATGGTTACATTATATATAACGATTCTTGAAGCTATATTCAAATCAATAAAAAGGATTAATAATAAGATTGGGAACCTTAACAAAAAATTAAATAAATCTTTCAATGTATTAATTTTCTATTTTCTTTGTTACAACTTGTACGAAACTTGCATCGTATGGAGAAGAAATTATTACTACTTCCCCAGTTAAAATACTATCAACTATTTCCAATGGTGCCTCAATTAAAGCAACTGGAAACTCTCCTCCATGATTAAAGATATTACTAGTTAATAAAACTCCTGAAAATGGAGGCTGAGTGTTGTTATTTACTTGCTCTATTGACCTAATATGTAATCTTGTTTGGTTTTTATTTTGTAATATATAACTATTTGAATCTTTATCAGTTACATTTAAAACAAAATCTAACGAACTAACTAAAGTTATTTGGGAATAATTAGGTTTTGCCTCTTTAATAACTCCTATTACATTGCCAATCGGATCTAAAGCAATATCTCCTGTAGAGATCCCATCATTTTCTCCTTTATCAATCAATAAGGACTGGGCAGGAAAATTTTCAAAACCTAAAACCTTTGAAGTAACTAGTTTTCTATCTGTTGAAGTTTGGTAATTTAAAATTTGTTTAAGATCTTCAATTTCCTTTTGAAGAGTTAAGTTACTATTATTCTTTTGCTGCAATAATTCTATTTGTTTTTTAAGTAGTTCATTTTCAGATTTTACTTGAGAGTTAGTGCGGATAAAATTTCTTATACCGAAGTTTCCATTAATATCTACTTGATACACAGTTCCTAAATCGTAGAGACTGTTTATATACTCTTTACCAATCCCTCTTGAAAGAGAGTCCGAGGAAATAAAAAATATAGATAGAATGATATAGATATACCCGATAACGTAAAGTCTTTTTTTCATAATTTTTCAATTTCTATAACATTATAGATTTAAGGTCGAACTGATTGCTTAAGTATTTGTTTATAATCTTGAAATCTCTCTAAACATATACCAGACCCAACTACAACTGCACTAAGGGGGTCTTCACACCGATTAACAGGGATTCCTAAATCTTCAGCAATCCTTCGATCGAACTGCTTCAGCAGTGAGCCTCCTCCTGCAAGCCAAGCTCCTTCTTTGTCTATATCAGATGATAGTGCTGGAGGAGTCTTTGCAAGACATATCCTAATTGACTCAACTATTTCTCTTACAACATAATCTAATGCGCTCCTTACGTCACTTGCTTCAAGTAAAGCTTGCCGAGGAACTCCATCTACTAAGTCTCTACCTGTAACCGTAACCTGTGGTTCATTATCAAAAATATGGGCAGATCCTACTGCATGTTTTAACGACTCTGCTATTCCTTCATCGACAAGGAGTTGGTGTTCCCTGCTTAACCAATCTAATAATGCTGTAGTCATCCTATCTCCCCCAACTCTAATAGAATTTGAACATACAATATCTCCCATCGAAATAACAGCAATCTCGGTAGTCCCGCCTCCTATGTCTATTATCATATTGCCACTAGCCTGAAATATTTTTAAATCTGCTCCTATAGCTGCTGCCATTGGCTCATCTATTGTGAAAACCTCTGAAGCCCCTGTTGAATGTGCTGCTTGCTCTATAGACCTTTGCTCAACGCTGGTTACCCCATCAGGAATGCAGATAACTATCCTAGGTCTTGAAAAAGCTCTGCCAAATGTTTTAATCAAAAAAGCTTTCACTAATTCTTCAGCCATTTCTATATCTGATATGACACCATCTCTTAGAGGTCGAATTAACTTTATTGATTCAGGAGTTCTACCTAGCAACTTTTTTGCATCCTTACCAATGGCCAATATAGAGTTGTCATCTTCGTTAACAGCTAGTAGAGAAGGCTCGTCTAAAACTACTCCTCTACCTTTTACGTAAATCAAGGTATTAGCAGTTCCTAAATCAATAGCTATATCGCTACTTCCGAATACTTTTCTTCTTAAATTAAATTGCGCCATGTAATACCTAAGATTAACTTATAATTTATCATTAAAAAATAAAAAGTTTTTCAATATTTATCCAAAAAAAATCTCAAGTTCTCTTTCAGCACTTTCTATTGAGTCAGACCCGTGAACTACGTTTTTTTCTATTTCTGTACCAAATTGTGCTCTTATTGTACCTGGTTCAGCTTCACTTGGGTTAGTAGCTCCCATTAATTCTCTTATTTTTGTTATAACGTCATTCCCTTCAAGTTCCATTACTACGACAGGTCCGCTCGTAATAAATTGAATCAAATCAGAGAAAAATGGTTTTTCTTTATGTTCTTCGTAATGTAATTTAGCTTTTTCCTCATCTATAATCATTTTTTTTAACTTATTTATTTGATAACCTTCAGATTCAAGAATATTGATTATTTTTCCAGTTAATTGTCTTTCAACTCCGTCTGGCTTGACCATAAAAAATGTTTTCATACTTAACATTGTAAAATTGCAGAGTTTATAAACTAACTAATTTTCCAATTAGATACGCACTTCCAGTAAATAAAATCCTATCCTCCTTCTCGATTAGACTTTTTTCAGAAATACACTCATAAGGGATAGATCTTTGTTCAAGATAACCAACCAATTCTTTACTGTCGACTGCATTACTCCATAGCCTTTCATGGGGAAGGTAAAACTTGCTAGCTAGAGACTCTAGGATGTCTATCATAGCTCTATAGTCTTTTCCTTTATTAAATGAGATAAAGATAGAAAATTTTTCAGAATAATCATTAATGATTTTACCTTTAAGGAAGGACATAGCTTCGGGGTTATGTGCCATGTCATAAATTATAATCTTTGATTTTGTACTCTTCACTTGATACCTTCCAACTAAGCTCTTATTACCAATGTCATCAAAACTAATGCTTTTATTTAAAACTACTTCAGCAGCTTTTAAAGCTAAGGCCTTGTTCATACTTTCTGAATTGAACAAAGGTTCTATACTTTCATGACCTAGTCCTGATTTTATATTTTTCATTTTTGTTATATAATTCTTATCAACTACATGAAGCTTTACCGAATTATCTAATTCCTTTGAAATAAACTTAAGTAAATCTGAATCAAACTTTGGGATTATGAAGTCAACAATTCGATTTGATACTCTAATCTTCTCTGAAGCTATCTTCTGTAGCGTATCTCCAAGGAGTTCTGTGTGATCGTAAGATAAAGAGGTAAGAATTACAGTACCCCCAGACCCCACTGAAGTGGGATCTAACCGTCCCCCTATACCAGCTTCAAGTATGTAATAGTCGAGATCAAATTGAACAAATAAGGTAATGGCGATAAATGTCAGAGTTTCAAAATATCCTAGATGAATATCTTTCTCTTGTTCGATAAGAATCAATCTTTCAATTATTTTGTAAACCTCTTCATCAAAATCATTACTTTCCCCTTTAATACTGATTCTCTCTTTAATACTTTTAATATGAGGGGATGTAAATAGGCCTTGAGAAAAGCCACTTTTACTTAATATGTTACTTAAATAGTAAGCTGTAGATGACTTACCATTCGTTCCAACTAGGTGAATAGTTCTTTTGGAGATTCGGTTTATATCTTCAGGGGTAAAAAAACTCCTTAATCTATCAGGGTTTGCATTTCTTTTCCTTTTAATTCTACTATTAAGTGTTTCTTCTAATTCTTTCAACTTAAGCGCTTTAGAAGTTTTTCTAATGTTTGGATTTGATCAGTTAAGTTGTTTAAATTATTTGTTTCCTGGTCAATTACTTCTTGATCAGCATTCTTCATGAATTTATCGTTTGCTAATCGTTCTTTGGAGATTTTTAATGACTTTTCAAACTCTTTAATCTTGCCCTTTATCCTGCTGATCTCAAATTCAATATCAACAGAGGCTGAAATATCTATATTTAAGGTTATATTGTTAATTGTAAATGAGGTATATTTCTTACTCTGGTCCTCTTCAGCTCTAAGAAAAGAGGCTTTAGCAAGTGAGGCAATCTGTTTTTGTTGCCATTTTTCAGGAAGATTGTTAAAACTAATCAAATCAATCTTTTCAGAATAGGGTAAATTGTGCTCAATCCTAAAGTTTCTGACATTAGTAGTAAAATACTTTATCAATTCAACATCTTTGATATTACTATCTGGGATACTGTAAGATTCTGGCCAAGAAGTATTGATTAAAATACCTTCTCCTTTAAGTTGAGACCATAATTCTTCTGTGACAAAAGGCATAGCGGGATTTAACATTTTAAGTGCAGACATAAATACACTCCTTAATACAGCTTGCGTCTCAATAGAATCTTTTTCTGATTTTAATATTGTTTTTGTAAATTCGAAATACCAATCGAACAACTCTGACCATAAAAATGAATATAGCATGTCATAAGCTTCTGCTATCTTATATTCTTCCATTAACATATTAAATTGGTCTAGCATTTCGTTAAATCTTGATAATATCCAAATATTTTCTTGAATCACACAGCTTCCATACTCAAATTTAATTTCATCAGTTGAATTAATTTCAACATACTTAGCTGCATTCCATAATTTATTACCAAATTTTCTTGAAGCATCAACCCATTTTTCATCAAAAGGAACATCCTGCCCTGGTGAAGCTTTCTGTATCAAAGATAGTCTTAAAGCATCTGAACCATAATTTTCAGCTAAAAGTAAGGGGTCAATTGTATTACCAAGACTTTTGGACATCTTCCTACCACTACTATCTCTAACAAGCCCATGTATCAATATATCTTTAAACGGGACATCTTTCATAAATTCGATACCCATCATCATCATCCTTGCAACCCAAAAGAAAATAATATCGAAACCTGTAACCATTAAAGTTGTTGGATAAAATTGCTTTAAATCATCTGTTTTATTGGGCCAGCCAAAAGTCGAGAATGGCCACAATGCAGAAGAGAACCAAGTGTCTAAAACATCTTCGTCTTGTCTAAGTTTAGTTTCTTTATCCAAATTATATTTTTTTCTAACTACTTCTTCAGAAGCTCCAACATAGATTTTATCTTCGCTATACCATGCAGGAATCCTATGACCCCACCATATCTGTCTGGATATGCACCAATCTTGTATATTATTAAGCCACTCAAAATAAGTCTTTTCCCAATTTTTTGGAATAAAATTAGTCTCCTCATTAGTAACAGCATTAATTGCTTCCTGAGCAATTTCATGAGTTTTTACAAACCACTGATCTGTCACCATTGGTTCTAATACTATGCCTGACCTATCTCCCCTAGGAATATTGATAGTATGACTCTCTTCTTTAAGAAGTAAGCCTTCTTTAGAAAGCTGTTCGACTATCTTTCTCCTCGCCTCATACCTATCTACAGATCTTAAATCTTTTGGAATAGGTTGACAATCAACTAAGGTACCATCGGTATTGAAAATATTGATAAACTCCAAGTCATGCCTGATTCCAATCTCATAATCATTGAAGTCATGACTCGGAGTAATCTTTACACATCCTTCAGCAAAGTCTTGGTCAACATAATCATCAGCAATTATGGGAACTATCCTATTCACAATAGGTACAACAATCTCTTTACCAATTAATTTCTTATATCTTGGGTCATGAGGATTTACTGCAACTGCCGTATCTCCCAACATTGTCTCCGGTCTAGTTGTTGCTATCGATAGATAATGGTTTTCATCAATCTTATACTTTATATACCATAATGAACCCTCCTCTTCACTAGACTTAACTTCTAAATCAGAAACTGCAGACTTTAATTCAGGATCCCAATTTACAATCCTCTTTCCTTTGTATATCAAGTCTTTCTCGTAAAGGTCTACAAATACTTTGGTAACTGCCTCAGATAAACCCTCGTCCATAGTAAATCGCTCTCTAGACCAATCACATGACATACCAAGAGTTTTCATTTGGGTCGAAATTTTGTTTCCTGAATCTTCTTTCCACTCCCATACTTTCTTAACAAATTCATCCCTTCCGATCTCGTGACGTGATATTTTACTTTTTTCTAGCTCATTTTCCACTAATAATTGAGTGATGATTCCTGCATGGTCGGTACCCGGAAGCCATACTGTTTTGAATCCTAACATACGCTTCCTTCTAATAATCACATCGATAATACAGTGCTGTAGAGCATGTCCCATATGTAAGGACCCTGTAACATTTGGAGGAGGGATTACTATACTAAAAACACCTTTTTTTGATTCTTTTGGCACGAATGCTTCTTCTGATACCCAAGTAGCGTACCATTTTGATTCAAATGACTCAGGACTATAGCTTCCTTCGATCATTTACTATGCTTGTTTTGACTTGGTTGGGTCTTCTTTTTGCTCAATTACCATTTTTGGTGGAATTTTGTTTAAGACCGTTTCTTCACCAACTATAATTTTCTTTATTTCTTTTTGAGAAGGAACTTCATACATAATATCTAGAAGTGTATCTTCCAAAATTGACCTGAGACCTCGTGCACCAGTGCCGCGGTCCATAGCTAATTCAGAGATCGCATCAAGAGCTTTGGGAGTAAAAGTTATTTCTACATCATCTAGTTTGAATATTTTTTGATATTGCTTAACCAAAGCATTCTTTGGCTTAGTTAAAACTTCTATTAAAGCTTCTTTGTTTAACTCATCAACTGAAGTAATAATTGGTAAACGTCCTACAAATTCAGGAATTAAACCATACTTAATAAAATCCTGAGGTTCAACTTTGCTAAATAAATCAAGTTCATTATTAGCCTTGCTTTTTACAGAGGCATTGAATCCTACTGAACTTTCACCAAGCCTATTCACTATTATTTGCTCAAGACCATCAAATGCTCCCCCCACTATAAAAAGAATATTCGTTGTATCTATCTGTAAGTAGTCTTGCTGAGGGTGTTTCCTTCCACCTTGTGGAGGAACTTGAGCTATTGAACCTTCAAGGATTTTTAGCAAAGCCTGCTGTACACCCTCTCCAGAAACATCTCTTGTTATAGAAGGGTTGTCTGATTTTCTAGTAATTTTATCAATTTCATCAATATATATAATCCCTCTTTCCGCTCTCTTTATGTCGTAGTCAGCAGCTTGTATAAGAGCTAGAAGAATATTCTCTACATCTTCTCCCACATATCCAGCTTCAGTTAAGGTTGTTGCATCAGCAATGGAAAAAGGTACATTTAAAAATCTTGCTAGAGTTTGAGCAAGTAAAGTCTTTCCACTCCCTGTAGGACCTAATAAAAGAACATTTGATTTTTGGATCTCTGTATCATCTTGTTGATCATTGTCCACATTATCTACCCTTTTGTAGTGATTATAAACTGCAACCGAAAGTGCTTTTTTAGCCACCTCTTGATCAATAACATAATCTTCTAGGAATTTATATATCTCCTCAGGCGTTGGAACTTTTACATTGTCAGAAGGTTCTTCAGTTTTTCCAACTTTCTCTTCTGCTACAATCTCAACACAAAGCTCTATACATTCATCACATATATAAACACCAGGACCAGCTATAAGTTTAATTACTTGCTTTTGAGACTTCCCACAAAAACTACACTTTAATGAGTTTGTATCGGTATTTTTATCGACCATTTCTTACCCTGTTATTCTTTTTTCTTCTCACCATCTCTTGTAGATAATATCTCATCTACTATACCGTAGTCTAGTGCCTCTTTTGCTTTCATCCAATAATCCCTATCAGTATCTTGATTAATCTTCTCAATATCTTGACCAGTAAAATCAGCTAGATAACCGTTCAAATCTTTATGCATCTCGTCAATCAATTTAGCTTGAATTTGGATATCAGAAGACGTCCCTTCAATCCCTCCAGCTGGTTGATGAAGCATAACTCTAGAATTAGGAAGACAATATCTTTTACCTTTAGTTCCTGCTGCTAAGATAACAGCTCCCGCAGATGCGGCTAGTCCCATACATACTGTTGCAACATCAGGTTTTATATATCTCATAGTGTCAAAAATAGCAAATTGTGATGTAATTGAACCCCCTGGAGAATTGATATAAATATAAATATCCTTTTCTGGAT
>Ga0310344_10004285_pt1 | contig 10601 bp, 9 predicted proteins | sample HC15DNA20200_MG_FD_203801 | JGI IMG/M metagenome (GOLD analysis project Ga0310344, IMG submission 203801) | Marine microbial communities from station ALOHA, North Pacific Subtropical Gyre - HC15-DNA-20-200_MG | ecosystem: Environmental > Aquatic > Marine > Oceanic | place: Pacific Ocean: North... | reverse complement strand
TTAGACACGTTACTTGATAGTCTTGACGAACGCCCACCATCTCCAGTTTTAAAGCGAGTCCGTGAAGCAGGAGATCAGGCGGTACTTCGGCAGTTATCGCATGATAAATCGGTTGCTGACATGGCGATTAATCCCGATATGGTGAAATTATTGTGGGAAGTGTGCCAAATCCCAGATTTTAGGAAAACATTGGCTGATATGCATGCACGCCTGCTAGGAAAAATTTATCATCATTTAGCAGGGGCGAGTGGTCGGTTACCTATAGACTGGGTTGCCGGCCAGATGGCACGTCTCGAGCGGGTTGATGGCGATATTGATACCCTTATGGCACGAATTGCACACACAAGGACCTGGACTTATATATCACATCGTCCAGGGTGGGTCGACGACGCCGCCGACTGGCAAGCGCGCACGCGCCTTCTTGAAGACCGTCTTTCAGATGCTCTACATGACCGCTTGACCCAACGCTTTGTAGACCGTCGAAGCACCGCACTCGCTCGTTCACGCGGGAAAAATTTAGAGGCAGATGTTAGCGCGGATAACGAGGTTTTTGTTGAGGGTGTGCTTGTCGGTCATTTGGTAGGGCTGAACTTCATTGCGGACATGTCAGCGAAAATAGGTGACAGGCGTTTGTTGTCTGCTGCCGCTCATCGGGGATTACACCATGAAATCTTACGACGTGTTGCTGCAATAGAGAAAGCGTCAGATGACCATTTTATGGTTTTTGAGGATGGAACCATTCAATGGAGATCTCAAAAACTGGGGAGTTTGAAAAGGGGAATAACAATAATGACACCCCAACCTCAAGTGCCTAATAGTTCGATCTTGCCACCTCCTCTAAGGGACAGGGTGGTGAAGCGTCTAACTAGTTGGTCTAATTCGTTTATTGAACGTCGCTTTACTCCTCTTTTTAATTTACCCATACATCAACTTTCTCGTCCAGCGCGAGGTTTGATATTTCAACTTCGTGAGAATCTTGGCTCTATTGACCGTTTCGAAGTACGCGGACAAATCAGTGAATTGAGTAAAACAGATAGGAAAATTCTACGGTCATCCAATGTTAAAATTGGGCCCCAAACAATTTTCGTTAAATCTCTGTTGAAGCCAAAGGTTGTTAACGTTCGTGCCATGCTATGGGCCATTTGGAATGATTTATCGCCTCCGGCACTGCCGCCACCCGGGAGTACTGCGCTACTTGCTACCGCAGACGCAGACGCTGAATTTTTCGCAGCGATCGGCTATTCATTGCTTGGTAACCGATTTGTTCGTATTGATATTTTGGATCGGATAGCAGTTACATTAATAAAGTCTGCAAAATCCCAGAATTCTAAGATGCCCAAGGAAATCCCATCAATTTTAGGCTTGAGTATGGAAGATACAGAACTAGTGATTGCTCAGTTGGGTTATACGCTTCATCCTGAAGGGGTTGGGCGGAATCAAATTTCTAAAACTCTTACGAGGCTAAATAATTCGGAAAAAAACGCTCTTGAACCAAAATCGCGGGACTCTTCAAAAACTAAAGGAAGTGTTTCGGCATTTGCGAAACTGAAGGAGATCGAATTTTGACAAGTGTTAATTCCGCTATCAGGATTGATAAATGGTTATGGTTCGCAAGATTTTTCCGGTCGCGTTCCCTCGCAGGTAAGGTTTGTCTGTCAGGTCGAATCCGCGTCGACGGTGTTTTGGTCGAAAAATCCCATTACAATATCAGAATTGGGCAAGTTGTTACCTTCCCACAAGCCCATCGTATTCGAGTTGTTAAAGTTTTGGAACTTGGGTCGCGCCGTGGGCCGGCGGCAGAAGCGTCAGGCCTCTATCAGGATATGTCCGATGAGACCACACGGGTGCCGCGAATAAGGGGGGTGAGTCCTAAGCCAGTAAATAAGTGGTATAAACAGGAACGCAATAAGGATGTATGGTGATCAAAAAAATCAAAGATTTTTTAGGTTTAGAAGATAAAGAATTAGCTGAAATAAAAGATTCAGATCAAATCGAGTATGCAGCAGCAGCACTACTTATTGAAGTTGCAACGGTTGATAAGAAATTCGACTTAGGTGAACGCGCAAAGATTCTTGAATACGTAAAAGGAAAGTTCTCTTTAGAAGACAATGTCGCCCATAAGTTAATATCAAAAGCCGAAGCTGAAGTGGAGGGGGCAGTACAATTATACGGAGTCACAAAGGCATTACGAAACGGTTTGGACTATAAAGATCGCATCGAATTGATGGAATGTCTTTGGATGGTCGCCTATGCCGATGGTGAGGCAGATCCATTTGAGGACCAGTTAATGCGCCGTATTGGGGAATTAATCTATGTGACGGATCGCGACCGGGGCGAAGCCCGTAAAAGAGCGATAAAGAAACTGACGGATAATTAGTCTAGAATATTAAGATTTTAAAGTGTTTGGTTTACATGGCTCTTTCCAAATTATACAAATTATTGAACAAGAGCGTTGCACCAATCGCTCTGAAATAGTACAGGAACCCTATTAGATTATTAATTTGGTGGTTTCGAAGGTTGTCCCCTTCAATAAGGGACAACGAGTATTGATCGGAGACAGGTATGACATACGTCGTCACGGAAAACTGTATTAAATGTAAATTTATGGATTGTGTTGAAGTTTGCCCGGTAGATTGCTTCTACGAGGGTGAAAATATGTTAGTCATTCACCCTGACGAATGTATTGATTGCGGTGTTTGCGAGCCGGAGTGTCCAGCGGAAGCTATTCAGCCGGATACCGAAAGTGGTACAGAGAAGTTTCTGGAAATAAACACAAAATATGCTGAGGAATGGCCCAATATTACTCGCAAGGGCGATGCGCCTGCTGATGCGGATGATTGGAAAGACGTTGCGAATAAGTTTGAAGATCATTTCAGTGAAAATCCAGCATCCGGGGAATAAATTTTAATTTTCGAGATTTTTCTGGGTGGTTGCTTATTTGGCATTGATTCGGTAAACATTCCTGTCCTTTTTGCCTAATTTATGTTATATTACTGAGAATTAGCAGGACACATAGCCCGGAAGTATTGCCCCCTCTTTGACTTTAAAAGGTATAACCCCATATAAAAGGAGTGTTATTTCGGGGGAGGGCAGTTATCAAGCCAAGTCTTGATAAAGCGCAAAAAGGCTTTTTGGAAACCCAAAGTCGGTACAACTTCTGAGTTATCCGCCTTTTAAGTGAGAGAATTTATGGCGAGGACGGTAAAAGCTAAACCGAAGGTAAAAAAATTGCCATTTTCGGTCAAAGACTACGTAGTTTACCCAACACACGGGGTTGGGCAGGTGATTGATATTGCGAAAGAAGAAGTGGCAGGATTTAAACTGCAACTTTTTGTCATAAGGTTTGCGGCAGAAAAAATGACCCTCCGGGTTCCTGTGGGTAAAGTGAAGGAAGCTGGACTAAGAAAAATCAGTAGCAAAGACAAAATGCAGAATGCTGTCGGCACTCTTAGGGGGCGGGCAAGAGCTAAAAGAACGATGTGGAGCCGTAGGGCTCAAGAATATGAAGCAAAAATAAATAGCGGAGACCCCGTTGCTATAGCTGAAGTCGTTCGCGATTTGCATAGGCCCCCCGATCAACCGGATCAATCTTACAGTGAACGGCAAATGTATGAGGCGGCTATTAATCGATTGGCGCTGGAATTAGCTTTGGTTGAAAAAATAGAGTTAGACGCTGCAACACAGAAACTCGAAAATATGCTCGTTAAAGCCGCTTAATTTTGAATTCTTCAATGAGAGTCCATGACTTTTCTTCGATAAATTAGTCGGATATAGAATAGTCATAATTTTTTTCGTCCCTAATTCCGTTCTTTGGTATGTGGATTACTGTGAAGTAGAGACTAGAGCCTGTGTTAATGACCCGCGAACAACTATTTCCGCCAATCAGCCCCTATGTGACCGGTCGGCTAAAGCTAGATAGTGTACACAATATGTATTGGGAACAATCCGGTAATCCTAAAGGTGTTCCCGTAGTGTTTTTGCATGGTGGGCCTGGGGCCGGCGCTACTCCGGTTCATCGACGTTTCTTCGATCCAGCCGCATATCGAATTATAATATATGATCAGAGGGGAGCGGGTCGGTCAGAGCCGCAGGGGGAACTAACCAACAACACCACGCAACACCTTATTAACGATATCGAGGCCTTACGTGTACATCTTGGTATCGAACGGTGGATAATTTTTGGTGGTTCTTGGGGTAGCACACTAGGACTGGCCTATGGTCAGGCACATCCCGATCGTTGCATAGGCTTTATCCTTCGGGGTATTTTTCTTGGCCGGCAGCAAGAGTTAGACTGGTTTCTCTATGGAATGAAGACAGTGTTTCCGGAAAACTGGGATCGCTTGGTTGGACTGCTCACTGAAACAGAGCGTCGTGATATCTTGTCGGCTTACCACCGACGATTAATGAATAAAGACCCAGCGGTGCACCTGCCTGCAGCTAGGGCTTGGAGTGCTTTTGAAGGGGCATGTTCAACTCTACTCCCCAGCCCCGAGACAGTCGCGGCATTTAGTAGCGATGTTTTAGCATATGCACTTGCAAGTATTGAAACCCATTATTTTGTGAATGACTTGTTCATGGAAGAGGGGTCTCTCCTCCAAGAGATAGATAAAATTCGACATTTACCAGGAATAATTATTCAGGGGCGTTATGATATGGTCTGTCCTGCAACTACTGCAAATTCTTTGCACGAGGTTTGGCCCGAAGCTGAGTACGTGATAGTCCCGGACGCAGGGCATTCAGCGATGGAACCCGGAATACGTGCCGCTTTAGTCAGAGCAGCTGAACGATTAAAACATCGGCGTTGAGACAATGATCAAGTTTCTTACTTGCAGCTTGAGAGCTCATTCGTAGAATTAAAACTGGTATAAATATGAAAATAGGTGCTCTGTTTTGAGACAAAGACGATATATTTGTTATGCTTCGTATATAGTGATTACGGCGTTATTTATGGTGAAACCACTTTCCGCTGGTACCAAGTCTTACGATTTGGAACAGTTGTTGTTTAATCCACACCCTTTTGGCAAAACTTTAAATCGGGACACCTCAAAAGTTGTTGGACAAATTAGACAAGGTCAGCGGGTTACCAAATTAAAGTCCCTTGTAAATGAAAAACCTATTGGTAGGGCTTTAAACCCTGCAAATAAAATGCAATCTGCACAAACAGGTCCAAGTTATTTACCAAATAATAATCCGGGTTATTTGAGCCTTGGACTTGGCTATTTTGATATCAACGATAATAAAAGCACCATTGAACTGCGATTAGAAAAACGGCTTGAAAGATCATTTTTGGTTTTTCAACCCTTTGTAGGTCTCATGAGTACAGGAGATAAGGCATTTTATGGTTATGGAGGTATTTCTCTAGATTGGGTTTATGGTGATTTTATTATAACCCCTTCTTTTGCGGCGGGGCTTTATGCAGATGGCGATGGTAAAGATTTAGGTCATGCTGTCGAATTTCGTTCTGCATTAGAATTATCATATGAGTTTAAAAACCATCATCGGCTAGGTTTAATGTTTTATCATCTTTCTAACGCTAGTCTCTCCAATAATAACCCAGGTACAGAGGTCCTCAGTCTTGGGTATTCGATACCCTTTTCCTACTGACTTTACCCGTTGAATAAATCTAAGTGAGAACAACTATGACGTCCTCTAACTTACTTTTTATAATGGCTGATGAGCATAACCGTGCCATGATGGGTTGTAGTGATCATCCACATGTTAAAACGCCTAATCTGGATGCATTGGCAAAAAATGGCACTCGGTTTACCAATGCTTATACAAATTGCCCTATTTGCGTGCCGGCGCGAGCATCGCTTGCCACTGGACGGTATAACCATGAAATTCGATACTGGGATAATGCCATAGCCTATGACGGCCGAATTTCTGGGTGGGGGCACCGTCTACAAGAATCGAGCATACCGGTAGAGTCTATTGGTAAACTTCACTATCGAAAGGATGATGATCCACTAGGGTTTGATAAACGATATGTGCCCATGTACATCAAAGATGGTGTTGGCTCAATCATTGCAGCAATGAGAGATCCGATGCCCCCTTTTGATCCTGAGTCCAAGAAGAAACCCGGATTTGCTGCTAAAGCTTGTGCAGGTGAGTCAGACTATACGAGATACGATGTAAGGGTTGCTGATCTTTCTACGCAGTGGTTGCAGGCCATGGGCAAGGCAGATAAAGGTAAACCATGGTGCTTATTTGTAAGTTTTTTGTCGCCACACTATCCGTTGACTGTGCCGGAACCTTATTTCAGCATGTATGAACCAGCGGATATGCCAGGTCCAATACTCAACCCAGATACCGGTTACAAACGCCACCCTTGGGTTGACGTGGTAGCGCTGCGACAACCTCATGCTAATTGCTTGACACCTGAAAAATCACAAGCCGCACTGGCCGCGTATCTTGGTTTATGTTCGTTTATTGATAATCAGATTGGCCGTGTGTTGGATAGTCTTAAAGCTGCCGGGCTGCAAGATAATACGCGGATAATTTATACTAGTGATCATGGCGAAAACGCCGGTGCGCGGGGGCTTTGGGGAAAATCGGTATTATATGAAGAAAGTACAGGCATTCCGATGTTAATTTCTGGACCCGATGTTGCTCGCGGGGTGGTTTGTGATACCCCGGTTTCACTTGTTGATGTTTTTCCAACCATTGTTAAGGCGACTGGCGCTGAGGTTAAGCCAGAGGATCAAGACCTTCCCGGTCGGTGTTTGATTGACATAGCTGCGGGGAAATCTAATACAAAGCGACCAATATTCAGCCAGTATCATGCTAGTGCATCTCCTTCAGGGGGATTTATGCTTCGGAAGGACAAATTCAAATTCAATTATTACGTTGGCTATCAGCCGGAGCTTTTTAATCTTCAGGCTGATCCACAAGAAGAGAATGATCTGGCGAGTGATCCGGAATATGCCAACGTTTGTAAAGAATATGAGGGCTTATTAAGAAATATCCTAGATCCGGAAGCCGCTGATCGGCAAGCTAAGGATGACCAAAATGCAATTATCGAATTTCATGGCGGTCGTGAAAAAATATTACGCGATAGGATGGGTACTCAGGCATATACGCCGGCACCGAAGGTTTGAAAACATTTGTTTTTCTCCAATGAACCTAACTTAAGGGTATCCCTGATTGATTAGAGATTCACTTTATCGCTCTGATGTGAGAGGGTAAGAATCGGAAGTATTTTCTATGGGAAAAATTGCGCCCGTAGCTCAGTAGGATAGAGCACAGGATTCCTAATCCTGGGGTCGCAGGTTCGAATCCTGCCGGGCGCACCATCAATACTCGGCGGAATAATATGGCTATAGCGTGAATAACGGGTGCGGGTAACGGTATTGTCAGAGCAGTTTTACGTTTAGGAGTAAATGGTAGATCAGGTTTTTAATATATTATTAACAAAATTAGCATATCCAAGTACGGTGGGAAGCGCCGAATAGTTTTAATGTGATATCAGTAAGCGATGTAAGGATATGAGTTACACAAAATCGTCATCTAGTATGTCCCCCTAGACGAAATTTCACGGGCAAATTGACGCTGGCTTTCACTGGTTTTTCTCCTTTTTTTGCAGGTTGAAATTGCCAATTGCGCACTGCTTTCACAGCAGCATTGTCGAGAATTTTGTGACCACTCGTTTTTATGACTTCGATGGCAGAAGGTTTTCCTCTAATATTTACTGTCACTCTCAGGATGAGCCCTCCCTCGAGTCCTCGTCTTCGAGCGCGATTTGGGTACTGCGGATATGGATTATTTGCCCCAGAGTCGGGTCTTGGAGGTATAGTTTGTATGACTAGGGTTTTCGACCCACCAGCTTTGAGATTTGTAGGTGTTAATAAAAATGGGCCTTTGGTCGATTTATCTTTTTCTGGGTAGATTTTCTGCTTAGCTGGCACGTCTGAATTTATAGAAGACTTCCTGTCAGTGTATAGTTGCTGCAATCGGGGCTTTTCGATGTTTTGATTATTTGACCCAATTGTTACAAGTACAGGCTTGTGCTTGGGAAGAGGTGCATAAATATGTATTTCTGCTTTCTGTCCCTGTTTTTTTAGAACGTGTAAACTCTTCTTTTTTTTCGGTGTTTTCCCTGGGGATGGGGATTTTAAATTTTGCACCGGCAGCGCTTTGTCTGATTTTAAGTTGCTGGCCGAAGATGATTGGATAAAATTTTTGGATCTTTCTGGAATCGCTTCCTGTTGTCTGCTCTTTTGCTCTGTGATTATTTCAACTTTAAATGCTTTAGGTAAAACTGGTTCAGAAATTTCAGAATCGTTCCACAATATAGCGACGATCAGGGCACCGTGCGCTATTAATGAGATTGACAAGGGGTATCCCCACCCCTCCAGACCACTAAATTTAGTTTCTTTTAAAGAAGATATTCGTCCAGTCATGAAAAGGTTACCACTAGAATTTTAAACCTGCTCTCAAAAAATAGGTGCGTCCGGGTAGGGTCTGCACAGAATATTTCCCGGGTGTAGTATCACTAGCTGTTCCAAAGGTTTGGTAATCTTTGTCTAACAGGTTATTTACCGACGCTAACCATGTAAATGATCTATACTCCCCCTTTAGATCTAAATCCCATACCGTGAAGTCGGAAAGTTTGGTGAAATTGCCTTGTTCGTCATTTGCCAAACGCCGGTCTCCCTCATAGGTGATGGCTGTATTAAGGTTTAGCCATGATTTTATTTTCCAGTTTAGGCCCGCACTTGCCATAATATTAGGTACAAGTGGAACATCCTGACCATCAAACTGACCATCCGCAAATTCTGCTTTTAGTAGGGTGAGGTCACCCTTAATGCTAAAAGTCTCTGAAATTTTCCGATTTATAGTGCTTTCCAGTCCATACCGATAAATAGGACCGACATTTTCGTTTGCACCAAAACTTGTAGAGTCGTCTGGATCGAAGCGAATTTCATCTCGAGTTTTAGAGAAATACGCTCGAGTATCAATAATGGTTTTGCCCAATAAAAACTTTGTTCCGCCTTGAATTTCCCTCGATGACTGATTTTTCAATTCAAAACTATTAAGGGCGTATGCTGTTCCCGATCTTTCGTCTAATGTTGGTGTTCGGTAACTACGGCCAATATGGCCGTAAAATTTTACTAAATCAGTAGGCTTAAATTCGAAACCGACGTTAAGTGCATATTCGGTTTCAGAACCGGCAAGGGTTGGTTTGAAGGTAGTTTGTGGCCACCCGTATGACCCGGGGTTTCCCGGGTATGCTGTATCGCCAATTTGGAAGTTAATCCTCTCAAGGCGTAAACCAATACTTGTAGAAAATTTGTTAGTTAATTTTATTGAGGATTGGTTATAAATCCCTGTCGTGTATTGATAAGCTTTGACCCGCGTAAATGGTGCGGTGTTGGGTTTTCTTTTTCTGTCCGAGTTATAGTCAGTATAATAAAGATCCAGGCCAATGGTACTCGTCAGACTCTTGCCCGCTAAGGAGGTATCAAGGAGTATGCGGGGTGTTAAACTCCAGGTGGTAAGCACGGTATCCCGTGCCTCATCTTGATTACGAAAATCGCTATCTTGGTCTTTTCGGCGAACGCTCCCATCGAGAATCAACTCAGCAAAATCATTTAGATCGTAGGATCCACCCAGATATGTTGCCATCCCATTTTCCAGCGCATAATCATTCGGTGTTTGGGCACCTCGTGGGTTCTTCAGATCATTTGTCCCGTTACTCGGTTGCACAATTCTGCCTCCGGGTAGTCCCAATTTTTGATCATCTAAATTGATATTCAAAAATATACTGCCTTTTTGCAGGTTGCGACGAATTTCAAATGTTAGATTTTTTTGTTTTAAATAGTTGTTATCACGATAGCCGTCGCCGAGGACCCGGTTACCATAGGTGCTTATGGAAAACCCATCTTTATTTAGGGTCGATGAAAAATTATATTCTCGATATCCATCAGAGCCTAAGCCCCCATCCACTTTACTTTGCCTGCCAGGTTTTGCTTTTGATTTTGTTATAATGTTAATGGCGCCTCCTTCGGCCCCACCACCATATAGGACACCTCCAACATTCCCCCGTGTAATTTCTATACGGTCGATACTCTCTCGGGGAATCGAAGAAAAGTCGACAGCGGCCAAATCCAAATCGGTAAGTCTCCTTCCGTTGATGAGGATCAAAGTGTTGGCAGTTGCGGGCTCTCCAAAACCACGCATATCAATCGTTTGTCCCGCTCCATTGGTGCTGCCATACAAGTCTTGGAATTGGATGCCAGCTTCAGATGATAAAATTTCAGGTATAGTTTTCCCTGGCGATTGCTTAATTCGGTCATTCGTTATGACAGTAGTGAAGGCGCCAACCGAACTGGCTAAAGATAAGGTGTTTGCATCATTAACTAACCGGGACGCGGTTACGACGACAGTTGGTAGAGAGCTTTTAGTTTGAGCAACACTATCTATGCCGACTGGGCAAAAACAAAAGATTAAAACGGCTAAAGAGAGAAATCTCCTAATTTTTGAGAAATTTAGTATTTGGTGCATTCCAGATTCCGTCCTTGATAAATGGTAAAGACAGGTATCTGCACCCACGGGTCATCCAAAGCGTCGAAGTTCGATATTTTGAACGAATTAATTGATCA
>Ga0310344_10004283_pt1 | contig 10601 bp, 9 predicted proteins | sample HC15DNA20200_MG_FD_203801 | JGI IMG/M metagenome (GOLD analysis project Ga0310344, IMG submission 203801) | Marine microbial communities from station ALOHA, North Pacific Subtropical Gyre - HC15-DNA-20-200_MG | ecosystem: Environmental > Aquatic > Marine > Oceanic | place: Pacific Ocean: North... | reverse complement strand
GAGCCGATTATGCATGCTGCGTTCATCGAGAGTAACCCGATTCCTATGAAGGCGGCCTTAGCAGAGCTAGGACGAATGGGTGACACTATGCGCCTTCCGCTGGTTCAATTGGCTGATGAGCATCGGGATACCCTCCGAGCTGCTCTGACTACTGCGGGGGCGCTATGATTGAGCCTGATTTTAGTGAGCTCACTGCTAGGGTCGACGCATTGTACGAGACCCCGTCAGGGGAGCCGCTTGGCCCTGATGTTGTGGGGGTTGTTGAGGACTTGATTAAGCGTCTGGAGGCTGGTCAGGTGCGCGCGGCGGCACAGACGGGTGATGGGACCTGGTCAGCTGTGCCTTGGGTAAAGCGTGGAATATTGCTTGCCTTCCGGTCGGGAGCGATCACCCCGACCGTAGGTACTGAAGGTGGGGTAGCACCAACGGAGAGTCCCGCGTCTTTCTTTGACAAGGACACCCTTCCGCTCCGTCGTTTTTCGCTCGAAGACGGTGTTCGCATTGTGCCGGGAGGGTCCGCAGTGCGCCGCGGAGCGTATGTTGCGCCTGGCGTCGTCTGTATGCCGCCCATGTACATCAACGTGGGCGCATATGTGGGGAGTGGGACAATGATCGACTCCCATGCCCTTGTGGGCTCATGCGCGCAGGTCGGCGAACGTGTGCACGTGAGTGCCGCAGCACAGTTGGGGGGCGTGCTTGAGCCGATCAACGCTGCTCCTGTGGTGATTGAGGACGACGCGATCATCGGGGGAAACGTTGGTGTGTATGAGGGCACGATCGTCAGACGTGGTGCAGTACTTGGAGCTGGTGTGGTGCTAACTCGGGGTACCCCAGTTTTTGATCTAGTGCGCGAGACAGTGCACCGGTCCCAGCGTGACACACCATTGGAGATCCCCGAAGATGCAGTTGTTGTTGCCGGAGGACGATCTGTGAACTCCGACTGGGCGACGGAGCAAGGACTCTCCCTCTATACGCCGGTCATCGTGAAGTACCGAGACGAAAAGACCGATCTTGCGACGGCGTTGGAGGGCTGGCTGCGCTAAGAGGGGCTTGATATGGAAAAATGGAAAATAAGATCGACGAGTACTTCAAAAACAAAAAGATTCTGGGGATGCAGGAGAGTGCCCGCCTTGAGTTTAAAGAGGCCAGAGCAGGATGAGCAGACCGCCAGCAATTCCTAGCCAACGATGCGTGTACCACGAACACTTTGCGCTAGTCGAATGACGTGATCATTGTGATTTGACCCTTTAGGGTGGCGTCGACATAGTTTGGGCCGTCCGGACACACCTCCCAGAGAATCCATGTCAGCTGCAAGACGACAGCGCAAGCGGGCTGGTCAACAAAGCTCGTCTGATGAGCGCCGCAGTCAGGTAACGAGGAGAGGTGACTCTTCGTCCCGGAGTGTACTTTATCTTCCGCTTGTCCTGACACTTGGCCTGGGCTTGCTGTCTTTCGTGCCGCGTGTTCAGGAAAATCTTCGCCTCACCTGGTCCTTCTGGGGCGCGGTTGCTGCTCTGCTACTGTGGTGGGTTATTCTCTCGCAGCGCCTTAGTCGAGCCTCCGAAGGACGGAGTATCACCAACGTATTCCGCCCTCAACACTATGTGCAGGCTCTGGCACAGTTCGCGGTCTTCGCATACTGGGGCTACTACTGGAGCCCAGTATATGACTTCGCAGGCCTGATCCTCGCCCAACTCGCATTCGCGTACGCGTTTGACATGCTGCTGGCTTGGTCACGAAGGGAGAACTACGTCCTGGGTTTCGGACCCTTCCCGATAATTTTTAGCATTAATCTGTTCATCTGGTTCAAGGACGACTGGTTCTACCTCCAGTTCCTGATGGTCGGTGTAGGATTCCTCGGGAAGGAGTTGGTGCGTTGGTACCGGGAAGGGCGGCGGGTTCACATCTTCAACCCATCTGCCTTCGCTCTTGGGTTGTTCTCGCTAGTACTGATCTCAACGGGAACCACCGATTTGACATGGGCCCCCGAGATTGCGTCGACCCTCACGCTGGCTCCTCAGATATATACCTACCTTTTCGCAGTTGGCCTGGTCGTGATGTATTTCTTCTCAATCACGCTAGTCTCAGGGGCAGCAGCTGCAGTTCTATTTGGTGGTAGCGCGCTTTATTACGCGTGGACAGGTGTACCTTACTTCATTGATTCAGAGATCCCCGCAGCGGTTTTCTTGGGGCTCCATCTCTTAATAACCGACCCATCAACGTCACCACGAACTCCAACAGGAAAATTCTTGTTTGGAATACTCTATGGTGCGGGTGTTTTCGGGCTCTACTTGATCCTCGGCCTTGCAGGTGCTCCAACCTTCTATGATAAGCTTCTCTGTGTGCCACTTTTAAACCTCAGCGTGCGCGGGATTGACGCCTTTGTGCGGCACCTAAAGGAGGCCCCTTTCTGGACACGATTGAGGCTCGAGTGGGCTTTGGGTCGGCCGAATCTTGCCTACATGGTAGTGTGGATAGCTTTCTTCGGGGTGATGAGCGTGACGGGAAAAACTGATGCTCGACATACTGGGGACAGCTTGCCGTTCTGGGAGCAGGCCTGCCAGGATGGAAGAAGGAACGCCTGCTCACGGCTTCTCCAGATCGAAGCTACCTATTGCGGTGACAACTCAGCTTGGGCCTGTAACGAACTTGGTGGTCACTACACTGAGGGAAAGGTCACCTCTGCAGACCCTAGTTTGGCGGCAGCATATTTTTCCCGCGCATGTGAACTTCGCTTCCAGCCAGCGTGTTTTAATCTTCTTGATCCAACGCTGGTTGAGCGAGCTAACCCACGAGTTCTTGACCTCCGTCTTCTGCTGCGTGAGGCGGGGCAGAATTTAATGGAAACTCCTGAGCCTGAGCTTTACGATCGTGCGTGTGAGCATGGTTGGGGTTTCGCCTGTGATCAGGTGGCTCTGACACTTTGAATGGCCAGAAACCCCATTGGGGTGTGCCACTGGCAGCTGCGGCGCTGGTTCTTGCCGTTTGGATTTCGCTTCGGTTGGCGGGCTCAGCTCCGATAATGGAGATGCGTGCGGCATCCGCAGAGTTATCGGTGTCCGAGGAGCTTCCGGGTTTTCGAGTGGATGCTTGGTACCTCCCTGACGACGAGTTACTCGGTTTTATCGAAGTACCTGAGGGCTCGTTCTTGATGGGCAGTGACCCTTCTTTGGACCCACTGGCATTTGATATCGAGCAGTGGTCAGCGACTAGTGCGCAGGGAACGGTCGAACTACCGGACTATTTTATTAGTCGCTTTGAAGTGACCGTTGCCCAGTTCCGAGTGTTTGCTCATGAGTCAGGGCGCGGGATCATTGATTCTCATGCCTTGGGAAGTGAGCTGGACCACCCGGTAGTTGGCGTGTCATGGACTGATGCAGTCGCTTATGCCCAGTGGCTACAAGGCGCCCTTATGGAGTGGTCAGGGACTCCTGCTGCACTTGCCAGCATGTTTGAGGGAGACTGGAAGATTGGGCTTCCTAGCGAAGCTGAATGGGAAAAGGCTGCTAGAGGTGGAGATGGGCGCATCTTCCCCTGGGGCGATGCGCAGCGGCCAGATCGGGCAAACTATCGCGCACGTGGGACCACAGCAGTCGGGAGTTTTGAATGTCCAGAGTGCCCTTTCGGACTCGCAGATATGAGTGGAAATGTGTGGGAGATGACTCGGAGCCCTTACCAGCCATATCCCTATGATTCGACTGACGATCGTGACGACCTTGAAGCTGAATCGCTTTGGGTGATGCGAGGCGGCTCGTTTAATGAGGCAGAGCAGAACGTACGCGCAGCCATTCGAGGGGGTGTCGATCCAGGAGCTCGAAGGCCAGATATCGGGTTCAGGCTAGTGATTTCACGTTTTTAGCGGTGATGCCGAGTCCTTCTAGAATGTCTGAGAGGTAGAGAAATGCCGTCTAAATGGAATAAGGTCCTAATCGGTGCCTTCGCCGTTTTTACAGCTTGCGCTGCTCCAGATGAAGACTTCACAATCATCTTGCTTCCTGACACACAGTTCTACACCGCGGCAATGAACGGTGGTAGTCCAGAGATCTTCGAAGCACAGACGCACTGGATCGTGGAGAATAGGGACCTACTCAACATCGCCTTTGTGACCCACGTCGGTGATTTCGTTCAGCATGGTGACTCCATTCTTGAGGAATGGGAGGCGGGGCACCGCGCTATGTCGTTGCTAGAAGATCCTACCACAACGGGACTACGGGATGGCATCCCGTATGGAGTGGCAGTGGGCAACCACGAGCAGTCTCCATGGGGTGATTCTGAAGGGACTACCGAGCTATTCAATCGCTTCTTTGGGGCGTCACGCTTTGAAGGACGCTCGTACTACGGCGGGCATTTCGGTGCCACTAACGATAATCACTACGAGCTTTTCTCTGCTGGTCGTTTGGACTTCATTGTCCTGCATTTGGAGTATGATCCATCGCCGGATCCAGCCATTCTCGCATGGGCAGATGCGCTACTTAAAGAATACCAGACGAGGAGGGCTATCGTCGTCACGCACTACATGGTCGGCCCAGGGAACCCGGCAGAGTTCGGCCCCCAGGGTCAGGCCATTTACGATGCACTTAAAGGCAACCCCAACTTATTCCTACTACTTGGCGGGCATATACCAGGTGACGGTGGGGAAGGACAACGCGTCGACCGTTTCGAGGGACGCACTGTGTACTCCCTTCTTTCCGACTATCAGGCTCGTGATAGGGGAGGGAATGGCTGGCTACGCATCATGCGCTTCTCTCCTGCCAGTGGTGAGATCACTGTAAAGACATTTTCGCCTTTCGTCGAAGAGGGTCGCGGTGCCTTCGAGACGGATGAGAGCAGTCAATTCGTTCTCAGCTACGATATGTCGAGTTCTTCCCCGGATTCTTGAGGTAATGGTGGCTAAGTGAGTTTACCCCTGGCGGACATCAAAGTCTGTGATCTAACCCAGAACCTCGCAGGTCCTTACTGTAGTCAGATCCTGGCCGATCTGGGAGCTGATGTCGTTAAGGTCGAGCCGCCAGGAGGTGACCTGGCACGCGCTTGGGGTCCACCTTTCTGGGGTAGTGGTAGTGCTCTGTCTCTTTCAGTCAACCGCGGCAAACGCAGCATCGTTCTGGACCTTAAGACAGCTTCCGGCAAGGACGTGCTCAGAAGAATCGCCACTGAGTCGGACGTATTCGTTCAGGCTTCCCGACCTGGCGTTGCCGAGCGCTTGGGGTTCGACTACGCATCGATCCGGGCGCTTCGTGAGGACGTGATCCATCTATCGATCAGTGCTTACGGTGGGACAGGACCATTCAGTCATCTTCCTGGATACGATCCACTGATGCAGGCGTATTCCGGCCTTATGTCACTGACTGGACACGAAGGAATGCCACCGACACGGGTTGGTGGTGCCGTGATCGACTATGGGACAGGAATGTGGGCTGCCACAGCGGTTCTTGCTGCTCTCAGGCACCGGGATGCCACGGGCAAGGGCTCTGAGCTCGAGACCTCACTTCTGGACACATCCTTGGGTTGGGTGTCGTACCACCTCACTGGATACATGTCCACCGGTGAGGTACCCGCCCCCATGGGTTCCGGCGTTCCGGCAATCGCGCCCTACCAGGCATTTGCGACCTCCGACGGGCATGTAATGATCGCAGCTGGTAACGACATTCTGTTCAAACGGCTTTGTGAGATGCTCGAGGTGCCTGAGCTTGCAGACGACTCTCGGTTTCTTACCAACCCACTCAGGTCGGCCAACCATGACGCACTAATCCCACTGGTTGAAGCACGTACCAAAGCCCTGACAACCTCTCGCCTCCTCGAGCTGACAAAAGAACACGAGGTTCCATGTTCGGGGATCCAGGACATCGGTGAAGTTGTAGCTGATCCACAGGTGGCGGCGAACGAAATGTTGGTCTCTGCTCCACACCCAGAGGTAGATGACTATCGGGACGTCGCGTTACCTATGCGTATGGGCGGTAGCAGGCCGCATGCAGATAGGCCACCACCGCTCACCGGAGAACATACCCTCGAGGTCCTGCAGGAGTTGGGTTTTAGTAAGAAGGACGTTGCTGACATGATCGAGCAGGGGGTGGCTGAGGCACCCGAAGGGACCCCTTAAACGTTAGTTATAGGTCTCAATAGATTGAGCGAGTCCTTCACTCAACCAGCAGAGTGGGGTGTGGAGCGTTCCTTTGAACTACTCTGCGATATCTCTCCAGGCATCAACTAAGTGTTGGGCTGTCCGCCAAGAAAGTGCCTGGGAGGTCAGTGTCGGATTCCGAGCCCCACTCGTGCCCATCACCGAAGCTCCTAGAACTCCAAGGTTTGGTGCCTCGTGTGAAAACCCCCAAGAGTCGACCACGTTAGTCTCGGGGTTTTCACCCATGCGTGTGCCTCCGTAAGCGTGTGTAGAAGCTCCCATGGCGTTGCCTAATCCGCCGCGCGAGACTTCGATCGCACCCGCCTCCAGGTACCATTCTTCTGCTCTGTCCTGAATAAACTTCGCAATTCGGAGCTCGTTCTCTTTGAATTGTCCTGTGATCCGGATTACCGGCATACCGAGCCGATCAGTTTCTGTAGGGTCCAGATCAAGGTAGTTGTCCTCGTAGGGCAGTGTGCTCTTCTGGATGTAAAATCCATGTGACCGGTCTGCGTTCTCTGCAATGAACCGCTTCCACCCAGAGCCCCAGTTCCTGCCCCGCCCGTACGTACTCATTCCAGCAGCCGAGATCGGGCGACGGTCGGACATGGCCCATAAGTTTCCACCACCTATAAAATCTAGATCCGAGTGATCGAAATTGTCGTCAGCCCAATCATCTACGGACACACCCTGTGCAGGTAATCCATACCAGGCGTCCAGGTCGTAGGGGAAAAGCGCACTCACTCCAGCGCCTTGATGGTGGCTTAAGTAGTGACGCCCAACCTGCCCGTGGTTATTTGAGAAACCGTCAGGATAGACACGAGATTTCGAGAGCAGTAGCAGCCTCACGTTCTCGTATGTGTAGCAACCAATGAGCACAACTCGAGCTGGTTGAAAGTATTCATTGTTACCCACCACGTAGTTCACACCGGTGGCTCGACCTGCGCCATCCACCTCGATCTTCGTCACATGAGCCCTGGTAACAACTTTTAGGTTGCCGGTGTCTAGTGCCTTAGGAATGGTGGTTAGGTGCGTGGCATTCTTTGCGTCTACCGGGCAACCACCTTTGTTACAGAAGCCATGATAAACACAGCCTCTTCGCCCATCATAGTTTTCACTATTGACCGCAGCGGGCCCAGGGAAGGGGTGCCAGCCAAGCGAACGGGCCGCCTCAGCCATACGTTCATTGAAGGCGGTCCAACGCAGCGGCGGCATAGGGAATTCACGGTCTCGGGGCCCTTCAAACTTATTTCCACGTGGATCTAGCTGGCCATGAATATTACCGGCCTGTCCAGACACACCGACTGCTCGCTCGACCAGATCATAGTAGGGTTCTAATTCGTCGTATCCGAAAGGCCAGTCTTCCACAGTAGAACCCGCCGGTACCCTCCCGCGGCCGTAGCGCCGCGTGGTCTCGCTCACAACCTTGAAATCCCATGGGTTCAGCCGCCAACTCTGTGCCCAATAGTGGATACTCGTGCCACCGACTGCATTCATCATTGGATGGCTACCTACACGGTTAGCCGTCTGCGCCGAAGTAGCTCGCGAGGTTGGGCGCTCGTCTTCACACTTGTCCACGAGCATTGGCCAGTCGCGGTAGTTGTTTCGGATCTCGTCCGGGGCAAAGTCGCGACGGTCGAGCCAAGTGCCAGCCTCTAGACCGACTACTTCAAGTCCGGCCTCTGCAAGAGGTAGGGCGGCCACACCACCAGCCGCACCCATTCCCACAATGACGACGTCCGTGGCCTTGAGTTGGGTGGGCATGACTCAGTCCTCCTCGGTGGCTTGGAACTGCGCAAAGGCATATGCCGATTGACGCACAGGTTCTAGCTGATCGTTCTCGAGACGCCGCTGCTCCTCCCGGCTTACCCTCATGCGAACACCTGGGTAGTTGATGAGGTCCCAACCGGCGAAGTTCACGTTTCCCCCATACTGTGGGTCGCCAAACACACCCTGCCACGTGTGGCTCTTTACCATATTAAAGAAGGCCCCAGAACTGCCGACAAAACCAACGCCTGCACCAGTAGCGCCACCCGTTTGGAGGTCGATGAGCACCGAGTCCTGCTCCTTATCTCCGAGCTCAGTGAATGGTTTGCCACGAGAGTATTCACTATAGCGATCAAGAGCAGTGAGCCCGTTTCGGTAGGCCTCCGCGGTATCCGACTCTGCCTCACTCAGGGCTCGATCGATATACCGAAGCGCTCCGGCGTCTAGCGCGCCAGGCCCAAGTTCATCCGAGGGTATAAGCCTGTCCACCATCGCGCTGAGAATTTCGGTTTCACGGGCTGTCAGGTTCATAAGCGGACCAACCGGTACAGCCGCAACCAATTCAACTGAAGCTTCAACAGCACCTGCGGTTGTGGATGCGTCGAGTGGACCTGGGATGAGAGCAGCAGCTCCGGCTGCGCTAGCGGTTTTCAGCATGTCGCGGCGAGAGATATCGTTTTCTTTTCTTGGCTTTTCAGCCATGGGGCTTCTCCTAGTGGGTCGATCCTTTAGTTGACGATACTTACACTGTCCGCAGGTTGACGCCGGTAAATCGGAACCATGTCGCCACGACCGATCACATGACCGTCGATAGCCTCTAGCAGCTCTTCTCTGTCCATACCTGGTGGTAGGTTGAGCTCTTCGTCCAGTGCGAATACGGCGAAGTCATAGTGATGCAGGCTATTTCCTGGAGGGGCTGGCCCTCGGTACATGGGGAGGCCCCATCCGTTATTGCCATGGACAGCGCCCTCAAGCCCTCTAGGCATAGACTCGGAAGAATCAAATGGGAGGCCCGCGGGCAGCCCATCTACACTTCCAGAAATATTGTAGATGATCCAGTGGACCCACGGCGGCGGGTTGCCTGCGCCATGATCTTGGCAGATGACTGCTATCTGACGGGTACCTTCGGGTAAGCCCCGCCACCGCAATGGAGGAGACATATTTCTTCCGTCGGGAGAATAGTCTCGCGGCATCATCTCACCCGTGGTCATGGTTGGGCTCTCTACGATGAATGTGGTTGGCGACTGAGCATCAACCTCGACCGTCACAATAAAAGCGGCCAAGATGCCAATGCCTGCGGCTCTAATCGGAATCTGAGTTAGCTGAATCACCTGAGGGGAATCCTATTGTCTGGGTCCGGCCGGAAGATCAGGTATTCGATATCCGAATCCAACTCACTAAACCAGTGGGGAGTGTGTCCTGGGATAATGATCACGTCTCCAGGGCCAACGCGTCGGCTTGCGCCACCTTCGATCCCTGAACCACGCTGCCATGAGGGGTTGGCGTCTGTGGGGTCAGTTATGGAACCACCTGTCACAAGAGTCGCTGTGCCTGAAAGCATATAGTAGATCTCGGTAGTGTTTACCCGGTGCAGATTTGCGCCGCCAGGAAACTCCTGGGGGCGGTAGACGCCATAAACACCGACGCGAGAGTCACCGGTTACTTCGACCGTCCGAATAGGTCGATCACTCACAGCATCCCGAGGTAGCCCATCAATAAATGCCCTGATCTGTTCGGCGGTAACATCAGTTGCGACGGGCGGAGTCGCGGGAGCAGGAGTCTGCGCGCCTGCTGATATTGGCGAGAGAAGCGCGAACGCTACCGTGAGCGCCTTTCGCATTGAGTCTCCTATCTGAAGAGCGATCGAATGTAGAACGCCTGTAGCACCAAGGCATCCCCTGGTGCACAACAGCAGGATACCCTCTCTTGATCCTAGAGTCCGTTCATGAGGGGGCAGAGTACTATGCGCGCAATAGTCGTCTCTCGTCGGTTGCCGGTTGTCTGGTTCGTCAGTTTTCTGATCGTTACCACAGTTGCTTTGAGTGGGTGCTCTGGAAATGGTGGCGTTGCTTTGGGCACGGATGACATTGGCGGTGTCGTTACAGGTCCTTCTGGGCCGGAGGCAGGTGTTTGGGTCATCGCAGAGACATCAGATCTGCCCACACTCTTCAATCGTATTGTTGTAACAGACGACGAGGGGCGATACGTGGTTCCGGATCTTCCCGACGCATCTTACGACGTATGGGTTCGGGGCTACGGACTGGTTGACTCTGAAAAAGTTCAGGCCCGCCCAGGAGATGAACTTGATCTCACCGCAGTGCTGGCGCCTGATGCGCACGCTGCTGCTCAGTATTATCCCGCGGGTTACTGGTTCTCTTTAATCGATGTCCCAGAGAAAAGTGAGTTTCCTGGAACGGGTCCTGAGGGCAATGGGATAGCACCTGAGGTAAGAAGCCAAGCAGAGTGGCTCAGGAACCTGAAGTCAGGCGGATGCATGGCATGCCACGCTTTGGGCACGCGGGCAATCCGGGAGATTTCACCGGAGCTCGGAGAGTTCGCTTCCTCGGTGGAAGCGTGGGATCGTCGCATTCGCTCAGGTCAGGCCGGCGGAAGCATGTATGGGAATCTGAGCCGTGTCGGCCTTCGGGGAGCGCTTGAGATGTTCGCGGATTGGACGGACCGGATCGCTGAGGGCGAACTCCCGCCAGTCCCG
>Ga0310344_10004281_pt1 | contig 10603 bp, 4 predicted proteins | sample HC15DNA20200_MG_FD_203801 | JGI IMG/M metagenome (GOLD analysis project Ga0310344, IMG submission 203801) | Marine microbial communities from station ALOHA, North Pacific Subtropical Gyre - HC15-DNA-20-200_MG | ecosystem: Environmental > Aquatic > Marine > Oceanic | place: Pacific Ocean: North... | reverse complement strand
TTTTAATTGTTTTAGAATCTAATTCTAATTTACTTGTATTACCATTTTTATCAGTGTATACAATATTAGGTGTTGCCATAATTTTAACTATTGATCAGTTGTAAGTGTATTTGGATAATAACGGGTGTCACCTGGCCATATAATTCTTACACAGCCTCTACCACCTTGGTTTGAGCTTCCATGACCAGTAGTATAATCAGCACTACCACCACCATAGCCGCCGCTAGGAACTCCTGTAGAAGTACTGTTATTTGTTGGATAACCACCTGAGCCACCTTGACCAGCATCTCCTTCTGAATTAGCTGCAGGTTTTGCACCATCGCTTCCTTTACCAAATTTACCTGTACCACCTCCAGCACCAGCCATCATAGCAGTAGCTTGACCTGATGTATTACCAGCAGAATTAACCCATGCACTATAACCACCTGCACTACCGCCACTATTTGAGTCTGGGTTATCACCGTTAGTAGACCCAGCTACATATCCATAACCACCATCACCACCATCACCATCATAACCAGCGCAACCGCCTCCTGCACCAAAATAATTAGTTGTAGTACCCCAACTCTGGTGAGAAGCATATAAACCACCAGACCCACCGTAGTGATGTCCACTAGTATAACCACTTAGGCTAGGATTATAGTAAATAGAACCACCATCACCGTCTACAACACCTTGTTGATGGCGATCAGCAGCGAAAGCAACCACAACAACACTTCGATTAGTATTACTATTTGTTCCTCTAAAACGACTACCTACTATCCATAGTTCACTGTTTTGGTAAGGAGTATTAGGGAAATCATCTGTTACATCATAACCTCCACAAACGTAGATGTTATATGTATCACCTGGATTTACTGCTATATTGTTTAACCAACATAGGCTACCACCAGCGCCTCCCCAGTAACCAGATTCTCCTTTACCACCTCTACCTATACAAAGTACACTTATTGAAGTAACTCCAGCAGGAACTGTCCATGTAGTGTTATAGGTATTGACTGTGTTTGTAGCTCCTTCACCTGCTTCAAAAGTAACTTGTCCTGTTACTGTTCCAACAGCGCCTGCTCCTAATAGCATTTGTTGAATAGGCATTAGCTTAACCCCGCACCTGAGATGTAACAGGTAGTTCCATTAACAAATAATAATGTTGCTATTCCTTTTTGAGCCAAAGTTCGATTACCTGTAGCTCCTGCATCATTTGAATTATACATAGTTAAACCACTTCCTTGAGTAATAGTTATGTCAGAAGTTCCATGATTTAAAATAGTTACCGCATCACCCCCTGGCGAATAAAAAACACTAGCTGGAACCGTTACATTGCCGTTGCAGCCTACATGCTTACCCGCATCTGATGCTACAAGCGTATAAGCTGAAGTTTGCCAATTCTGAGGGATAACTCTTAACGGTCCTTTCTCGTCGGTTAGTTTTGTTGCTGTTAATTCGCCCGTACTAGAATTAAAAGTTAAATTCGTACCTGTCTTTGGGGCTAGATCTCCTGTAGCAGTAGTAAAGAACGCAACATTACAAGAAGTATCTGATGACTCATCAGCAACTGTAATAGTTGTTGGAGTTGTTGCAGCTACAGTCTGCCAAGAACAAGAACCATCTCCGTCTTCTCGTAGATATTTATTACCGCCTGATTCACCTGTAGAAAGTATTGCTGTACCTTCTGGGGTAGAACTAACACTAGCCCACGTTAAACCACCAGTATTACCTGATTGTTTTTGTAGGAATTGTCCATCACTACCAGCATTACTAATTTTTAAATTAGCTTCATCAACTGTATCATCAGTTATAACTGTTGCTCCATCAGCAGTAGAAGTTACTTCTCCACTGTGATTTGGGTGTGTGTAGTTATTAGCACTAGTAGCTATACCTGAAAGTTTTGTTTTCTCTGCATCTGTGTAAGCATTAGTGTCTGATTCTGCTTCATAAGCTGTTTTTATTTCTGCACCAGTTTGATCAGCCGTAGCACTAGTCTCAATACCATTTAATTTTGTATGGTCAGCATCAGTAAATGTATTAGAATCACTAGCTGCCTCTACTGCTGTAGCTATTTGTGCAGCTGTTATAGCTCCTGTATTACCGTTAACACTTAAGACAGCATCAGTAGGTGTTCTAAGTAACGTATAGTCAGCCATAGAATTAGCTGTACCTCCGTTATGAACATACGATTTGTTCTCGTCAGTTCTAACAACTACATCACCTTCTTGAGCAGTTAAAGCTAATTGAGCAGACTCGTTTGCAGCCTCCTGCACTGTTGTAAGTGCAACTGCATTAACAGAGAATTGAGTACCAGTTAGTGTTAAACCTGTACCAGCTGTATACGTTGTATTTGTATCAGTAGGTGTAGCCCATGTTAAACCACCTGTATTACCTGACTGAGCAGACAAGAACTGACCATTTGTAGGTGCATTACTTACTTTAAGATTAGCTTCGTCTACAATATTGTCTATAATTACTGTAGCTCCATCAGCAGTTGATGTTACTTCGCCTGTATGGTTTGGATGTACATAAGGAGTTACCCAAGATAAATTATTCGATCCATCAGTTTTTAAAATTTGGTTTGCAGATCCATCACTACTTGGAAACTCCATACCACTTAATACAACATGACCTGAACCATGTGGAGTAATGTTTATATTTGCATTACCTGAAGGAGATATAATTGATTTATTATTAACACTTAAATTACCACCAAGTTCAGGTGTGGTATCTTCAATTAATTCTGTAATTCCAGATTGAGTTAAGCTAGATGCTGTAGCAAACGATAAGACACCATTACCATCTGTTTTTAAGATCTCATTAGCATTACCATCAGTAGGTAGTTGATAAGTAACATTAGAAGATAATGAAGATGGTGCTTTTAAAGCTATATAATTACTACCATTTGCAGTCTCTTCACTTACTCTTACTTCCTTACCGTTCTTAACAGTTACGTGTTCATCAAGATTTACTGAACCTGTAAATGTCTCACCAGCTATAGATGCATATCTGGTTTCTGATGTATTAGCAAAGTATCTTTTCCATTTCCAACTAGAACTACCAGTCGTTGTGTATTGAAGTCTTACAGTTAAACCTGAATCACCTACAAAGCCAGAAGGCATTCCTGACATAGGTGTAAAGGATTCAATACCAGTAGAATCAGTAACCTCTACTCCAGTACCATTTGTAGGGTTAGTGACAGCTACTGCTGTAGCACCTGTACCACCACCTCCACTAAATGCAACTGTTGCACCAGCTGAATATCCTGAACCACCAGCTGTAATAGTAACACCAGTAACAGCACCTGCATTTATAGTAGCTGTAGCTGTTGCACCTGATCCTGAAGACCCAGAAGAGTTGGTTATAGTTACAGTAGGAGCACTAGAATAACCTGTACCAGCAGCAGTAAGTGATATACTATTAACTACAAAATTAGGTATAGCATTTTTATTAGCTACTGTATTATAAATAATCTCACTCTCGGCTTTCGGAACATTAACCCAGTTAACACCATTATATTCTAATTTATCTAATGCACCTGGACTAGCTAAAACTACGTCTGTCAATGTACCCATTGTAGTGGCTACACCTGATGGACCCTGTAGACCTGTTGCACCTTGTAAACCTTGTTGTCCAGTTGCACCTGTTGCTCCAGTATCACCTTTTGCACCAGCTGGTCCTGCTGGACCTTGTGGACCTGTCGGACCTGTAGCACCTGCTGGTCCTGCTGCACCTGCTGCACCTGTAGCACCAGTTGTACCTTGAGCACCAGCTGCACCTGTAGCACCTGTAGCACCTGTAGCACCAGCAAGTGTTCCTACATTCACCCATGCAGTACCACTATAAGCCCAACAATTATTATCACTAGCTTTCCATAGATCCCCTTGTGTTGGGTTTGGTGCAGTAGTGCTGTTTGGTGCGCCTGTGTAGGCATAAGTTCCAAGAAGTCTCAGACCTGTACCTTGATCACCTTTTGGACCTGCTACACCTTGTGGTCCTGCTGGACCCGCTTGTCCTTGTGGACCTTGTTCACCTTGTGGTCCTCTCTCACCTTTTACACCTTGAGTACCTGTAGTACCTTGTGTTCCTTGTGGTCCTTGAGCACCTTGAGCACCAGCAGCTCCTGTTGGACCAGCTGGACCTTGTATACCTCTATCACCTTGTGGTCCCTTCATTGTTCCAGAAGGGTTAGTTATTGAACCTTCTAGTTCTTGAAGGTGTAGCTTTATTTCTTCAAAGTTTTCATTCAGTGCATCTGCTCTTATAGCATTGCCTGGATTAAATGAATTTGTCATGTTGTTATAAGAGTTAGATATTTAATCTTTAATTTGTTAAACGCCATCCCAACTAGCTTCTATAGGTTTATCGTCACTAGTTCCATTAGAAAATTCCCAATGACCTGATATTGATGCACTACATTCTTCTTGCCTTGGATAGAATGTAAAACCAGGTTCACCACACAATCCAATACCATTGACACTTAAAGTACCTATATGTGTACCTGGGTTTCCAAAACCCCAAGATTGTATAGTAGAAGGTAAACCAGTTACGGTATAACTAGCTTGCCATGGTTTAGCTTCTTTTAGATGGTTATTGCCTATACCAGTGTCTTGAAAGTATGGACCTGCATACATTACGGCTATCATCCAACCATTAGTTTGACAAACTTGTGGATCATTAATCATTAAGAATCCATTAGTTTTATTTGCTGAAAAGTCGTTATATTTATACCATCCTGTTGTCCATGATCCTTTAGATTCTGTCTTAGGTGATAATGTATAGGGAGGTGTGCCAAAAGTACCTGGATAGTCATATCTACTTAAGTTGACAGAACCTGAACCTACCCATCTAGCATATTCATATTGAGACGTATCTACAGCAGATGTACATCTTAATGAGTACTGCCAAGCTGAACTTGCATTACCTGCCTCAATAGTTACATAACCTGAGTTAGTAGGTTTAGGGATTATAAACTCAGTTGGTGTATTTGCATTTACAGTATGTGTTGAGGTATTACCATTAGGAAATGTATGAACAAATGTTTGACCTGCTGGAGGACTAGTAGCTGTTAAAGATATAACACCATGACCACTATTAACATAATGTAGTGTTGCTTTTGATGTAGTACCTAACACAGCACTAACACCACAAGTAGCAAACCTCAATACTGGAGTATCTTCAAACTTTGGATTACTACCGTTAAATTCACAACAAAGACCGTCTGGTGGTCCACAACCGATACATTTAACTCTTACACTAAGTTTGTGATCTATTAAACTATTGTCAACAGTTACTGATGTGTCTTTATCTTGACCACGTAATTCTATAGATTTGAATAGAGTTGCAGACCCTCCAGTTCTGGGAGTTTTATACCAACTAACATTAGCTCCTTGAATACATGAAGATGTATAAGTAATAGTATCTCCAACAACAAAAGGTCTAAGTGGATCATCTCTATCATCAACCAATACTCCATCACTGCCATCAGTTTCACCTCTACAAGCATTGTTACTGTCTGGATCTGCTATAAGTTCAAATTTATTAGTTAACTCTGTACCACAATTTAAAGTACATCTTCTAATTCTAATCTTCGGTTGTTTAGTACCTGTTACAACTCCTGGTGTTCCATCAGGTATAGGTTTAGGAGCAAAATTAAATTCAATAGTATTGTCATTAACAAATGTATAACTACCTCCTTCGTTTTGTTTTATCCATTTTAATCTATTAGCATCATATAATTCTACAATTACATGCTTTTTTTGTTTGTAAGGAAATGGAAAAGAATATTTGGTGGTATGTCCATCTCCATAAAATTCAACCTTAACTCGACCTGCTCGGCCAAGCCAAGTTTTATTAATTTGAGATGGCATTATTTATTCCTCATTGTTAATGGATCTTTTTCAGGTGAAGAATAGTTTTGGGTGTTGTATTTTTCTACACGTTGACGACCTTTTAACTCCTCTCTCTTTTGTAGAAGATCTTGTACTTCTTCTTCATGTTGTATTGAAGCCCAAGCTTGGCTCTTAGCTGCCTCTATATGCATACTAATAAGATCAAGATGTAAGAATGATTCAGAAGGATTCAGATCAAACTGTCCACTTCTTCTTAATTGATCCATCCTTGCCATAGAAGCTTTTACATCTTCTCTTTCAGCTAGTTGATTTAATACCTCTTCTAGGTTGTAATCTCCCATAGCTTTCTGAAGCATAGATCTAATCGTGGGGCTATCTTCAAGAGATGTACCATCAGGTGCTGAGAAGGTTGTAAGTCTTAGATCGTAACCACTGTTCCAAAGTAAATTTCTACCTTTGCTTTTCTTATCTATGTTGAAAGTGACAGGTGATATAGCGTTAACCATACGTTGCATGAAGTTCCAATTCTTGATTGGTTCTCCATTAAGCATGTCGTACTTAATAGGTAACTCATCCTTTGCAAGATGTTCAAAGGTTAGGTTTCTGTTTCTTATTGATTGACCAACACCAGAGTTTAACTCACGCATATATGGAGTTAATACCTTACCTATCTCATTTCTAAGACTAGACATTGGAACAGTGTTATTTATCAAGTTAGCTATAACTCTTTGACCACTACCAGGCTGTCCACGTACAAAGTCAATAAGTTGGTTAATACCTTGTAGATATGTTTTACTTGCAGGGTTAGCAAGACCTACAGCCATACCAGTTCTCCATAATCTATCTTCAGCCCATTCATCACCCATTAGTTTTTGGTTATCTCCAATATCAGCAATACTGGAAAGTACAAGGTTCCAAGGTTCAAATGAATCATAAGAGACCCATACATCACCTATCTTGATACTTCTAGGTTGCCAACCTGTATCAATCCACATTTGCTTCATTGAATGATCCATAGGACCATTACCAGTTATTTCACCAGCTAAATACTTTTGACTAATTGGTATCATCGCTGCCATACCAAGAGCTTGTCTCCCAGCAAATAATGACTTAGCCTGAGCTAAATCCTCTGCAGTTTCAATACCGTACTTAGCTAACTTAGGTAGATCATCAACAGTTCCAAAAGCTATATCTCTACTCTCTTTCAAAAGCATTGATACTAATGGTGAGTTTTTAGCAGATACCTTTAGACCGTTAATACCAGTACGTGCAAATAAGAAGAATGGTTTTAAGAAAGGTGCATCGTTAAATACCTTATCTAAGTTCTTACCCATTACACCTAGCTCACTAGTTAGGGTAACTTCTTTGAATTGACTATTGAGATAAGAATCCTTTGCTAAATCAAGATTTCCATCAGGTGTAAGTAGTTTTTTATATTCAAGATCTTCAGCTTGCTTAAGTATGTCAGGTGTGATATCAAATATTTCCCCTGCAGCTTTAGCATCGAGTGCTTCTCTTAGTGCTTTCTCTCTTGATCTGGACTTAGCCATGATGTACCTAAAGGTGTCATCAGTAGCAGCCATTATCCTTGTACTGTATGTAAGCCAAGTATTAGAGTTTAATTGACGAGCAACATTAGCAACATTAAAAGCAGCCTTTTCACCAGCTGTTCCTTGCTCATGCGCCCACTTACCCATTAACTCCCAGTTGACATCTAATGGTTGATACTCTTGGTATCTATTTTTAATAGTGGCTATGTCACCAGTCCAGTAGGCATCAACTTTAGTTTTGAATAGTTTCCAAGCATCTGGAATAATCTCAGCCATCGACTTTAACGATGCTGCACTAGCTCTTAAGGTTGTTGTATCACCTGTAAATGGCGTTCTAACCAACGCTCCAAGTGCTGTATTGAAAGAGTTAAGGTAAGCATTACTTGTGGTTCCCATGATCGCTCTGAGTGGTGTTTTAGGACCACTAAGAACACTGTTAACCATCATCCCCTGTAGCTCTTTTACCATCTGGCCAGTTTGAACTTTACCGTTAAACTCACCACCAACTATCTTCTGTCTCATCCATGCATTGAAGTCAGTCCAATTATGAATTTTATTATTCATAGAGAAGACTTCTAATATCCCCTGAGCTAATTCATCAGATGGACTATCTTTCAAGAACTGCATCATTAGACGTACACCATCAACAGTCTCGTCATGGATGCTTGCTAGGTTCTTAGTAACCTTTTGCATCTCTTTGAAACGTGCAGCTGGATCAGTTAATTGCATAACTTGACCTGACGCACCCCATAGATATCTAGTTTTTTTTGCTTGTCCTAGACCAACAACTAGTTGATCAGCGATGGTTTTCATTATTCCATCTTCAGCAAAGACATCTTGATAATCAAATAGTTCTCTTCCAGCTATACCGTGGTCTCTTAACTTCTTAAATAGACTTGCATTTATTAAATCAGCTGCAGCTAAATTCTCAGGCGACATATTCTCAAGACCTAATGTCTTATCCTGATTTTTGAGTAATGGTTCCCAGAACTCCTCTGGTGTCATATCTGTTGTATGTCTACCAAGAACCTCTTGAGTACGTCTAAGAGTATGCTTATGCACCTCTGCAAATGTCATACCTTTCTTCTTAGCAGATGCAACCATCTGTTGATATTTAGTATCACCAACTAGCTTTTGAGCTAATTGTTTATATTCAACATCTGTTAAATCATTAGATTGAACCATCCTCTCTAATTGAGTTGGTGTGAATACTGCATCCGTAGATCCAAGATCCTCTCCAAGTTCATCAATTAGATTTAACTGTTTATATACCCGTCCAGGTGTACCAGTTGAGTTTGGACTACCTTGTGAGCTATCAGCAATTGGTTTGTTCTTATGACCTCTGAATCCAGGGTCATCCATTTCTACCTTCGCCTTCTCTAAGGTTAGGTCGTCTACATTCTTTGCTCTCTTTGCAGCAATCTCAGCTCCATTACCACCAATCTGTGTAAAGACCTTATCAATTATCATTCCAACTCCCATGTCTTCTACAACTGTCTTGAACGTTTTCATCAATGGATGATCCTTTTCTTTGATAGCTGTGTGACCGAATATTGGACTTAGTTGAGGTATCTTCTCTACAACAAGACTAGAGATATTATCTTCTCTTTGTGAGTAATGAGAGAGGGCTGCAGCTGTACCACCGACAATAGCTCCAACGGCTAAAGCAGGTAGAGTTATAGGAGCACCAGCTGTCAGTGCAGCACCTGTAGCAAATACACCACCAGTTAATGCACCATAATGAACTACACGTTCAACCATATTTCCCCACCATGTTTCAACTAGTGGGTCTTTTACATCACTGATTCCTAGTGGATCGAAATCTGGTTTCCAGTCAGCATCTACTTCATCCTTATCGTTTGAATCACCAGATGTGACCATATCGTAATATCGTTCAGGTGCAGTTGCTACTGATTGAGTTGCGCCTAGAACACCTTTGCCTATTGCAGATCCAAGCTCCTCAACAAAGTTATTACCATCCGTAGAAGGTTCTTCTTGTTGAGGTTGAGCTGTAGGTTGTTCTTGTTGAATTTCCTGTTGGCGTTTAAGCCTATCAGCTTTTGCTTGTTCGTCTATTAAACGTTGACTTGCTTCTATACTTTCTTCGGCTGTGCCTAATTTGAATCCCGTAGGATCGTATTCGCTTTGCATAATATCTAAGCTATTGATAAACCAGGAAGTAATACATCTTGGTTGCGGTTAAAATAAGAAATCTCTTGTGGATTATTTATATCTTCTGTTTTACCTATGTTTTGTTGTACTCGGTTAGGAGTTAGGCGGTAGTAAAAGTATCTCTTTAATTCAGGTAAATTATCTAATTCCTCAGCAATTGGGTTAGGATCTAAACCTGGATGACCTGATGCCTTAAGTTGTTTATCAGCTAGTTCCCAGTCACTTAACTGAGGAAACTCGTCTGATACAAGTTTATAGTATGTAGGAATAGATGTAATACCTTTTTCTAAATTGTTTTTAAGAACTTCCAGATGCTCTTCACTACCTACTAAGACTTGAGTATCTATGACTCTAGAATCATCAATTATCTGTGATCGACCCATACTCACTTGATAGACCTGAGAACCTATATCTGTTTTTTTAAAACCTTCATTGTATGGAATCTCACTTAACTTTAGTTGTTTATCTAGTTTCTGACCTGATGCAGGTACACCTAGTTTCTCCCTTACATGAACTATTGCATTGTTTTGAGCTTCAGCAAGAGGTACACCTGCTCTGACTTGCTCCATATATACTTTTTCAAAGTCATCTATTGCTCTTATATAAATACGATTAAAGTCAGGACTACTTTTACTCGATTCACCAATAGCTATATTAGTTGCTGTAGATATGAAAGATTTAATTAATCCATCAGACTCAGCTGTAACTCCCTTTAAAGAAGCTTCAGCTAATGGTTTATCCTGTTGAACTCGATCAAGATATTTATTTCTTGTTTGATAAGACATCCCAACTAAATCACTTTCAAGTAGATATTTTCTACGAGATCTCAACCTTTCAAGTTCTTCCTCTTCATCAGCTCTTACCTCATCTTCAACTGTGTTGTATTTAGTAAGGAAATCAGGCATACCACTCTTACCAGTGACACGGTTGTACTCATCTGCATACCATTGAAGCTCTGCATCAGTGAAAAATCCGTCACCTTTTTCTTTAACGGCTTCTTCAAAGTTCTCTTCGATTACCCTGCCTTCTTCCGCTTTCTCAGCT
>Ga0310344_10004280_pt1 | contig 10603 bp, 13 predicted proteins | sample HC15DNA20200_MG_FD_203801 | JGI IMG/M metagenome (GOLD analysis project Ga0310344, IMG submission 203801) | Marine microbial communities from station ALOHA, North Pacific Subtropical Gyre - HC15-DNA-20-200_MG | ecosystem: Environmental > Aquatic > Marine > Oceanic | place: Pacific Ocean: North... | reverse complement strand
AATTAAGAACATTAAAGAAATTTATCTAATCCTTTTTTCTCATCGGATTTTTGATAATTCTTATTGATGCGTTTGATTGTTCGTTGAGACTTTGATAATCTCTGTTGACTTACATAATAATTTGTTTCATCGCGAGTTCCTTTAGTAATAAAAGATACTACTTTTCCAGGTGAACGTCTTCCGGTTCTACCTAATCTTTGGGTAAACCTAATAGCACTAGAAACATTGTCATAAAAAACAACAAGTTTACATTCTGATACATCTAGGCCTTCTTCACCCACTTGAGTAGCGACAATAATATCATATTCTCCTGATTTTAATTTTTCAAGTGATTCTAATTGTTGTTTCTGAGATTGTCCTGTTTGACCACTTTTACCAATTAGTGTTCCGACATGATATCCCTTATTATGAAGAACCTCAAAAATTTTATCGACGGTATCGCGATAACTAGCAAATATTATGGCTTTATCAGTACCATGAAGATTTTCTTCTATTACGATTTCTAATTTAGCAAGTTTTGGGTGTTCTGTACCAACAGATTTAAGACGATTGGTAAGAACAATTGCTTGATTAAAATCAGGATGTTCTAATAATTTTTTAACTCCACTAGATTTTTGTTTGGATTGAAGTCTGGATATGTATTTTGAAAAGCTATCTACACCTTGAGTTTCAAGAATATTAATTCCATGAAGTAACCTAACTAATGAATAGAGATTACTTCGGATATCCCAGCGTTTTGATAAATATGGATCTTTTTCAATTTGATGGCTTTTAGCAAGAACAGCTTTCAGTGATGGATCTCTAGGCAATAATTGACCGTTATTTCTTAGTTTTAAGGAATATGATGACATAGTTTTTTTTATTAGATTACTGATAGATTTGATCTCTTCTGGTAATTCAACTTCGATTTTTTGAATTTCTGTATTATGAACATAAGGTTTGACGTCTTCACTCTCACGATCTCTAGATTCTATATGACTTGCATATAGATTATTCATAATTTCTTCAACTTTAGTCGATTCACTTGGAAGTGAAGCAGTCATTCCATGCATAATGATTTCTTTGTTTTGTGAATAAAGTGAGTGTGCAATAGGAACATATGCATAATCACCTACTGCTCGATGTACTTCATCAAAGATAACAATAGAAAACTGGTTGAGATCAATGATCTTACGTTGAATATCTAAATGTAAAATTTGAGGAGTTGCACATACAATTTGATTTTGCCATTTAGTTTGGCGTTTTTTTAGGGCGTCTTCACCGGTGATTACACTAATCTCAGTTTTACTAAGATTAAGGGAATTTAATAAGAATTCATAGTGTTGATGAACAAGAACACGAGTCGGTGCAAGAATCATACAAGTTTTCGTTGGAGAATTAGTAATTGTTTCGGCAATTGCCAATAATGCAATTACAGTTTTACCAAGGCCAGTTGGTAATACAATTACAGAATTCTGAGATTTAATTGCGTCGGCGATATTGACTTGATAGTCACGTTTATCGATAGTATGAGACTTGACATATTGTTTTTCAATAAACTTGGATGACACAGATAATATTATGTAATACAGGGATAAAAATTTAGACTATGAAAAGAATTGATAATTACCTTATATAAATCGACAACATATCCGGGGTATTGAAAAGAGGAAAATTTATAGTAATAGAGGGAATTGATCAATCAGGAAAAAAGACTCAATCATTATTACTTAAAAATAGGTTAAAAAAGAAAGGATATAAAGTAGGATACATTTCTTTTCCAAAATATACTACAACTATAGGGAAATTAGTAAGAAAATGTCTTCGTGATGATAAGATTTCTGTTGAGATATCCCATATTTTATTGTCTGCGAACAGATGGGAAGCGGAGAAAGAAATAAGACAATTATTAGAAAAAATGGATTTTCTTGTATGTAATAGATATCGTGATTCAAATATTGCATACGGATTAGCAAATGGATTGAATAAGAAATGGTTAGAGAATTTAGACTTAGGACTACCGAAACAAGATTTAACGATTTTTATTGATATTCCAATAACAGAATCAGTAGTTAGAAAGACTAAAAATAGGGACAGATATGAAAGGAACAAAAAATTTCTTAAGAATGTAAAATCGAAATATAACAATCTTGCAAGTAAAAATAAATGGTTTAAGATAAATGGAGATAGAAGTAAGGATGAAGTAAGTAATGAAATATGGAGAATAGTGGAAAAGAAATATAGAATTAAAAAGTGATAATATTTTGAAAGATGAAGTTACACAAATAAGAGATCCGGTACATGGATATATTTATGCGAATGAATTAGAATGCAAAATAATTGATTCACCTGTTTTTCAGAGATTAAGAGGAATTAGACAACTGGCATCTGCACATTTGACATATCCAGGAGCACTTCATACAAGATTTGAACATTGTATTGGGTCTATGCATTTGGCGAAAAGAGCGTCGAATCATTTGAAAGCACAAGAAATCATTGATGATGAAATGAGTACTGAATTATCAATAGCTGCATTATTACATGATATTGGACACGGACCATTTTCTCATCTATTTGAGGAAGTATTACATGAAAAGGGAATGACACATGAAAATATTACAGATCGAATTATTAAAGAAACAGAAATTAAAGATATTTTATCGTCGTTTGGAATTAATGTAGACAGATTTTCTAATTTATGTGTTGGAGTTTCAAAGAGTCATCCAAGATTTATGAACGATATAATTGCAGGATTTCTAAGTGTTGATTCAATGGATTATTTACTAAGAGATTCATATTTCTCAGGAGTGGAATATGGAAAAGTTGATGTTCATAGAATCATTGATGCTTATGAGATTGCAGGGAAGAAACTTGCAATAAACAAAGATAGTCTTTATGCATTAGAATCATTAATGATTGCAAGATATGAGATGTTTAGAGCAGTATATTTTCATAAAAGTGTTCGTGCATCAGCAGTAATGATAACAAGAGCTATGACTTTATCTGATGATGAATTACATTTCACAGATCTTGACAATTTAGATAGATTTTTAAAACTAGGTGATGAGAAAGTACTTTATAATATTTCAAATATCAATCCAACAAATGAAAATACTAAATTAGCAAGAAAATTAGCGATTGATTATTCAAATAGAAAGATGTTGAAACTTGTATTTGAGAAGATTGTTTTAGGAAAGGATAAATTTAGTACAAAGGTATTCGCACAAAGAAAATTTAGAGAGAATTTAGCAGATGAAATTGCTGAGAAATCAAACATACCTAAGAGTCATATATTCATCGATGTATCAACAGCAACTTCTGTTCCTACAACATCAACGAAAGAATCATTTAATGAAATTACTGTATTATTAAATAATACAAGAAAAAAAGAATTTGAAATAACAAAGGCTACAGAATTACCACTTATGAATGCAATATTAGGATATATGAATATAATTAGAATTTACACGACGTCAAAATACAAGAAAAAATTAGAGATAATCGTCAGAGAGATATTTGAAAAAGAAGTATTATAGTTTCTTTAGATGAGATTTTATTGTTTCTATAAGACTGATAGCAGTTTCAGGTTTAAGGTCCTTTGTAAGATAAATTGAAGACATACCAATTCCATTAGATGATTCACTAGCTAGTTCGCTAATGAGTTGTGGAATCATAGGAGAAAATCTACTAGGCGTGATAATTGTAGTATTAACTAGATTGGATTGTTTTAATGAGAGAGAAATTGATCCGAGAGTATGGTTACTCCCTTCAGAAATAGAAACAAAATAACCATTTGTATATTTTAAAATTGATAAATGAAATGATTCGTCGTCAAGCGATATAATTTCGTCGAGTAAGGTATCATTCACAAGATTAGTATAAATTGTGAACTTTTATAGTTTATTTAATAAATTTCATATGGGCCCGTGGCGCAGAATTAGAAATAATGTGCAATCTGGATTAGCGCGACAGAAATAGTCGATCCTCCTAATTCACGGTGACAGCTGTAAAGATTTAGAAATAATCTTGGTTAGAGGTCGTGAGTTCAAGTCTCACCGGGTCCGTTAATAATTACGTTTATAATAATCTAAAATCGTACCAGCTTCAATAAAGGTAATATTATTTTCATTAGCGAGAGATTTACTATTAGTAACAGATTTTTCTTTAAAGCTTTGATTATCTAATATTTCACACATGATTACAATAGGAGTCAAGTTAGAAATCTCGCATAAAAAGAGACTAAGTTCAGTGTGTCCTTCTCTAGAACCAAGAAGACCTGGAGAACCAATCAACATTTGTAGATGTCCAGGTGATTCAAACATAGAATGAAAATCATTATAGAAATTATCATTATCAGTATAATTTTCACATAATTTATGAAGAGAGGAAATTGTGTCAGAACGTTGCGAATCAGTAGCACCTCCGAGAGTTCGATTATTAAATGTGATAGAATGAGTGGAACGTTGATTTGTGTTACGTTTAGTATTAACAAGAGAAGTTAATGAAGGGGATTTTGTTTGTAAAAGAATGTCCCACATATAGGGCAATTTTAATTTTGAACCAATATCCGGAGAAATTGCAACACAAAGAAGTCCTCCGCCAAGCTGTCTCATTTGATTAATTTTTTGAGGCGTAACATGTTTTGCAGCTAACATTATATCAGTTTCATTTTCACGTGAATCGTCATCATGTAAGAATATAAATTCACCATTTTGGAAATTTTTGATGATTTTGTCTATATTAGGTTGTTCGCTCAAGGTATAATAACAATAAATTAAATAATTTTTTAAGATTATAAATTTATAACAAACAATTTTATTAAAGGAAAAAAATATCAAAATAGTATAAAATGACAGATATTGATGAATTTTTTAATAGAATCAAGAGTAAATATCCATTCTTTATGCCATTATTCAATGATTTATTTAAGGATTTAGACGGGTTTGACGAGATTTTTGAAGACTTTGAACATGAAATGAATACTGATTTAGCCAAAATGATAAACAAGATCGAATCAGAAGATCTAGATAGATCTGAACCTTTTATTTATGGATATTCGATTAACATAGACGAGAATGGTAAGGCAGAAATTAATGAATTTGGAAATATTAAAGCTGATTCAGATGAGAATTTAGAGGTAACAGAATCTCGAGAACCATTAATTGATATAATTGATGGAAAGAATTCAGTAACAGTAGTAATCGAGGTTCCTGGAGTAGAAAAATCAGATATCAGAATAGAGATAAAGGAATCTAAATTAGTGGTATCGACAACAAATTCAAAGAATTATTATAAAGAGATTCCATTAGAAAGTAAAATAATATCCAATTCAGCACGGGCGAAATACAATAATGGAATATTAGAAATTATTATAAATAAAGATAATAACGATGATGATGAAGGAAAGAACATAGTGGCCATAGAATAAAAAATGAAGAGAAATATTTTATTATAGAGATGGAGAATTAGAAACAATGGCATTACCAGTAACTAGATGGGAACAAGATTCAAGAAAGTGGATAACTGAGATGGGAGCCAGTTATAAAAAAATGAAATTACCTACTGCTTCAGGATCTAGTCAGGAAACAAGTACAGTAAATAAAGAAGGAAATACTGAATGTAAAAATTGTGGTGAGATGTTTGAAGTATGGGGAACAAATAAGACATTTGCCCCAAGTTATTGTAGTTTTGATTGTATGAAACAATGGTTAGATTATAATATTGATAATCCAGGTGCAAGTGCAGATGGAATTAAAAAGAAGAAATCTTCAATGGGGATACCTGCAAATTCAAAACTTCCAATAATTCGTTGGGATACGGCTACAAGAAAATGGATATCAAATAAGGCTGCATAAATGTGAAAATAAGGAAGATCATTTATGAGTAGCATAAATAGAACTATTAGGCAAATACTTGTCAACAATAATATCTCTCAGAAGGTTCTAACAGCAACAATATTTCTTTTCTTCAGTGGAGTGTTGATTTTTCTCGACATTGGTGGAGCATTTATGTATGGAATACCTAACGAATTAATTTTACCCATATACATATTACAATTATCATTAGTACCCGTTTATTTGAAAAGATATGAAATTGGATATATAATAGGTATAGTAGTATCAGTATTTATAGCACTGACTTACAGAGATGCAACTACATTAGCTAGAACAATTCCAATTTTACAGTATTTCTTAACATTTTTCAGTTTGTTAGCATATAGAGAAATAAAAGAACAAAAAGCAGTAAAAAAGAGGTTTAGAGATTGAAACAGGATATAATAATTAATATTGAAGGATTAACAAAAACATACAATGAATTTATTGCAGTAAATAATATTTCATTTGATGTAAATAAAGGAGAAGTATTTGCACTTTTAGGACCAAATGGAGCAGGTAAAACCACTACAGTAGAGATAATAGAATGCTTGAAAACACCAGATAATGGAAAAGTAGAAATCTTTGGAATAAATTTAAAGGATAAAAAAAAACAGAATGAAATAAAAAGAAAAATTGGAGTGATGCCGCAAAATTTCAATGCATTTGATTGGTTAACAATAAAAGAGAATTTAGATTATTTTAGGAAGTTATATGATAGTAACATATCAATTGATGAATTGATTGATCGTGTTGGTTTAGCAAAAAAAACTAATTCAATGTACAAAACATTATCAGGAGGAATGAAACAACGAGTGGGGATAGCAATATCATTGATAAATGAGCCAGAATTATTGTTTCTTGATGAACCGACAGCAGGATTAGATCCACAAGCAAGACGGGAAACTTGGAATCTAATAAAAAAGCTAAAACAACAAGGAAAGACTATATTTTTGACTACACATTATATGGAAGAAGCACAAGAATTATCAGATCGAATTTTAATCATTATTGAAGGAAAGATAGTAGCAAGTGGTTCTCCAAGTAAATTAATTGAGAATTATGGTGGAAACAAGTCAATCATATTAAAGAATTGTAATAAAAACATATTAGAAGAGAAAAATATTCGGTACGAAATTGATTCAGAGAGTCAAATACATATAATATTTGATAATAATGACCAATTATTCAATATACTTACAGCAGTTACAGATGATCCAAATGTGGAAATTGAAATAAAAAAACCGAATTTAGATGAAGCATTTTTGAATTTAACTGGAAGACGAATTAATGAAGAAGGATTAGCAAAATGAGAACTGCAACAATAATTTTTACCGTGTTTAAGGGACATTTCAAAGCATGGCAAAGAAATAAAACAACGTTATTTTGGACATTGGCATTTCCATTACTTTTAATGTTATTATTTGGTGGATTATTTTCACTTCAATCAGATAAAATGGATCTTTATATTGAAAATAATGACATTATTCAAAGTAATCCATCTGAGACGTCATTAAGAATAATTCAATTAATTAATCAAACTGATTCATTCAATATATTAGAAAATCAGGATAATATGGAAGAACAAGTTAGGACAATTGTAATTCCGAAAAATTTTGAATTAGACTTTGAGGAAGGAGATACATCGTTAAAATTAATCATGGATGATTCACATCAAACATTTTCACGAACGAATTCATTAATCAATGGAGTAATAAATTCAATGAATTTGGAAAAACAAGGAGTAAAACAACCTATAACTTTGATACAAGAACAGATTTCTTCGAATGATTTAACTTTCATAGAATATTTTGTGCCTGGTGTAATAGGAATAGCAATAATGTCGACAGGAATATTTGGAACAATTGGAACAAATACAAAATATAGGAAGAATGGAGTAATAAAGAAACTTGCCACCACGCCTCTCTCGAAATTCGAATGGATAATTGGATTAGTTTTATATCACATATTAATTGGAATAATTTCTACTAGTGTGATATTAATTGTTGCAGTATTAGTATTTAGTATAAATGTAGTGTTGAACCCATTAATGATTATACTAATTATATCTGGAGCATTAACATTTCCAGGAATAGGCATGATTATTTCTACAGTTGTACGAGAGGAAGAAGAAGCAGATGCAGCTGGTAATGTAGTTACATTTCCTATGTTATTTTTAGCAGGAACATTCTTTCCATTAGAAACTATGCCGACATTCGTTCAACTTTTTGCAAAGGCACTTCCTTTAACATATCTAAACAATGGATTAAGAGAGTTAATGGTTTTTGGAAATTATCAAGCGGCTTTGTGGAATTGTGCTATTGTTTTCGGAATAGGAATAATTGCAATAGGAATAGCAATGAAAGTGACTAAATGGACTGATTTGTAAAAAGCAATCAAAATGAAATAGACATGATTACAATAATTACAGGTGGAACTGGATCAATTAAATTATTGAGAGGATTAGATTCAGTTGTTAATGAGAAAATTAATGTAATTGTGAATGTAGGAGATAATATCAATTTATTTGGATATTATATTTGTCCAGATATAGACACAACACTATATGGATTGTCAAACAGACTAGATGTAAAAAGAGGATGGGGAATAAAAGGAGACACATTTAATTTTCTTGAATCGATAAAAGAGAATTCAGAAGAATCATGGTTTCAGATTGGAGATAAGGATTTGGAGACGCATAACAAGAGAACGAATTTGATAAAGAATGGATTAAATCTCGCAGAAATAACGAAAATATTTACTGAAAATTTCAAAATTAGGCATAAAATTATACCTGCGTCGAATGACAGAATCGAAACGACAATAATTTCGGATGATGGCGAAATGCATCTACAAGAATTTTGGGTTAAAAATAAAGGAAAACCTAGAATATTGGATGTAAGATATAAGGGAATAGATAATGCAAAACCAGCAGACGATGTAATTCAATCAATTAAAGAAGCAGATAAAATAATAATTTCTCCTGGAAATCCTATATCTAGTATCGGTCCTACGATTTTTATTAAAGAGATTAGAGAGGCATTACAAGAAACACAATCGAAAAAGATCCTAGTTAGTCCCATAATACGAAAAAAACCTGTTAGTGGACCAGCAGGAAAAATGCTTCAAGCAAAAAATTATGATGTTTCTGTTATTGGATTAACAGAATATTACAAAGATTTTATCACAGATATTGTAATAGATAATAATGATATTGATGAGAAAAAGGAGATAGAAGATATGGGAAAAGTTCCACATGTAGCGAATATATTAATGAGAAATAAAGAAGAAGAGATAAGATTAGCAATGGAATTAATGAAGATTTCAAAATGAAGATTGGAGCAATCATACCTGTTAAGAAATTTATTGATAGTAAGAATAGACTATCTTCCATGTTTACGGTAGAAGAAAAGAAAGAACTTGTTAGATGTATGTTATTTGACGTGTGTGATGTTTTAATTAAATCAAGTTATTTGAATGGAGTAGCAATAGTTACATCAGAAAAGGAGATATCTGAATATAAAAATTATGATAAAATAATACACTTGAAAGAGAGTTATAATAGTGGAGTGAATAATGCAGTAGAAATTGGAAACAAATATTTCATAAAAGAAGGATTTGATGCAACAATAGTAATTCCAGGAGACATACCATTAATTGATGATCAAGTGTTGAATAAATTATTTGAACAAGTGAATAATAATCAAGTAATTATTACACCGTCAAGAAGGGAAGATGGAACAAATTTATTATTTAGAAATCCACCAGACATTATACAAACATCATATGATGACAATAGTTATTCCACACATCTAAAAACGATAAAAGATAATAATTTACAGTATTTGATTTATTTAGAAGATGTAATAAGATTAGATTTAGACGAGCCGGAGGATATTGATAAAATTAATATGAAGTTGTTAGGTTCTAGAACAAGAAATATATTAAAAAAAACAAGTAATTATCAGAAATCAAGATAGAATTTCAAATGAGGAATATTCATTGTCATCATCAGAATATTTAACAGTAATATCAGAGACTTTACTCCAAGGCGTTCCTCGACGAGTTATTTCGAGTAATTTATTAATATCTTCTTGTGAACCGGAAAATAATGCTTCAACACTGCCATCATCTTGGTTTTTCACCCATCCAGTAACATTATTTTTCATCGCACGATTTCTAACAAATGCACGAAATCCTACACCCTGAACTTTTCCAGTAATTATCAGTCGTGCAATTTTATTCATTGGGTAGTATATATCGGCAACGGTTATAAAATCTGTTTATACTAATTAAATAAACTTGAATTCAGATATTAAGTCGAAGATAAAAGAAGAAGAAATAACAAATCTTGCACAAGAATTGATAAAAATTCCAAGTGATGAAACCGCAGGAGAGAAAGAGGTTTGTGAGTATCTAGAAAGTTTTTTAAAATCGTTAGGAATGAAAGTACGATTACAAGAGGTTTTACCAAACAGACCTAACATAATTGCTGAAGTAATTGGAGACGAAGGAGGAAAATCTATAATGTTTAATGGACATGTCGATACGGTTCCAATAGGAGACATAAAGAAATGGAGTATAGATCCTTACTCGGCAATAATCAAAGATAACAAATTATTTGGGAGAGGATCAACAGATATGAAAGGTTCAATTGCATCGATGATAATCGCTATAAAATTCATCATGAATAATGTAAAAAAAATCAATGGTAAGATTATATTTACTGGGGTAATGGCTGAAGAAACAAC
>Ga0310344_10004279_pt1 | contig 10603 bp, 9 predicted proteins | sample HC15DNA20200_MG_FD_203801 | JGI IMG/M metagenome (GOLD analysis project Ga0310344, IMG submission 203801) | Marine microbial communities from station ALOHA, North Pacific Subtropical Gyre - HC15-DNA-20-200_MG | ecosystem: Environmental > Aquatic > Marine > Oceanic | place: Pacific Ocean: North... | reverse complement strand
GTGATGGCGGCCGTGCTCGTGGGGGCAGGGTGTACCGATCCGGCTCCTGTCGTGCTTTACGAGGAACGCCACGGCCGTGCGCCGGCCGCCGCACCGCAACCCAAACCGCCTGCGGTCCGGCCGTCCGCACCTACCCGGCCGCCGGCTGCTGTCGTCCGCGCGGCGCCCCAGCCAGCCGCCGCGGCCAAGTATCACCAAGTGCGCTCCGGTGATACCGTCTATTCGGTCTCACAGCGCTATCACGTGCCGTTGCGCGGGCTTATTACCATGAACGGTTTACAGGCGCCCTACTTCCTTCGTTCGGGGCAAACCCTGCTGCTGCCGAAGCCGCGCCGTCACACGGTGCAGCGCGGCGAGACGATTTACGGTATCTCGCGTCAGCATGAGGTGGCGCTGAGCCGACTGGTTCAGTTCAACGGTATCAAGCCGCCCTATACGATCATCGTCGGCCAGGTACTGCGCCTGCCGGACTCGGTAGCGTCGCCCAATGCGGCGCAAACCGCGCAGACTCCACGTGCCCGCGCGCCGCGCCCACCGGCTTCGAATTCCGCGAAGCCGGTGGCGACGCCGCCGTCGCGTGGCAGTAGCGTGACGGTTGCCGCCAAGCCGCCACGGGCGGCCATACCCAAACCGCCACCCCCGTCGAAGCGTAAATTCCTGCTGCCGGTCCGCGGTCGATTGCTGTCTCGGTTTGGATCGAAGGGAAGGGGCTTGCGTAACGATGGCGTCAATATTGCGGCACCGCGCGGAACGCCGGTACGGTCCGTGGAGAACGGTATCGTTGTCTATAGCGGCAACGCGCTGCTTGGCTTCGGCAATATGGTCCTGCTACGGCATGCGAACGGGTTCATGACGGCCTACGCCCACAATGAAGTGATTTCGGTGTCTCGGGGCGATACGGTGCGCCGCGGTCAGGTAATCGCGACGGTGGGCAGTTCCGGCAACGTCTCGTCACCGCAGCTCCATTTCGAGATCCGTAAGGGCAAGCGGGCCATCGATCCGCTGAAGTATCTGCCCGCGCTCTCAACGAAATCCTGAATCTTCTAGGACACACTCACGAGTGTGCTATCATGCGCTATCAGTGAAAGCGTATGATAGCATTGCGGTGATTGGTTTTGGCGAACATTAGTATCCGAAAGTTGGATGACAGGACGGTTGCCCGATTGCGCGTCCAGGCAGCCCGACGGGGCATCTCGATGGAGGAAGAGGTGCGGCGGATACTGAATCGCGCGGTTTCCGCGCCGGAGCGCATTGGAGATTTGGCAACCACTTGTTTTGGGGTGGAAAGGGGCGTCGACTTGGAATTGCCTGCGCGAGAGAGTTACGACCCCGTGGATCTAACCGAGTGATCATTATCGATACGAATGTCGTATCGGAAGTCATGAAAGCGCGGCCTTCGCGCGCTGTGATCGACTGGCTGAACGCTCAAGACCCGGTTTCACTGTTTATCACTGCCATTAGCATCGCGGAAATCTCATTCGGGATAAATATGCTGCCTGATGGGAAACGTCGTCGCGACCTCGCAACCAATTTCGAGCATTTTGTCGAAATTGGGTTCCAAACCCGAATATTGGATTTCGACGATGTGGCGGCAAAATTTTATGGAAATATTATGGCCTATCGCCGCTCGATCGGCCGGCCGATGAGTGCTCTCGACGGCCAAATCGCCGCGATTGGCCGCGTGAACCAATTTGAACTGGCGACCCGGAATACGAAAGATTTCGAAGAATGCGGGCTGGTTCTCACAAACCCCTTCGGTTAGCAGCGTCAGCTAATCCGGACGCCGAGCGATCCGGCGAGGTGCTGGATGAACTGCCAGGCGACGCGGCCGGATCGGGCGCCGCGGGTGACCGACCATTCGATGGCCTGGGCGCGCCAGTCCTCTTCCGCGACGTCCAGACCGTAATGGTCGACATATCCGGCAATCATGGCGAAGAAAGTGTCTTGGCTGCAATTGTGGAAGCCGAGCCATAGCCCGAACCGATCGGACAGCGAGACCTTCTCCTCTACCGCTTCCGAGGGATTGATCGCCGTCGAGCGCTCGTTTTCGATCATGTTGCGCGGCATCAGATGCCGGCGGTTCGACGTCGCATAGAAGATAACGTTGTCCGGCCGGCCCTCGATGCCACCCTCAAGGATCGCTTTGAGCGATTTGTAGCTGGCGTCGCCATCGTCGAAGGACAAATCGTCGCAATAGAGGATCGTTCGCCGCGTCGACTCACGCAGGAAAGACAAAAGACGCGGTAGGGTGGGGATGTCTTCCCGATGGATTTCCACCAGGGCGACTTTGCCCGGAGTCTTCGCAATGATGTCGCCATGGACGGCCTTAACCAGGGAGCTCTTGCCGCAGCCGCGGGCACCCCAAAGAAGAGCATTGTTGGCCGGCAAACTTTCGGCGAAGCGCATCGTGTTCTCGTACAGCGTATCGCGCTGCTGATCGATTCCCTGCAACAGGCCCAAATCGAGCCGGTTCACGTTGGTCACCGGCTCCAGATATTCCTGTTCCGCATGCCAAACGAATGCATCCGCGGCGTCCAGATCGGCGCGCCTGGTAGAGACGGGCGCAAGCCGCTCCAAACTATCCGCGATACGGCCAAGCAATTCCGCAATATCTTGTTCAGGCATAGAATATTCCGATATGGACCCTTTTCGCGGCGCGGAACCTAACCATATGCACTGCAACGGTCAAATCAGGATCGTATGATTGCAATTGTGTGCTAGGCAGCTATATTCCGCCGTCCACTTGTGTTTCGCGGCAGTTTAGGGAGGTTCCTATGTTTATATCGACGGCCTGGGCGCAGGCTGGAGGTGGCGGAGGCGGCGGCGATATCTTCACCGCAATGCTGCCGCTGGTCCTTATCTTTGCCGTCTTTTATTTCCTGCTGATCCGACCGCAGCAGAAAAAGGTGAAAACCCACCAAGCGATGATCGGAAGCCTGAAGCGTGGCGACAAGATCATCACCGGTGGCGGCGTGCACGGGACCGTCACCAAAGTCCTGAACGACGCGGAATGCATGGTTGAAATTGCCGAAGGGGTGCGGATCAAGATCGCCCGTGGCACCATCACGACCCTGCTGACCCCGCGGGACCCTGCGGCGGCGCAGGCGGCTCCCGCAGGTGCTGCCGCCAACGATGGCGGCGGCGGCCTGCTTGGCAAGCTCATGGGCAAGAAATAGCGCACCAAGGCTGCGGACGGTACCGGGCACATGATCCAGATACCGAATTGGAAAAAGATTCTGATCGCGGTCATATGCGCACTCGGTCTGATCTACGCCGCACCGAATTTCTTCGAAGAGGATGCCTTCGAAGGCATGCCGTCTTGGCTGCCCGGGAAGCAGATCAATCTCGGATTGGATTTGCGCGGCGGCGTTCATCTGCTGATGAATGTCGAGATCGAAAAGGTCGTTTCCAAGCGGCTTGACTCGATGCGCGATGCGACGCGCCAGAATTTGCGGCCGCTGCGCCGGTCTGGTGTCTACTATTCGAGCTTGAAAATCGAAGGAAACAGCGTCGTTCTCAAGCTGAAGGACCCGGCGCATATCGGTCAAATAGGAGACTTACTTGAATCCGAGTTCCAAGCGACGGGCCTCTCGCCTCTGGGAACACCGGAACAGGAAGTCGAGATCATCAATGACGATACCGGCACCTTTAGGCTGACGCTGACGGAAGAAGCGATACGCAGAATCAGCTCGAGCGCCGTAAATCAATCGATCGAGATCATTCGCCGGCGGATCGATGAGGACGGTACCAAGGAACCGATCATCCAGCAGCAGGGCAGTAATCGCATCCTTCTGCAGGTGCCCGGGGCGGAAGACCCGGAGGAGATCAAAAAGATTCTCGGTAAGACCGCACAGATGACCTTCCATTTGGTCGATCAATCGACCGACGCCAACCGCGGCAGTTCCATGCTACTGCCTTCGGATGAAATCGGCAGCGACGGCAAACCGATTCAAATGAGGGTTGAACGTCAGGTTCGGGTCAGCGGGGAGCATTTGGTCGATTCGCAGCCCAGCTTCGACCAGAGCAACCGACCAGCCGTCAGTTTTCGCTTCGACGCGGTCGGCGGCAGGAAGTTCGGCGATACGACGAGCAAGAATGTCGGCCGGCTTCTGGCCATCGTCCTCGACAACAAGATCATCAGCGCGCCGCGTATCCAATCGGCGATTGTGGGCGGCAGCGGTATCATCACCGGCAGCTTTTCGGTGAAGGAGACCAATGATCTGGCCCTCCTGCTCCGGGCCGGTGCACTGCCGGCGCCGTTGACCTTTCTGGAAGAACGCACGGTTGGCCCAGGATTGGGACGAGATTCGATCGAAGCCGGCAAGATCGCGAGCATGATCGGTATGGTCTTGGTGCTGGTATACATGATCGCGTCATACGGCTTGTTCGGGATCCTCGCGAACGTCGCGCTCATGTTCAACATCGCTTTGATCGTCGCCTTGCTGTCGGCGATACAGGCGACGCTGACGCTGCCCGGTATCGCCGGTATCGTCCTCACGATTGGTATGGCGGTGGACGCCAATGTTCTGATCTTCGAACGCATACGCGAAGAGGTTCGGAATGGGCGAACGCCGATATCGGCAATCGATTCCGGCTATCGCCGCGCTTTGACGACGATCATCGATGCCAATGTGACGACCCTGATCGCGGCGGTTCTGCTGTACGCATTCGGAACCGGTCCTATCAAAGGATTTGCCGTTACGCTTAGTATTGGACTGGTGACCTCCATGTTCACGGCGGTGATGGTGACCCGTCTGTTTATTGTCCTGTGGCTGCGCCGGACACGGCCGCAAGTCTTGCCGGTTTAGGGAGTGTCTCGAATGAAGCTTCTTAAGCTGGTTCCCGATAAAACCAACATCCAATTTATCAATAAGCGGCTGATCGCTTTTGCACTTTCCGCGTTTCTGACCCTGGGCTCGCTCGGCCTGTTCTTCGGTCAGGGCCTGAATCTCGGTATCGACTTCCTTGGCGGCATTTTGATCGAGGCGAAAACGAAGGGGCCTGCCAACCTAAGCGAATTGCGGAGCGAGTTGGGTGGACTCGATCTGGGTGAGGTCAGTCTCCAGGAGTTCGGCGCACCCGATGACGTGCTTATTCGGATACAGAAGCAGGAAGGTGGTGATAACGCGCAACAGGTCGCGATCGAAAAGGTCAAAGCGACCTTGGGCGACCGTGTGGTCGAGTACCGACGAACCGAATTCGTCGGCCCGACGGTCGGTGCGGAATTGCGCGAGGCTGCGACCTGGGCGGTGCTGTCGGCGATTGTGGCCATATTGATGTATATCTGGTTCCGATTCGAGTGGCAGTTCGGTGTGGGCGCCGTTATCGCGCTGGTGCACGACGTTATAACGACGATCGGTCTTTTCGCGTTGCTGCAGCTTGAATTCAATCTGGCCACTGTCGCCGCGATCCTGACCATCGCCGGTTACTCGATCAACGATACGGTCGTCGTCTATGACCGCGTCCGCGAAAATATGCGCCGCTACAAAAAGTTGGCGTATGAGGAACTGTTCAATATCTCGATTAACCAGACCCTGTCCCGTACGGTCGTCACCAGTGTCACGACCCTTCTGGCGCTACTGTCGCTGTTCTTCTTCGGCGGCGAAGTGATCCGCGGCTTCAGCATTGCGCTGATCTGGGGGGTCCTGATCGGGACCTATTCGTCGATCGCGCTGGCGGTGCCGTTCCTGCTCTACATCCGTCCGCAGCGCGGTGGTGAGGACGAGACCGACGGCGTGCCGGACAGCGCCTCCTCCGCATAAACCCGCTATGGAGATCACGCCCGCCATTCCGGGGGACCGTCAGGTCATCGCCGGATATGGTCCCGGCCTATTCCGGATTTCGGGCGTGGTGCACAACAGTTCCGTCATCGTCTTCACCGACCGCACCATCGCCTGGCCGGTTCGGTCGTTGGACGATTTGACATTCGACAGTTTGGCCCCGGTGCGCGAGGCCGATCCTGCTGTCGAGGTGCTGTTGCTCGGCGTCGGGGGACAGAACGCGCTTGTGCCGTCCGCCCTGCGGAAGGCGCTGCGCGATGCGGGTGTCGTGCTCGACGCCATGGACACCGGGGCCGCCTGCCGGACCTACAATGTGCTGATGGCCGAGGACCGCCGGGTAGCGGCTGCGCTGATCGCCCTGTCCTGACACCATAGCCCGGACGCAAAATCCGGGTTCGATGATCCGCAAATGAAAACGGGGCCTTGCGGCCCCGTTCCCGGTTTTTCTGACAGTTCCCGGTTACGAGACGCTGTACAGGTTCCCTGCGGCGACCATCGCGAACAACATCGGGATGGACAGCAGAGTGTTGGTCCGCGAGAACAGCATCGCGGTGCGGGCCGACGCCGCCTTGCTGTCGGCATCCGCGTCGACGATCCCAAGCGCGCGCTTCTGGTTCGGCCAGATGATGAACCAGACGTTGAACCACATGATCGCGCCGAGCCACATGCCGATACCAATCATTCGATGACCGTTGTCCGGCTCCGTGCCGGCCAGGCCGAGCGAGACCGCTTCGACGATGTACCCGTTCGCCATCGCCAGACCGAGGCCGGTGATGATTGTGAGCATCGCGCCCCAGCGGAACCAGAACAACGCGGCCGGTGCGATGACCTTGCCGATTGCCGGTTTTTGTTCGTCGGGAATGTTGCCCATGTTCGGAATTTGCACGAAGTTGAAATACCAGAGGATACCGATCCACATGACACCACTCAGCACGTGCGCCCAGCGCCACAGGAATTTTCCGAATTCCGAGTTGTTCATATCGCCGTAGCCCATGTACATGAGGAACAGCAGCACGGCGAGGACGAACCCTGCGATAACCGTGCGTGTTAAGTTTTCTAAAATAGCGCCCATGACTTACCTACCCTCTATAGTGCCCGATTAGTTGAAGACCACTAGATATTGTAACTGCATAAGTTAATTATGCGCAACAGTGCAACTATTGTACAGGGCGATGTAAGAAAAGCGGGGATTGCGAAAAATTGCGGGCGCTTTTGCCGTTTAGACTGTCGACTGAAGGTGGGATATGGAGCTGGTAAATCAGTCGCTCTACTGCGCCGAATCCGTCCGTAAAAATGATCCGGACCGCTATCTACTCGCAATGCTGGCGCCGCCGGCGATGCGGGATGGGCTGTTTGCGCTCTACGCCTTCAATGTTGAGATCGCGCGAACGCGTGAGCTCGTATCGGAGCCGCCGCTCGGCGAAATCCGCCTGCAATGGTGGCGGGATGAAATCGAGGCGCTCTATGCCGGCAGGGTGTTACGGCATGGTATCAGCGGCGCCTTACGCGATACCGTAGAAACCCATGAATTGACGCGTGCTGGGTTCGACAGTTTGATTGATGCCCGCGCCGCCGATTTGGATGACGGGCCGCTGGAGACGATGGCAGAACTCCTACGCTATGCGGAGGACACGACCGCCCCTTTGCTATCCCTCGCACTTGAGATCGCTGATGACCGGTTGCCGGAGACGCGGGAAGCGGCTCGCCATATCGGTATCGCCTGGTCCCTGGTCGGACTGGTGCGGGCCTTGCCGCATCATCTTCGGGCGCACCGGCAATATCTGCCAAGAGATCTCATGAAGAGCCATGGCGTGAAAACCCGCGACCTGCTCGACGTGAAGCCGAGCGACGCTCTCAATCAAACCGTACGGGCATTGATGGATATCGTTGTGGAATCCTTGGTCGCAGCACGGTCGCTGCAGCCCAAGCGCGGTCGCGAGGGACTTCCCGTCCTGCTGCAGGCGCGCTTTGCGGAGATGCATTTGCGGCGGCTGGAAAGCGTTGGCTACAACCCCTTCGATCCGCGACTCGCAGCGCCTCTGCCGATGGCAGCCTGGCGTCTGGCATGGGCTAAGCTGAAGGGGCGGTATTAAGCGCCCGTTTCGGCCTCGAGCCAGACACCGATAGCGTCCAGAGCACGCCTTGCATAGGCCGCCCGACGGTCGCGGCGTCCGCTTCGCCCGCCTTTGAGCTTCGTGTCGAGCGGCGGGAAAAGACCGAAATTGACATTCATGGGCTGGAAGGTATCTGAAACGGCGCCGCCAACGATGTGACCTAGCAAGGCGCCGAGCGCCGAGGTCGGCGGGGGTGGTAGTATTGGTTTGCCGCTGCACTCCGCTGCAGCAAACCGGCCTGCCAGTAGACCGCAGGCGGCTGACTCCACATAACCTTCCACGCCCGTGATTTGTCCCGCGAAACGCAATCGAGGTTCCGCTTTCAATCGCAAACTGCCGTCGAGAAGACGGGGGCTGTTGATAAAGGTATTACGATGGATGCCGCCGAGCCGTGCGAAGGTCGCGTCCTCCAGACCTGGGATTGTCCGGAAAATGCGTGTCTGCTCGCCATGCTTCAACTTGGTTTGGAAGCCAACCATGTTGTAGAGCGTGCCCAAGGCATTGTCCTGACGTAACTGGACGACCGCATAGGCCTTGCCGCCGGTGTGCGGGTTGGTCAGCCCAACCGGTTTCATGGGGCCGAAGCGCAGCGTTTGAGCGCCCCGCGCTGACATCACTTCGATGGGCAAGCATCCTTCGAAATAGGGTGTGTCTTTCTCCCAATCGTGGAACGGCATGGTATCGCCGGCACACAGCGCTTCGATGAAAGCGGCGTATTGGGATTCGTCCATTGGACAGTTGATGTAATCAGCGCCATCGCCCTTGTCGTAGCGTGATTGAAACCACGCTTTCGAGAAATCGATCGAGTCTTTGTAGAGCACCGGTGCTATCGCATCGAAGAAAGCCAGGGCCTCCTCGCCGGTCAATTTCAAAATCGCCGCACTCAGCGCCGGTGAGGTGAGGGGGCCGGTTGCCAGAATGACAGAATCCCATTCGGGAGGCGGCAGCCCGGCAATCTCCTCCCGCTCGATCGTCACGAAGGGGTGCTCGGAGAGCCGTGCTGTCACTTCGTCCGAAAACGCGACACGATCCACAGCCATCGCACCCCCGGCGGGCACCCGATGGGTGTCTCCGGCGGTCATAATCAGCGAGTTGCTACGGCGCATTTCCTCATGGAGCAACCCGACGGCGTTGTGTTCGGCATCGTCAGAGCGGAATGAGTTGGAGCAGACGAGTTCAGCGAGGCCATCGCTGACATGGACATCGGTCTCGCGCACCGGCCGCATCTCATGCAGCACTACGGGTTGGCCGGTCCGGGCGATCTGCCAGGCGGCTTCGGAGCCGGCGAGGCCGCCGCCGACGACGTGAATCGGAGACATAGTTCAGCGCCCTGTCGTGAAAAGAATCGATCGGCGGGAAGCGAACGCACCGATCCACCAACAAATTTTCATCTCGACGAAATACATGCTTAGTCGAACGATGTCACGCGTGGCGATGCTGCACGTTGCTTCGAAAAGTCGAATTGCAGAACGTTTTTGCCGGGGACGCTTTTCGCGAATGCTGGCATTGAAAGACGGGCTGTTGCCGGTCCTGCCTAACGCTGATTAAGAACAAAAAAAACCGGCTTCGGTTTCCCGAAGCCGGTTCACGGAACTCAGTTTATCTTCCGTATATGACGTATTTACCGCTTTTGCCGGTAAAAACGCCTCCGAATGTCCCATCGGGATCCTCAGCTGGAACCCTATATCGCTCTTCGAGATAGGGCTTGTATTTAGGACACGCTGTCACTGTAAACGCAACAATAGCTAGAGTTGTCCATCGGAGTGCTTTTTTCATTATATACGGTGTTCTTTTACGTCATGCCTTCTAGCATTAGAAGGAAACGCGTATGCCCACTGAGGTTGTGTTAATATCATCGGTGGGCGTACCCGGACGATCGAGATCTAAGTTGATATGTTTCAAGAACAACTCCATACCGAGCGGCTCTACGATTTGAATGACACCGGCGGAGAAATACTCCGCTTCGTCATTCATTGCGGCAACGTCCTCATTGTAGTTGTATTCAGCATACAGACGCGTCTCGCCAAGTTCTGAGCCTGTGAAACTATAGCCGATTTTGCCATATCTCCAACTGCCCTCATTGGCCAAGGAATCGGTATCTCTTTCGGCGGCACCAACACTGAGGCTAATCCCCATCGGCAACAGGATCGATACCGAACCGTTGGTGATCTCCAGGCTGCTGCTGATGCCATCGTTAGTATAGCCTACCGCCGCTTTGAGCGATACACTGCCTACTTTACCGCCATACCGAAGGGCGACGGTGCTTTGGTCTTTGTTACCGTGCGACGCCGTAACCTGGAAGCCACCAAAAGACGGCGTATCATAGCGGAGCCGGCCTTGACGGCCTAGGCTGTCGAAGTTGGAGAACGTGGCGTTCGCAGTGAGGCCTATAGAAGCACCGTTGCTATGCCAAAACTCCGCGCCACCGCCAACTCCAGTGGACCCGGGAAGGGCGATCATACCTGTACCACTAAGATCGCTCTCGGACACTCCGTCAGCGCCCACCGCGCCCTGGCCGATGTAGATTGTACCAAGCGACTTACTGATAAGCCGAATTTCGGAAAAACGATCTGTCAACGCGTCACCGTTCTCGTCGGCCTGGGCCGTCACATCCTGATTGCCGGAATTCTGCGTGTTGTTGCCCATTTCAATGTTGGTCATGACCGACCAGTCGTCGTTGATTGTGCCTTTACCAACCCAGCGAACACG
>Ga0310344_10004278_pt1 | contig 10607 bp, 8 predicted proteins | sample HC15DNA20200_MG_FD_203801 | JGI IMG/M metagenome (GOLD analysis project Ga0310344, IMG submission 203801) | Marine microbial communities from station ALOHA, North Pacific Subtropical Gyre - HC15-DNA-20-200_MG | ecosystem: Environmental > Aquatic > Marine > Oceanic | place: Pacific Ocean: North... | reverse complement strand
AGACGACCTGCCATTGAGTGTCCAACAGTTGCGACGGATGACAGAAAAAGCGCATGTACAAGGTCCGTACCCACGATCGTTGTGGAGCGGAGAGGAAAGTACAGTGATAGAACACATAGTAGTAACGAGCCACTTCCGATGCTTGTCATGCTTACGAGGACGCCAGTAATGAAACCAAGAAGAGCAGTTATGGCATAACTTGGATTGTTTCGTTGATTAAAGTTGTCAGCAGATCGCAATCTTATGAAAATCGATACCCCTGCAACGATCAGCACTAAACCGAGACCACGAGTAAGATATGAATCAATCACATGAGGTGGTAAGCGGTTAAGTATCCAGATGCCTATTACCGCACCCGGAATAGAACCAGATGCAAGGCGAGCCACCGTTTGCCAGTGCACTTCACCACGAAGAGCGTAGATGCTACCACCAAAAAATTTCATGCAACTTGCAATCATCACATCTGAACCAATTGCGATTGATGCCGGCACGTTCGTTAGTAAAACAAGGGCAGGAGTCAAGAGAGCTCCTCCGCCGGTAGAAGTGGCACCTACCGTGATCCCGACGACTAGTCCTATTAAAATTGTTAAGAAATCCATAAAAAAAGCCCGGGAAGCTAATGCTTGCCCCGGGCTACAGCCTTCCGCGTTCAGAAAATAATTTTATTTACACGACACGACCAATAGCATGGGGGTCCTGGTGGACCTGCATACAACAGCAGCCGTTAAGGATTGCGAATAGGGTCATCCGAGTAAATTTTGAACCAGATAACCATGGAACGTCAAGCCGAGGTGCTTCAGCGTGACTCATAGTTATCAAATTAGACCTCCACACCCAGGATATCCTTAGATGCAAAACCGAAAACCATTGACAAAACAAAAAATGCTACCAGCCAATGCACATTCCATCCGAAAGCACGTAAGTCAAGTAAGGGATAAGCAATTTCAACGCTTTCGATTGGGTTCCGTGAAGGAATAGGATTCGTTCCAGGATACAACAGTAAATCGATCGGACTTTTTGTCAATTTTTGAGGGGTTTTCCCCCACTGGTTGCCAGCAACAAAAGAGGCTGCCAATCTTTCTTCGTTAACGTGGACGGTCATTTGATGTTGTCCAGAGCTTAAGGCACGTACCCGCCAAGTGATTTCTCGTTTTGAGGGAATTCGCATGCCAGGTGTTTCTACTAATATTCCGTCATTGGTTTCAAGAGATACATTTTGTCTCATCAGTTCGTTATTTTTTAAGACGACTTTAACTAATGCGGTCTGGCCAGGTTCTACAGGAGCAAGAGCGAAACGAAGATTCAATTGGGCCATGATAAGTAACACTGGGATGATAAGCACCAGCATTGGTATGAGTGCGTATTTCATGTAGCGGGCCGTATCCCCAAAGATGTTCTTTTGGAGTTTTAGCACCACACCAATATCACTTTGAAAAAGTCGAACCCCTATTAGGTTGCCTCTGATTTGCTCTCTCAGTTGTCTAATCGTTGTTTGGTTTGATACTTTTCCAAAGATCCATACCATAATAACCCCACTAACAAGTGAGATAACGGTCATAGCCCAGATCGGTGAAATTGTTTGAAAAGGTAAACAGACAAGATCGAAAAATGTTGTGACAACACGATTCAGGAGGTGGGCAAGAGATATCAATAGTTGTCCTTTATCCGATTACGAGATGTAGCCGAGACCCTTAAGTCGTTTCTTGATTTCTTCTTCGGAATCGGCACCCTCGAGTTTTGATATTTCTTTTTCGAGTGCGTGATTAATAAACTCATCGACTGAAGCGTAGCCGGCAACTGAAGCGAGTCGTGTTGCTTTGTCAAGGAGTGCTTTGTCAATTTTTATTTTTGGTCCGAACATTTAAATAACCTTTGCTGTTAGCAGATAGATGTTTTAACAAAGTAACCCGATGAAATTTATATCTTGACTGGTCCGCAAAACAAGAATTACTTGTTTACACATTGTAGATGCTAATCTTCTAAGGCATCTCGTCCGACCATCTCTGGTAATGGATTGACGTTAAATTCGTCAAGCACGGAAACAGTTAAATCATACAAAGCGGGTGTTTCCAGGTTAATTTTTTTGTTGCTTAAAAAGATTCCAGGTACTAAGCGATAATCGATAGAGTGATCGCCACTCCAGGTTTCATCGTTGTCAACGAAAACTTCTTGTGGAAATTGTCCAAGAGGATTATCCCATGAGCTTCTATATCCCCATTCATATCCAATAATGAGATCAGGAGCACTGTCTATATGGTCACCTTGCCATTCATCACGAGGTCGAAACACAAGTCGAACAGGAGCTTTTTCTGTTCGAGAATCCCACATTTCAAGTAGATCAGTTTCTAGCTTATCCAGGAGATCGTCATATTCGTTTCCGGAAGAGATGATTCCGTTAATTTCGCGACCTTTAAGATTGACGTACAGCCCCTGTAAACCAACGGCGTAGGCACTTGTCTGAGACCAATCTACATTAAGGAATAATGGTAATTCACCCTGACGAGAAGGATTCTTGAGTGTTACATAACCTTTTTCGAGTAACCACGAATTAAGATTAACTCCCCAATAAAAAGGTGAAAAACCGTGGTCAGACATTACAATAACTGTCGTATTTTCATCGATTGTTTCAAGGACCCGGCCAAGAGCTTCGTCCATTTCTTCGTATAGCGTTCTTGCTCCGTTAACGAGCAATTCATCCTTTTCATGCAGAGGATGATCTTGGTCCATATAGTGGTACAGCATATGCATGCCTTGATCGACACTTGAAAAATAGAAAAATAATAACCCTGACTCAAAAGATTCAAGCATGTAATCAAGAGCACGACGTTGTTCTTTGTAGACAAATTGTGACTGTTCCCAGAACTCTCGTCCTGAAAAGATTCCTTCTTGAAAAGCTTTGGTGTCTTCCGGGAGTTCTTGCGTATAGAAGTGGCCTAATTCATTAGAAATGTGACTGGACCAATCATCTGGAGTGGAGATAGGCATGGCCGGATTCGAGGGGCTAATTTGAAGAGGCGTTACGTAAAGTTTAAAATCTGGTCGAACTTCCTGAAGATAGAAGCGAGCGATCGCACTCACATTTGCAATCAAAGGAACTGCTTCAAAATCGACATTTACCCATTCGGTCCATTCTCCCTCATTCAAGACGTATTCTTGATCTTGGACTATTAATTTTGCCGTCGGTGTTTCTGGATCAACAAATACTTCAAAATCCACTGCCAAGTCAGGATTTTGATAGATGGTTTCACGTGCTTGACGACGGCTTTGGGTTGCTTCAACAGGGAATCGACGGAATGGATTTGGAGGCCCTGTTAGTTGACCCGTAACTCTATTGTTGATCACTTCAACAAGATGAACGACACCCCCAGTCATATTATTTGAATTGGCAGGCGGATAATCTGTGTAGAAGGAAAATGTTCCATGTGTGCCAAGGATATCGGGCGTTCCCATTCCTGAAAATGATTGTCCGTTTGTTTCAACAGGCGGGAAATTTACTGGCATTCTAAAGATTGTAGTTTCAATGCCAGCTTGTTCAAGTAATTCCCAGAATGCGACCCCTTGGCGTTTTAGTTTTAATTCATCTCCAGACAATGGAACTACCCAAGAACCAAGTTCAATACTGTTTCCTGGTGTCCCTACTTCATACATCGCCTCTACTGGTTCCATGGTGTTCGGATCACGATGTAAGAAATCGTAAATTCCATGGCCACCTGGCTCCATGCCTGTAATAAATGTTGACCATGCAACAGGACTTAATGGGGGCATTGTTGTTTGTAATTCTGAGAACGAACCGGTTTGCGCTAATTTTTCAAAATGTGGCATTCGCCCTTCGTTCATAAATTGACGAAGAAAGCGAGGATCCATACCGTCTATTCCAAGAACGACAACTTTTTGTTCGTCAGATGCCAGCAGGCCAGGTAACAGTACGGAAGGTGCGAACCATCCTGTAAGTAGTAATGCAATCAGAAGCACTTTTTTTCTTAGGTGACTACTGGATTTTATTTTTAAAGTCATGACTGAACCGGTTTTACCTCAGGGACTACTGGAGTAGGTGTAGCCTGCCGAATTCCAGAAGATTTTTCTGCAGGTATTAAAGTGACTCCATCGCAATAGTTCGGCACAGAAATACCAAACAAATCAAGAATGGTTGGACCAATATCCATAATACTGGGTTTGTTTGATCTGATTTTACGATTGCAAAAGAGCATGCCCGGGACATCAGGAGGATTGAAATTGTGATCTCCACTCCAGGGACGGGTGTTATCTTCAATTTCTTCATCGTTAACTCCCCCTGTAACAGAAAGCCATCCGACACGGTGACCAGGACGAAAACCCACGATTAAATCTGGCGCTTCATCAACGTAAGGTCCAGAATAAACCTTCTTGGAATCATAAACTTCCTTGACGGGGTGAGTTTTTTCTTGTTCGTCATACAATTTTCGCAATCCTTCACTGATTTCTTGTTTGATTGCGTCTGCCTCTTTGCCCGGTGCAACGATGCCGTTTTCTTCACGGCCAGCCAAGTTAAGATAGATACCGCCAAATCCAACCGCATAGGCGGTCGTACTGGTCCAGTCGACATTCTGAAACATATCGCTTCCATCGGGCTCGCCGTTTTTTAGTTTTAAAAAGCCATTCGTATAAAGCCAACTGTTCAAATTGACTCCCCGTCTGAAGGATTTGAAGCCGTGATCTGACATGACCATAAGCACCGTGTCGTCTGTAATTGTCTCCATGGTCTGTCCAACTAGGGAATCCATTTCTTGATAAAGCTTACGGATAGCATCCTTGTGCTTGTCAGGGCGACCTTTATTTGCGGGATGTTTGGAATCAAGGTGTCTGAAAAACATATGTTGGAGTCTGTCGGTTATATCGAAGACGCAAACAACTGCACCTCGAGAGGTTTTCTTAAGAGCGTCGAAAAACATATTTTCACGCTCTTTATGAATAAGATAGGTTTGCTCCAGAAAAGCGTCCTCATCGATCACCCCTTCATTCAGAGCTGATGTGTCTTCTGCGACGCCAAGTGTCGCGTAACGCCCTTGTGTTTTAGAGAGATAAACGGAATAGGCAAAAGGATGGGAAATTGGTAGGGCTGGTTTGTCAGGGTCAATGTTGATAGGTGTCATGTAAAGCTTAATATGAGGACGTGTTTCAAGGAGATAGAACCGAACTATACCCGTGACCTTCATTCCAAGTCCCGTCTTAAACGGCAATTCGATCCAAGCTGTGTATTTACGGCGACTTAGTTCAACACGAACCTGGTCAATTATTAATTCAGCCTTCTCAGTGTCTTGCTTGGGATGTACTTCTATTGGAATGGAAAGTTCTGCCTCATCTTTACGCAGTGAATTTTGCGGTCCAGGAATGTTCGCGCGTCCTATGTTGTCTCGGACGTCTAGTGCGATGTGCTGTCCGCTTGTTAGTTGCAGGTGCGTGTCTCCTGGATCGCCGCTGAAATAGAAATAAGTTCCTTGGCTTCCCTGGAGATCCGGCACACTCATAGCAGACAGTAATACGCCATTAAATTTTTCAGCCGGAAACGTAATTGGTACGCGGAGAACAGTGCTAAATATTCCGTGGTCCCCAAGAATTTTCCAGAAGGGCTGACTACGTCTTTTGGCTTCTATTACGGGGCCTCCGAGAGGAATTCTGAAAGGCCCCAGTGGGATCGTCCGTTTGGGAGGGTTCACGCGGGCTGAACAAAGTTCAGGAAGGTGAGATTTTCTGTTTGGAACAAGAAAATCGAAAATTCTGTGCTTACCAGGATTACAACCTGTTTGGAAGGAAGTCCAAGCTACAGGAGATTCAGCTAGCAAGGTCGTCTGTAAGGGTAGAAATGAACCTTGATCTTTTAGTTTTTTGAAGTTTGGAAGAAGCCCTTCTTTCATAAATTGTTCAGTCAATTCTGGATCTTGACCGTCAAGACCCAAGACAATTACCCGTCGAGTTCTCGCTGCAGCAAAAGCTTTACTCCCTTTTATTCTTTGTATTACCCAACGAATGGGCCACGTGAGTAATGTCAGAAACGCCAGTAGCGTCGTGAAAATAATGATAAAAATCGAAGAAACAAACGCGAAGCCGGCACCTGGACCAACGTAGCCGAAGCCACTTGATGGAGTGCTACAAATGATAGCTACCGTGGTTATGACAACTAGTAATTGTTTGCGCGTCATCTTTTTAGGCTCTATTACGATAGAGTTGCTTGTCAACGATCTTAGTCATAGCGGTAACGTCGAGTCGGTTATCTAGAAACGTGTTAATTCTCGTTGCTATCTTGTCCGGGGAATTTAAGGCTTCTCGGTGATCAATGTAAAGAACGTCACAATTAGGTCTTTCGCTTAGTTGTTTGTAGATTTTTTCAAGATGCGCACTAAATAAAGCTGCCATTTCTTCATCACTAATGTCGCTAGGTTGTTCGCTGCGGCGTTCCAGCATCTTTTGTTGAGACGCAAGAACTTCAGATAGTTCTCGACGCATAAAAATAATTTTGTATTGATATGTGTCTGGAAGATGTTCAAGAAGGAAAGAAATAACCTTGATTCCTTTGCCGGGGATTTTTTCTAACCATGACGTATCCGTCGTTTTGTCTAGTTCCTTGACCTTTTCGAGTTCGTAATAACCTTTTGGATTGTCTTCGTCAGCGGTACGAAGACCATCGCTTACGAGGTCAATTCCACCAGCATCGAGCATCGCCATCAACATAGATGTTCCTGATCGTGGAAGACCGGAAACGACCACGATGGGAGCTACGTTTTGTTGAAAGCCAAAGATTCGTTTTAATATCGCCATATCACGTTATAGAAGAGTTTCAACCTTTTTTCTAAGATTGGTCAAGAACTTGGACAAAGTTCAAAGACTATTCTGGCAGTAATTTTAATGCCAAAGTACACTAGGCCATAGATGCCTATCGACAAGAATTTACTTGAGTCTGTCACGAAGGTTGCCCTGCGGGCAGGTCAAGCCGCGCTTCGCCTTTATTCTAGTCAAGATACATGGATTAGGGAGAAAGCTGATGGATCGCCAGTCACCGAGGCTGATATGGCCTCTGAAAAAGTTATTCGTGGCGGACTAAGAGATCTAGATAGTACAATTCCCTATCTATCAGAAGAATCAGAGCCGCCTGAGGTTCAAGAGCGCCTCAAGTGGAACCGCTTTTGGCTCGTTGATCCTTTAGATGGTACAAAGGAATTTATCCGTCGCACTGATGAGTTTACTGTTAATATCGCGCTTATCGATGACGGAATTCCCGTTGCGGGCGTAGTCGTAGCGCCCGCTCTCGGATTGCTATATTACGCAGCACAGGGGCATGGATCTTGGAAAATAACCGACAATTCATCGCCAAAACGCCTTGAATCTCACTTATGTGACCCAAATCAGGCTTTGCGTATCGTCGAAAGTCGCTCCCATCCAAGTTCAAATTTAGAAACTTTTTTAAAACAATTTGATGTCAAACAAAGGCTCAAAATTGGAAGTTCGTTGAAATTTTGCTTATTGGCGGAGGGAGTAGCCGACATATACCCACGCTTGGGTCCTACGATGGAGTGGGATGTTGGTGCTGGAGATTGTATTTATCGTTATTCATCTTCGTCTGGTTCCCATCCGAGTCCTTTAAAATACAATAAGTCATCCCTCTTAAATGGGTCCTTCGTGTTGGGCTTGCAACCGGGAACTTTTTCCATGCCATCTGAAAAGTAAAGAAATTATTAAGGTAAAACACTTATGCTCGTGTTATCCTCAAGGGTTGAATACGTGAACCCTTTAGGTGTTAGGAGAAACCAACTTTGACTGACCATATAATTTCGCCACATGGCGGCACTCTCGTAGATCTGATCGTTGATGAGCCACGCAGTGATGCACTAAAGAATGAGTCACGAGACTGGGTGTCTCATGATCTGACTCCCCGTCAGCTGTGTGACCTTGAGTTACTTTTAAATGGCGGGTTTTCTCCATTGACTGGTTTCCTGAGACAGGCAGATTACGAGAGCGTCTGTTCCGAGATGCGTCTGTCTGACGGCACGCTATGGCCGCTTCCGATCATGTTGGATGTTTCCGAAGAAGCAGCAACTTCAATGGAACCTGGTTCTAATGTTGCGCTGCGTGATCCAGAAGGGGTCATGATTGCAGTTTTACAAGTTGACGATATCTGGAAACCTGACTTAGAGGCAGAAGCACAAGCTGTTTTTGGATCCACGAATCCAGAACATCCCGGTGTTGCTCATTTGCTTAACCACACTCAAGCTTATTATGTAGGAGGCTCTGTGCAAGGGTTGCAGGCTGTCTCACATTATGACTACCGCCTTCTTAGACATTCGCCAAGTGAATTACGTGCTGAGTTTGCGAAATTGGGGTGGACACGTGTGGTTGCATTTCAGACACGCAACCCGATGCATCGAGCTCATCAAGAATTAACTCTTCGCGCAGCCAAGGATGTCGAAGCTAGTTTACTGATCCACCCCGTTGTGGGCATGACAAAGCCTGGAGATGTGGATCACTACACGAGGGTTCGGTGTTATCAGGCGCTCCTGAATCGTTATCCACATAAAACGGCGAAGTTGTCATTGTTGCCGTTAGCGATGCGAATGGGGGGGCCACGAGAGGCTGTATGGCATGCAATTATTAGGAAGAACTATGGTTGTACTCACTTAATTGTTGGGCGAGATCATGCAGGCCCAGGCAGTGATTCATCGGGAAATCCATTTTATGGACCTTATGACGCTCAAGAACTATTGCGGACGCACGAAGCTGAGCTCGGAGTCACGATGGTTCCATTTAAGATGATGGTCTATGTTGAGGCAACCGACTCATATACACCGATTGATGAAGTTTCTGATGGTACGAAGACCTTGAATATTTCAGGCACAGAATTGCGAGAAAGATTGTCCACTGGGAAAGATATTCCAGAGTGGTTTACTTTTCCTGATGTTGCGGAGGAACTTCGCCGGAGTCATCCGCCACGCCACAAGCAAGGGTTCACCGTTTTTTTTACCGGTCTTTCTGGGTCAGGGAAGTCGACGATTGCGAATGTTTTGCTCGTAAAGTTTCTCGAATTGGGAGGAAGACCGGTCACGCTGCTTGATGGGGATCTGGTGCGTAAGCATTTATCGAAAGAGTTAGGTTTTTCGAAGGAGCATAGGGACATAAATATCAGACGTATTGGCTATGTGGCTTCAGAAATCACTAAGAACAGTGGCATTGCGATCTGTGCTCCGATTGCTCCTTATGATGCTGTTCGGAAGGACGTAAAGTCCATGATCAAGCCAGTGGGAGGCTATATTCTCGTGCACGTGGCTACGCCAATTGAGGTTTGCGAGAAGCGAGATCGAAAAGGTCTTTATGCCAAGGCGAGAGCTGGAATTATTAAGGAATTTACCGGCATATCTGATCCGTATGAGGAGCCAATTGATGCGGACATGGTAATTGACACCACAAAACTAACTGCTGAAGAGGCGGCTCAACAAATCATTCTGCATTTGGAAAAAGAAGGGTATGTTTCCGGGGAAGCCTAGTTTGGATGAGAATGTGGCGTCGAGTTCGCATTTCCTTAAGGCTTTAGATCTGTTTGATAAAGCCAATAGTGAGGATCCAAATAAAATCTTTATTGACGGAAAATCTCAACCAAAGGAATTGCTGTATTCACTTAGGATGAGTTCGTGTCTAAAGCGTTTTGCCCCAGACGCGCCAGAACATCTTCAGCTAGCGGCCCGTTGTCAACATATTTGCCGGTGGGTCATTCCTCGAGAGCAATATCAGTCCGGCCGTGATGGATATAGACGGTGGAGGACAGATTTAGCCAGATATCACGCTGAAACTGCAGGTGAAATTTTATGTAAGGTTGGGTACAAAGAAGATCTCATCAGTCGGGTCAAAAGTTTGTTGCGCAAAGAACGTCTTAAGAAAGATCCAGAAGTTCAAATTCTGGAGGATGTAATTTGTTTGGTGTTTCTTGAATACTATTTCGCCGAATTTGCTGCTAAGCATAATGAAGAAAAGATCGTTGATATTCTGAGGAAAACATGGCGAAAAATGTCCGATCGCGGGCGAGATGTGGCGCTTAAGATTAATTTAGAGCCTGCACTGCGAAGACTTGTTGAAAAAGCATTAAGTCTGACAAGTTAACTTATTCTGAATCTTTAATTTATGTCACTGATACCTGCCTCCTCTCTGAGGGCAGCTCAAAGCTAAGTTACGATCGATATTTGTTTGCGTCGATGCGCCATAGTGCTGCAGCGATACTGCCAATTATCGAATGAAAAAGGGCGGAAATTGCACAGGGCAGTGCAACAAGAGGATTCGCAAAATTTTGTTGCGCAAGCACTACGCCAAGGCCAGAATTCTGCATACCAACTTCGATTGCTACTGTGCGGGCAAATAGTTCTCTGCCTAGGATAAGGCGGCCAAAAAAATAACCCAGAATGAAGCCACCAATATGGAGAAAAATCAATGCAAGAATCAATCTGAAACCAGCATTTACCAGTTCTTGCTGGCTGGATCCGATTACAGATCCAACTATAAGGCTAATTGCGAGGACCGCTACAAGCGGTGCAAACGGTTGTACTGCGTTGCTGACACGAGGGAATTTCCACTTAATGAAGACACCTGCAATT